>Ga0066637_10000782_pt1 | contig 19757 bp, 22 predicted proteins | sample CryGeyCG2014_020_FD_62737 | JGI IMG/M metagenome (GOLD analysis project Ga0066637, IMG submission 62737) | Groundwater microbial communities from aquifer - Crystal Geyser CG08_land_8/20/14_0.20 | ecosystem: Environmental > Aquatic > Deep subsurface > Groundwater | place: USA: Utah: Grand County...
ATGATAATTTTTGTAACGATCTTCGCTACCCTTTCCCTTTAAAATATCTTTAATCGATGGTCTTGATAGTCGGTAATTTGTTGATAACGGATTAGTTTGTTTAAATTCTTTCAGTGGATTAAATTCATTTGTATCAACGTCATTTCCGCCGCAACCTCCACCCAAAGGCATAACTCCATTTTTACTATAGAGAGGAAAATAATTTTGTAACTGATTTAAGTAAGCGCCTCTGACACTACCTCCTTGAACCATATTGAACAATTGCTGATAATCTGTTGTTATTTTTGGTTTTATTTTTCCTATCCAACCTCGTCTTAAATCGGAAAGAACGTCTGATAATTTAAATTCCTCTTTATGAACATTTTTATAAACGGAAAAATCATCCAAGTAAGAAATTCCTTCTAAATAAACCAAAAAATCATCAATATTCCAATTTGTGATTATTGGATGAGTTAAAAAATATTTAATTTTCTCAATTTCATCATCAAATCCCACTTTACTATTTTCGCTTCCTAAAAATGTAGAAAGTGTTTTCTCCTCTTCTTCTTTTGAAACCGAAATTGCCAAAGTATCCACACGGTTATTGTCTGTACCAACCAATAAATAAAGTTGGCCAGCCGGATATGGTTTCATTTTGTCATATCTTGTTCCCGAACTAAAAACCACCGGTCCCGGCGGACTATACAAAAATACAATTTGTCCGGGATAAAATAAAACCTTTTTAACCGCCTCTTCTACTCCTAAAAGCGAAAGCCTGTCCCTCTCTTGGGGATCAACAAAAAGTTTTGTTTCTTTTTTTTCATCAATGTAAATTTGTCCTCTATCAATAAAATATGAATAAGCATTAGAAACCGGCCTGTCCTCAATAACGTGCAATGCGTGAAATTCCATTTGATGAGAAAAGTCTTTTAACGAAGAAACTTGCTCTCGAGGGTTAAAGCCATATTTTGCTAAAGATGCTTTCTCGTTGCTAAAACAATATTCTTTTAATAAAACCATAATCGTCCCTGCTCGGGGTCACCCTGTAAATTGATATTAGAATTTACAGGGTAAAGGCTTTGAATGGTCTCGGACTATAACCGTTGCGGCACAGTGGCTGAATTCCTCGCCTCGCCGAAGTTAACGACGAAGGCGGGTCACAACCTTCCCATGATCAAAGCCAAATAATAAAACTACTTTTCGATAATTTCCAAACCTCCTAAATCTTGTTTTTTTATTTCTTTATAAAGTTTATTTTTTACTAAAGCTGGTTTTCCTTGATATTCAACTACGTAATAAGCAAAACCTTTCATTTGTTTAACCAGTTGATAATCAGCATGACCGGGTAAAGACACCGGATCTTTTTCTTCAAAGTCAACCGGACTATCATCGGCAGTGACAAAATAAGTAATTCCGGTATTTACAACTAAATGCCCATAACCTGCTGGCATATAAACTTCGTCACCTTGTTTAACTGAAATTGCTTTAAATTCTTCGACAACATTAGCAATCATCTGTCCTTTTCCGTCAACTGCTAATTTTTGAAGAAGAGCTATTCCGGTTCCAAAAATAATCCAATAGGTTTCATCAAGTTTTCCTACATGGTAATGTCCATAGGTTTTTATGTATTCACCGGAAATCGTTCCCGGTTCCCAGACAGTAATATTTTTTTGTTCTTTTCCACCCCGAATCATATAGTAATGAACTGCCGGTCCAATTCCGTCCGGATCCATTAAGACTTCCTGCATTTTTTCGTGAGACCTACCTGCATAATGTTTTCCAACATTTTTGAAATTAATATTCATATGCTTTCAAAATTAACTATTAATAACTTTTCTATTCTTTCTTAATTCTTCAGTTTCATCAGGACGCTTAAAATCGTCTTCTAATCTATAGGTTGTTCCAATTTCTGGAGTCGAGACTTCAACAATATCAGAGTCAGTAATCCCAACTAATCGATGACGTTGACCAATGCAGCAAGTATATCCTTTTCCGTATTCTAATTCTGTCTCGATAAGTTCACCTTTCTCATTATCCCAAACAATTTTAGCCTGTCCGCTCATAATGTACCATGTCTCTTGTTTTTTATCATGAAATTGCAAAGACAACCTTTTATTAGCATTAACGTGTAAAACTTTACCCATATAAGGAAGATCTGAAGGAGTCCAATGGATTTCCCAACCCCATGGCTTTTCAATTCTTTTTTGGTAAGGCAAATTAGAAAATTTCTTAGGGTCTACTTTATTTTGCATAGGATATACTATCATAAATAAAAATATTGTATAATTCAAGAGATGAAAAATAATAAACTGCGAACTTATTTTTACGCTCTCCGTATCAATCAATGGGTCAAGAATTTTGTGATTTTTACGGCAATAATTTTTTCCGGAAAACTTTTTAATCCTGATCTTCTTTTAAAATCATTTAATGCTTTTTTTATCTTCTGCTTACTTTCTTCAACCTCTTATGTCTTAAACGATATTATTGATTATCCTTATGATCGAAAGCACCCGATAAAAAAATTTAGGCCGATTGCCTCCGGTGATCTCTCGATGCCTGAAGCAACTTTTATCGTCTTTGTTTTAAGCTTGATTTCTTTAATTCTTGCCTTGTTTTTTTCCTTACCGTTTTTTTTCTTGAGTTTATTTTTTATTCTTCTCCATTTTTTTTACTCGTTTATCTTAAAAAAACAACCGGTTATTGATATCTTTACCATCTCTTTTTCTTTCATGATTAGAACTTTTGCCGGTGAGGTGGCGACCGGATTTCATATTCCGATCTGGCTTTTGTTAACCATATTTTTTGGTTCACTTTTTATGGCCTCAGTTAAACGCCATGCCGAACTGGTCGCTCATGGTATCAAAACTCGTTTATCTCTTTACCGTTATAAGGAACATTTTTTGGATTTTCTTACCTATACTTTTGGAACGGCTACAATCATTGCTTATTCCACATATACTTATGTTGAAAGACCTCCCCAAATAGAAACAGAAGTTTCTAAATTTTTTAATCAAACATTCCCTGGATTTGAGGCAAGAAAATGGTTGATGATTACTATTCCCTTAGTTGTTTATGGAATTTCCCGTTATGCTCAACTTTTATATGAAAAAGCCGAAGGGGAAAGCCCGGAAAGAACTATTGCCACTGATGTTCCATTGATGGTAGCGATTGCTCTTTGGGGTGTAATCATGGTCAGTTTAATTTATTTATTGTAGGTTTTTTGCCCTAAACCACTTTGGGTTTAGGGCAACCCTGAACCGTTTTATCGAAGATAAATCTGGTTCATGGGTTGTAGGTTATAAACAGTTGACAAACGCCGGCAAAACATAATAATTATAACAATTATAATTTTTATAATATTTATATGAACACTCAGGATTTACAGAAAAAACAGGCAGTGACGGCGGCGATTGATCAGATTCAAAAACAGTTCGGCCGGGGTTCAATTATGAGACTGGGACAATCTTCAGTCGTTCCGGTCGATGTAATTTCCACCGGCATTCCGACTTTAGATACGGCTCTTGGAGTCGGTGGAATTCCAAGAGGACGGATTGTTGAAATTTTTGGTCCTGAGGCAGCCGGAAAAACCACTGTTTGTCTGTCTCTTATTGCCGAAGCGCAAAAAGCCGGTGGAGTGGCGGCGTTTATTGATGCCGAACATGCCCTTGATCCGGCTTGGGCAAAAATTTTAGGAGTCAAATTAGACGATCTTTTAGTTTCCCAACCCGATACCGGTGAACAGGCTTTAGAGATTGCGGAAACTTTAATCAGATCCGGTGGAGTTGATTTAATAGTGGTTGACTCTGTAGCGGCTCTGGTCCCCAGAGCCGAAATAGAGGGCGAAATGGGAGATGCGCAGATGGGCCTTCAGGCTCGTTTAATGTCTCAAGCCTTACGAAAACTAACTGGAATTGTTTCTAAATCAAAAACAACAATTATTTTTACCAATCAGTTGAGATTAAAAATCGGAGTCTTCTTTGGTAATCCGGAAACAACGCCAGGTGGATTAGCTCTTAAATTTTATTCGAGCGTCCGGATGGACGTCAGAAAGATCGAAACTTTAAAAAAGAATAATATGGTTTACGGAGCTAGAATCAGAGTTAAGGTAATAAAAAATAAAGTGGCTCCTCCTTTTAAAGAAGCCGAAGTGGTTATTGTTGCCACCGGCATAGATAAAGAAGAGGGGATAATTGACGCCGCCATTAACGCCGGATTATTAATAAAAAGCGGTTCGTTTATCAAATACGGTGAAAAAGTTTTAGGTCATGGAAAAGAAGAGGTAAAGGAAATTTTGATGAAAGACAGCAAGGTGAGGGAGCAGATACTTAAACAGCTAATGAAAAAATAATCAAATAAGCAAATAAAGAAATAAATGTTTAAATGATTGAATGTATAAATTTTGACATTTGTTTATTTTTGTCATTTATTTGATAATTTTATTATTTCTTTATTTAGTCATTCATGAATAGTGACTTAATTCCTCTTCTCAATATTGCTTTTTTCTATCTCAAATTCCGTCCTCGGACTGTCAAAGAAGTCCGTGATTATCTTTATAAAAAAGTCAGGACTACTCATTGGTCTCATGAAGCAGCTGATAAAGTGATTGATCATTTAATCGAACAAAAATTTTTAGATGACAAAGAGTTTATTGATTACTTGGTTACCTTAAGAACTAGAACGAAAGTTAAGGGAGTGTTTGCCATTAAACAAGAACTAAATAGATTTGGAGTCGATAAAGAATCGATTGATGAATATTTTTCCAACACTGAAATTAATGAGGAAGCTTTGGCGGAAAAAATTCTTGGTCATCGCTGGCCCCGATTAAAAACTCTGCCGAAACAAAAACGTTTTGAAAAAGCCATTTCTTTTTTACTAAGGCGTGGGTTTAATTTTGAGACAAGTAAAAAAACATTTGAAGATTTAATAAATAAAGAGTAAAATGTCTTCATTAGAAATTGCTTGGAAGGTAGTTTATAGTAATTAAAGATTTAAATTAATGTTAAACTTAATGACAGTTCTAACGGCTAACCGACTCGATTGTCACGGATTATTGACTGATTTTCACAGATCAGTATCCGTGTTAATCCGCTAAAAATCAGCGAAAATCCTAAGCGATTAAAGAACTGCCGAAGAAATCTTTCTATAAATATCTTCACTAAGCTTAAAATTTATAAATATGTTAGTAAAATTTTTTAAGAAATTTACCTCGTTAAAAAAAGAAAGAGATGAACTGTTAGCCAAAGCCCGAATTGAGGCGCAAACTATTACCTTTAAAGCCCAGGAAGATGCCAGAAAGATCGCCGCCGACGCCCTTGGAGTAGAGAAGCGATTAGCTCATCGTGAAGATCAGATCGAAGAGAAAGATAATCTTATTAATCGGGAAAGGCGGTCGGTCCAAGGCTTAAAAAATAATATTGAGGCAATCAAAAAAGAACTGGAGACAAAAAAAGATCAATTATTACAAAAGTTGGAAAAGATTTCCGGACTGACAAAAGATCAGGCAAAAGACTTATTGCTGCGCGGTTGGGAAGATAAGCTGAAAGGGGAAGTAGCCAAAAAAATCAAGACGGCTGAAGAAGAAGTTAAAATAACCGCTGATGATAAAGCCAAACAGATATTGGTTGATGCTATAAGGTACGGAGCGATTGACTATGTTTCCGAATATACCTTATCCGTCATTAATCTACCCAGCGAAGATTATAAGGGAAGAATTATTGGTAAAGAAGGTCGTAACATCAGGGCTTTTGAGATTATGACAGGTGTTGATGTTGATCTTGAGGAAGAAAAAGTTATTAGACTGTCTTCATTTGATGCTATCCGCCGGGAAGTGGCCCGAATGTCACTAGAGCGACTAATTAAGGACGGCCGAATTCAACCGGAAAGAATTGAAGAAATTGTTAAAAAAACCCGGGAAGAAGTTGACAAAATTATTTTTAAAGCCGGTGAAGAATTAGCTCATAGCGTTAGTGTTTTCAATCTGCCGACCGAACTAACTCAATTACTGGGCCGATTTAAATACCGTTATTCTTATGGTCAGAATATGATTGCTCATACCTTAGAGGAAACAAGAATTGGAGTCGCGCTTGCCCATGAACTTAAACTTGATGTTAATTTAGTAAAACTCGGTTGTCTTTTCCATGATATCGGTAAAGTGGTTACGGACAAAGAGGGATCCCATATTGATCTTGGGGTTGAAGTGTTGAAAAAAAACCGTTTTCCCCAAAAAGTGATTGACTGTGTTGCCAGTCACCATGAAGATGTCCCTTTTACCTCGCTTGAAGCTGTTGTTGTCTATGTTGCCGATGCCGTTTCCGGCGGTCGACCGGGTGCTAGACATGAAGACTTTGATGAATATCTAAAAAGAATTAAAACTATTGAAGATATTGCCAAAACTAAAAAAGGTGTTAGAGAAGCCTATGCTTTGCAAGCCGGTCGAGAATTAAGAGTTATTGTTAAACCGGATGAAATGACTGATGATGAAGCGATTGTTACCGCCGAAAAAATCAAAGAAGAACTTGAGCAAAAATTTGAAGTCTTTCCTGGACAGATTAAGGTGACAGTTATCAGAGAAACACGGGCTGAAGTAACTACCAAGATCTAACAAGCTAATAAATGTCAAAATAATCAAATAAAAAAATAAGAAAATGAATATTTAAATGATTAAATGTATTAATTAATACATTTGTTTATTCTTTCTTCTCGTTCCAACGCCCTGCATTTGATATAGATTGTTATAATAAGATATTTTAAATATAGATTGACAGAAAGCCAAAAAACTACTAATCTATTAGCGTAATTTATTCTTAATTAAAAATTAAAGTCAAAGAGAGAGTAGGTGATACAAAATGACAAAAGCAGATTTAGTCGCCCAAGTAGCCAAGAAAGCTGGTCTAACCGCTAAAGCCGCCAAAGATTCCGTTAATACCGTTTTTGGCACCATGTCCGACGCTTTGAAAAGAGGTGAGAAAGTAGTTGTGACCGGATTTGGTACTTTTATGGTCAGACGACGGGTCGCCAGAAAAGGACGCAATCCTCAAACTGGGGCCGAAATTCAAATCCCGGCGACAAAAACTCCAGGTTTTACCGCTGGTAAAAGTTTGAAAAGAATGGTTAAGTAAGAGATTTAAATAATCCCTCACCATTTATTGTACTTATGGTGAGGGATTTGTTGTATAATAGTTACATGCTTATGAAGAATTTTGGGCGTTATCTTTTGCTAATTACTTTTATCATCGTTATCCCTTTTGCTACATATTTTGTCCTTGGCGCTTCTGACTCATTAATAAAAACCCCTCAAGAAAAAGTTGCTTATAATTTACCTTATCCAGGGCTTCTTCCAGACAGCCCTCTCTATTTAACCAAAATAGTCAGAGATCGAATTGCTGATTTTTTGACCCGTGATAATCTTAAAAAAGCCGAACTTTACCTTTTATATTCTGACAAAAGAGCCGCTATGTCTTTGGTTTTAGCCCGTAAAGGAAAAAACCAGCTGGCAATTGATACTTTTACTAAAGGAGAAAAATATTTTCTCAAGATTCCCAATTTACTAAAATCAGCCAAAAAACAAGGCGGTCAAGCGCCATCAAATTTTTTTGAAACTTTAAAATTAAGTAATGCCAAACATAAAGAATTGATCGAAGAGTTAATAAAAATCCTTCCTCAAGGTTTGAACCAATCACTGACGCAACTGTCTAATCTTAATCAACAGATAAAGCTTGAGATAGAATCACTCCCATAGACAACCCCGCCAGTAAGAGATTCTGCTGTAACGTTAACCAATAATGATCAAATAACCCAGTTAAAATTAATGCTGAAAAAACATAAAGACTCACTTTAATTAATTGATTAACTTTGACTAATGATAAAAAAAGAATCAAACTCCCAATTACTATTCCCACTTCAGAAAAATATAAAAGAAAAATATTATGAACCGGCTGATTAAAAAACAGATAATATTTGGAAGAAAATTTTGCCTGCTCAACTAAATAGCTACCTAGACCAACTCCGTAAATTGGATAGTGAAGTATAATCGTTATCGAATTTTTCATTAGTTCAATTCTTTTGCTTATAGTCAATGGGTCTGTTGTTGCCTGAAGAAAGATAAGAGAAACCACTACGATCATAAACAGTCTGGCGAAAACACATAAGCGGCATTTTATTTTGATAGAAGATTTTAAATAATAGATGATAGATAAAAACAAATAAGTCAAAATGGCTATTTTTGAAAAAGAAAGAAAGATTAGAAGACTTGAAACTAATAAAAATAAATATTTTAATACTAAATAACGGTTAAACTTTTTATTGGTTAAAACTAAAAAATATAAAATAAGAAAAAAACCGGCTAAAGAATTTGGATGGGAAAATGTCCCATACGGTCTTAAAAATTCAACTCCTTGAAAAGAGGCTTTGGCCACCCCGGGCATTGAAAGAGAAATCAGTCTCTCACCAAAATAATAAAAAATTCCCTGGACTGAATGTTTGTTAATTAACTGGGCAGTCGATAAAAATAATTCAAATAGTCCTGAAAGTAAAAAAGCCGTCAAAATAGATTTTTCTTTTAAAGTTTTTAACATTTTCTTAGCCAGGGAAATGACTGCTAAAAACTCAATAATTTTTATTAACCAATAAAAAGAGATTATTGGAAGACGTGAGAATAAAACATTAATTAATAATAAAAACAGGCCAATAAGAACTTTTTTATTTTGGAAAAATTTAAATACGATTTTAAAATTAAAAATTACCAACAAAAAAATAATAATATCAGTCAGATAAATCGTCGGAGCTAGATAGTCAACCCTGACTCCGGAGAGATAAGAAAAGGGGAGAAAGAAGTGTTTGCCCAGTTGGGTCGGGAGAAAGAGAATAAATAAAAAAAATAATATTTTGTTAATCTTTATATCATTTATAATTTGCATATGCTAATGGTAATAGACTAGATAGCTTAATATAAACGACGAAATTTCTTCAATAAGTATATCAATTCTTTAATTATTTGTGTCTTTGATTTTTTGTACCGCCATTCACATTCTTTCAGGTGATAAAGAAAATGTGGTTTTACTCCATTTGAAAACTGATTAAGTCTTCGTTTGGTAAATGACCAAAAGTTTTCAATACCATTAATATGAACACCATGACCATTGGAAAATGCCTTGGAATGATTAATACGATAATGGGCATCATATCCTACGTCAACCAGTCCATCATATCCTCTCCATTTATCAGTAACGATAATGGTTTGAGGATCTATTCTTCCTCGTATAATAGCCTGTAAAGTAGGTTTCGTGCAGTTGTCAACTATTTCAGTGTACACTTTACCATCTCGTTCAAATATACCAAACACCGGTTGTTTACTGGTACCGCGCCCTCGTTTCCCAGGAACACCTCTTTTTCTCTTACCTCCAAAGTATGCTTCATCGCATTCAACCGTTGTCTTATGGAGCTTTTCTTCAAATAACTGTATTTGTTCTTGGTAAATGACCTGTCTAAAATATGGTAGAATCTGTTAACCGTATTTCTATTGATACCGGTTAAGAGACTTGTTTTTGAAGCATTAACGTCAATAACAAAATGAGTAATAATTTTTTCAGTTGATAAAAAGACAGTTTAGACCGTTTTATTCTCATATTTGACTAGTATAGCAAATGCTATTCTAGTCTATAACCTGTTAATTATATGAAAAAAAATGATTGGGTCCGAGTATTTTTATTATTAAGTCTTTATTTGCTGGTTCTTTTTATTTTCAAAAGGGATATTTTTTATTTTAAATTTGATAATAAATTAATTGACCGCTATTTTTTATCACAGGATATTACCCACGAAGTCCCGGGAAAAAGATTATTTTTATCTGACGGAGATATATATCTATCAACAGGATATCTATATGTAAATGGGGCCGATCCTTCAGAGTATAACTTTGAGCATCCACCGGTAATAAAATATCTTTTTGGTTTATCAATCTATTTATTTAACAATCCATATGTTGTCCAAGTTATTCTCGGGGGTTTGTTATTAACAACATTTTACTTTATTACCAAAAACATTACCAAAAAATCAACCATTGCTTTTATTGCCTGCTTATTCCTTATCTTCGATCCTTTATTCCTGGATCTTTCTGCTCAACCGTTACTCGATCTCGGTCAAACATTATTTATGCTTTTATATTTTGTTTCAATTTTTTATTTAAGGGAGAATTTTATTCTTCAGGGATTGTTACTGGCTCTTTTTGCCGGAAGTAAATTTTGGATAACCCCGATTTTTTTTGTCACTACTTTTTATGGATATAAAATATATATAAAGCAATTTAATTGGAAATATTTCTTTCTGCAACTACTGTCTGCTTTTATATTTTATTCTTTGTTTTATACTCAAACATTTATATTAAAATCCGGACATTTTAATATCATCTGGCATATTTTAAAAACTTTTAAATACAGAGTCGATCATAATACTTCATCAATATTTGGGGCATCGTTAATACTTTTCTTAACCGGTTATTTTAAATCCTGGTGGGGTAGAGGTGAAATAATTAGGATTTTAACTTGGAGTCTAATGTGGCCTATTGGACTGCTGTCTACATTAATTCGTAGTCTTATAGGTTTGAAAAAAGGGCTTATTTCTTTAAATTTACTAGTAACCGTTATTCCAATCGTATATCTTTTATATTTAGGCGTCCAGGCGCCTTTTCCCAGATATTTTATGATTATATTACCTTTTATTTATTTGGTTTTGGCTGAAAATATTTTTGCCCTGTATAAAAAGATAGATAAACACAAATCAATTGCCGCCTGATAAAAGAAAAACGATTATATCATTCTTTAGTTTTCCAATGAAATCTATATATAGGAAATCGACCGCGAATAATAAAAGTTTAAAAGAAACAAAAAAAATAATATTTTGTTGATCATTGGTTATATTTTAATATATTTGTTACCAAACCCTCCGAGGTAGTAAAAGATATTAACACCCCAGAAGTGTAAAATTAAAATTCATTTGACAGGGATTTTGGAGTTTGTTATATTATAGATATAAAACTGAGGGAAGATTCTAATTTAGGGTCTCCCTCCTTTTTTATGGCCAAAAAATTCAATAAAATATCTCAAACTGCCAAAATCTATATGGTTTTCTCCGGCTATTATTCTAATTTCTTTGGCAGTTCTTCTTGGAGAAGAAATGATTATTATTTGTTTTTTCTTTGATATGAGATAACTAAATAGAGGTGCAAAATCTCCATCTCCTGTCAAAACAATAGCTTTGTCATATTCTTTAATTTTAATTAACATATCCATAGTCAAGTCAACATCACAGTTTGCTTTCATTCTTTTGCCAAATCGTTTTATTTCTTTAACTCTTAAAATATAACCGAACTTTTCTAATTTGTTTAAGAAAGCTTCCTTTTTAGGATTTTTAGAATCTTTACCGTAATAAAAGAATGCTTTTGATACTAAAAACTTATGTTTAAGATATTTTAAAAGTTTATTTTGATCAATAAGCCATCCTTCTGACCGAGCACCATAAATGATATTGGAAGCATCAACAAAAGCATAAGCTTTTTTTACCATAATTGATAATGTACATAAATTTTTATGTTCTGTCAGTCGCTTATAACCTACAAAAGCAATGATTTGAGTTATCCTAGTAAGATAAAGGTGGCAATAGATACCTTATGATTTGTTAAAATAAACTTTGTTGCGAAGCGGGGCTTTCTTTGGGGGTTTCTTTAAAAAATTTTACCTTGCCAAATACTCCGTCATAACCTGGGTCGACAAAAACTTTTCTTTCTCTAATTATTTTTACAGCTTCGGCTAATTTTTCACCGCCAACATTCTTAATTTCCTGATAGGTTTTTTTAAGAAGAATGTCAAACTCGGTAAAAGATGTTGATACTAACTGCTCATATTGACGAAAGCCTTTGATCTGAGAACCGTTATTTAACTCCACTAATACTTCCAACAAAGGTACCATGGAAACAAATGGTGGGCGTTTTTTTTCTTGATCGTAAACAAATGTCAAACCAACATTGTTTTGAATAAAAACCAATTCTTCTTGAGAAATATTTTTATACGATAAATCTAAAACTCTGTTCTCAACCCCAACCGTCAAAGGTTTACCACAAACCGGGCAAATCACTCCATTTTTTTTCGTCTCCAAAGCATTGTAGCGAATATTACAACTGCGATGCCCGGTCCAATGATACTTGCCTTCTTCAGGGAAAAATTCAATTGTATAACCGATTTTTAACCGACCGGAGGAATCCTGTTTAATAGCATTGGTAATATCTTCGTAAGTGATTTGGTTATTAGTTATTGTCCGTCGGCTGACGGATTGGTTATTCTCCACAAATACAGTTGCTTCTCGTCCTAATTTTGGTCCAGAGTGAGCGTCGGAAAAGGAGACAATTGAACGAGTCTCTAACTCTTTTATCTGCCAGTTCATAATCGGGTCTGAAGATAAACCGGTTTCCACCGCATAAATATTATCTGATAACTCACCAAAGCATTCTTCCAGCGAATCAAATCCACTCTTTGAACCAAACACGGAAAACCAGGGAGTCCAAATATGAGCCGGGATAAAAAGAATTTTTTCATTAATTTCCAAAACCATCTGTAATAGATCTTTTGAGGAAATGCCCACAATCGGCCGGCCGTCAGCCATTAAGTTAGCCCCCCGTTTTTTCAGTTCGCTGATGACTTTTTCACAGACTTCAATTGATGGAGAAAAAATCAGATTATGGACCCGTCTGACTTTATCTCCCTGGGAATAGATACTGGAGATTTCAGTCGAAAGAAGGAATTTTGTATTTTGTACGGATAGATCTTGATTTATCCCTGTCAAAGAATAAATTCCTTCTGACGTCTCTCTTAAATTTTCTTTAATTTCTTTAAACCATAAAGGGTGGGTCCAGTCACCGGTCGCCATTAAATTAATACCTTTTTTAGCGGCCCATTGAGAAATTTCCGTCAAATTCATTTTTGGAGAAACCGCCCGGGAATATTTAGAGTGGATTTGCAAATCAGCAATAACTTGCATGAAAATATTGTATAATAAATATTATTTTTTCACTATGGCAAACTTGAGGATTCCTGGACCCACTCCATTATCTCCCCAAGTCCTATCTTCCCTCTCGAAACAGTTGATTAGCCACCGAGGTAAAAGTTACGAGAAAGTTCATCAAGAAGTCATTGCTAATCTCCAATATTTTTTTCAAACAAAAAATCCTATCTATCTTTTAACCGCGTCAGGTACTGCCGGATTGGAAACGGCGGTGGTTAATTTTTTTTCTCCCGGCGATCCGGTCGTTTTTTTTACCTGCGGTGAGTTTGGTAATCGCTGGGCCGAGATAGGTAGAAGATATGGCTTAAATGTTAATCAGATTAAATTCCCTGAGGGGACCGCGGTAAAAAAGGAAATAGTTCAACAAATTTTAAAGGAAACAAAAAAACTTGCCGGCGTTTTTATTACCCATAATGAAACGGGGACAGGAGTCTTAAATGATTTATTCGCTATTGCTCCGATTGTAAAAAATCACCCTGACCAAACCCCTCCTTTTAGTTGATTCTGTCAGCGCTTTAGGGGCTGTTGATCTGCCGATGGACAAACTGGGGATTGATGTTCTTGTGACTGCCTCGCAAAAAGCCTGGATGTCTTCCCCTGGATTGGCAATGATTGCTGTTTCTCCCTATGCTTGGGAAAAACATCAACTCTCAACTTTTCCGCGTTATTATTTTGATCTAAGTTTATATGAAAAGTTTGGCCAAAAAAATCAAACACCAGCCACTCCGGCTGTTTCCGTCTTATTCAGTCTACAAACTGCTTTAAGACTAATGAAAGAACAGGATCGAGACAAGATATTTAAAAAACACCTTGAGCTAAAAGACTATTTTCGAGAACAGATAAGGAAAATCGGCTTGAAATTAGTTGTTGATGATAAGGAGGCATCTCCAACAGTCACTTCGATCTGGCCGCCCGAGGGAGTTGACGAAGCTTCTTGGAGAAAGCTTTTAAGAGAAAAATATAATACTGTGATTGCCGGAGGCATGGGCGGACTCAAAGGGAAAATCGTTAGGGTTGCTCACATGGGATATGTTTCCAAAAAAGATCTTGGTCAAGTATTGATTGCCTTTAAAAAATCATTAAAAGAAATTACTTAAGTAAATTATGTTTAATATCTTAATTACTGATAAGATAGACAAAAGCGTCATTGACCAAATTAAAAACCCAAATAAATTTTCTTTTGATTACCAACCGGAGATTACTCCTCAAGATTTGATTAAAATAATTACTAACTATCAGGGATTAGTTGTCCGCAGTCGAACTAAAGTCACTCAAGAAGTAATTGACAAAGGCCATAATCTAAAAGTGATTGGCCGGGTTGGTAGCGGCCTTGATAATATTGAGGTCAAAGAAGCAAAAAAAAGAAAAATTATTGTCATCAATTCTCCCGACTCCAATTCTGAAGCTGTAGCTGAACTTACTTTAGGTTTAATTTTGTCTTTACTTCGCAAACTTACCCTTGCATATTCGTCTATGAGTGATGGCCTCTGGCTAAAAAAAGATCTTAAAGGAGAAGAAATTGAAAACAAAAAAGTCGGTGTCATAGGCTACGGACATATAGGAAAAAAGGTAGTAAAAATATTGACCGCTTTTGGAGCCAAGGTTGATTATTACAGCCGGAATAAAAAAACAAATTCTCTAAAATATATTTTTAAACATTCTGATATCATTACCGTTCACCTGCCATTAAATAATCAAATAAAAAACTTCGCTAATAATGATTTACTTTCATTGATGAAGCCGACTGGCTTTTTTATTAATACTTCACGCGGTGGGGTGGTTGAAGAAAAAATTCTTTTTAAAATGCTTCAGGAAAAAAAGATCGCCGGAGCTGCACTGGACGTTTTTTGGCAGGAACCTCTACCGCCTGGCTCTCCTTGGAGAAAATTGCCAAACGTCATTCTAACTCCTCACATAGCCGCTTCAACCAGAGAAGCGTTAAAAAAAGGAACAAAAACCGTTATTGATGAAATTATTAAAATTTTATCGAAAAAATAATATGAAAACCGACCGCTTTCACTTGGAGATTATTCCAATTAAAAATATTTTAGTTCACGAGGAATTTGATCCTTCAAGAAGCGATGATTTAGTTAAAAAATTTATGAAAGGTAATACTCTGACCGATCCGATTATTGTTGCCCCTTTAGGAGATGAAAAATATCTGCAACTGGACGGTATGAATCGGATGCACTGCTTTAAAACTCTGGGAATAAAAACCATTCTCTGCCAAATTGTTGATTACAATAATCAGGAAGTTGTTACACTTTCTTCTTGGGTTCATTTATTTCAAGCTAAAAAAGAAGAGTTTTCCAGGTATGTCCAAAACAATAAAAATCTTAAAATCCAACCGGCTGAAGCTGAAGAGATTGGACCGCGTTATATTAAAGAAAAAGATTTTGGCCGATTGGTCACGGTTGTTGATAAAAAAAAGGGGGCGTTTTTAATTTCAACCGGTGGTAATTTTGTCGAAAAAATAAAGAGATTGAATAGTATCGTTTCTTTTTATCAAGATAATATTACTAGGGAAATTCTTCCTTTTGATTTAACCCGTCGTAATATCCGCTTGTTTTTCTGCGAAAATCCTCACCTTAACTTTTATGAAAACCCCAAAACTAACCTGATGGTCATCTTTCCTAACTTTACTCCCCAACAGGTCATTGAAGTAGTTAGGGCTGGTGGTCTTTTTCCGGCCGGAGTGACTCGCTATTTAATCAATGGCCGATGTTTGGGTATAAATATTTCATTAAGTTTCTTTGATAATTCAAAATCTATTAGTATCCAAAATCAACAGCTTGATAAATTTCTTTCCAAGAAAAAGGCCCGCCTCTATGAGGAACCGACCATTAGTTTTGAATAAAAGATAGAGAAAGGATAGAAAATTAATTAATATTAAAAAGAGTTATATGAAAAAAAATTTAGTCATTTTAATTATAATTGCGGTTTTGGCAACGATTATGTATTTAATTTCCGGTTATCCAAAAGCCGAACCGGGGCCTTGTGGATTTGTTCCTTGTCCAACGACAATAGTTATGCCCTCCGTCGTTACGAATAATAAATATCAATGTCCAAAAACCGAATGGATTGACTGCCTGCCCGGACCGGATAAAATAAAATCAGAGTGTCGTCCTCAATATTTAAAATGGGCGAAAGAAAACTGCCCCAACTTCAAAGGCGTGGCTTATTAAATTAATAGAACATTGCTCTTTACCGTGGCTAGGTCACGAACGTTGAAAGTGGTAAAAGAAGGATTGAGTGCTCGAATGTTGCCTGTGATAATCCCATCTGTACTTTGACCTTTTGGACCAAATTCGACAAATGTATTTATCCCAAACAGTTGAGCAGCAGAGATCATCTGCGGAAAATTTAATGTCTTGGTCATTTGATTTACAAACGCCTCGCGTATCTTAGATCCATCCTCTAACAGTTGTGCTCCATATACGGATATTATAGGAACCCGAGGATTACGAAATAAAAATTCATTAAGGGCAGAAGCAAATTGTTTTCGTACAGGCTCCATTACGCGAGAGTGAGAAGCTATAGAAATTGGAAGAACAGTCGTCTTAATTCCTTTTGATTTCATATAAGCATAAGCAGCATCTATTGCCTTCGCTTCACCACTTAATACTATTTGTTCAGCACTATTTATAACTCCAATGTCAACTTGGAATATTTTCAGTATATAGGTAAGCTCTTCTTGAGAGATGTTTTTAACAACAGTCATTTTACCTGGAGGGGCCTCTGCCATGAGCTTCCCACGAGTTCTAGCAGTTTGTATCGCCTCTTCAAATGTCAAAACTCCAGAAGCAACCAACGCTGTAAGTTCTCCAGCACTATGACCAAAAGAAAAAGTTGGTAGTTGTTTACGAAGTTGTGGATTTTCCGATAAATAACCAACAAGACAGGCTACGCTTGCTGTAAGTATGAGGGGTTGGGTGTTTTCTGTCTGATCTAACTTATCTTTTGGCCCGTCAAACATGAGTTGAATAAGATCTCCACCAAGTATCTCTGCTGCCGTATCGATAACTGATTTCGATGCAGGAATCGCTTTATACAGATCACGTGTCATTCCAACTAACTGTGATCCCTGACCTGGAAATACATAGGCAACATTAGTCATTCGAGGTAATTCTGGTTTTCTTAAAAAGATCTCAATGGGCATTTTTACCAAGATTATATCAAAGAAGGGATTTTTTTATTCCGAAAACTTTTAACCAATATACAGTCCAATTAAACCCGACGATCATACCAGTAGTAACGTTGGTTTTTATCGGCATAAGGTAATTTTCATATAATCTTATATATAATATGGTTATGAAAATTATTAATCGTAAATTTCATCGTGACTATCGTGAGATTGAAAAATATGAGGCGGGAATTGTTTTGACCGGAGCTGAAGTTAAATCAATCCGTTCTGGCGGTTTACGAATAGATGGTGCTTTTGTCCGGATAATGGGCTCTGAAGTCTATCTAATTAACGCAGATATTCCTATCTATAAGTTTGCCCGCAATGATACTTATGAATCAAAGAGAACCAGGAAATTACTTTTACACAAAAGGGAACTTTTGAAATTAAAAGTAAAGATGGCTTCGGGTGGGTTGACTTTGGCCCCGGTTTCCTGCTATAATAAGGGGCCTTTGATTAAGTTAGAAATCGCTTTAGTCAAAGGAAGAAAAGACATCGAAAAGAGAAAGTTGGAGAAAGGAAGAGATATTGAGATTCAGGAAGAAAGAGAGGTAAAGGAGTACGAAAAGAGCTAAAAACTAAATCGAGGTTTACCCCTTAAAAAATTTATTGACTCTTAACAAATTTTTTAAGGGGATGCAAGGCATCGACGGGAAATTTGCACTTTTAAAAATGGCTTAGACGCACCTATGCGTTAAATGGAAAAAACTAACTGATAATACAGAATTGTCAGAAGCTTTACTTTACGCTAACGCAAGACCAACACTGGCCTTAAATTACGTAAACTAAAACTCTCTCTTTAGATTTCGTCCGGTTCAATCTATATGAGGGATAAACCAATCGGAATAGGGTGAGATAACATTTCTAGTTGGTTATCAAACCGACAAATATAACTGGCTTCCCGAAGCGCTTTGATTATACAAGCGGTCGGGATAGAGTAAAAATAATCTATTCTAAGCTAAACTTTTTTATTAGTGTTTTCTCGGACCCCGGTTCAATTCCGGGCATCTCCACCAGATTTTATTCAACTAACACCCTCTTTATTTTAAGTCATAAAAGTAATAATAATCCCCTTGATTTCTAATTTTATGTTAATCTGTATTTATGGAACATAAAATTAACCGCTACATCAAAGGTCACATGATGACAATCATGATCGTTATTTTGATCAGTTTTTTGTTGTTGTTTTTGGGTGAGTTTTTTCTTTACCGAAAGATTATGTACCTCAATCAAATTATTTCTGAGGGATTTATGCAGATTAAAGAAGCTGCTAAAAGCAATCTATCGCCAACGATTATCATGAAGAAGTAAATTATTGCGTTTTTACCAACTCCAGCCCTATAATTGTATTGGCTTGCATGATAATAGATTTCTCTCCTTCAAGTCTGATTTCTCTATTTATTGTCTGTAGATTTAACATTGTCTCCAACCTTCCGTCTAAATATTTTTTTGTCAAGCTATAAATAGTTCCCACTAAATTTTTAAAAACTACCGGAACCGCTTCATAATTCCGGCCTGATTGATCGTAGTTAGTTAAAATTAATACAATTTTTCTTCGCACTGGCAATCGCGCTAACATTACTGCCTTCACCGTCAACTATTAGCTGACTTCCTTCTAAAGCATTTAAAAGCTTTAAGGCTTGATAACGGGGTTTTGGACTTCCGTCATAATTTAAAATTCCCCAAGAAAGAGTTGGGCCGTCTTTAATCTCAAAAAGAAAAGCTAATTCCAATCGGGCATTTAATAGATTTCTTAAAGAAGCAACTGTATGAGCTGCTCCCATTTCCGTATCGGCAATCGGGTTTTTCTCGCTGTCATAACCCCACTCGGAAATTATTTTTGGCAGATTTTCATATTTGTCATATTTCGGCGACTCGCCTAGCCATTTATTCAGTTTAATAATATCGTCAGTAAAATCATCGGTTTTTTTCGAGTAATGGTGCCAGCTCAAAAAATCAATTCTTAAATTATTCGCGCTAACAAAATCAAGAAATTTTTGAATCCAGTTTTTATATAAAGCGGTTGTTACCGGACCGCCAATTTTAAAAGGTAAAGCATTTTGCGCCTGTTGAGCTCCTTTAACTGAATAAAAATACAAATCGTTGTAACTTTTCTCACCTGAATATCTCCATTTACCAAAAGTTTCTAAATCGGGTTCGTTCCAGACTTCATAATAAATATCAGTTTTCCAAAAATTCTCTAAAGCACCGCAAGGTAAAACTGTATCTTTGCTGCTATAATGTTCAATGGTTTTTTGAACTAAAAAAATCCATTCATCCCAGTTTTTTGGCTTACCGATTAAAGAACCATCATCGGACATCGTCGGGGGGCATATAACCTAAGGAAAAAAATGGCTTAGCGCCAGTATTATAAATATCGCAAACTGTCTTATCAAGTTTGGAAAAATTAAAAAAAAGATTGCCTGATGAGTCGCGACTAACCATATCATAAAAATCATAGATATGATCGAGTCGAATATAGCGCGGATAAAGTCCTGATACTTGAGAAATTACGTTTTCCAACATTCTTACTCCTGATTCTTCA
>Ga0066637_10000785_pt1 | contig 19750 bp, 19 predicted proteins | sample CryGeyCG2014_020_FD_62737 | JGI IMG/M metagenome (GOLD analysis project Ga0066637, IMG submission 62737) | Groundwater microbial communities from aquifer - Crystal Geyser CG08_land_8/20/14_0.20 | ecosystem: Environmental > Aquatic > Deep subsurface > Groundwater | place: USA: Utah: Grand County...
AGCCAACCATTCTTGGCGCCAAATCAACAATCTGGAATATCTTAAAAAACTAACAAAAGTGTCCAAGTAGGACATTTCTAAAAAACGCCAAATAGGACATTTCTATAAAACTTTTACAGACAAAACTTTGGAAAAGGCGTATAAAGAAATATATGGATATACAGAAAAAGCAACAAATAAATATGATTTCTCTGAAGGATTATCTCAGGGGAAGGAAATACAGTCAACTACCAAAAGAGGAACAGCTGGAAATCGCACAAAAGATTTTGATGGCGCTGTTTCCAGAATCACAGAATGAATAAACAGCCATCCTGATGGATTTACAATAAGTGTGCGCGGCCAACCAGCCACGAAACGTTTTGTTATATCTCCGTATAAGGGCCGTGAAGTAAAATTGGATAAGGTGGACGAAGACTTTGTAGAGAAATTTTTAGTTGATAATTACGATTTTTTAGCTCAAATTGAAAATTATTTAGGCGGATGGAGAAATATAGGAATAAATAGCCGGGCTTCTTTTTGGAAGTCCGGCTATTTATTTTTGGATAAAAAATTTTCTGTTTGAGAATTTTACCTCCGCGTTTACTTGGCTTGCTCGCGGCATTCGGCTTCGCATTCAAAAGCCGGCTCGCCGGCCAAATCCGCGCAAGCGGCCACGCAGGTCCGGCAGCTCGCCAGCCGTTCATCCGGCATAAGCTGGCATTGGCCGTCCGCGACTTCGCAGATGGCGAACTGACGGCAGAAATCACCCAGCTGATAATCGGCCGTGCAGACCTCCGGAACATCCGGGCCGCAGGAAAATTCCAGCCCATGGCAATTTTCCAGACCGCATTTTTCCGCCGGCAAATCCGCTTCCGGCTGGGCCGCATCTCCGTCGGCCGCATCTTCTTCCGCGGCCGGCACGTTCTCGGCCGGCGCTTCAACGGTCAAGCCGGGCCGTTTGGGCTTGGCCGGCTCCGGATTACCCACGGCCGCCGGCTGGTTCTGGCAGGCGGTTAAAAACAACAAGGCCGCGAACAACAAGGAACTGAGAATTGTTTTTTTCATAGGCTTTAAGTTATTGCTATAATATTTTTAGTTTGATTTAATTATATCAGGCTTCGCCTAAATTGCCAAATATTGGTATTTATCATTAATTATGCTAAAATATTATTATAAAATCTCTTGCCTATCCTGTCCCGTCCGGAAAATATTATCTTTTGTCCAACTGATTATATAATACTAAAAAAATATTTATGCCAAGCGCTCAACCGACGATTAAACTGGTCATTGTCCGGCACGGAGAAAACATCTGGAATTTTGAAAACCGCTTCTGCGGCTGGACAGACGTGGAAATGACAGCCAAAGGCCGGGAACAGACCAAAGTGTCCGCCGAAATACTCCGGCGCCACGGCTATGAATTTGACCTCTGTCATACTTCGGTATTAAAAAGAGCCATTGAAACAGTTTGGATCATACTGAAAGAAATGAATTTGAGCTGGATACCGGTTCAGAAACACTGGCGCCTGAACGAAAGGAGTTACGGTGCCCTGCAAGGACAGGATAAAGCCGATCTGGCGGCCAAATACGGCAAAGAGCAGGTTGACCGCTGGCGCTGGGACTATCGGGAAAAACCGCCGCTCTTAAACCTGAACGACAAGCGGCATCCCCGTTTTGACCGCCGCTATCAAGGCGTCAAAACATCGCTCTTGCCGGCGGGCGAAAGCATTGCCGATACTTACCGCCGCGTCCTGCCTTATTGGCAGAAAACTATCGCGCCGGACTTGAAAAAAGGCAAAAGAATCCTGATCAGCGGCCATAAAAACTGCCTGCGCGCGCTGATCAAGCACATTGAGGGCGTGCCGGAACAGGAAGTTCCCCGCTTGGATATGCCTTTGGGCGTGATTTTGGTCTATGAATTCAACCGCCGGCTGGAATTGCAGAAAAAATATTTTTTAGAATAATTATCCCGGACCGGAAAAATTATCAAAAGCACAGAAATAAAAGCAAAACATTCGGGATCAGACAGCGGCGGCCGCCTCCGGCCTCCGCTGATTTTTCTCATTAATCTTCAAAGACATATATGCCGCTATTTAAGCTACGGGCAAAATTTACCCCCCAGGGCGACCAGCCTCAAGCCATCGCCCGCCTGACGCAAGGCCTGGCTAAAGGCTTCCGCGCCCAGACCCTTTTGGGCGTTACCGGCAGCGGCAAAACATTTACGATGGCCAATGTCATCGCCGCCGCGCAAAGGCCGGCCTTGATCATCTCCCACAACAAAACTTTGGCCGCCCAGCTCTACGGCGAATTCCGCCAGTTTTTCCCGGACAACGCGGTCCATTATTTCGTTTCATATTATGATTATTACCAGCCGGAAGCCTATATCCCCCAAACCGACACTTACATTGAAAAAGAGGCTATGATCAACGAGGAGATTGACCGCCTGCGCCACGCCGCCACCCAGTCTCTGATCAACCGCCCGGATTGCATTATCGTGGCCAGCGTTTCCTGCATCTACGGCTTGGGCGAAAAAGAAGATTATATTGCTCTGGGCAAGACTTACCGGGCCGGCGCCGAGATCAGCCGGAATGATCTCTTGCGCCAGCTCGTGGCCATCCAGTACGAGCGGGACGAAAACGGGCTGGCTCGGGGAAAATTCCAAGTCCGCGGCGGGCGGATCACGATCCATCTGGCCACGGGCGAAGCGTTCGTCCGGCTGGATTTGGACGGCGATCGGATCGGCCGGATCACCCTTTTTCCCTTGCGCCCGGAACAAGCCAAAACGGCCGCCTTGAACGGACCGCCGGAAAAACAAGGCCTGATTTTGGACACAGTGACAATCCTGCCAGCCAAGCACTTCCTGACGCCGGCCGCCAAGATGGAAAAAGCGCTGGCGGCCATCCGGCAGGAACTGGCCGGACAGCTTCAAGAATTGCGACGCGCCAAAAAGCTCGTGGAGGCTTATCGGCTGGAGAAAAAAACCAACTATGATCTGGAAATGATGGAACAAGTCGGCTATACGAACGGCATTGAAAACTATTCCCGCCATCTGACTGGCCGCGCGCCGGGCGAACCGCCCGCCACCCTGCTGGATTTTTTTCCGCCTGATTATCTGGTGTTTATTGACGAATCGCATGCCAGCGTGCCGCAAATCAAAGGCATGCATGCCGGCGACCAATCGCGCAAACAAACTTTGGTTGACTTCGGCTTCCGCTTGCCTTCCGCCAAGGATAACCGCCCCTTGAACTTCCAGGAATTCAATAAAAAAATCAAACAAGTGATTTATGTCAGCGCCACGCCCGCGCCATACGAACTGCGGCAGTCAAAACAGGTTGTGGAGCAGATTGTCCGTCCGACCGGGTTGCTTGACCCGGCCGTCTCGGTCCGACCGAGCACCGGCCAGATCGCGGATCTGCTCGGAGAAATCACGGCCGTGGTCGCGAAGCGAGAAAGGGTGCTGGTTACCACTCTGACCAAAAAAATGGCGGAGGAATTGGCGGATTATCTGCGCGAAAAAAAAATCAAAAGCCGCTATCTGCACAGCGAAATCGACACTCTGGCCCGGGTGGAAATCCTGCGCGAACTCCGTCAAGGAAAAATCGATGTCCTGGTCGGCATCAACCTTTTGCGCGAAGGCTTGGATTTGCCGGAAGTCTCCCTGGTCGCGATCCTGGACGCGGATATGGCCGGCTTTCTGCGCAATGAAACGTCCTTGATTCAAACCATGGGCCGCGCGGCTCGGCATGTCAACGGCCGCGTAATCATGTATGGCGACAAGCTGACCCCGGCCATGCGCTTCGCCCTCAAGGAAACCGCGCGGCGCCGCCAAAAACAAAGCGCCTACAATTCGGCGCATAACATCACACCGCGCGCCGTTGAATCAAACCAGGAGAAAAACCTGCTGGCGCGAACAGCCGGCGAAAAAACCGTGGCAAAAACGGCTAAACAAAAAATCTAAATCGCAACCGTTACCAAAAAATTTTGCTTGGCTTATAGACAAAATAAAAAACGGGTTTTTAAAAAACCCGTTAATCAGTTAGTATTGGCGCTAACCATTGGTAAAATAAACAAAAGAACATTAAATAAAAGATGAAATGTATTTTTGTTTTCAGATCTCCATCTGCCAGTCGGTCGTGGCCGATAAGTAAACGAGCTGACAAAACCAGGAAAAAAACAACAATCCGAAACCAAATTCTGCCTAACATTTTTCCCTCCTTTTTTTAATATTTCTTATTGATATTTGTCCGGATAAAAAATCTTCAATGCCGACATAATATCATTACTCAAAATTATTGTCCACCCAACTATATCTTAACCGGCAAATAACAGCCAATCCTACTCGGAAAAACGGTGATGACTATCGCCGGGCAGAAAGTTTTTTTTGCGCAAAAGCCGGTGGTAACTGATCGCGAACCGGTGCGCCTCGTCCCGCACCCGCTTGATCACGTGCAAAGCCGGCGAAGCAAGCGGCAGTTCCAACGGTTTTTTTTCGCCGGGAAAAAAAATTTTGTCCCGGGCGGAAGCGCTCCGCTGGCCGCTTTTCGCCACCGCCAGCACCGGCACCTCCGGCTCCAAACCGCGCAAAACTGCTTGCGCGACGCGCAATTGTCCCAAACCGCCGTCAATAATAAGCAGATCCGGCCGCGGCCAATCTTGCTTGGTCTTTTTTCCGCGGCTATCCTGAGCCGGGTCCGGGCCGGTATGAGAAAAGCGCCTGGTCAAAACTTCGCGCAAACGCTGGGTGTCGTCCAGAGCCGCCGATCTGATCTTGAAGAGGCGATAAGCATTCTTGTCCGGTTCGCCGTCGCCAAAGACCACCATCGCACCCACGGCATTTGTGTCAAAAAGATTGGCGATGTCAAAACCTTCAATGCGCCGCGGCACGCGCGGCAAGGATAAAATTTTCGCCAGTTCCACCACATCGGCCGCGTATTTGTCGCCCAGCGATAAAATTTTGGCGCTGGCCAAAACATGGCGAAAATTGTCAATTTGTTTAGCCAGAATCCGCTCCTGTTCAATTAATCTCTCACGCTCGGCGCCGGCCGGCGATTTGGCCAATTGGCGCGCCAAGCGCGCGCGCTCTTTTTCCAAAGCGGCCATCAGCTTTTCTTTCCCGCCGGCCAAAAATTGGCTGATGGGCCGAATAATCAGACGTTGATAATCAGCCAAAGAAATACGGCGGCCGCAGACGCCGCAACAACGCCCGACTTGCGCGGAAAAACAAATTTTTTTGCCGGCTTTCCGCTCCAGGCAATAGGGCCAGATTTTCCGCAAGGCCCGCAGGGTTTCTCTGACGGCCAAGCCGCTCGTGAACGGCCCGAAATATCTTCCGGCCGGGCCGATCTGGCGAGTGGCAAAAACGCCGGGGATTTCGTCCTCGGTGGATATCTTTATATACTGGAAACGTTTATCGTCCCGTAAAAGAATATTATACGGCGGCTGGTATTTCTTGATCAGATTCGCCTCCAAGAGCAGGGCTTCAATTTCACTATCCACGGTCGTCCAGCGGATCTGGCAGACTTCCGCGACCATCTTGATTTTCGCCGGCGACAAATCCGCGTTCGGACGCCAATAGGAAAGGACGCGCGTCTTTAAATTGGCCGCCTTGCCGATATAAAGCAAGCGGCCGCGCCGGCCGTAAAAACGGTAACAGCCGGGCCCGGCCGGCAAATCTAATTTTTTAATTTCTTCGGCGCGCATATTTCTTCGGCCTGGCCGATTCCCTCCCCGCCCATCGGACAAAAAGGCGCCCGGCAAAAAAGCTTGGCGCCGATTATTTTTATTTCACGCTGATCGCTTGGACCGGACAGCTTTCAATCGCGCCGGCCGCGTTCTCGCCGGCTTCCGGCCCGACAACTGCCGCCTGGCCGGAAGTTTCGTCCATCCGGAAAATTTCCGGATTAAGGGCCGCACAAGCACCGCAACCGATGCATAAATTCGGGTCAATGACTACTGGCATAACGAAAAAATTATTTTATTAGTATCTTGTTGATATTTTCCAATAATTGCTGGGGGGTCAGATTGGCTTTGACGAAATAGCCGTCCGCTCCCGACTCCAAGCCTTTTTTGATTTCCGCGTTTTGGCCCAGATTGGATATGACATAAACCAGGGTATTTTTTATGTCCGGATCTTGGCGCAAGGCCTGTAAAAAATCATAGCCATCTAATTTGGGCAAAACAATATCCAATAAGATCAAATCCGGCCTGGCGGTCCTGGCCAGATCCAGGCCGCTTTGGCCGTCCGAAGCGACCAAAACTTCATAAGCGCCTTTCTCCAATTTTAATTTATATATTTCCGCGATATATTCTTCGTCTTCTATAATAAGAATTTTCTTGGCCATAAATATTAATATATTCATATTATAGCAGATTATTATTTGTCTGGCCAATCTGAAAATAAAAAAGCCCGGGAATAACCCAGGCTTGGAAAACATTAACGTTTGGATTTTTTTTCCTGGCCATTTTTGTCAGCCAGAACAAGGGTTGATTTGCAAATTGGGCAAATATATTCATCATCAGCACCCTTGGCCATCGCCACATTACAGCAAACTGGTATAACCGGCAAAAACATATCCCCTCCTTAAAATGATATGATCACTCCTTGTTCCTTGATGATCAGGTCCTTGATCAGGCAAAGCTGGCAGATCTCTTCGGCCGTCCTGACGATGTTGATTCCACAGCGCGGACAGCGGAAAACCTGGCCGTCCTTATCTGCTCCTTGTTCTTTTTTCATGCTTTTCTCCTTTTTTTCGCCTTTTTTTCCCTTGGCGAGCGACTGCCTGATAAGCGGCCATCATATCCCGGCTACTTTCTTCAGCGATTTTTCTCTGCAGGCTTAAGATGTATTCAGCCGCCGCGGGTTGCGCTTTTCTTTTCTCAATGGGTCTCATTTTTTTCCCTCCGAACAATGTGTTTTATGCCAACCTTCTTTCCGGCCGGGCAAATCCCGCTCCCGATCTGGCCAGGCCAAGCCGGTCCGGATCGCCTGAAAAATTTTTCTCACCTCCTTTCGCAAACATTAAGAGTTTTAAAAGAACAAAATAAAAAATCGCCGGTTTTGGCGGCGGTTTTTTCTCTCTGGTCCAAAAACACAAAAAACCACCGCGCTACGGGGCGATGATAAGCAAAGCCAATCCGTAAAAAAGCGGCCCGGCCAAATTTTTCCCGACTGGCATATTGGCAACGCGATGTATCATATGAATTTATTATAAAAAATCGAAAAAAAATGTCAACAAAAATTATTTTTTCCGCGAAAAAAACCAAAATTACTTATCAATCTCTGGCGACAAGCGCCCCCAGCCTTTGCTCCCGCTATTCTTTAATGCCGTCCAAATTGACATCGTAAAGAATGCCTTCCTGCACTTGCCGGTAACGCAAAATTTCCTCTGCCTTGAACCAGATCTTCATCTCCTTTTGAGCGTCCTCAGTACTGCCTGAAGCATGGATCAGGTTGCGGACGCTTCTTTGGTCCATATCGGCCATCGCATAGGAATCCAGGGTAAAATCGCCGCGAATCGTGCCCACATCAGAGCTTAAGGGTTCGGTGGAACCGGTAATCTTGCGGATCAAAGCGACAGCCTGATTGCCCTGCCAGACCATTACCACGACCGGACCGGAACTCAGGTATTTGGCGTTACTTTTCATGACGGCCTCGCCGTTAGCACGGTTGGTGGGAAAAGGCGAAGTCAAGCCTTTTTTTTCATAGGCGGCTCGGGCTTTGCGGCCGACTTCTTCCAGCCAGGCATCGCCGCCGACGCCGTAATAATGCTCAGTGGCCAACGCTTCGGTCGGGATAAGCATTTTCATGGCAATTAATTTTAAGCCGGTCCGTTCATAGCGGCGGATGATTTCGCCGATCAAAGAACGCTGGATACCGTCCGGCTTGATTATGACCAGGCTTTTTTCTTCTTTGGGATGCATAAATGATGATCAGTCTGGCCGGCCGGATAATCAAGGCCGGCACACTGCCAGATATTATGATTTAATATATTTTTTTATTTCTTCGCAGATCTGCGACGGCGTATGCTCTGATTTGATGATATAGCCGGCCGCGCCCAGCTCTCGCCCCTTGGCCACATCCTCATCAGTGCCCAGGTTGGTCAGGATGACGACCGGAATCTCCCGCAAATCATTTTTTTCCTTTAAAGATTGCAGGACGGCAAAACCATCCACTTGCGGCAAGATAATGTCCAAAAGGATCAAATCCGGCTTTTCCCGGCTGGCTGATTCCAAGCCGTCTTGACCGTTTTGCGCCAAAATCACTTTCCAGCCGTTATTTTCCAGCTTGATTTTATACATATTGGCGACCATTTCGTCGTCTTCCACGATCAGGATCGCGCGGCTTTTATTTTCCATAGTGAAAAAATTATTTTCTTCCAACGGACACAATAATTTTCCCTTTTATTATCATTCAATTATAACAAAATAATTCATTTTGGCAAGGGGGGGGGCGGCCAAGAAATTTCCCGGCTGTCGCTTCGCGCGGCCAAAGACCCGTTCTGGTCGGTGCGCCAGATCTTTGCCTGATTTTTTAAAAGACGGTTCAGAATGCGCGGGCTGGGATGGCCGAATTTATTATCCGCGCCCGCGGAAATGACGGCCAGAGACGGGCGGACCGCGGCCAAGAATTCGGCCTGGCTGGAAGTGTTGGATCCGTGATGGCCGATTTTCAAGATATCAGCGCGCAAATCTTCCTGGACGGATAATAATTCGCTTTCCACCGGCGCTTCCGCGTCGCCCATAAAAAGGAAAGAGGTCCGGCCGTAAACCAGCTTAACGACAATGGAGCTATCATTTAAATTTTCCACGCTGGCGCCGGCCAAAGACCGGCGCGGATAAAGGAAACGCAATTCGCAATCCGCGCCCAAAACCAAAGTTTGCGGCCGGTCAATGATCACCATGGCAGACCCTTCCTTTTTGGCCGCTTCCAGCCAATCAAGATAAGCCGGGGCGCTATGGCTGACGCCGGTATAAGCAATTTTTTCCACGTGAAAACGCTCCAGGACGGAAATTAAGCCCGCCACATGGTCGTCGTGGGGGTGGGTCAGGATGATCAGATCCAGGGTGCGGTCGTAAAAAGGCAGAAGACGCTCCAGCGCCCGGGCCGCCGCCTGATCCGGCCCTCCGTCAATGAGGATATTCTGCCCGGACGGAACGCGGATCAAGGCCGCGTCTCCCTGGCCGACGTCCAAAAAATCCACACGTAAAATCTGGCCGGCCCCGGCCGAAAAAATTTCGGCCGGCCGCGGGTACCAAATCCAGACCGCCCCTGCGGCCAAAATCGCCGCGGCGGCGGCCAAGGGCAGAAGAATTTTCAATAATTTCTGCGGCATGTCAAGAAAACCGCGGCCGGCAGGGATAAGACGGCGCGCCCCTCCCTGATCGTGCGGGCAATATTCAACGAATTAAACCGAGGCGGCCGGAAAAATATTCCGGCAAATCAGCGATGGCCACCCGTTCTTGGCGCATCGTATCCCGATCGCGAGCAGTGACGCGGCCGTCGGATAAAGTTTCAAAATCAATGGTCACACAGAAAGGCGTGCCGATTTCATCTTGGCGCCGATAACGTTTGCCAATATTGCCATTGTCGTCAAATTCGCATTTAAAAGAAGCTTTCAGCAGCAGATAAATTTCTTTGGCTTTTTTGACCAACTCCGGCTTATTCTTGAGCAAAGGGAAAACGGCAATCTGGTAAGGCGCGACCTTCGGCGGCAGTTTCAATAAAATCCTTTCTTCGCCATCCGCCAATTTTTCTTCAGTATAAGATTGGACCAAAATGGCCAATATGCTCCGGTCCATCCCGAAAGTCGGCTCAAGGACGTGCGGAATATAATGTTTTTTGGTTTGCTCGTCAAAATACGTCAGATTTTCTCCGGACACTTCCTGATGCCGGAAAAGGTCATAGTCGGTGCGATAAGCAATCGCCCATAATTCATCAAAACCCCAGGGAAACTGATATTCAATGTCAATCGTCCGCTGGGAATAAAAGGCGCGCTCCGCAGCGCTGATTTCATGGTTATTGAATCTGGGCCGTTCCAGGCCGATCAGATCGGCGAAGCCGTAAATATAAGCCAGCCATTCTTTAAAAATCCGGTTCCAGTCGCTGTCTGGCGCGATGAAATATTCGATTTCCATCTGTTCGAATTCCAGCTGACGGAAAATGAATTGGCCGGCCGTGATTTCGTTCCGGAAGGCCTTGCCGATCTGGCCGATGCCGAACGGCAGTTTCAAGTTCATGGATTGCATCACGTTCTTATAATTGGCGAAAATCGCGCCGGCGGTCTCCGGCCGCAGATAAGCGGTCAAGGCGTCCTCCTCCACCGGGCCGACCAGAGTCTTGAACATGCCGGAAAAAGTTTTCGGATTGGTCAATCCGCCGCCGCAATCCGGACACTTGGACGGATCCGGGAGTTTGTCCGGCCGGAAGCGGTGATGGCAGGACTTGCATTCCACCAGCGCATCCTTGAAATTGGCCAAGTGCCCGGACGCCTCCCAAAGGCGGGGATTGAGCAGGATGCCGCCGTCAATGCCGGTCATATCCTCGCGGTCCTGGATAAAATATTTCCACCACAATTTTTTAATATTATTTTTCATTTCCACGCCCAAAGGACCGTAATCATAAGTGTTGGACAAGCCGCCGTATATTTCCGAGCCGGGAAAAATAAAACCGCGGCGCTTGCACAAGGAAATGATTTTTTCCATCAAAGTCAATTGTTGTTCGGCCATATTTTTTAAATATTTATAATTTTCTAAAAACCGCTTGATAAAATTGCCCAAGCAGGAAAAGCCCGCGTGTTAAATATTTTTAAAAAAATAAAACCCGTCCTCTCACAAAAGCCCTTGGCTTTTCTGCTAGAACGGGTTTTCGCCCGCGGTTCCATCTAGCTTCTCGGGCTGATTGCCAGCCTCCGCGCCTTGATTACCGGCCGTTGCCTGATTAAAGCTGCGGAGAGCCAACCCCCGCCGGCCGTCTATATATTATCATAATAACAAATTCCGATTTCTTGTCAAGAAGCAAGGGCTCGTTGAATCACATTTCGTCCAGCCCGTCAATACCCAAAAGGCCCAAGCCGTTGCCGATCACCTGCCGGACCGCGCCCAAGAGGCGCAAACGGGCTTCGCGCACGGCAGTTTCGGCTTTCAAGACCGGAATAGCATGGTAATAATCGTTGAAATCTTTGGCTAAAGCGAAAATCTGCTTAGCCAGAAGGCTGGGGTCGCAAGCCTGGGCCGCGGCCTGCACGGTTTCCGGATAAGAAGCTAAGGAAAAAAGCAGGCGGTGCTCCCGGACTTCGCGCAAATTTCCCGGCCAGCCCGGCGACAATTCATCCGGCCGCTGGCAATACTCCTGGGCGATTTCTTCGCCCGCGGCTTTGCGCAGAACGCTCCGGATCCGGGCGCAGGTATACTGCAGATAAGCGGCGGTAAAACCGTCAAAGCGGAGGGCTTGCCGGCTGTCAAAGGTGATGACCTGGCCGGCGCCGACTTTGACCATTTCAAATTTCAAAGCGCCCTTGGCCAGCGCCCAAGATATGTTATCAATCTTTTCCGCGGGCCAGTCGGGATGGCGGGCGCTGGTTTCTGTTTTAGCTTTTTCCAGCACTTGATTGCGCAAATCGTGATAGCTGATGACATTGCCGGAACGGGACGACATCATCCCTTCCGGCAATTTCACGACCGCGTAAGGCAGATGGGTGATGGCCGCCTGTTCTTCGCCCAAAGCGGCCAGCAAGCGGTTCAGCTGGCGAAAATATAATGATTGGCGCTCGTCCACGACTAAAAACGATTTGTCCGGCTGAAAAAGTTTTCTTTTTTCCAGGGCCAAAGGCAGGTCTGAAACCGGATAAAGCGCTGTGCCGTCCGAACGGATAAAAACCAACACCCCCAGGCCGTCCCCGCCGAGATCGGCAATGACCGCGCCAGCGCTTTCCTGCAATTGACCGGCGGCCAGCAAACGAGCGACCAACGCTTTACCGATGCCAAAAAATTCGCTTTCATAAAAAATCTGGGCGAAATTCACCCCCAATTCCTGATAAATCGCGGTAAAACCGTCGATGCTCCACTGCCTGGTCTTCTGCCATTGCTTATAAGATTCGCCCTGCCGGCTTTCAATCTCCTTCATCAGGCGGCTGATAGCCGCCGGCGCCGCCGGATCTTCCTTGACCGCGGCCGCGGCCCGGGCATAAACCTGACCAAGCCAATAACCTTTGTCAACAGCAGGCCCGGAGCCTTGGGCAAAAAGACGCAGGCCCCAAAGCGTTTTGGCCGTATGGCCGCCGAAATCGTTGACATACGACACGGGGAAAACCGTATCGCCGGCGGCCGTGAGGATCCTCTGCACCGCGTCGCCGTAAGCCAAATTGCGCAGATGGCCGATATGATAATCCTTGTGCGTATTGACATTGGAATATTCCACGACCACCCGCCGGCCGCCTTCCCGGACATTTTCGCCATAAAGATCTTTCTGCGTATAAATTTCCTCAAGCACGCCGGCCGCCATTTCCACGGTCGACAGTTGGAAATTAACGTAAGGACCGACGGCCTGCCCACTCGCCACCGGGCTTTCCGCCGGCCAATCACTCGCCAAAGCGGCCGCCAGATCAACGGGCGGCCGACCCAAACGGCGGGCCAAACCAAAACAACCCAAGCTTAAATCGCCGAAATCCGGATTATCCGGACGGACAAAATCGCTTGGGGCGGCATATTCTCCGCCCAGATGCTCGTTAATCTGCCGGGCGATCTGCGCCTTGATATCGGAAAGAAAAGGCATAAACAATTTGGTTCTTTGGGCAATTTCCTGGCTAAGACTTTAATAAAAATTCAAATTTTCTTCTTGTTCTTATTTTTCTTATCTCCCGTCCGGCCGGCAATGCAAACGGATAAAGCCGAGTTTGCCTTTTTTGATCAGACAGCCGGCTGGCGGAATGTCAATAATCGCCTGGCTATCGTTAACGACCTGGTCGTCCAATTTGACCGCGCCTTGGGCAATCAGCCTTTTCGCCTCCGCGCCGCTCGCGGCCAAGCCGGACTTGACCAAAACGGCGGCAATTTTTGCCTTTTCTTCCGGCCAAAAAATTTCTTTCAGGCGGTCCGGAGCTTCTTTCTTTTGGATGACTTTGATGAAATTTTCTTCCGCGGATCGCGCCGCGTCCGCGCCGTAATTCAGACTGACGAATTCCCTGGCCAAACGCATTTTGAGATCGCGCGGATTCACTCCGGCCGCCAGCTGTTTGTTGATTTCACGCAATTCGGACAGCGGAACCTTGGTCGCCATCTCAAAGGCCGGAGCAATAAGGCCGTCCGGCCAAGCCATGACCTGGCCGTACATATTTTCCGGGGTTTCGTCCAGCTTGATAATGTTGCCCTCGCTTTTTCCCATCTTCTTGCCGCTCGGATCAATCAGTAATTTGTTGGTCATGACAAATTTTTCCTTTTTCTTTAAAATTCTGATTAAATCGCGGCCGCACAGCATATTGAACATCTGGTCATTACCGCCGACCTCCAAGTCAACATCCATGGCCACGCTGTCATAGCCTTGAGCGACCGGATAAAGAAATTCATGCATATAGATCGGCTTTTCCTCTTTCAACCTGGCCTGAAACATATCCCGCTGGATCATCTGCTGCACGGTAAAATTCGCCGTGAGCTCGATTAAGTCCCGAAAAGTCAAAAGATCGCTCCAGGCGCTGTTATAAAGGATTTTCGCCGGATTCTCGCCGGTAAAATCAAGATAGGCGGAGGCCTGTTTATGGTAATTGTGGCTGTTAGCCACGACCTGCTCGCGCGTTAATTTTTTCCGCGCCGCCTGCTTGTCCGTCGGGTCGCCGATCATGCCGGTGAAATCGCCGATTAAGAATATTACTTCATGACCAAGCGCTTGAAACTGGGCGAGCTTGTTGATCTGGATCGCGTTGCCGATATGCAAAGAAGGCGCGCTGGGATCAAAACCGCAGTAAAGTTTCAAACGTCGGCCGGATTGCAAGACGCGGCTGAGCGACTCTTTGTCCGGAAAAATGTTCTCCACGCCCCGCGTTAAAACTTCCGCAATTTTTTCCGGGTCGGTAATTATTTTCGCCATACGGTTATTGATAATAATGGGAAAAATTTATTATGTTTGTTTTTTACCGGAAAATCGGAGTTTTGTCAAATCGCGCGATCAGAGAACAGGCGGACTAATCATAATTAACATAATCAGACTCTGGCTTCCACGGCCTTAATATCTGCGGCTAAAAAATTTACTTCAAAATTTCTTCCACGTCTTTGACTTCTTTGCCGATCTTTTCCTGGGCGGCGTTAATCCTGCTTTTGGCGCTTTCCAAAATGGCCAGCCTTTCTTTTTTCTGCGCTTCCAAGCCGCGCGCCCGGCCCAGAACGGAAAAATCCGCTTCAAGGCCCTTGGCCAGGTCGCCCAAATGCCGGCGAAGCACATCTTCAATTTCAAAAGTCTCTTTGCGCAAACGCCGCCGCCAGGCGCGGGCAATGTAAACAAAAAGGGCGATAATCAAAACGATCAGGAAGAGCAGACTCATAATCAGGGTGAAATAATTAATCAAAAAATCGCCAAAAATCGCGAAAGCCGGCGGCGAAACCACAAAACTGGGCTTTTCGCTCAGATTGCTCTTGAGGCCATTGGCATTAGTCGCTTCCGCCCAAACAAAATAGCGGCCCCGCGGCAAATGGGCCTGATGGACATAAAACCAATTGCCGCTTTTATCCGCCGACGAGGCACCCACCGCGATCCGGCCGGCCTCATCCAAGACGGAGATCTTGATTTGCGCTTCGGGCAAAGAGCGGCCGCTGAGAAAAAAGTGTTCGCCCGGTTTTAGATTGGCGGTAAAATCGGTAATAACCGGCGCCGGCAAAGGCTTGATCGCAAAATCAATCACTGCCACCCGCTCGTTTCCGGCCTTATCAATCGCTTTGACCAGGGCGCTATGTTCGCCGATTTCCAAATTATCTAAAGCCATTTCGCCGACCTCCGGTGCGATCTGACGGGCTTTCTCTTGCAAACTGTTCATGATCAGCTCATAAACCAGCAAGCCGGAGCCATCATCAAAGGATTTGAAACGCAGAAGGGGCCATTCACCTTCCGCCTTTTCTTCCAACCGCAGGTCAATCGGCGCCGGCGGCTTGGTGTCAATCATCAAGCGATAATGTTCAGTCGTGCCCCATTTTTTCTTGTCTTTAAAACGGAGATGGAAATACCAAAGGCCATCGGTCAATTCCGGATATTCTTTCTCGGCCACCGGATCAATCGCCTCGCCGGTGGGCGCCGCTGTGTCCGGTTCGCGATCCAGGGTCAGGCTGATCGCCGCTGTGTCCGGCGGCAAAACCCAAGCCAGCCTGGCTTCGGATTTGTTGTACCAAGCATTTTGATCGGGATGAGTAGCGGAAGTGATAACGGGCAAATTATAAGGCGCGTCCGGCTCCGTTTTAACTGGCGGGGGCGGCGTTTCCCCGGTCTTCTTTTCTGCCGGCACCGGCGCGGCTTGGGCGGGCGCGATGGTAAAATTGGCGCCGCCCAGACTGGCCAGGATGTTCGTGCCCTTGCCGTCATTGGCCAGGATAGCGCCGGCGGAAAAACGGACGGCCGCCGATCCGGCCTTTTTAGCCTTGAAGGTGATGGAAAAAACCGTGCCGGCCGCGCCGGCATAACCGGGCTGGGGCACGCCACCGCCGAAATCAATCGTGCCGTTCTTGTTATTGGCCGCCGGTTCGGTCGTCCAAAGGTTGAAAATTGAACCGCTGCGGGAAACGGATACGGCTTCCAAGACCGCGGGATCAAAGGATAACGCGCCTTGGGCCGCATTGATGGTTTCTCCGCCGGTATTGATCTTCACCGACACGGAAAAATTGGTATTAATCGTTTTGGTCCCGGACCCGGGCGAAAAAAATAAAGACGCGCCGGCAGCCGCGGCCGGCGGCGTTCCGCTGGCGAACAAGCTGGCGCACAGGCAAAAAACGCCGGCGCCGGCCAATAATTTCTTAAGCATGGTTTTTTCTTATTTGATGAAAAAAGATTAACAAAGAAAAGATAAATGACGCCACTGTCGCCACTAGGACAAAAATAAACCAAACGGGCATTTCCCGCACCGCGTTCGTCAGGGGCGGCATATACTCAACGACTTTTTCATTACCGGCTTTGTCCACGGCCTTGACCTTGATTAAGCTGGAAAGCGTCTGGTCGTGCAATAAATAAGGCGGAACGATGATTTTCCAAGCGGGCGCCGGGAGCCAGCGCACGCGCAATGTTTCCCACCAGCGCACCAGCCGGCCGGCCGACGGCGCGTTTGGTTTGGTTTCCAAAATTTCATAATGATCCAGACCGGACTGCTTATCGGTCGTGGTGAAAAAAACATAATATTGCCCGGAAAACATGGCCGGATCCTGCCTTAATTCAATCACGAATGGTTCGGGCGGAAGCCGGTCAGCAACCAGTTGCGTCTGCCATTCCTGTCTGGGCGCGCCGGCCGTCGGCGGCGTCAAACGGAAAGACGCTTCTTTTTTTAGCAAAACATCTTCACTGCCCAAACCGTCATTCAAAAGCACCCTGGTCGGATCCGTGAAGGATAATCCGGCTGGCTGTCCGGAAAAAGAACCGGCGACGTTCTCCGGAACGCGGAAAACCAGAGTGGCGGCCACGTCACTCGGACCGATATCGCCCGGCACCCGGCCGCAATAGCCGCCGGGCAAGCCGCCGGCGAAATAGATCCGCCCATCGCGGTTGGCGGCCGCGAGCTCTTCCCCGGACGGCCGCGCCACCCAGAGGGACAGGAAAGAGCCGCCCGTGCTGAAATCAACCAAATTGAGATATTGGTGATCAAATTTGATGCTGGCTTCCACCGTATTGACGCATTGCTCGCCGATTTCCAGCCTGACATCAACCAGGAATTCGTCGCCGCCGTGGTATTCGCCTCCGTCCGGCGCGAAAGAAAGCACAGAGGCAGTAAGCGGTCCGGCCGGCCAGCCTAACGCCAAAAAAAGCAGTACCAAAGAAAACCATGTATTTTTTGATCCGAATAACGGCATAAAATTAGCCTGAATAATTTTTTTTATAAAATCCATAAATTTTTCAACCAAGGACCGAATTTAGACGAAATGAAAAAGCCTGACCGGTCAACCGGTCCAATGGTACATCATGATACTGAAGTCTACCAGATCCACCTTGCCATTGTGGTCCTGGTCGGCACAGGTATTTTTCGTCCCCCACCAATAAAGCAAGATGGAAAAATCCGTGATATTGACGCGCTTGTCGCCGTTCAAGTCCGCGCCCGGGCAAGTGCCTTCGCTGATCTCCCGGCCGACATAAAAGCTTACCGACCGGCTGAAGCCGCTCTTGATGACATTGCCGCTGACTTCCATCTGAAAAAGGGCTTTGGCGGTGTGATAATCCTCTTCCAGGGCCGAAGTGTCAAAAACCAGCTGCCAATCGCCGCTCTCCTGGCTTGCGGTTTTTTCCACGAATTCCTGCTCGGAATTAACATGCACGAAGACTGAGGTTTCCGGAACAGTTTGGCCGTAAATCGTGATGGGCACGCCTTTATCAACGGATTTTCTGTCGGTATTGATGCTCGGGGAAAGATAGACGCCCGTAATGGTCGTCACCGCGCCGGACACGATGCGCAAGGTGATGGTCAGAAGAGTGGATTTGATCTCGTCTTTATCCGCCGACCAAAAGCTTAGGCTGGCCACGCCCGCTGGCACATCGCTGGTTTCAAAATAAAAATTGGCTTTCGCGTCCGCTTCGGACAAGCCGATCACTTTGCCATCCAAAAGTATGTGCACCTCGGCATGCGGATAAGATTTGCCGGAAATAATGACTTTGGTTTGGCGCGGACTGTCTTCACCGGGCGAAAAACCGGTCGGCGTGCCAGGCGAACCGCCGCCGCCGCCGCTGCTCGGACTGCCAGCCCCGGGCTGAGCCTGGCTTTCGCACTGCGCAAGACTGATAAAACACTGGTTGGTACAAAGCAAATTGCCGCTGATCAAGCCGAAACTTTCGCAGGTTTGTCCGCCGAAATCATTGGCATCGCATTGTTCTTCGTTCTCTCTATAAAAATTGCCGCAAGAATAACAAGAACTCGTGGCATAGTTCGCGCAATCACTGGCGCACAACAAAGTACCGGACAGGAAAGGATCGCCGAAGATATCAGCAAAATCCTGACAAACGCCGCCGGCCAGATCGGGCGGAACATCGGGCGGCAAGCCGGGGTCGCAAATCTCGGGATTTTCCGCTAAGCCATCGCCACAAGCCAACTGGACATTTACCGAGGTGGGCAGATATTCCACCTCCAAGGACCGAACCGGCCCGGGAAAAATGGAAAAAACAATAAAAACTACGGCTGAAAGCAATAATAAATCGGCCAGCGGGTATTTTTTTCCGAACTGCATTATGGACATATAAGCAATCAGCAAGCATTTTTTTATTGGTCGTATTTTTCCGTTTTCTTGCGCAACCAGCGGAAAAATTTCACTTTAAGGAAACGGCCGGCTTGGAATGTCTTTTTCCCGATAAAAAGCAGAGGCCAAAAGAGCCAAAAAAGCATGGTGAAGACAGCGCGCCAAGCCCGCAGTTTAATCAGCAAAAGGATAAGCAAGAGAATAACAAAACAAAAAGCGGCTAACATCACCCACGGCCATGGACCCAGAGCCGGCGGTCCGCCGGCCAGCTCGCCCTTGGCCGCGATGGTAAAGGCGATCTCATTGGTATAAAGAATGTCTTGTTCTTTGTAAACTTTGATTTTCCCCCAATACTGCCCTTTGCCTAATTTGGTCGGAAAACTGGCGATCACATCGCTGGTTTCATAGGGTTTGACTTTTTTAAAGCTGGTGTCAAAACCGGTTTCCAGCAGTTTTTTCTGGCTCACATCAAAAATATCCAGCTGGACGCGTGAAGGCGCTATAGCCACATTGCCCGTATTCTCAATGCGGATGGCGGCGCGGACGCGGTAGAAAAAATAAGAAAAAACCGGCCATTTCCAGGGCGCGCCGAATTCTTCAAAATCCGATATTTTTACCTGACGGACATTGAAATCCGGGAATGTTTCCCTGGTCAAAGTCAAATCAATGTCCAGCCTGGCGCCCAAAACCACGGCCACGCCGCTGGTTTCACCATCTTTGGATGAGATGCGGATGTTGATATGGCCGCGATAATTACCCAAGGCCGCTCCTTTGGGCGCGTCCACGATGACCTTCATCGGCACCTGGAGCTTGTCTTTGGGCAGGGTGAATGATGTCCCCTGTTCCAGGGTAATCCAGTCTTCAATCTCCGGAGCATTGACCGTGATGCTCGCCAGCAAATCATTTTCCGCCAATGACCGAAGCAAAGTGACAATTTGTTCATAACGAGTGCCGGGGATTAAACGGTCAGACTTGACATAGGGCGGAGAAATGCCAAAACCAGCCTGCGCCGGCCTGATTAAAACCGTAAAAGCCAGGAGAGTAAAAAATAATGAAGTAAAAAAAGTTTTTTTGCCTATAAAAATAGACACAATCTTAAAATTAGCAAAATAATTTTTCCAAACTTATTTTTAGATAATAATTGGACTTATGTATTTAACTTATGAATTTTATATTTAAATATTAAATAAAAAAAATTCTTTCCTGTGGATAACTTAAATTAAATTATTTAACTATAATATACTATAATAATTAGATAATTTCAAGCAAATATAATTATACTTAGTTTCTAGAATTTAACGCAACAGTATTGTTAATTAGTTGATTAAATACTTCATAAGGTTTTCGAAATCCCAGGGCCGCCCTGGGGCGGCCG
>Ga0066637_10000786_pt1 | contig 19741 bp, 16 predicted proteins | sample CryGeyCG2014_020_FD_62737 | JGI IMG/M metagenome (GOLD analysis project Ga0066637, IMG submission 62737) | Groundwater microbial communities from aquifer - Crystal Geyser CG08_land_8/20/14_0.20 | ecosystem: Environmental > Aquatic > Deep subsurface > Groundwater | place: USA: Utah: Grand County...
TAACTGCTAATTTTGCATTTTACATTGTTTTTTTTGTCTCTGTGACCTCCCTGCCTGACGCCTGCCTGCCGGTAGGCAGGGTAGGCAGGTGTGGTTTGTCACATCCTTTCATATTCTATTTGACACTACCTTTTGCACATACTAAATTATGGCTACCCTTCTCACGATTTCCATAACTATACCGGTTATAGGGGCTACGGTGAGATTATCATCCAGTGATATAGAAAGTAGCTCTGTAATGGTTGCCGCAAGTGCTCCAAATAGAATGAGCCAGAAAGTTAACTCGATACGGGGTAGCTGCATCAATCCAAACCCTATGCCCATACAGACAAGGAAGAAAGATAGGCTGCCCTTGAGACTCTTCTTACCACCCATAAGTTTAATCTTTCCAAATTTCATACCTATCAGTGTGGATACGGCATCACCAAATACGAGAAATAATATTGCTGTTATTGCTATGCTTTTTGGCAGGAATATGATCACAATTAATGCAGCGATAAGAAAGTTTGTAGTTCCAACAACCCTTCCTGGTTCTGCCTTCAGTATTCCCTTTGAGTGTGCTACCATCACTTGCCATGCCCCTGGTGCTACACGACGAAGTATCTCCACTGTTGTCATGATACCAAGTAAATAGAAGAGAAACGAGAGCACGACGATCTTATCGGGTGAAAAGTAATAAATAAGCGGGAATATGATTCCCACGCCTATCCTATAAAGTTTTCTCTTCCAGGGTATCATCTTACCCCCTATGTAAAAATTTCAAGCATCAAACTCTATATCTCAAACAGGCCCTAAATGAAGCGTCCCAATCCAGTCTTTCTATCTTCGAGCTTTTTCATAACTACTAAATCTTTCACACTACCCATCTTGTATCGTCTCCTTATCATTCCTTTCTATTTCTTTTCTCTTTTCCTCCTGATACTCTCTTATCTTTTCTTGCAATTTCTCATCAGAGAGAGTAAGGATTTTTACTGCGGCAAGTGCAACCTGCTCTGGTTCCAATACTACCATAGGGCAAACTCCAGATGGCATCCTGAGACTTGAGAAGATATCTGCACCCGCAAATTTATCGCTATAAGGGGGACAAGCAATGACAGGCTTTATGGTATTGGCATCTACAAAACCACTTAAAGCATTGCTTCTTCCCGCTACTGTAATAAACACAACCTCTTCTTTCTCGCACCCTTTGATGATCTCTAATACTTTAAATGGGACCTCGTGAGCAGAGGCAATCCTTAATACGCATTCTACTCCAAATCTCTCCAGAGTTTTTGAGACCTTCTTACAATGTTCCACATCGCTTTTTGAACCCATAATTATCACCACTTTACCCATGCTTTCACCTCCTATTGGTTTATGTTGGTGCCTTTCACAAAACTCGTAATCCTTTACACACCTCGTTTATCAGTAGCGAGGCTCGTAACGAGGCTCGATCTTTTGATGCTCGAAGCTCGTCTACATACGGATCTCAAGCGGAATGTCTTTTTCCAGTCTCAAGCTTCCAGCTTCGAGTTTCGTTACGAGTTTCCTAACCGTTAACCCTGTTAAATTGCCTTCTATTTAACGGGATCAATCTAGTTTCAAAGACCTATAAATAAATCACGGTAAAAGGGGAGAATTTTACGAGGTTTTTCGACAGACTCCCGTGTTAGGCGAAGTTGGCCCCCGGTGATGGATACCTAATTATATTCATCCCAGCTTTTAACTTTTAAATCTTTAAGCGAGGTTTTGTAAATCGCTTCAACGAATCTCTTTGCAAGTTGCAAATTAGTAATCAAGGGAACATTGAAATCAACTGCCTTTCGTCTTATGAGATAATCATTATCAAGCTCTTCTTTTTCAATATTTTTAGGTATATTTATTACCAAATCAATTTTTCCACTGGCAATATAACTAAGTGTGTTTGGTTCTTTATTCTCCAGTGGCCAGTATAAAACTTTTGCTTTAATATCATTGGCTTTTATAAAATCAGCGGTTCCTTTTGTAGCATAAAACTTAAACCCTAGCTCATCTAATATTCTCGTACTCTTCAGGAACTCCGTCTTACTATCTATTGGCCCAGTAGATAACAAAATTGTTTTCCTTGGCAATTTAAAGCCCACTGAGATAAGACTCTTCAAAAATGCCTCATTAAAATCATCACCCAAACAAGCAACCTCACCAGTAGAAGCCATTTCTACACCTAAAACAGGGTCTGAGCCTTTTAATCTATTAAAAGAAAACATCGGCGCCTTCACCCCAACATAATCCAAATCAAAAGAAGAGCGATCTATCCTGGGAACACGCTTACCCATAATAATCTTGGTAGCTAAATCAATAAAGTTTATCTTGAAAACCTTAGAAACAAACGGAAAACTTCTTGAAGCCCTCAAATTACACTCAATAACTTTAACATCATTATCTTTAGCTATAAATTGTATGTTAAACGGACCGGTTATCTCCAAAGATCCTGCGATCTTCTTTGCAATTGTTTTAATCCTCCTCATTGTTTCCAAGTAGGTTCTCTGAGGCGGTAACACCATAGTCGCATCCCCCGAATGGACCCCGGCATTTTCAACATGTTCAGAGATAGCATAACAATAAAGCTCACCCTGTCTAGCAACAGCATCAATCTCTATCTCTTTAGCCCCTGTTATAAACTTGCTTATAACAACAGGATGCTCCTTACTAACCTCAGAAGCTTTTTTAAGATACTCTTTTAACTCACCTTTACTTAAAGCAATACTCATCGCAGCGCCACTAAGAACATAACTCGGTCTAACTAAAACAGGGTAACAAACCTTGTCTGCAAACTTCTCAGCTTCTCTTATACTAGTCAACTCCTTCCACACTGGTTGATCTACTCCTAATTTATCCAATAATTGAGAAAACTTATGCCTATCCTCAGCCTTATCAATACTAAGAGGAGACGTCCCAAGTATTGGAATACCAGCATTATGCAATGGTAAAGCCAAGTTATTAGGTGTTTGACCACCCATCGAGACTATAACCCCAAAGGTGTCCTCCTTCTCGCAGACATCCAAAACCCTTTCAAAAGTAAGCTCATCAAAAATCAGTTTATCACAAATATCATAATCTGTGCTAACTGTTTCAGGATTACAGTTTATCATTATAGTGCTGTAATTCAAATCCCTCAACGTTATCATTGAATTAACACAGCACCAATCAAACTCCACTGAGGAACCAATCCTATAGGCCCCACCACCTAACACAACAACCTGTTTTTTCCCCTTGAAATCAAGGTCATCTTCACAACCATTATATGTTAGGTATAAATAGTTAGTTTTGGCTGGATACTCAGCGGCTAATGTATCTATTTGTTTCATGCGTGGGATAATATCCAGCTTTTTTCTCCTTTTCCTCACCGCTAGCTCATTACTCCCAGTAAGCATTGCTATTTGCGGATCAGAAAACCCTTTTTGTTTTGCCTCCTTTAACAAGAGCTGAGGTAAGTTTTTAAGCCTATAAAACCTCAATTTTTTCTCTATCTCAACTATATTCCTTATTTTATACAGAAACCATGGGTCAACCTTAGATAGCTCATATATTTTATCAATAGAATACTCTCTCCGGATTGCTTCAGCAATCGCAAACATCCTTTTATCAGTTGGCTCCCTAAGCTCTCTCTCCAGATTATTAAACTTTATGTCATTACAAACAAGACCACTCATCCCAACATCTAACATTCGAATCGCTTTTTGGAGCACTTCCTCAAAACTCCTTCCGATTGCCATCACTTCTCCTACTGATTTCATCTCAGACCCAATAATCCGACTAACTTTCTTAAACTTCTGGAGATCCCATCGTGGATGCTTAAGAACAACGTAATCTAAAGCTGGTTCAAAACAAGTGGCGGTTTCCTTAGTAATAATATTTTCTACCTCAGTTAAGCTATAACCCAAAGATAACTTAGCAGCAATAAAAGCCAGGGGATAACCGGTCGCTTTAGAACCCAAGGCAGAGCTTCTGCTCAATCTAGCATTAACCTCTATTATTCTGTAATCTCCTGATTTAGGTTCCAGAGCGAATTGGATATTACATTCACCTATAATGCGAAGGTGTCTAATTACTTTTATGGCTAGGGCTCTTAGTTTGAAACATTCAGAAGCGTCTAATGTTTGAACTGGTGAGACTACTATACTTTCCCCAGTATGAATTCCCATCGGGTCAATATTTTCTACCGTACAAACCACAATACAATTATCATAATTGTCCCTTACCACTTCATATTCTATTTCTTTCCAACTATCAAGATATTCTTCTATTAAGATTTGCTTTGAAAAAGAAAATGCTTTTCTCGTCATTTCGACTAATTGTTTTTTGTTATAGGCTACACCTGAACCTAATCCACCTAAGGCATATGCTATTCTACACATAACCGGATAACCAATTTTTTCTGCTGCCTTCACTGCTTCTTCTACCTTGGTTACAGCCTTGCTTGTTGGAACCTTAAGATTGATTTCTCTTATTTTTTTAACAAATAAATCTCTATCTTCTGTATTAAGAATGGCTTCAATAGGAGTTCCTAACACCTCTACTTTATATTTTTCAAAAATACCTTTTTGAGCAAGTTCAGCTCCTACATTTAAAGCTGTCTGTCCTCCAAAGTTAAGTAATATACCATCGGGTTTTTCCTTTTTAATCACCCCTTCTACAAAATGTGGTTCCAGAGGTAAAAAATATACTCTATCAGCCAAATAGTCAGAAGTCTGGATAGTAGCTATATTTGGATTAACTAAAATAGTTTTTATCCCTTCCTCCTTTAATGCTTTAATTGCTTGCGACCCTGAATAGTCAAATTCTCCGGCTTGTCCTATTTTTATTGCCCCAGAGCCCAAAATTAAAATTTTTTTAAATTGTTTTCTCATTTTATCGCCCTCAAAAACATATCAAACAAAAATTCAGTATCGTCTGGTCCGGGTGATGCTTCGGGGTGAAACTGTGTGCCAAAGAATGGTTTTGATATATGGATAATGCCTTCATTTGTCTTGTCGTTATTATTGTAGAACCATTCACGCCAGTCTTCGGGTAAGGTATCTGAATCGATGGCATAACCGTGGTTTTGTGATGTGATATAACATCTTTTGGTTCCTACCTCCACGCATGGTTGATTTTGACTTCTATGGCCATATTTTAGTTTGTAGGTATTAGCACTCACTGCAAGTCCCAAGATTTGAGAGCCGAGACAAATTCCAAGAATGGGTATATTTTTAGAGATAACCCTTCTAACATTCTCTATTGTTTCTTTACACATTTTGGGATCACCGGGCCCGTTTGATATCACAATACCTTCTGCCTTTTCTTGCAGGAAATTATAATTCCAGGGGCATCTGAAAACAGTTATACTTCTTCTCAGGAAGGCCCTGATTATACTATGTTTCACACCACAGTCAATGATTATGACCTTTTTCTTGCCCTTTTTGTATGTGAAAGGCTCTTTGATACTGACTTCGGCTACCAAATTCCTTTTATTGGGGTCTTCAAATTTGGCATTTTCTCTGTCATAAATGATTTTCCCGGGCATTGTCCCTTTTTCCCTTAATTTTTTGGTCAACTCTCTCGTATCAACTCCGTATATTCCCGGAATATTGTATTCTTTCATCCATTCAGATAAAGATTTTTCGGCATTCCAATGGGAATATTTATCAGAATAATCGGCAATTACTAATCCCTGAAGATGTATTTTGTCTGATTCAAAATATTTTAACAGGTTGTCTTCTTTTTTATCTCCCGGGACACCGTAATTACCTATTAAAGGGTATGTCAAAACTAATATCTGTCCCTTGTAAGAAGGATCAGTCAAAGTTTCGGGATATCCAACCATCCCTGTATTAAATACAACCTCGCCAGTTACAGCATTTTTAGAACCAAATGAGTACCCAGTAAAAATTGAACCATCCTCAAGAACAAGTTTAGATAATTGCTTCTTAGATTCCATACTAAATCCCTCTATACAGAGTCAGATTATTTATATGGTGAATTATTCACCAAAGTCAATTTTGCTTTTTTATTTTTTATGCATCTGGTTTAACTTGAAGTGTGACAGGTCCTTTAGTTGAGGCACGATCATAGATGAACAAACCAAAGTTTACAAGAACAAGCACAATGAAGCCAGCCAGGCCTGTAACTCCGATAATCAAATCATTTCCTCCTTTGACCACCATGATTGCAAGTCCTGCGGTGCCATTTAGTGAACCGTGAACGATGGCGGCAGCGATGACAGATTTTGCTCTGAGTCTGATATAGCTGAAAATTGGTGCAAGAAGAATACACCAGGCAATCATCATAAATACCCCTGTTACAGGATGTTCTGGATAATTATGCCCCCGAAGAATAATCGGAGCGTGCCATACTCCCCAGATAAACCCGATAAGCATTGATGACTTCCAGAAACCCATATAAGCAAACTCTCGTTGGAGAAATCCTCTCCAACCCAATTCTTCGCCAAAACCAGCAACAGCGTTGATAGTGATACCTGCAACGAGGCCCTGTAGAAGTCCAATCCAGATAGGATGAATTGGGAGAATAGATGTCTGATTCCTCATTTGTTCCAGTTGCTCCGGGGTAAGCAAGTATTTAAATCTCTCAAACATCCCCGCCATCTGTGGTGAGTATTCAACGCCGGCGAAAAACAGGCTGACCCCAAAGGTAGCAAAGGCTGTAATAGGGGGAAGTAGCCACGCCACCAAAAACCATCGATTTAGCTTGAATGAGATTCCCAAAGGCTCCTTGATGGGCTCTTTGTAGATACCCTTTTGGACGATAATGGCAACAATCATAGGAATAAACATATAAAAAACCGTCATGGCAAGCCCGGCGGAGGTATTAAGTTCGCCTCCAGATGCAAAAAAAAGGCCCGCCAGAAGCCAATTAAACAAGAAAGTCAATCCTATAAATACCATAGCCTTTCCCGTGTTGGTTTTGTTCATAATAGCACCTTCTTATTTAAACCTTAGACCGAAAACAACAGACCAACGACCCAATGACGCAACGACGCTATAACCCAATGACCTTTTATCTCTCTATTTGGGTGTGAGAACCGCTATGGGTAATATCTGTTCCTGCATAGATACGCCGCCGTGCTGGAATGTATGTTTGTATTCCACTTCGTATTTTTCCGGATGAGATGGATAAATAAAGTAGTAATCTTCCTTTGCTATTGCATATTTTATTCCGCTGTTAGGTAATCTAAATCTTTCAGGCTCTTCTATATATATGCAGTGGCGCTCATTTGTTTTGAGCACAGGGCCATATTTGTACCGAAGATTTTTTGAGATGGTCTTTCCGCCCTCTATTATGGTCGGTTTGTGTGTGATTATTGCACCATGATCTGTGGTTATTACCACTGTTGCCTTTATATCTCTTAGTTCTCTCAGTAGATTATATATGTATGATTTGGTAAACCATAGTCTCGTAAATTCCCTCAAAGAATCCTCATCTGGAATAACCTCTTCTATTACTTGAGATTCCATTCTCTGATGAATGAGTATGTCAAGGAAGTTTATAACAATGGATACAAACCTTGCCTTCCTGTATGCCTGCGTTCTTTCTTCAAGGGTTTTCGCCTCCTGAATATTCCGTATTTTAAAATAGACCGGTCCTTTTATGTTTTTGATCTCTTCAACCTGCATAGCGAGAAGGTCTCTTTCAAATCTATTTTCCTCGGGATCCCAGAATCTTGAAAATCTGTGAGATAGCTCATCGGGAAAGACACCAGCAAATATCGAGTTACGGGCGTAGGGTGTTGCAGAGGGGAGGATTGCCAAATACTGGCTTTCTTCAATATTGAAATCCCCTTGAAGTACGGATTTTATAGCAAGCCATTGGTCATACCTCATGCAATCCAGCAATATGAAATAAACCCGTCTCTCTTTCACTATTCTTGGCATAACATACTTTCTTACTATGTCTGGTGATAGATCGGGACCTTTACCCTCCAGAAGCCATTTTGGATATTCTGCTTCCATAAATCTCGCAAACTGCCTTTCTGCTGTCCACAAAAGGTCTTTATGGGTCTTTCTGAATTCCTCGTCCCCGAAGTTATGAAGGTCTATATTCCATTTTATAATATCACGATATATTGCAATCCATTCCTCAATTCTGATATCGCTGTATATCTCACTGTTAACAGATGAGTAGAATTTTGCATAATCCTCTGGCTGTTTCCTTTTGATAATATCTCTTCTTTCGAGTATCCTTTTCACTGTAGAGATAAGCTGCTGGGGTTTGATGGGTTTCACAAGGTAATCTGTAGCCCTTGCACTATACGCCTTTTCTATGAGTTTTTCTTCTTCACTCTTTGTAATCATCACCACCGGTATATGGGTATCTGTGGTTCTTATGTCCCGCAAGCTGGCAAGTCCGTCTTTGCCTGGCATAATCTCGTCCAAAAGCACAAGGTCGAACGGAAACTTTTTGAGCAGGGATATACCATCATCTCCTGAGGAAACTCCTGTCACATTATAGCCCTTTTCTTTTAAGAGCATTATAAGGGGTTTTAACAGGTCTATTTCATCGTCTATCCAGAGTATATTCATAATATTATTCCAGATTATGCATTAAACACAAGAGTAGAAAATTGGTTTGTTAGTTTGTTAGAATCTAACTAACTATCTAACTAACAAACTAACAGACTAACTCCTTATAATCTGTGAACCGAAGGTCGCCGTTAGGCAACATCTGTGTACATCTGTGGTTAAGTAACACTTTGAGATTATCTATCAATGGGTAGTTGGACTATAAATGTGGTGCCATCGCCCTCTTTAGAGACACAGAATATCTTTCCTCTATGGAGGTCCACTATTCTTTTGGTAAGAGATAATCCCATTCCCCACCCGTATTCTTTTGTGGAAAATCCTGCATCAAATATGCGTCTTATGTCCTTCTTCTTTATGCCCTTGCCATTATCCTTTATAGATATTCGGATATATTTACCGTACCTTTCTGATTTTACATCAATTTGTGTGCCGCCCGCATCTACAGCATTTTTCAGAATATTTTCCACCGCCCACGAAAGAAGTCCATCATCTATCTTTGGATGTGGGATTTTCCCGTAATCCTCATTTATGGTTACCTTATTTTCAAAATGGGGAATTCTTTTTTTGACATAGTCAATGCTGTTAGTGAGGATGCTGTTTATATTGCTACTCTTAAACGAGACGGAACCAATCCTTGAAAATCTTTCGCTTACCTCTTCCAACCGCTCTATATCCTTTGTCATTTCTTTTTTAATCTTCTTGTCCTTTATATACTCGATCCATGCCATCAAGGAGGAAAGCGGAGTTCCAAGTTGATGGGCAGTCTCTTTTGCTATACCTGCCCATATCATACTCTCCTCCGTTTTTTTTGCGCCTCGGAACCACAGTGTTCCTATTGCAAGCAGAAGGATCGCAAGGGAAATTTGCAAGTATGGAGCCCATTTCAGAAAGGACATTGCCTTTGTATCACCATAGTAAACCGTACATAATGGAATGTTGTTGTATTCTACCTTTATAGGCTGGTGCGTCCTTGCAAGTCCTGGAATTGCTTCTTTTTCCTTGCCCGGTTCTATATTTGTGGATGCTACTATCTTTCCTGCGGTATCTATTACCACAACAGGGAATTTTATTTTTTGGACCACCTCGTCAAAGATTATATTAAGTTCAGTATCCTCGCTTCCAGCACTTCCTATAAACCTCCCGTATATCCTTGAAACTGTTTTGGTCTCTTTCTCCAGTTGGTTCATCATATACTCGGAATACATTACAAAACCGACGAGTATAAGGATTAGTGCAAGTATGAAATAATTTTTCAGGGTCGAATACATATCACAACAATATTGCAAAATGAAAATTACAAAGTGCAAAAATTAAAACTTTTAATATCAATGTCTAATTTCTAATGTCGAATGTCCAATCAATGCCTGATAGTTAGTCATTGAGTCGTTGAGTCTTCTGTCTGTAGTCTGTAATTATTTTGTCATTGGTCATTTCCTTATCATTTTGCATTTTTCAATTTGCATTTTGATTTTTGCAATGAGCGATAGCAATTGACTATCGTACAACGGCGATCTTGCCGACTGATTTCCCCGTTCCTGTTTCAAGAAGACATATATATATTCCGCTTGCAACAGGGTTTCTCCCCTCATCTTTACCATCCCACTCAATATAGCCATTACCAAGTGCAATATTATATTTTTTGAGTTCCTTGACCAATCTGCCAGAGAGCGTAAAAATATAAACATTCATAACGGAGGTGTTGTTTACCAGCCTGTAATATATCTGTAGAGGTTGACCATCACTGGGAATAAATGGGTTTGGAGACGAGTATAAAATCCTGTCTTCCTCAAAGGGAGAAGGAAAGACCATAGGTTTCTCATAGTATAATGCCTTATAGGTATCCGGGATACCGTATCCTGATGTATCGTTGGGATTGCCGGACCGAGATGCAGTTTTAAGTATTACATTTCTCAATTTTCTTGCATCCCATCCCTCACCGTCTTTCCTGTGCCCTGAGAGGATACAGGCAGATGCCCCGGCTATCATTGCAGTAGCACACGATGTCCCTCCTGTCACAGAATAGGGTCTATTGGTCTCGTCACCCGGCCTCCACCAAGGATTAGCCACATACCCAAACCACGGTCCGCATACATCAGGTTTCCATCTTGTTCGCTCCTCAAGCCCTACCTGGTCATATGGTGGACCTATTGCACTACCCGAGTTTCCCTGCCAATACCAGTTTCCGTTTTCATCAACACCACCACAGGCAAGTATAGAATCAGCATCCGCGGGTGCCTTTATACAGGTGTCAGGTCTGGCAGAATTCTTTACATTGCCTATAGCATTGACGAGGAGTATATTCTTACCAATACACATACTGGCAACGACAGTCATTGGTGTTGTATTCCCATTCATATCTTCATACTTGTAGTTTGTGCTGTCAAACCATTCTTTATATCCAAGCGATGAAGAGATGATATCCACGCCAACAGAATCAAGAAACTCAACCCCTGCGATCCACCAATCCTCTTCTGTAATAATGTCCCTATCGTCGTTTGGTAACCTGTACATCAGTTCTGTTCTTGCAATCGCAAAATCCGCACCAAAGGCTGCCCCCACTAGTTGTCCTGTTGCTCTTGCGCCCATAAGAGAAAGCATATGGGAACCATGCTCTATTTGATGGTTATTCCCCATATCAATTGTATCATTCTCATCATATTTTGCAAGTGAATCATTGGATATGAAATCATGCTCAGCGATTATGTTAATATCTTTCAGGGCAGGATGGAGGTCTTTTTTATACCCTGTGTCAAGTATCCCTATAAGTATTCCTTTACCAATGTACCCCTTTGAATGCACCTTATCAAGACCAAGAAGTTTTATTTGTGTTTCCCCTTCCCCGTAATCTATCCCCTTTTTTTCTTCTGTGATTCTCGCGCCAAATCTTCTTACAGGTTTCATCTTTTTAACAAACGGAAGGTCAATTATTTTGTTTTTTTTATGAGACGGAATAACAAAGGTACCTGCATTAAGCCATTTTGATGCCACACAAAATCTACCTCCCCTTGCCTCAATTTCCCTTATATATTGCTCATATACAGGTATATCTGAATAATCAACTACATTTTCAGGAGATCTTGTCATAAGTCTTCTTTTGATTGCCCTTTTCGAGAGACCCTCTTTTGCTCTTTTTAATGCTTCCTTTCTCTCTTCGTCAGTCCTGATCCCTTTGTCCGTAAAATAGACCCATACCTTCTCCTGTGAAAGGTAAGAGAATAAAAGCATTGTTATCAAAAAAACCATAAAATTTCCCATAACCGTATCCCCATCTGCGGTTAATTGTTATTTTCCTAACTCCAATGCATCTCCATAGAGTTGCTTGTATGCATAATAGGACCCCATAACCTTTTTCACATACAGACACGTCTCTGTGCGTGGTATTCGCTCTACCCATTCATCTGTGGGACAGTCCTTTTTCCATTTTCCAGCCCTTGTAGGTCCACCATTATATGCAGCAAGAGCATACTCTGCAACTCCGTTAAATCTCTTCAGGCAGTAGTTGAAATAATGTATACCAAATCTTATGCTTGTATTCGGGTCTTTAAGAGATTCGGGATCAAACTGTTTCATTCCAAGTTCCCTTGCTATTCCTTTGCCTGTTGAGGGAATTACCTGTGTCAAGCCTATGGCATTGGATGGGGAGACCGCTATTGGATAGAAATAACTTTCCTCTCGGATAAGTGCCATAAAGAGGAACGGATCCATTTCTGCATACTCCATGACTGTTGGAAGAAAGCTCAATGGATATGCGATGGTCAATATCTTGTAAGGGAAGGGAGAACACCCCTTATCGATTATTTTTTTTGCCCAGTAGAGAGCAAGCACATCCAGTCCCCCGTTATATGCCAGAAGAGCGAGTCTGTATCTAAAGAGGGAATTATCCTCTTTAATTAGGGAGAGTTCTTGTTTTGCCTCTTTTGTTATACCGTATCCAAGAAGCAACCTACCTTTCAAAAGTCGTATGCTATCCTCGTGTGATATTGAATAGACAGTATCACAAAAAGATGCTATCCATTCCTCCGGAGTACTTTTAGAAATCTCCAGTTTTCCATCGAGTAGATAAGCATAATAGGATAGGGGAGACTCACTCAGAACATAAGACCTGTATGAAGACAGACCTGTAATCTTTGCAAGCCAGTAATTGCCCGGTACAGGGAATGTATGTTCAAAGCATTTCTTTGCTAGATCTATTTTGCCTTCGTCAAGGCACAAAAGACCGCTCCGAAGATTGGCTGTCTTTTTGAAAGACGAACCCACCTTACTGTACGCGTCTATTGCATCCCTTTTTCTTCCCATTTGCTCATACAAGACTCCTGCCCTGAAATATCCCTCATCGCTCCCTGAAGAGCGGTATTCTTCTAACGCCCTGGCAGGAAACCCTGCTTTTTCCAGGCATTTTCCGGTATTTAAGCGGTCCTTTGTACTTCTGTATTCATTTGCAGCATCTGTGTATCTGCCCATACCTTCAAAACAGAGTGCCCGCATCCTGTGGTCTTTTCTGGAGACATATTTTAGTGCTTCGCTATATTTTTTGTTCTCATACAGCACATTTACTATTACCTCTTGTGGAACACTAACTTTGTCAAGAGCCATCAGGGCATAAGAAGATTCTGGATAATTCTTCAGAAGTTCTTGATACAGAGATTCCCCGGATTCTTCCACAAGATTATATATCTCTGCTCTATGATATAATGCTTCTGCACCACGTAACTCCTTCCATATTGATAATGCCTCTATGTAATTCTTCTCTGCCTCATATGATAAAGCAAGCATCCTTTTCGCATCTGCAAAGTCCCCTGCTTTCTTAAAATAGACAATGGCACCTGCTGTATCTCCTGCCTCACTCGCACATATACCGCAGTTATACATTGCATTTTCATACAGGATATCATCGACATCCATATAACTGTGAATTGCATCCTCGTACATTCCGAGTTTCTGATATATCCAGCCAGACTGATAAGGTGACAGTGCACAGGACAACGCCTCATCGTATCTGCCAGCGAGTATGTAAAGCCTTGCAAGGAGTGTATCGTCCGGAGAGATCTCCGCCAAACGACCTATCGCCTCATTATACTCCCTCAGTTCAATCAATCTTTCTATCTTGCCATAATCCACAAACACCTGTCTTGCGCAGGCAATAAATAAAAAGATTGATATAGAAATCCAATTAATATGCATATAATCCTAAAGGTTGTTTCTTAGATAAGTCTTTAATTTTACAGAGAAGAGTCCTATAGAACATCCCGCACAAAAGTATAATTGTATAAAAAGGAATTACAGGATGGCGGGGATAATGTTCTTTCAGATATCTAATCATCCCAAAATGCCAGTAGAGTATGGACTTCGACTTTTCTAATCTTGTTGAACTTCCGCGTGTGTGGTAAATCTCCCCATCCTTTAAATAATATATCTTAAATCCCTTTTCCTTGATTTGGTAGCAGAGTTCAATGTCATTCATATACAATGGGTACTTTACATCCAATCCCCCGATTTTCCTTATCAAATCCCCTCTTATAAGAAAAGCGGAAGCACTTGGCTGGTCAATCTCCTGTGTTTTTTCGTAATTAAACTGTGGGAGTTTCCATTTAGATGTTCTGCCTGTGATTAGGGATAGGCCTGTAATCTCTGTAAACAGATTAAAAGGCGTTGGCAGCTCTCTGCAGGATTGCTGGACAGAGCCATCGGGATTTAGAAGTTTGGGTGCGACAGCTCCGACATCAGGTCTTTCGTCCAGAAAGGAGTATAGTTTTTCTATTGTATTATTTTTCAATACCGTATCCGGGTTAAGCAGCATGATAAATATTCCTTTTGCCAGTTTGATGGCTTGATTTGTTGCATATGCGAAATTTTTATTCTCGTAATTACGGATTACCCTCACATCAGGGAATTCTCTTTTCACCACGCCCACTGTATTGTCTTGAGAGTGGTTATCCACAAGAATTATCTCGTAAGGTATAGAATTTGTGTTCTCATATATGGATTTGAGGCATTCGCCAATATTGTCTTCGCTATTGTATGTAACTATCACTATACTCAGCATAGAGACCAAATAAAAGAGAAATAGAGAATCCCTGCTCTATCTGAAAGTTATATACGAGTAATTTACGCCCTCACCTCTTTCGTTTGTAGGAATCCATATATAATCTATTCTCTTCCGTGTGGCATCAAATGTAGATGCTATAAGATGAAGTTCTTTACTATGTGCCTCTTTAACACCCTTCTCCCTCAACCTGTATATATCGTACGCAAATTGGTGTCGTGGATACTCTTTGTAATTTCTTTTCGAGGGGTTTTCGTAGAATTGCTTCTTTTGAAAAAGTAGAGCAAATTCAGTCAAAACAGTGGTAATGGGTACTCTCTCTTTTTGTAAGAAAAGTGATGCCCTTCTCCAACCCTGAAACAGTTTATCAATGAACTCTCTCTCTGGCATAGAGTTCTTTTTGAGCTCTCCGTCAATCTTCCGCAATTTGTTTACTATCTCGTCGGGTGAAAGTGCACAACCTCCGATTTTTTCCGGTCCGAACATTATATTAACCTTTTTGGCGATAAAATCGACCTCTATCCTGTAAAGACCAGAATAAAGTATCGGCAGGTTACCATGAAGGTTCATACTGTTCTTCTGTAGTTCCTCGTTAAGTCTTTTTGAAAAATCAAATCGGAAATCCTCCTTCAATTTCTCAATATCATCTTTTAGTGTCTTTATCACCTCAAGAGAGCCTGTCTTATCAAATTCTGTCACATTTATCACCGTTTCGAGATTCTGTATCAGGGGTTCTATTTTATAGATGTTCTGAAAGGAGTTTTTAGCAAGACGCGATAATTTTTTCAAGGTCTTTTGTAACCTCTTAATTTCCTTTTCTGTCTCCTTTATCTTATCTAATATTTTATTCAACTTCTCTTCCATTGTTTTCTCCTGACATTTGTAGGCACGAATTGAATTCGTGCTGTAAACTTCTCTTTAAATCCCTGTTAATTTCTTTTCCTCTTATATTCTCTTTCAATCCCTGTTAATTTTTTCCTTGACATACTTGGGAATATGTAGTATAATAAAAATATGGTTGAAGATATCATAAATCAATATATGGAGATAGAGGAGAAAATCACCGAAAACAGCTATCTGGTAACTTCCCGAGTGGACAGGGCATTTCCTCTGTTAAAGAAGCACCTGACAGAATACAATCTCCTTCCAATGCTTAAAAAGAGAGATGATGGTAGAATTTTACTCTATCTGTATGAGTGGACCCCGCCCCAAAAATCCAGCAACTGGATAAACCTAATTCTGCTTATTACAACTGTATTTACAACCCTCTGGGTGGGTGGAAAGCTTGCAAGGCCTTATGATTTCTCTTTTCCCTCAGGGCTTGTTTACGGAATTCCTTTTTCCTTTACCCTTTTATGTATCCTTGGCGCTCACGAACTTGGCCATTACTTCGCCTGCAGGAGACTTGGAATAAGCGCTACTCTGCCCTATTTTATCCCTGTTCCACCTCCCTCGCCCCTTGGCACATTTGGGGCAGTAATCCGCATTAAATCCCCAATAGAAGACAAAAATGCTCTCATAGAGGTTGGGGCGATGGGACCTCTCACAGGACTTGTCTTTGCAATACCCGCTATGATAATTGGACTTCTTTTGAGTGAGACTGTTCCTTCAAGTTATCTTGAGAAGGAAGCCACAATTCGGCTTGGTAATTCAATTCTCTCCTTTTTGCTTACAAATATTGTTATCAAAGAGCCTTCTGAGGGAGCACTTCTTTTTCATCCGGTTGCGTGGGCAGCCTGGATAGGAATGTTTGTAACAGCTATAAATCTACTCCCTGTTGGACAGCTGGATGGTGGACATATATCCTTCGCAATTTTTGGCAAAAGACATAAGGTTATTGGATGGAGCATTATTGGTATATTACTTGTGCTTGGTTTTATATTCTGGAATGGGTTTATACTGTGGGCATTGCTTATTAGCATACTGGGGGTACATCATCCTCCACCGTTAAATGCTGTAGAACCTCTAGATAAAAAGCATAAGGTAATAGGCGTAATATCGCTTGTGGCATTTGTACTCACATTTGTTCTATCCCCATTCAAGTTTTAGTCTTCTTTCCGTATCTTTTTTCATATCTTTCTACCCTTCCAGCGGTATCCACGAGTTTCTGCTTCCCTGTAAAGAATGGATGACACTTTGAACATATCTCTACATGCAGTTCCTTTACCGTGGATTTTGTGTGTACAACATTACCACAGGCACAGGTTATAATTGCATCATAGTACTTTGGATGTATTCCTTCTTTCATGAAACCCCTCTAGTTTTAAAATTAACCAAATAAATGTTGATATACAGCTGTGTTTTATTATATCACAAAAAACCCATCCTGTCAAGTAAAAAATGTCAATGCCTGCCTGCCGGTAGGCAGGGATTAAGCAGATTAAGCGGATTGGTAGCAGGGATTGAACGGTAGGCAGGTGTGGTTGTCCATCGATTAGCAAAGGCTGTAGGCACAAATTCAATTTGTGCCAGCACGGTTAAAACCGTGCCCTACTTTTTCACCAAATCTCTTATTCTTTGTGGACTTTGTGGTTATAATCAGGCAAGGATTTAGCGGGGGTGCAGAATTTTATTGACAAAGGCAAAAAGATGTGATATAATGGTCGTAAGGCATATACAATAGACTTTAAAACACCGAAGGACACCGAAGCCACTGGATTTATAAGAGCTTTTTTATATCTTTCTTTTCAGTAATGGTTTTGTTTTTTTATTATATTTACATATTTCGGTGTTGTTCGGTGATATTCAGTGTTTAGTTCATAATCTGAGATGGATATTCTGAAAGCGGTCATATTGGGAATAGTGCAGGGGGCGACAGAGTTTCTCCCTGTCTCAAGTTCAGGACATCTTGCCCTGCTCGGAGGATTTCTGGGTTTTGAGGAAGGAACACTTATGGCCACCATGATGCATGCTGGCACACTGCTTGCACTTGTCGTTTACTTCAGAGAGGATATTGCCCGTATAATCCTTTCCCCATTCAAGAAAGACATAAAGTATCTGAAACTTTTATGGTTTCTGATATTGGGAAGCATACCCGTTGTAATTTTCGGACTTCTCCTGTTTCCTCATATTGAGGGCATATTCGATTCTCCGTTGATTATCGGAATATGCCTCATATTTACAGGAATAATCCTCTTTATATCAGGTTTTATGAAGAAGAAAAAAAGCAATATGCGATTTTGGGATGCAATTTTGATAGGTATTGGACAGGCAATAGCAATATTACCGGGTGTTTCAAGGTCAGGCACCACTATAAGCACAGGAACATTTCTAGGACTTGGCAGAACCAAGTCGGCAAATTTTTCATTTTTGCTTGCCATCCCTGCAATTCTGGGCGCAACGGTCTTAGAGATATCCAGTGTGAAAGCGAATTCCATCACCCTTCCTCTACTTGCAGGCACACTCATCTCCTTTTTATCCAGCCTTTTAGCCGTAAGATTCCTCCTTGCATTTTTGAAGAAGGCTACCCTGAGACCTTTTTCATACTACTGCTTCGCCATAGGCATTCTATCCATCCTCATTGCACTAAAATAACAACCCCATAAAATTGACAATTGAAGATTGAAAGATTGAAGATTATTTACCACAAAGGCACAAAGATTAGATTTTAGATTACAGATTGTAGATTTTAGGTTTTATGTTGTAGATTTTAGTGACCTAATAACTTAATAACCTAATTACCTGATAACTTAATCGCCCGATAGCCTAATAGCTCGATAGCCCGATAGCCTGATAGCCTAATAGCTCGATAGCTTCCATACTTTTTTCTTGACAAGGGTGTATTTTTGTGGTATAATAAACCAACAACGCTATTTGAATAATAATTATGAAATACACAGAAACGTTATTGGAGCATTTTAGAAATCCGAGGAATGTAGGAGTGATTGAAGATGCTGATGGAGTTGGGAGGGTGACATCGCCCGTGTGCGGTGACATTATGGAGCTGTACATAAAGGTGAAAGACGAGAGAATAGTAGATGTAAAATTCCAGACCTTTGGCTGTGCTGCTGCTATTGCTTCTTCTTCTGTGCTCACTGAATTGATAAAGGGAAAGACAATCAATGAAGCTCTCGAAATAACAAATAAAAGGATAATAGATACACTCGGCGGACTTCCAGAGGAGAAAATCCATTGTTCCGTTCTTGCAGAGGATGGGGTGAAGAAGGCAATAAAGGACTATAAACTTAGACAGAAGACCACAGACAAAACGGGATCAATGCAAAATTAACAATGCAAGATTATCAATTAAAATTTTGATTTGCTAATTGCTAATTTTACATTTTAACTTTTTTAGTCGTCGGTCTTTGGTATTTAACCTCTTATTCTTTGTGGACTTTGTGGTTATAATTAGTTATCCGCACGGTTAAAACCGTGCCCTACTCTGCAGCAGGCAGGTGTCTCCATTCTATGATTCGTGCACATATACTTATATCCGGTTTTGTCCAGGGAGTATGTTATAGATGGTTTGCAGAGAAGGAAGCGAACTCTCTTGGTCTTACGGGCTATGTGAAGAATCTTTATAACGGAGGGGTAGAGGTAGTTATCGAGGGTGAGAGAGGTTTGATTGAAGCGTTCATCAAGACACTTAAAGTTGGTCCTTCATCTGCAGATGTAAGAGATGTAAAGATAGAATGGCAGGAATATAAGGGAGAGTTTAATGGATTTGGTATAAGATATTAAATTTAACAGGTAATTTTGATTTTTGTTCTGGTGGGGTTATGTAAATTTCATGAATAAACCACAGAGAACACAGAGTTCACAAAAGCAAGATAGAAAAGAGATTATACCTTCTCTGTGAACTCAAAATGAGGGGTAAATTCATCGGCTGTCTGTTAGCTAACGGATGGGAACTTTTAATCTGGTTTTCTCTTTAGAACAACAAGACCATAGGGATAAAAAGGATGGTATCATTCCATTTATTACAGAGTTTAGAAAAACATGAAACTTAAGAGAGAGCACGGAGAAGATAAAAAAACTCTGGTTTCTCCGTGACCTCTGTGGTTAAATATTTTACATAACATCTGGTAGATTGGAGAAGAATATGAAAAGATTGTATCGTTCAAAAAAGGACAAAATCATAGGAGGAGTTTGTGGCGGTATAGGAAAGCTTCCTATAAGAATGTCAAGTTATTTTTTCAAAAAAATGTTCGCTAATTTGTAA
>Ga0066637_10000789_pt1 | contig 19708 bp, 18 predicted proteins | sample CryGeyCG2014_020_FD_62737 | JGI IMG/M metagenome (GOLD analysis project Ga0066637, IMG submission 62737) | Groundwater microbial communities from aquifer - Crystal Geyser CG08_land_8/20/14_0.20 | ecosystem: Environmental > Aquatic > Deep subsurface > Groundwater | place: USA: Utah: Grand County...
CTCGACGGCGAGGAGGTAGGGGCTTAAAACCGTTTTTACGCTCAACGAAAAAACAAAACCGCTCGGTTCCAAAATGGAGCCGCGGTTTTTTATTTTTATGGGCATTACATTAAGTTCGCTATCGTGAAGAGAATGTGATGCGTACAATAATAACCTCACCTCTTCTGAGTCTGTCGTTCGACCCTGAAGGGTCTCAGACCCTGAACGGGAAGACTCATCAGACGTTCGTCCCGAGTCCTCAGTCCCGAGGGAGTCTGAACGACCCAACCCTCTCCTTCAAAAGGAGAGGGAGAAAATCATATTTCTAATTTTATCCGGAAAAGTTCGCTTTGCGTCAAATAGTAAAAATAGGAAGAGGTTTCGTCAAAGTAGATCTGCGGCTGGGACGCGGAGAGGAAGTCTATGATGTTGCGTTGGTCGCGGCCATCCAGTTCGGTGATCTTTATCTGGTTGCCGACAACAAAAGCGAGGTGTTCGTTGTCGGGATAAAAAATAGCTTGCGAAATCGGCTGGCTGAAGCGGGTGATGAATTCTTTGTCGCCGGCTTTTTTATAGGGCTGAAGCAGGAAGTCTTCAATGTAAAGCACCCAGAGTTCATTAGCGGTCTGGATAAGGATTTTTTTATCGTCGCCGGAAAATCTGGCGTTTTTGACTTGGCTGGCAATTAGTTCAAAAATTTGGGTATCTTGGTTGAGCAAATAAAGGTTACCCTTGGCGTCGGCCGCCATAAAACGGTTATTGGCGCTAACAGAAAGTTTATAAGGGTCTTTTGGCAGCGGCTCTTTAGCCAATTGTTCTTTGATGAAACCGCCAAAATCTTGGCGGTATAAAATAAAATTAATGCCGTCAATATAAAAAATATCAGAGCCGCGGGCCAGCCACCCGGCAGAAGAGCTGGCGATTTGTTGCGCTTGGGCCTGGCTTTTTTTTTCGGCTGGCGACATCAGCCAATCGGCGATAGTGGAGATGACATTAGCGGTGATCTTTTCTGGCGAGATTATTTTGGGGAATAAAATTATGTTGCGCGCTTCCGTGACGAGTTGCGGTTTTATCTCCAGGTTTTTCTGCCAGGTTGAGAAGCCTCCCTCGGTTATGACAACAGAATAAGTTTTAGGCACGAGGCGAGAGATAAGCCGGGGCGTAGTTTTTTTATCTTGTCTGTCGATTAAAATATTAGCGTTATCCGGCAGGGATTTAAAATAAAAGGCGCCTGTTTGCACCAGAGATTTGGTTTGCCAATCAAAAGAATAGCCCGTCGCGTAAAGGATGGTGGGCGGCGTGGCCAGAACGAAGATCATTACCAGGGAATAAAAAATTAAGCGCCGGGTAAAACGAGTCATAGTTAAGTTCAATATACTATAAGTTTTGTTGGATAGCCAGCGCTTGCCAGTTGGGGGGATTTAAATTAAGATAAAGGCAATAAAACATAGAAACATTTAAACATAAAAACATTAAAACAGGGTACGGGAGAGCCGTAATGAATTTGGGGTAAAATGTTTAGATGCTTATATGTTTGTATGAACAAATATGGAGTCAAAATTCATCATTAATGGCCGTCAGCCGCTAAGCGGAAATATCAAGGTTAAGGGCGCCAAGAACGCCGCCTTGAAGATATTTCCGGTGGCGCTGATGACCGATGAGGCGATAAAGGTGGTTAATGTGCCGGATATTGAAGATTGCCACCGGGCGCAAGAGATGCTGGTGGCGTTGGGGCATTCGGTAAAAAATTTAGGCGACGGCCAGATGCAAATTCAACGACAAAATAAAACCTGCCTTAATTTACCGGCTGAACTCGTCAATAAATTCCGCTCTTCCGTTATGTTTGTGGGGCCGCTCTTGGCGACTTGCGGCGAAGCGCATTTTCCGCATCCTGGCGGCTGCGTTATCGGTGCGACCAGACCCATCGATATGTTTTTGGACGGCTTTGCCAAGATGGGCGCCAAAGTTAAGACGCTGGAAAATAGCTATCACTTAACAGCCAAAAAACTTAAGGGCGCCTCTATTTTTTTCCCAAAAGTGACGGTGACCGGCACGGAAAGCTTGATGACAACCGCGTGCTTGGCTCAAGGAAAAAGCATTTTAGAAAATTGCGCCATGGAGCCGGAAATCCCGGCTTTGGCGGATTTTTTAAATAAAATGGGGGCAAAAATAACCGGCGCCGGCACCTCGACCATTAAGATTGAAGGCGTGAAAAAATTAAGCGGCGGAGAATATAAAATTATTCCCGATCGCATTGAGGCCGGCACGTTCGCTATTTTGGCCGCCGCCGCCAACAGCGGGGAAATTATAATTGAGGATTGTGAACCAAAACACCTGGGCGCGCTTTGGGCCATTTTTGACAGGAACGGTGTTAATTATAAGTTAGGTAAAAACAGCATCAAGATTTTTCCCAGCGCCAAAATCATGGCCGAGAACGTGGTGACCCATGAATATCCGGGTTTTGCCACGGATTTACAGTCAGCCTACACGGTGCTGATGACCCAGGCGCAGGGGATCAGTTTGATCCATGAAACGATTTATGACCGCCGGTTGCTTTTTTGCGATACGCTAACGCAGATGGGCGCCGATATAATTATGGCCGATCCGCATCGTTCGGTGGTCAACGGACCCACTAAGCTTTATGGCCGTAAATTAGTTATTCCGGATCTGCGCGCCGGTATCGCTTTGGTGATCGCGGCGTTGATCGCCCACGGTAAGACGGAAGTGAGCAATATTTATCAAATTGAGCGAGGGTATGAAGGATTGGCGGAAAGACTGAAAAATATCGGGGCGGATATAGAAAAAATATAGCTCGGCTTTGCTTTCTGAAAGCGTAAAAGGCGCTCGGCCACCGGCCTCGAAAAACCGCCGTCGGCTACGCATGCCAGTAGAAAATATGATACCAGCCGCGGCTTGAAGTCTGGCCGCCTCGTCCACGTAAAATAAGAAATGCTCGGAGGCGTCTGCGACACATTTTTCTTGGCGGTAGCCTCGCTTAAAGTTTGGACAAAATTTTTCGTATGCGCGGGTAAGTAAATATTTTTTAAATCAATGTTTATAAAAAAAATCGGTATAGACTTGGGCACGGCCAATACTTTGGTTTTTGTGCCGGGCAAGGGAGTGGTAATCAATGAACCCACGGTGGTGGCGGTGTCTTTGGAGGACAACAAAATTCTGGCGGTCGGTAACGAGGCGCGGGAAATGCTGGGCCGAACGCCCGAAACCATCGTGGCTTTGCGTCCCATGAAAGACGGCGTGATCGCCGATTATCGGGTGACGGAAGCGATGCTGCGCTATTTTATCAATAAAACTACGGGCGCCCTGCGTCTGTTTCGGCCGGAAGTGATGGTGGCGGTGCCGGCGGGCATAACTTCCACCGAGCGGCGCGCGGTTGTGGACGCGACCATGAACGCCGGCGCCAAAGCCGCTTATATCGTTAAAGAGCCGGTGCTGGCGGCCATTGGCGCGGGAATCCCCATTAATGAGCCGGCCGGTCATATGATAATTGATATCGGGGGCGGAACTAGCGAGGTCGCGGTGATTTCGCTGGGCGGGATCGTGGCTTGGGCTTCGGCGCGCGTTGGCGGCAATAAAATTGACCAGGCGATCGCTGAAGATATCAGGAAAAAACACAATCTGGCGATTGGCGAGCGGACAGCCGAAGAGATTAAGATCGCGATCGGCTCAGCTTTACCCGTGCCGCCAAAAGAGGAGCAGTCTTTTGAGGTCCGCGGCCGGGATTTGATCTCAGGATTGCCCAAAAATATTGAAGTTAAAACTAACGAAGTAACCGAAGCGATCGCCGAGCAGTTGCGGGAGATCGTGCAAACGGTTAAGGCGGTTTTGCAGGAGACGCCGCCCGAGCTTTCCGCGGACATTATGGACCGCGGCATGATATTATCCGGCGGCAGCGCCCAACTCCGCAATATGGCCGAATTAATTGAAAAAGCCGTCGGCGTTTCCTGTTATTTGGCCGACGAACCCGAGCTTTGCGTGGCCAAAGGCGCGGGTTTAGCGCTGGACCATTTGGAGGTTTATAAGAGGAGCGTGATGAGTAAAAAATAAAATACTTTTGCCGCTTTTTTGGCGGCAAAAAAGCGGCGGAAAAAACCGCCGCCCGGCGATAAAATTTTTATAAATTCGGATTCGTCTCGCTAAAATTGTCGCGGACAACTCGTTCGCGCGCAAGGCAAAGAAGCTAAACAGCCCCGTTTATCTTAGCGATTGAGTTTTGTGTAAACTTTATCGAAGTTCGCTCCTCGTCCCGCTGACAATTTTAGACGCTTGACTCATCTCGAATTTATACCAAAATTTTTCGCATGGGCGGATAATAATAGAGGTTAAAAAAGATAAAAATGCCAAGTGATAATATAAAAAATTTAAATTGGTCAGAGTTTGATAGAGGGATCTTTTTGGTCAATGTTTTGGGTGTGGTTTATGATCCTAAAACCAGGCAAATTTTGATCGGCCTAAGAAAAGCAGATCCTTATATTCAGAAATTGAGCTGGGCTTTTCCCGGCGGCCGGCCGGCCTACGTTGAAGATCTGGAATATTATTTAAGGCATGAAATAAAAAAGAAAACCGGCCTGGAGGTTGAGGTAAAAAAGATTATTTTTGCCAAAACTTATCCGGAGAACAGAAAATTTCTTTCCATTTATTATTATTGCGAAATGCTCGGCGGCGAAGAAAAAATGGGAGAAAAATTTACGGAAATTAAATGGGTAAAACCGTCTGACGTGCAAAAATATTTTACCACTTCCATTCACCCGACTTTATTAAATTATTTAAAAAGTATTGATTGAAATTTTATGATTATTGGCATAAATGTTGCCGCGGCCATTAAACAGCCGCGCACGGGCGTGGAAGAATACACATACCAGTTGATTAAACATTTAACGATGCTTCCGGAGTCAGGAGAGCATCGGTTTTTTCTTTATGTCCCCTCCTTTAAAAAAGGAGGGTCAGGGAGGATTTATGGAAGTAAAAAAATCCCCCCCACCCCCCCTTTTACAAAGTGGGGAGAAAATCTTTTTGATTTTCCCCTGCCTCCCAATTTTGAAATAAAAGTTTTGTGTTGGCCTCTGCCGTTTTTGTGGACGCAGATTCGTTTGGCTTGGGAAATATTACGTCGCTCGCCGGATGTTTTGTTTATCCCGGTTCATATTCTGCCGTTTTTTTCGCCAAAAAATTCCGTGGTAACAATTCATGGCCTGGAGTACGAATATTTTCAGGAATATTATCCGTTTTGGCACAGGGTGTATTTAAAATGGAGCACTAAACGGGCGGTAAAAAAAGCCGGAAAAATTATTGCGATTTCAGAAAATACAAAAAATGATCTGATAAAGTTTTATGGGGCGAGGGCGGAGAAGATTGAGGTGGTGCATCATGGCGTCTTCGTCTGTCATTCCGAGGCCGTAGGCCGAGGAATCTCCCACGAATGTGGGACCGGCATTCGCCAGAGATCCCTCGCTGCGCTCGGGATGACAACCAGAGAAAAGCCGTACATACTATATCTTGGCCGTTTGGAAACCAAAAAAAATGTGCAGGGAATTTTAGAGGCGTATAAGATATTAAAAGAGGAGTATCAAATACCGCATAAGCTCGTGTTAGCCGGTGTGCCCGGGTATGGCTACGAAAATTTAAAATTTAAAATTGAAAATTTAAAATTACAGATAACGGAACTCGGCTATGTCGACGAAGATGAAAAATGGCGTTTATTGTCTGAGGCAGATATTTTTCTTTTCCCGTCCTTTTATGAGGGTTTTGGCTTGCCGGTGCTGGAAGCGCAGGCCGCGGGTGTGTCGGTCGTAACGAGCGCCAGTTCTTGTTTGCCGGAAATCGCGGGCCAGGGCGCCCTGTTTGTCAATCCGAAGAATCCCGCCCGGATAGCGGAAGCGGTAAAACAAATAATTGACGATAACGATTTGCGTGATAGACTAAGACAATCGGGTTTTGAGAACATTAAGCAGTTTAGCTGGGAAAAATGCGCGAAGGACACCTTGGATATAATAACAAGAATGCAGTCATTATGAAGAAGCGTAGCGACCGAATAATCTAAAAAGATTCTTCGCTGCGCTCAGAATGACAGAATAGATTTGAAGGTTGCGCTAGTGCATGATTATTTGACACGAATGGGGGGAGCGGAGCGGGTCTTTTTGGAATTGGCGAAAATGTTCCCGGAGGCGCCGATCTACGCCTTTTTATACGATGAACAAAAAATGGGAAAATATTTCCCGGCAGAACGCGTTAAGACTTCTTTTCTGCAAAAATTTCCCAAATGGTGGCGGTCGCGCCCCAGGTACTTGCTGCCTTTTATGCCGGTGGCGCCGGAGACCTTTGATCTGCGCGATTTTGACCTGGTCATTTCTTCTTCCTCGGCTTTTGCCAAAGGAATAATTACCCGGCCCAAAACCATTCATATAAATTATTGCCACAATCCGGCGAGATTTTTATGGGATTACAGCCACGAGTATCTGGGTCAGCAGGCGGTTGGCGGCAGCCGCCGTTTATTGGCTAAATTATTTATGAGCTATTTGCGGTTGTGGGACAGGGCGGCTAGCCAGCGGGTTGACTATTTTATCGCTAATTCCCGCGCCACCGCTTCTCGCATCAGCAAATTTTACCGGCGTCAGGCCAAGGTGATATATCCGCCAGTGAATCTAGCCAGGGGATTAGGGCCAATGGCTAATAGCAATAAAAAACTTAGTCATTCCGACCCCGCCGTGGCGGGGTCGGAATATCCGACGAATGTGGGTAGCGGTCTCGGACAAGCCGAGAGATCCCTCGCTGGAGCTCGGGATGACAGAGGCAGAATAGGAGAGTACTTTCTTATTGTTTCGCAGCTTGCGTCCTATAAAAGAATAGATGTGGCGGTGGAGGCATTCAACAAATTAGGTTTGCCATTAGTTATTATCGGCGAAGGGCCGCAAGAGGCATACTTGCGGAGCATCGCTAAGGATAACGTGAGAATTTTGGGCTGGCGGCCGGATCAGGAGGTAGCCGAGTATTATAAAAATTGCTACGCTTTTATTTTCCCAGGCGAGGACGATTTTGGCATCGCACCGGTGGAGGCGATGAGCTATGGCAAGCCGGTGTTGGCGTTTAACGCCGGCGGCGCGCGCGAGACGGTTTTGTCGGCCATGACGGGAGAACTTTTTGAAGCGCAAACGCCCGAAGTTCTGGCGGACGGCGTGCGCCGCCTGCGGGATAATTATAAAAATTACAGCCCTCTGGTCATCCGCAAATGGGCGGAGAAATTTTCAAAGGAAAGATTCAGGAGCGAAATAATGGAGTTTGTGAAGAAAATAAGGTATAATGAAGCCAAAGAAAGCAGGTAAACGTAATTATCGGAAAGCCTTAGTATTTATGAGAAGAAACAAGGAATCTTCTAAAAATTTACGTTTTATCGCCTACTGCTGACTTTATTGTCCAAAGTGCTATAAAATGAAAATCGCGGCTCTAGCCAGGCAGTTGTTGGACGAATTAAAGTCTGCGCAAGATAAGGACTCTGAGCTTTTGCGGGAATCGCCGGAGATTAAAACAATTTTAAAAAAATTAATTGTTCTTGAATGTAAAAATTTTTGTCGGGAAGACAACGAAAAATCTTCCACTTGTCATATTAAAATTTGTTGTGTTGAGCGAAAAATAACCGGGTGCTGGGAATGTTTGGATATAGATTCCTGTAAAAAACTAAAGCCACAATTTATTAGGAATAATAAGAAACTAAAGAAGCTGGGTATTGAGGAATACATTAAACAGTACGAATAATGATGAGGTTCAATTAAGAGGAGGAGAAATTCTCCCCAACCTTCCCTAAAGGGAGGGAGCAATGCAGGTTTTTCTCCTTTAGGAGGGGTTAGGGGAGATTTAAAAAACTTTATTTATCCAATAGAGAATTATTAAATCCCTCCCTACCTCCCTTTACAAAGGGAGGAGCATGAATTCGTATATTCGTATTTATTCGTAATTCGTAGTCATTATGCTTATTGGCCATCAGCGAATTTGGGAGTTTTTGACCAAATCTGTCCGGCAAAATCGTCTGGCGCACGCTTATTTGTTTGTCGGGCCGGCGCAGGTGGGCAAATTGACTTTGGCTATGGAGTGGGCGAAGTGGCAACTGTGTGAGCAGAAAAACCTCACCCCAACCCTCTCCTCCGAGAGGAGAGGGGGAGATCTTCGAGCTTGCGGCCAATGCCGCCAGTGTTTAGCCATTGAGCGCGGGCAAAATCCGGATCTTATCATTTTAAGTCCGCGTTTAGTGGAAAAGGACGGTATTGTAAAAAGTCTGGAGATTGGCATAAAAGAAACGCGCGAGCTGCAATGGCAGTTAAGTTTGTTCCCCTATAGCGCTGTCCGGAAAATCGCGATTATTGAGGAGGTTGGGGCAATGAGCGATGAAGCGGCCAGCGCTCTGCTTAAAACCCTGGAGGAGCCAAGCGAGCACAGTTTGATAATTTTGATCAGCGCCAATTGGCAGGCAATCTTGCCGACCATCGTTTCGCGGTGCCAACTGATAAAGTTTTTATCGGTGCCGGAAAAAGAGATTGTTGCTGGTTTAAAAAATACATCAGCTAAAACTGGTGTTCTAACGGAGGCGGTCAAGTTGGCAGCCGGTCGGCCCGGTCGGGTGATGAAATTATTGGCGGAGCCGGAATTGATGGCGCGGCAAAAAAAGATCATTACGGATTTTATTGAACTGTTGCAGTCGTCTTTGGCTAGCCGCTGGGAGGAGGCGAAGATTCTGGCGCAAGATCCGGCCCAGGCGCAGGATATTTTAAATCAGTGGCTTCTGTGGTTGCGCAACCGGCTGCTGGAACAAAGCGGTCGGGGAGATTTGGCTATTAATAAGGCGGTCGGTGAAAGATCTTTGAGCGGTTACTCGGCGGGCAGTCTTTTGGGCGCTTGTCGGGAGATCCAAAAAACCCAGACAATTTTAAATAATTCCAGCTTCAACGCTAGGCTGGCGCTGGAAGTTTTAATGATGAGAATATGAACCCCGTTAGAGTTTTTGAAAAAAACTTAGAACGGGTAATTAAATTTATGAAAAACTCTAACGGGGTAAAAAATAAATTATTTGTCTTTGTTTTGCCAGTTTTCTTTGCCGGTATTTTGTCTTCATTCCCTTTCGATTGTTCTTCCGTGCGCGATGCCGGGATTTGGCGCACGCTTGACCGGGGCGAAAATTGGGAGCAGAAGGCCGCGATTTCTAAAAGTCAGACGATTTCATCGACCGCGGTTTCAACCATTTCATTTGATCCTAGAGACCCAAAAATTATGTATTTGGGCACGCGGGGTGAAGGAATCTATAAGTCTATGGATGGCGGTGATCTCTGGTATCATCTGGACGATTTGAATAATTTGGCGCTGGATAAACGGGCTAATGTTTATGATATCGCCGTTGACCCAAAAGATAGCAATATTCTCTACGCCGGCGTTTATCAAAACAGACTCGGGCGCTTGTTGCGGTCGGGGGATGCGGGCAAAGACTGGGAAGAAGTTTATCGGGTGGCGCGCGAACAATACGCGGTGTTCGCGGTGGCCATCGATTCTTTTGATCCCTCCGTCGTTTATATGGGCACGGCCGAAGGCGGATTTTTAAAGAGTACGGATTATGGCAAGAATTGGCAGGTCATAAAATGGTTTGAAGATGTCATCACGGATATTAAAGTTAACCCGTATGACACCAGGACCGTTTTCGTGGCCACCTTCAATAAGGGGGTTTACAAGACTAATGATAAAGGCAATACTTGGCAGACGCTAACGGGCCTGTCGGCTTTTCCGCGAGAGACCCAGGAAATGCAGGTGTTGGTCATTGACAACAAAAATCCCAATGTGCTGTATTCTGGGGCCAAGTATGGCTTGCTCAAAAGCGCTGATGCTGGCCAAACTTGGCAGAAGGTTAATATCGTGATCCCGCCCAATTCCATTTCGGTGAACGCCATCGCGCTGGACCCGCTGACTTCTTCATATCTTTACTACGCGGCTGGCAACGTTATTTATCGCACGCAGGATAATGGCCGGACCTGGAGCCTGCATCCGATTGCCAGCACCAGGAATATTAAATATATTGTCATTGACCCGCGAGATACCAAAGTGATCTACGCGGGCATGGGGGAATAATCGCTCGCTACGCTTGCGATTGAAATTAAAAATTAAAAATTAAAAGTTAAAAATTTAGGTATCCCGAACAACGGGATGATATTAATAAATTTGTTTAGTCTTTTTTAAATTTTCATTTTTAAATTTTAAATTGACTGAACGAAGTGAAGGAATATGTACAAAGATATCATCAATAAGATCAAGCCGGACCTGGAAAAAACCATAGCGCATTTTAAGGAAGAAATAGGTGTGTTGCGCACGGGCCGCGCCACGCCGGCGTTGATCGAAACGGTGGAGGTGGAATGCTATAACGGCCGTTCCCAACTTCGAGAATTGGCAGCTATAACCGCACCCGAGCCGAGACTTCTCACGGTTCAGCCATGGGATAAAAGCATTATGAAGGAAATCGAGAAAGCCATAAGTTCTTCCCGTTCTGGCCTTTCGGTGGTTAACAGCGGCGAGATAATCAGGGTTAGTGTTCCGTCGCTGAATGAGGAGACGCGTAAAGAATTAGTTCGCAATTTAAAGCAAAAAATGGAAGAAGCCAGGATCGCGGTGCGCTCTGGCCGCGAGCGGGCCTGGAAAGAATTGCAGGACGGAGAGCGCGCGGGCTTGGTCCGTGAAGATGATAAATTCCGCGGCAAGGAAGAGTTGCAAAAAGTGATTGATGATTATAATAAAAAAATTGACGAGCAGGGAGAGGGGAAGGAGAAAGAAATAACGACTATCTAAATGACAAAATCCTAATGGCTAATGTCAAATCAAATCCCAAATCCAAATGTCAAAATAAATTCTTTGGATTTTGAGCTTTGACATTGATTTGTCATTAGAAATTTGTCATTTGTCATTTTTTTAAGATTATTCGAATCATTAATGATAAATAAAATTGATGTTGACGATATTGGCATTTATAATTATTTTAGGTCTGCTGGTTTTTGTCCACGAACTTGGGCATTTTTTGGTTGCTAAAAAGTTAGGCATAAAAGTGGAAGAGTTTGGCTTTGGTTTTCCGCCGCGGATTTTTGGCATCAAAAGAGGGGAAACTCTTTATTCTTTAAATTTAATTCCGCTGGGCGGATTTGTGAAGATATTCGGCGAAGATGGAGAAGAAAAATCCAGCCAGCGGTCTTTTGCCGCCAAAAAGATCTGGCAACGGGCCAGTGTTCTGCTGGCGGGAGTGACAATGAACATAGTTTTGGCAATAGCGCTGTTGAGCCTGGGCTATATGATCGGTTTGCCTTGGGCGATAGACGACAGTCAGGCGGCCAGCGGCGCTAAGGTTCAGATAACGCAAGTGGTAGCCGCTTCGCCGGCCGATAAAGCCGGCATGAAAGTCGGCGATATAATCTTGAGCGTGAACACCGCGGATGGCAGTCAATTGTCAGGCGCGGATAAAGTTATCAGCGTGCAGGATTTCATTGATAAGAATAAGGGTAGGGATCTGGTGGTTTTACTGAAAAGAGGCCAGGCGGATTTTCAGGTCAGCATTGTGCCGCGCGTGAGCCCGCCGTTAAATGAGGGGGCAATGGGCGTGGCGTTGGCGCGCGTGACGGAAATATCTTTCCCATGGCAACGCGCGATCTGGGAAGGCACAAAAGAAACCTTCAGTCTGATCTGGCTGATAATTTCTTCTTTGGCCTATTTGATCTGGCAATTTTTAAGTTCTGGCCGGGGCGCTGGAGAGGTCATCGGGCCGGTGGGGATTTTTTCTATCACGGGGCAAGCCGCCAGCATGGGTTTTGTCTACTTGTTGCAACTGGCCGCCTTACTGTCGGCGAATTTGGCCATTGTTAACGCGCTGCCGTTCCCGGCGCTGGACGGCGGGCGAGTGCTGTTTTTGCTGATCGAAAAAATTAAGGGTTCACCGGTGAGCCAGGCGGTGGAAAAAGCCGTCCATACGGCGGGCTTTGCGTTCTTGATTTTATTGATGATTGTGATAACTTTGAAGGACATAACGAGGCTGTTTTAACTTTATGTTCAATAAACTTTTCGGCCAATTTTCCAAAGATATCGGTATAGACTTGGGCACGGCCAATACCTTGGTTTACGTTAAGGGCAGGGGAATCGTGATCAACGAACCTTCGGTGGTGGCGGTGAATCAAAAGACCGGCCAGATCTTGGCGATCGGCAATGAGGCCAAGCGCATGGTGGGCCGCACTCCCGGCCACATCGTGGCGACTCGCCCGCTGGTTGAAGGCGTGATCTCTGATTTTGAAGTAACCGAGCAGATGCTGCGGTACTTTATCAATCAGGTTAGTAATAAAAATTTATCTTTTTTGACGCGGCCCCGGGTCGTTATCGGTGTGCCTTGCGGCGTAACGGAAGTGGAGAAGCGGGCAGTGGAAGACGCGGCGCGCAGCGCCGGCGCGCGGGAAGTTTTTTTGATCGAAGAGCCGATGGCCGCGGCCATCGGCGCGCGTTTGCCGATCCAAGAACCGGTGGGCAATATGATAGTGGATATCGGCGGCGGCACTTGCGAGGTGGCGGTGATATCGCTGGGCGGGATCGTTGTGAGCAAGAGTTTGCGTATTGCCGGCGATAAATTGAATGAAGACATTATTAAATACGCGCGGGATGAATTTAAGCTTTTGCTGGGTGAGAAGACCGCCGAAGACATAAAAATTTCCATTGGTTCGACTTGCGAGCAAAGTGAAAAATTAAAAGCCGTGATGCGCGGCCGGGACCTGATCAATGGTTTGCCTAAAGAATTGATGGTGAATGATTATGAGATCAGGGAAGCTATGTCCCGGTCGGTTAAAATATTAGTCAACGCCATCAAGGCCACGGTGGAACAGACTCCGCCCGAGCTTGTGGCGGATATTATGGAACGGGGTATTATGCTTTCTGGCGGCGGGAGCCTGTTGAGGGGGCTGGACAGGCTGGTGGCGGAAGAGACACAGATGCCGGTTCGGGTGGCGGAAGATCCGCTGACCGCGGTGGTGCGGGGTTGTGGCGTGGTGCTGGAAGATATTGAACGCCTGAATGAGGTTTTAGTCTCACCCCAATACCGGGAAGCGCCAAGATAAGACCGCGGATAAACGCGGAACTTAATTTCCGCGTCCTTCTGCGCAGTGTTCAGCGTAGTTTCGCGGTAAAAACACGATGGCCTAATGTCGCGGAACTACACAGAAAATATTAAGCAATTCATGAAGAGCATCAATAAATCCAGATTAATAAATTTTTTCGTCATTCTGGCAGTAATTTTACTGCTGATTTTTTTTAATTGGCGGGGATTGCTGGCTGGCCCTAAGTCCCTGGCTTTTTTTGCGACCAGCCCCTTTTTAAAATTATTTCAGGCCGTGGATAATGGAATGGCCGGCGCGTGGGGATTTCTGGCGGCGCTTAAAGATTTGAATAACGAAAATATTATTTTAAGGAGCGAGAACGCGGCGTTGGTTGAGCAAGTGGCCAGCTTGAAAGAGGCGGAGCGCGAAAATGAGGTTTTGCGTCAGCAGCTGGGGTTTTTACCGCCGGGAAAACAAAAATTAGTGATGGCTCGCATTACAGGATATAATCCTGTCCTGGGTCAGTATTTTTTAATTGATAAAGGGGAAAAAGACGGGGTAGCTATTAATCTGGCGGTTGTTGCCGCCAATAATTTTTTAGTAGGGCGCGTGGTCGAGGTCAACCAGATTTTTTCTAAGGTCCTTTTGATCTCCGACAGCAATTCTTCGGTCAACGCCATAACCCAGGAGTCGCGGGTCAGCGGCGCCGTGAAGGGTAGTCATGGCTTGGCAATAGCCATGGAAATGATCCCTATTGACGCCCAGGTCCTAGTCGGGGAACCCGTATTGACTTCCGGGTTGAATGATGCCATTCCCAGGGGTCTAGTCATCGGCCGCATTGCCAGCGTGGTCAGAAAAGAAAGCGAAATTTTTCAGCGGGCAGCGATAACTCCGGTTCTTGAATTTAATAAATTAGAGAAAGTTTTTGTTTTACTTCAATAAAGATGCGGATTTTTTTACTTTTTTTACTGTCAATTTTAATTGTGGCGTTGCAGCTGACCGTTCTGGCGCGTCTGTCAATTTTGGCAGTTGCTCCCAATTTTATTTTGGCCGGCGTTCTAGCCTGGGCGATTTATTGCCGGGAAAATAAAAAAGACTGGCTGATCTTAATCCCGGTTCTTTTTTTTGACCTGATAGCCGGTCAACCATTTGGTTTGGCGACCCTTAGCTTGTGGCTGGTGTTTTTTTGTCTTAAAGAACTTGGCGTTATTCTTTTTAAGCAAAACGATCTGCCGGCTATTTTTTCCTTAACTTTTTTGGGTATTTTGTTATTTGAGTTTTTCCAGATCCTGCTGAGCCACCTGTTCTCTGTCTGGCATCTGATGGAACCGATCAGTTTGTCCGCTTTTTATTTTTACGCCGTTTTGCCGATAAATTTATTATATAATGGAATCTTAAGCCTGTTGATCCTTTGGGGATTAAATAAAAGCAGGCTGTTTAACAATGATGATGGACGACTTGCCAAATTTGAATAAAGCGCTGGCCAAGCTTAGGATCAAGACTATTTTTAAGGAAGCGATCGAACCGGAAGAGATCCTGCTGGATGCCACCAAACCCTCGGCGCTTGAGGGCCAAAGGATTGAAGTGCCGATCAGGCCAAAAATTTTTAAGATTTTTAGCGGGGTGATTTTGGTCGCCTTTTTGGTTTTACTTGTTCAAACCGCTAACATGCAAATTTGGCAGGGAGATTACTTTAAGAATTTAGCGGAAAAGAACCGAACGCGTTCGTTGCCGATTTTCGCTGACCGCGGCATAATTTATAATAAAAACTTCAAACAGCTGGTTTTTAACGTTCCCAGTTTTAATCTATTGGTGAGCCTGCCGGACCTGCCAAAAGATCAGGCGCAGCGCGTGGCGGTCATTAAAAAGGCGGCGCAAGTAACAGGCTTGCTGGAGCAGGACATTTTAAATGACATCAGCGGCATAAATTTAAAATTAGGTCCTTCGGCAATCGTCATGGAAAATTTAGCCCATGAAAAAATGCTTGAGGTCCAGGCGGCCATTAATGATTTGCCGGGTTTTAGCGTGGAACAAAATATTATGCGCCAATATGTTAACGCTCCCCAGTACGCGCATATCTTGGGATATCTGGGCAGATTAACCGATTCTGATATTAAAGAAAATCCCGATTATTTCCTTACGGAAAAGATTGGCCGGAATGGGCTGGAGGCATTTTATGAGAGTGTTTTGCGTGGCCAGCCCGGGCAAAAGATCCTGGAAGTTGACTCTCTCGGCCGGTTGAAAGGGGAAGTGGCTGAGCAAAAGGCGCAAAGTGGCCAAGGATTATTATTGACGATAGACAGCCGTCTGCAGGAGGCGCTTTATAACAGTCTGCAGCGGGCCTTACAAAGTCTGCGTTTGAAAAAAGCGGCGGCGGTGGCTTTGGATCCGGCCAGCGGCGGCGTGCTGGCCCTGGTGAGCTTTCCCAGTTTTGATAATAATCTTTTTGCCCAGGGGCTTTCCTCCAAAGACTCAGAGGCCTTGCTGACTGATGAGGCGCAGCCTCTTTTTAATCGGGCCGTCTCCGGCCAATATGCGCCGGGCTCCACGGTCAAGCCTCTTATTGGCAGCGCGGCGTTGCAGGAAAAGATTATCTCGCCAATAACTAAAATTTTTGACCCGGGCGAACTAGTAGTGGCCAACCAATATAATTCTGATATTGTTTATCGTTTTGCCGACTGGAAGGCGCACGGTCTGGTGGATATTTATTCGGCTATCGCCCAATCTTGCGATGTTTATTTCTATACAGTCGGTGGCGGGTATGGTAATATAAAGGGACTGGGGATAGAAAAGCTGGCTAATTATTTTAATTTATTCGGCTTTGGCGCTCTTTTGGGCATTGACCTGCCGGGTGAAGATAAGGGTCTCGTGCCCAGTCCCCAATGGAAGCAGCAGGCCAAAGAGGAGGCCTGGTATACTGGGGACACTTATCACGTTTCCATCGGCCAAGGGGATTTATTGGCCACTCCTTTGCAACTGGCTGCGGCGACGGCCGCGATATTGAATGGCGGCAAGGTCTGGCAGCCGCACGTGGTTGACAAAATCATCGATTCGGACAAAAATGTCATCAGCGAGATCGAACCAAAAATTTTACAGCAAGGTTTTATTGACCAAGCGAATCTGGACGTCATAAAGAAAGCCATGCGCCAAACCGTCACCGACGGTTCGGCGCGTCTGCTTAATGATCTGCCGTTCGCCGTTGGCGCCAAAACTGGCACAGCGCAACTAGCGGGCAATAGCAACCCGAATGCCTGGGGAACGGTTTTTGCCCCGTATAATGACCCGCAAATGATCATAGTCGTTTTGGTGGAAAGCGCCGGCGAAGGAAGCCAAGTGGCGATGCCGGTAATCAAGGAAACATTGCAGGAATACTATTCCGCCCAAGGCGGAAAATAATTTAAAAATAAAATTTAAAAATTAAAAACGACAGTTAAGGATTAAAATTTGAAAAATATTTTTACTTTTTCATTTTTAATTTTTAATTTGAGCGTCAGCGAACGTGCCTCAATATTTGAGCGAAGAAGGATTTCAGCAGCATAAGCAGGAACTCGAAGAGTTAAAGATAAAACGGCAGAAGATCGCCAACCGCTTGGAAGAAGCCAAGGCTTTGGGTGATCTTTCAGAAAATCAGGAATATATTTCCGCGCGGGAAGCCCAAGCATTCAATGAAGGCAAGATCCTGGAGTTGGAGCAATTATTGCGCGAAGCGACAGTGATAGACAAAAATCATCGTTCCAGCACCGCGCATATCGGTTCGGCCGTCGAGGTCAGAGCCAACGGCAAGAATCAGACCTTCACTATCGTTGGCTCGGAAGAAGCCAATCCTGTGGTTGGCAAGATTTCCAACGAGTCGCCGCTGGGCAAAACATTCTTGGGCCATAAGGCCGGAGACGCGGTGGAAGTTGAGACGCCGGCCGGCAAGACTAACTACAAAATTATTTCCATCAGCTAACGCTATGTCATTGGAAAAAATAAAATCAGACCGATCGGATAAACTGGTCCGCTTAAAAGAGGCGGGAATTAATCCTTATCCTGCCAAGACCGCTCGCGGGCGGATTTTGGCCGAGCAGGCGCTGGCTAAATTTGACGAATACGCGCCAGCCAAAAAAGAAATAATTTTAGCCGGGCGCCTGCGTCTGCTGCGTTTGCACGGCGGGTCTTGCTTTGCGAGGCTGGAAGACGCTTCCGGGCAGATCCAGCTTTTTTTCAAAAAAGATGTTTTGGGCGAGGCGCAGTATAAGGTATTTGCCGATAATTTTGACATTGGTGATTTTGTTGAGGCGACAGGAGACCTATTTAAAACACAAACGGAAGAGAAAACTTTATTAGTGAAGAAAGTGCGTCTTTTGAGCAAGGCCTTAAATCAATTGCCCGACAAATGGCACGGTTTAAAGGATACGGAAGAGCGGTTCCGCCGCCGGTATTTGGATCTGCTGATGGATGAGGGTGCCCGCTCCAAATTTAAGGCGCGCGGCGAAATAATAGAAAATTTACGGGTTTTTTTGGAAGACAATGGTTTTATGGAAGTGGAAACGCCGATCTTACAAACGTTGCCCGGCGGCGCACTGGCCAGGCCTTTTAAAACACACTTGAACGCTCTGGATATGGATTTGTATTTGCGCGTGGCGCCGGAGCTCTATTTAAAGCGCTTATTGGTTGGCGGCCTGGAAAAAGTTTACGAGCTGGGCCGGTGTTTTCGCAATGAGGGTATGGATAAATTCCACAATCCCGATTTTACCATCCTGGAATTTTACTGGGCCTACGCGGATTATGAGCAATTAATGGAATTAACCGAAGAGCTGTTCGAGTTTTTGGTGCCGGAGCTCGAAATTGAATATCAGGGCGTCAAGATTGATCTGACCCCGCCGTTCAAGCGCGTGGCGATGCAAGATATGATAAAAGAATATTATGATATCGATATTAAAAAAGCGGCTAAAGAAGAATTGATGAAAACATTGGTCAAAGTCGGCCAGAAGCCAGCAGATGAGGATATGCCGGCCTGTAAAATGGTGGACGAAATTTTTAAGATGGTCCGGCCCAAGCTGATCCAGCCGACTTTTGTAATCGACCATCCCTTGGATTTGTCGCCGTTAGCTAAGGCATCGGAGGATGACCCTTCTAACGCGGCGCGTTTTCAGTTGGTTGTGGCTGGCACCGAGCTTATCAATGCATATTCGGAACTGAACGATCCGCAGGAACAGGTCAGCCGCATGAAGGCACAGGAAGATTATCGCGGCGATGATGAAATTCAGCGCTTTGACCCGGATTTTATTGAAGCCTTGGAATATGGCATGCCGCCGGCCGCCGGCTGGGGTATCGGCGTGGATCGGCTCGTTATGTTGTTGACCAACGCGCCCACGATGCGCGAAGTGATTTTGTTCCCGGCGATGCGGGAAAAATAGCGCTCGGCCACCCGCCTCGAAAAACCGCCGTCGGCTAAGCGTGGCAGTAAAGAGTATAATACCAGCCGCGGCTTGAAGTCTAGCCGCCTCGTCCGGCGCAAAGAGACAAAGACATGGAGGCGTCTGCGACACATTTTTCTCGGCGGCTGGCCTCGCTTAAAGAATTGAGCGTTTCAGAAAAGCAGGTCCTCGCTTAGGAGAAGGATGCAGGGAGTGCCTCTCTTGGTGGGTGGCTTCTCATGGAGATAAGGTAAATAAAAAAGACGAAGCTAATTATGAGAATAGAACAATGAAAAAATTAAAGATTGCTTTACTTTACGGCGGCTTTTCGGCGGAGAGGGAAATTTCGATTAAAACCGGCCGGAAGATCTTCGAGAACCTGGATAAGAAAAAATATCAGGTTTTTTTGTTTGACCCAAAGACCCAGCTGCATAAATTTATCGAGGCGGCCGAGGCTAAGAAAATTGACCTGGTTTTTCCGGCGTTGCACGGGCCCTTGGGCGAGGATGGGACAATTCAGGGATTGTTGGAAGTTTTAGGTTTGCCCTATGTTTTTTCCGGCGTACTGGCTTCGTCTCTGGCCATGGACAAAGAAAGGACGAAAAAAATATTGCTGACGGAGAAAATTTTAATGCCGCGTTCAACGGTTATCGGAAAAATTTACCGGAAAGACGATCTAAGCAAAATTAAACTGCCCGCGGTTGTTAAGCCCGTTTGCCAGGGATCGTCATTTGGCGTTTTTATCGTGAAGGACAGAAAAAATTTGGACGCTTCCATAAAAGAAGCTTTTAAATTTGGCACGGAATTAATGCTGGAAGAATTTATTGATGGACGCGAAGTAACGGCGGCGGCGCTGGGCAACGAAGAGCCAAACGCTTTACCGGTGATCGAGATCAAGCCCAAAACCGCGGAATTTTTTGACTTCCAAGCCAAATATGAGCCGGGCGCGTCGGAAGAAATCTGCCCGGCGCCACTTAGTCGTTCTTTGACAAAAGAAATCCAGGAGACGGCCGTTAGGGTTCATAAAATTCTTGGGTGCCGGGGCGTGACCCGTTCGGATTTTATTGTCAGGAATGGCCGGCCGTATTTTTTAGAAATCAATACGATTCCCGGCCTGACCGCGACATCATTGGTTCCTTTGGCGGCCGCTAAAGCGGGTTTATCTTTTTCGCAATTACTGGATAAGCTGATAGCCTTGGCACTAGAAGAGTAAAATTATGCTTT
>Ga0066637_10000791_pt1 | contig 19703 bp, 17 predicted proteins | sample CryGeyCG2014_020_FD_62737 | JGI IMG/M metagenome (GOLD analysis project Ga0066637, IMG submission 62737) | Groundwater microbial communities from aquifer - Crystal Geyser CG08_land_8/20/14_0.20 | ecosystem: Environmental > Aquatic > Deep subsurface > Groundwater | place: USA: Utah: Grand County...
TTTGAGTAGGTAGTAATTTGTAAGTAAGTATTAAACAAAATACAAAAGAAGGTTTAGAAAAAAACTTAACTTTAATTCAAATATCAATATAATGAACATAGGTTCAATATTCTGAACATAGAGAGAAAATTATGGATGAAGTGTTAATTGTTACAAATACTCAAAAGGTTTTAGACTTTCTAGTCCAAAATCCTGGAAAACAATTCTTAGCAAAAGAAATTCAAATGATTAAAAAGCTAATTTTTATTTTAATTTCAGTTGTGGTTTTTTCTACTTCAGCGTTCGCAGCAGAAACATTTCGTCTTAAAGACGGGACAATAATATCAGGAAACATTATTAGTGTAACCGAAGATACTATAACAATAAAAACCAAGGAGGACATGGTAGATATTAATCGTAGCGATATATTAATATTATCTAAAGAATTTGAGAATCTTCTAAATGTCGCTGGGAATATAGACAAATGGTCAGATGTATGGGAACGAATTGATGCTGTAAGAAAAATATCTGAATTAGGCGATACGACTGTTATCCCCTACCTTATAAAAATTCAAACTCAAATACCTATGCTAAGAGATGAAATTATTGTAGCAATAGAAAAAATTTCGTCCCGTTACAAAGTAAGTACTCCTAAAATTGAAAAAGAAGTTTTGCTACGCCGAGTAACTATAATTGAAACCGAGCCTATTAAAGCTATAAATAACATTCTTCTTTTTAAAATGGAAAGGCGGGACCCCGCGATTGCCTGTTTATTATCTATGGCTACATTTGGTGGCGGGCAGATTTATAATTATCAACCGCACAAAGCGGTTATTGCATATTTAATAAGTGGTGTTAGTCTCTTAGCAACGTTTTCCAATAATCAATTTGGAATTCTTTTAGGTGCAATAGGTCTTTTTGGAACAGGGGTGTGGAGCGCTTTTGATTCCTATAATTCTGCTGTAGACATAAATGAAGAATTAGAATATAAATATAAAATAGGGGTAAAATTTAGGTATTAAAGATGTTATTTATAATTTTTGAAAGGAGAAATGTGAGGATGGTCAATTTTAAAAAATTAACAATCTTCTTGATAATCTGTTCATTACTTTTCCTGGGAAGTTCTTGCAAGATGAAAAGTAAAAAAGAGTGGACAACACCTCAAAGGATAACACCGCCAACTCCGGTAATTGACCTTCAGAGTGCTTTTGTACAGGTATCTGAAAATATAAAACCAGCGGTAGTAAATATTTCAGCGACAAGAATTGAAAAGAGTAGAGCACTTTCTTTCAAATTTCGTTCACCTTTCAGCGGAGACCCACTTGAAGAATTTTTTAAACATTTCTTTCCTCCGGAGTGGGAAACCAGAAAATCTCGCAGCGTTGGTTCTGGAGTAATCATTGATTCGCGAGGATATGTGCTTACAAATTATCATGTGATTGAGAGAGCAAAAGATGTTCAAGTTACAATAGGTGATGGCAGAGAGAGAAAGATATATAAGGGGGTGGTTGTTGGAACCGATCCGCGCACCGACATTTCAGTTATTAAAATTGAAGGACAGAATAAATTTCCAGTTGCGCTGTTAGGTAATTCAGACAAGATAAAAGTTGGAGAATGGGCAATTGCAATCGGAAGTCCTTTTGGATTAGAACACACGGTTACCGTAGGTGTAATAAGTGCAAAGCGACAGAATGTTTCGATTGAAAATCGGAATTATGAGGATTTAATTCAGACCGATGCTTCAATAAATCCTGGAAATAGCGGTGGTCCACTGATAAACATATATGGAGAAGTCATGGGGATAAATGTAGCAATTTTTACTCCAACCGGCGGTTTTGTAGGAGTTGGTTTTGCAATTCCAATAAATAAAGCAAAAGAGGTTTTAGCCGACCTTATTAAACATGGAAAAGTGGTCAGGGGATACCTCGGAATAAAAATTCAGGAAATAACGCAGGAACTTGCAAAATCATTCAATGTTCCTGAAAGTAAGAGAGGAGTACTTGTAAGCGATGTCCTCCCTGGTAGTCCAGGAGAAAAAGGGGGGTTAAAAAGAGGCGATGTTATTATTCAGTTCAATGAAAAGGATATTAAGGAACCGGCGGATTTACAGCGCGCTACAGGCAAAACACCTCCTGGTTTGACTGTCCACGTCAAAGTCATCCGTGCAAACAAAGAAATACTCCTTCGGATAAAGTTAGGGTCTGCTTCAGGCGGAGAAGAATCCAGGGAATCACCCCAAGAAGCAAAGATCTCACGATTAGGCTTGATTCTTCAGAACCACAGTGAAGGGGTCCTTGTTGTGAAGGTTGAGGATGGTAGTATTGCCCAGAATGCAGGGATAATGGAGGGAGATATAATTGTAGAGATAAATAAGCAGGCAGTCAGGAATGTTTCTGATTTTGAGAAAGCTGTGAGACTGTCAGGTAAAAATATACTCTTTTTTATAAAAAGAGGAAACGCAGCAGTTTATATCGCGGTCAGATTGGAATGAAAGAAGTTGCAGGTGAAAGGTGAAAAGAAAAAATTTTAAAAAAGAAATTAGAGAGAAATTGTTGAAAATGCGAAGAAGGCAATCTAAAGAGGAGAGAAGAAAGAAAAGTTTGGTAATATGGAAAAAATTGAAGGCACTACCGGAATTTATAGAAGCGAAGACAGTGATGTTCTACCTTTCTACTCCAGATGAAGTTGATACAGAGAGAATGGTCAAAGAATCCATTAAGATTGGCAGGAGAATTGTAGTTCCTGTGTCTGAAGTCAAGGAGAAAAAAATGACATTGTCAATTCTGAAGGATTACGGTAGAGAATTGGGAATTGGAGCGTTTAACATTCCAGAACCAGAGAAGAAATACATAAGAAAAATTTCTTCTAAAGATATTGATTTAGTGATAATTCCTGGAGTTGGATTTGACGAAAAGTGCGGGCGACTTGGCTTTGGTAAAGGATTTTATGACCATTTTCTGAGGAATCTTCCAGTGGGTGTGCCACGTATAGCACTGGCTTATGATTTTCAAGTTATTGCAGTGCTGCCCCTGGAAGAACATGATGTTAAGGTTAGCAAGATTATTACGGAAAGACGAATAATCATCACGAAAGAATAGAGGGAGGGCGATTAATATGACAAACACTCTGATTGTTACAATGGGTGCCCTTTTCCTTGTTGGCTTTGGAATCGGGTATATCTATCGTAGATATGTTGCAAAAATTAAATTTAAATCTGCTGAAGAAGATGCTCAAAAAATTATTTCTGATGCAAAAAAGCAGATAGAAATTCAGAAAAAAGAGGTGTTTCTTGAATCAAAAGAAAAATTGCAAAAGGAAAAGGATGAATTTGAAAAGGAAAGCAAGTCTCAGAAAATAGAACTGCAACATTTAGAATCCAGGCTCATTACCAGGGAAGAAAGCCTTGACCGCAAGGTGGAAATTCTTGAGAAGAAGGAAAAAGAAATATTGTTGCGGGAGAGAGTAGTAAGTGAAAAAGAAAAAGAGCTGGAACGTGTCCAGGAAGAACAGAGAAAGGACCTTCAGAGGATAGCCGGCCTTACTGTTGAGGAAGCAAAGAAAATGCTGTTAGTCAGTTTAGAGAGTAAGGTTCGTCGAGAGGCAAATGGAATAATCAAGGATATTGAAACAAAGGCGCGTGAAACTGCAGACAAAAAAGCCAAGGAAATTATAGGGTTGGCAATACAGCGCAACGCTGTGGAACAGACCACAGAAATGAGTGTGTCTGTGGTTCAGGTGCCGGATGAAATGAAAGGCAGGGTTATTGGACGGGAAGGCCGAAATATCCGGGCAATTGAAGCTGCAACAGGAATTGACCTCATAATTGATGACACCCCTGGCGTAATTGTGCTTTCAGGATTTGACCCCACGAGAAGAGAAGTTGCACGTTTAACCCTGGAAAAACTTATTGCCGACGGCAGGATTCAGCCGACCAGGATTGAGGAAACTGTAGAAAAGGTGCGTCAGGAATTAGAAAATTCAATAAAAGAAGAGGGAGAAAAAGCATCTCTTGAATTGGGTATACAAAATCTCCATCCAGAAGAAATAAAATTGGTAGGGCGTCTCAAGTACCGCACAAGTTATGGACAGAATGTTCTGCAGCATAGTAAGGAGGTTGCATATCTGGCCGGGATGATGGCATCAGAACTTGGAGCAAACGTCTCTGTTGTAAAAAGAGCGGGTTTACTCCATGATATTGGTAAGGCCGTGGACCATGAAGTGGAGGGTACGCATGTCCAGATTGCACTGGAATTAGCCAGAAAATTCAAGGAGCAAGAATCTGTTATCCACGCAATCGCATGCCATCATGAAGATGAAGAACCAAAGACTGTTGAGGCAGTTCTTGTTCAGGTGGCGGATGCAATTTCCGCTTCTCGGCCAGGCGTTAGAAAAGAAACTCTTGAATCCTATATGAAAAGGTTAAATAATCTGGAGCAAGTTGCCCAGGGATTTCCTGGTATTGAAAAAGCTTATGCTATTCAGGCGGGAAGAGAAGTCCGCGTTATAGTCATTCCAGAGATAGTAAATGACCAGAGAACTTCTCAGTTAGCAAAGGAAATTGCAGAAAAGATTGAGAGCGAACTTCAATATCCCGGGCAGATAAAAGTAACGGTCGTACGGGAAACAAGAGTTACTGAATACGCTAAATAATGAAAATTTTATTTATCGGAGATATTTTTGGCCAGCCTGGAAGAAATGTAGTTTCGCAAATGCTTCCCCAGTTGCGAGATGAACTTAAAATTGACCTGATAATAGCCAATGGTGAGAATGCTGCTGGAGGAATGGGTATTACACAGGAAATTGCACAGGAATTATTTTTATCCGGAATCCATGTTATCACCTCCGGCAACCATGTGTGGAAAGAAAAGAAGATTGTTGATTTTCTAAAAATTGAGCCCAGATTATTGCGGCCATTGAACTATCCACCGGATGTGCCTGGTAATGGCAGTATTATTATTGAATCGAACAAAATAAAAGCAGGCATTGTAAATCTGATGGGAAGGACATTTCTTTCTGAGATAGATTGTCCATTTCGAACAGGCATGAAAGAAATCGAAAGAATTAGAGAAGAAACTTCTGTAATAATTGTTGATATGCACGGTGAAGCCACTTCAGAAAAATCTGCAATGGGATGGCTCCTCGATGGAACGGTTAGTGCAGTGGTCGGTACCCATACTCATGTTCAGACTGCTGATGAGAGGATTTTGCCCTGCGGAACTGCGTTCATTACAGATGTAGGAATGACCGGTCCCAGGGATTCGGTGATTGGAATAAAAAGAGATATTGCCATAAGGAGATTCCTGACACAGATTCCTATTCGATTTGAAGTGGCAAAAGGTGAAGCACAATTTAATGCAGTTCTGATTGAAGTGGATTCTATTTCAGGCAAGGCAGTATCAATCAAGCGCATTCAGAGATAAACCAATCCAGAGCCAAAACTACACCACTGGTGAGAGAATTATCGAGGTAAAATAAATATTATGCAAAAAAGGAATAGACCTAAATTAGATGAGGAGATATTTCAAACTTATCAACGAACCATCTGGCAGCATTTTTCCCCGGCACAGCGGTTACATCATTCATGGATCCTTAGGAAACAACTTAAAAATATAAGGAAAATTCATGATGCAAAACTTTTTCCGCACACTTGATTTGTTTGGTGTGCAATATATGATTATAAGTGGTCAAGCTGCAATTTTATATGGTGCTGCTACGTTTTCTGAAGATATTGATTTGTGGGTTGCACCAGAAAAAGAAAACTGGGAAAAACTAATGAAATTGCTTAGAAAATTTGCTGGCAGGGTATACAAATTAACCCCACCTATTACACTTGAACTTATTCTGAAAGGACACGGATTTCATTTTGAATTTCCACCAACAAAAAGGGAGCAATTGTCGTGGTTTCTGGATGTATTAGGAATTTTACCACGGCTATCAACCTTTGATATTTCATGGCAAAAAGCTATTTCTATGAAAGCCTGCTTGGGAAAAATAAAAGTAATAGGATTACGTGCTCTTGTTGAAATAAAAAAAACGAGGCGATTGGAAGATTATCCAGTAATTTCTAATCTTGTGCGTGTTGAGTACGAAAAACTAAGTACTAAAAAAATAAGTTTAAAGGATTGGGAATGGATTTTGACTAACAGTTATAATCTGGATGATATTCTTTATTATTTTGAAAGACACAGAGCATCGCGCGAAGTTGCCAGATTTCTTCAACGTCCCTGTTTATCATATTGTTTAAAATTTATTGATAGTCAGCAAAAAAAAGAAAAATATTTTAAATTAGCTTCAAAAAAAATAGCGCTGGAAATAGAAGAATCTCGTCATAGAGATCGGCAGTACTGGGCACCAATACTCACAGAACTTAGAGAATTGAAAGAAAATGGAAAATTGCTTCCACAGGGAAGTACTCCGCCAGATAGAATATTATAGAAAGAACTCCAATGGGATATAAAATTCTAAAAAAAGAAATTTTGGCACCAGGAATAAAATCATTTGAGATTTCTGCGCCATTGGTATCTAACAAATTTAAACCAGGGCAATTTCTTGTTCTGCGTCTCCATGAAAAGGCAGAAAGAATTCCCCTGACCATAGTTGATGCTGAACCGTCAAGCGGGAGTGTGAAGATTGTTTTTCAGGAAATAGGAAAAAGTACAATAGAGATTGCAAAGTTAAATGAAAATGACGAAATTATGGATGTTCTTGGACCACTTGGAAAAGAAAGTGAGATTGAATTATACGGGGAGGTTCTTGGCATAGCAGGAGGTGTTGGTGCTGCACCTGTATATCCAATTCTTAAGAGTCTGAAGAAAATAGGAAACAGAATCACTACAATTTTGGGTGCGAAATCCAGAGAGCTATTGATAATGGAAGAGGAGCTGAGCGGAATAAGTGATAAATTGCTAATTACCACTGACGATGGGTCTAAAGGAGAAAAAGGTTTTGTTACCACACCTTTAAAACTGATGTTTGAACAGGGTTTTTGTCCACAAATTGTCTGGGCAATTGGACCTTTAATTATGATGAAAAATGTGTGCGCTGTAACAAAGTCTTTTGGGATAAAAACAATTGTTAGTTTAAACCCGATTATGCTCGATGGAACAGGAATGTGTGGATGTTGTCGTGTATCCATAGGAAATAAGACTAAATTCACCTGTGTGGACGGTCCCGAATTTGACGGGCATCTTGTGGACTTTAATGAGTTGATATTGCGAAATAACCGTTTTATTGAAGAAGAAAAAATTTCTCTGGAAAGATATAATAATGAATAAAAGACAACAGATGCCCAGGCAGGATCCTGCTGAAAGGATTCACAATTTTAATGAGGTTGCGCTGGGATATACTGAAGAACAGGCAGTTCGGGAGGCAGAGAGGTGTATTCAGTGCAAGAAGGCGCCATGTAAAGCTGGTTGTCCTGTCGAGATTGATATTCCATCTTTCATTAAAGCAATCAAAGAGAAAAATTTTGCTTGTGCTATTGAGATAATCAAGGAAAAAAATAACCTTCCTGCTGTATGTGGAAGGGTGTGTCCTCAGGAAATGCAGTGTGAAAAGGTTTGTACGTTAGGGAAAAAACTTGAGCCTGTAGCAATAGGTAGATTGGAAAGGTTTGTCGCAGACTGGCAATTAGAGAAAAAAGGGGACAGTCCCCGACCCGCCTCGGCGGGTGCCCCGACGACTTCGTCCGTAAATAGTAACAGTCCCAGGGTGGCGGTGATAGGTTCTGGTCCAGCTGGCTTAACCTGCGCTGCTGATTTGGCAAAGATGGGCTACAAAGTAACAATTTTTGAATCTTTGCATAATACAGGTGGTGTACTTAGATATGGCATTCCTGAATTTCGTATGCCAAAACATATACTTGATGCAGAAATTAATTATATTAAGTCACTGGGTGTGGAAATAATGGTCAACACACTTGTAGGGGAAAGCATTACTTTAAAAGACATGCTGGAAAATGAATATAAGGCAATTTTTATAGGTACAGGTGCAGGACTCCCTTATTTTATGGGTATAAAAGGAGAAAATTTAAACGGTGTTTATTCTGCAAATGAATTTCTGACAAGAGTAAATTTGATGAAGGCGTATGAATTTCCTCAATATGATACACCGCTGAAAATTGGCAACAGGGTTGCGGTAATCGGTGCAGGGAATGTTAGCATGGATTCTGCTCGCGTCTCTTTGCGATTAGGTGCAAAAGAGGTCTGGATTGTGTACAGGCGTTCTGAGATAGAGATGCCGGCAAGGATTGAGGAAATTGAGAATGCGAGGGAAGAAGGGGTCAGATTTAATCTGCTAACGTTGCCAGTAGAAATTGTTGACGACGAAAGAAACTGGGTGAAAGCAATGAAATGTATAAAAATGAAATTAGGTGAACCCGACCAAAGTGGAAGGAGAAAACCTATTCCAATTGAGGGGTCAGAGTTTACTATGGAAATTGATACTGTAATAGTAGCAATAGGGCAGGGACCAAATCCGCTCTTACCAATGAAAACGCAGGGTTTAAAAATTGGTAAACATGGAAACATAATTGCAAAGTCTCTTACAGGTGAGACTTCTATAAAAGGAGTTTTTGCTGGGGGTGACATTGTTTCCGGAGCTGCAACTGTGATTGAGGCAATGGGTGCTGGAAAAAGGGCAGCCAGAGCAATTGACGAGTATCTTAAAAAAGAGAAATAAAATGGAAAAAATGAAGTGCAACACAATTTATAATATGGATTGCATAGAAGGGATGAAATTGATTCCAGACAATACAATTAACCTTGTTATAACTGATCCTCCATTTGCAATAGATTTTAAGGCGAAGAGAAGTAATTATAATAGAACAGCATCGAGAGTTTTAGAGGGTTATAAAGAAATTCCTAAGGAAGAATATTATTCTTTTGCTTTAAATTGGATAAAAGAGGTCTATAGGGTATCAAAAGAATCAGGCAGTATGTATGTTTTCTCCGGATGGAATAATCTAAAAGATATTTTAATGGCTCTTGATGAAGTAGGATTTATTACCGTTAACCATATAGTTTGGAAATATCAATTTGGCGTAGTAACAAAAAGAAAATTTGTTTCATCTCATTACCACTGTCTTTATGTATGCAAGAACGATGAAAAAAGGAAATTTTTTCCTTACTCGCGATATAACAAAGAGGAAAGAGGTGAAAATAATGGTAGTTTACATTATAGGGATAAAGAAGATGTTTGGGTGATTAATAGAGAGTATTGGAATGGAGATGTAAAGACTCCCACTAAACTTCCTGCTGAGTTGATAAAGAAAATATTAGAATATTCTAGCGAAGAGGGTGATGTTGTTATGGATCCTTTTCTTGGTTCAGGGCAAGTGGCGGTAGTGAGCAAAATGCTTAATAGACAATATATTGGATTCGAAATTGTAAAAGAATATTATGATTTTGCTCGCGAAAGATTACAAAAGAACCTGTATAGAATTAAGGAAGAAGAAAAAATTAGTCAAATGTCTTTATTTGATTTTAATTCAGGTAGGGGGTGGAATAAAATGAGTTTTCTGGATAATGCTAAAAGAATCGCAAAAGAGTTGAAACATATTCCCAAATTGTGGAATGGTAAAAAGGCTATTTTGGAAATGAAAAAGGATGACTACAATCAATGGCAGCAAATGGAATGGATGGGTTTTTATTTTCAGTTTTTATGTGAGAAATATTTAAAAAGTATTATGGAGATTCCCGGCCCTAAATACGGAAATGTTAAATTTGATAGTTTTAAAAATATTCCTTGGGATTTTAAGGCGCATGCTATGAATACAAGTAGTCATCAAATCATTGTAAATGACAGTAAAGCAACCGCAGGGGGAATTAAGGATTATAGAGAGGTTGGCCTTATCCTTGCTATTGGAGAAGTGTTATATAATGATGAAAATAGAACTTTTCAAAAATGGCATGAATCCTTAAAGGGTGGGAAATCTCAATATGAAATTGAAAGAATAAAAAGGGGTGCATGGTCAAGATTGAGAAAAGTTTCGTTTGTTTTAAAGCAAATTTCCTTCATAAAAATTACAGATAAGACTCTTGTTAAATGTGGTTCATTTCAAAGTGATTTTAGAAATTCAAATGGCAGACCGAGAAGAGCAAAAGTATTAATAGATTTAGAAAAAATAAACGAAGAGTTAATTTATTTTGTTGAATTTTGAAAGGGGGTTTAATGGAAGTTAAGGCGCGCGTGATAAAAATGGCACGGGATGCAAAAGATGCATCTAAAATTTTGGCAGGATTATCAGCCAGATTAAAAGACGAAGCTCTAAGACATATGGCTGACTCTATAGAAAAAAGAACTGAGGAAATTTTAAAAGAAAATAAAAAAGACCTGATGGTTGCAGAGGAGAAGAATTTAAGCAGGCCAATGCTTGAGAGGTTAACTCTGAATATCGACAAGGTTAAAGAAATGGCGCAGGGGTTAAGAAAAGTGGCAAGCATTGATGATCCAGTTGGGGAAATCGTGGCTGGATGGAAAAGACCAAATGGTCTGCAGATTTTGAAGATCAGAATTCCGCTTGGACTGGTTGGCATTATTTATGAATCCCGTCCTGATGTTACTGCTGATTCAATAGGCCTATGTGTGAAGTCAGGCAATAGTGTTTTACTTAGAGGGGGGAGTGAATCGCTCAATTCAAATATCATAATTGCACACACCCTTGCCAGGGCGAGTGAGGAAAAAGGCATTCCAAAAAACTGTATCCAGATAGTTGAGACTTCGGATCGCGAAGGTGTAGAGATAATGTTTAAATTAAATGAATATATTGATGTTTTAATTCCTCGAGGCGGTGCCGAATTAATAAATCTGGTCAAAAGCGAGTCAGAAGTCCCGGTTATTGAAACAGGGATAGGAAATTGCCATCTCTATGTGGATAAGGATGCAGATTTAAAAATGGCAATTGAAATTTGTTTGAATGCCAAGGTGCAACGTCCAGGTGTGTGCAATGCCATAGAGACGCTTCTTGTGCACAAGGACATTGCGAATAAATATCTTCCTCAGGTTTATGAAAAACTCAGGGGTTATGGAGTAGAAATAAGAGGATGTATTGATACTCGCAGGATTCTAAAAGGATCTGCGAGAAAACGCATAATTAAAAAGGCGACCGAAGAAGATTGGTATAATGAATTTCTTGATTTAATACTTGCAGTAAAGGTAGTAGATACACTTCAAGAGGCAATTGAGCATATCAGCCGGTACGGCTCAAAACATTCTGAGGCTATTATTACCAATAATTATCTAACTGCACAGGAATTTTTACGTCAGGTGGACGCTGCAGTAGTATATGTAAATGCTTCAACCCGATTTACAGATGGCGGCGAGTTTGGTATGGGTTCTGAAATCGGTATTTCCACACAGAAATTACATGCACGTGGTCCAATGGGACTAAGGGAACTTACTACAACAAAATACATTATATTCGGGAATGGACAGGTAAGACAATGAATAAAATTGGGTTGCTGGGCGGAACATTTAACCCAATTCACCGCGGGCATTTAAGGATTGCCGAAAGGGTGGCGAATGTTCTTGGCCTGAAAAAGGTAATTTTTATTCCATCTGCGCATCCACCACATAAAAAGGAGAGCAATCTACCTTCTCCACAGGATAGATTTGAAATGGTGAATCTTGCTATAAAAAATAACCCTTGCTTTTCCATTTCTGACATAGAATTAAAACGAAAAGGAAAATCCTGGACAATTGATACAGTGCGTATTATTAAAAAACTTTATCCTGAATCTCAAATCTATTTCATTATCGGGGCAGATACTGTACCCGAAATTCCCACATGGAAAAATTATAAGAAATTGCTAAAGAGCTGCAGGTTTGTTGTGGTCAATCGTCCGGGATACACAGATGCAGAATATCCCGACTATACTAAAAATTTTATTAAAGTTAAGATGCGTGGGGTAGATATAGCTTCAACTGAAATTAGAGAGAGGATTAAAAATGGGAAAACAATTAAGGCTCTTGTTCCAGTAAAAGTAGAAAAATATATCAAAGAGAAAGGAATCTATAAATGAAAGAGGGCAGGATTATCAAAGTTTCAGGACCTTTAGTGGTTGCAGATAAAATGGAAGGGGCAAAGATGTATGATGTGGTCAGGGTTGGCATTCCCCGATTGATTGGTGAAATTATTGAGTTAAGAGCTGACCATGCTTCAATTCAGGTTTACGAGGAGACAACCGGGATTGGTCCTGGTGAGCCGGTATTTTTAACTGATGAACCACTTTGCGTGGAATTAGGTCCGGGGTTGATTGGTTCTATTTATGATGGAATTCAGCGTCCGTTAGATATTCTCAGAGAGAAAACAGGCGATTACATTGTTCGTGGCGTGGAGGCAGATGCATTAAACCGCAAGAAAAAGTGGGAATTTAAAAGTAAAGCAAAGAAGAATGAAAAAATCGGACAGGGAGATATATTGGGTGAAGTTCAGGAAACATCAGTGGTTACCCATCGAGTTTTACTCCCACCTGGCATTGAAGGAGTGGTGGAGGAAATAAGTGATGGGAAATTTTCAGTTGATGATGTTATTGCAAAAGTCAGGTTGAAAAATGGAGGCAGGGAGAATATTACAATGGTGCAGAGGTGGCCTGTGAGAAAGGACAGGCCATGTAAAGAAAAAATATCACCTGTTGTTCCCCTTGTGACCGGTCAGCGGGTAATAGATACTTTCTTTCCAGTGACAAAGGGTGGAGTGGCTTGTATTCCTGGACCATTTGGGTCTGGAAAAACTGTGGTGCTCCACGAGATTGCCAAGTGGGCTGATGCAGATATCATTGTTTATGTTGGATGCGGGGAACGTGGAAACGAGATGACTGATGTTTTAATTGAATTTCCTAAACTTTGCGACCCACGGACAGGCAAATCTTTAATGGAAAGAAGTATACTTATAGCCAATACCTCTAATATGCCTGTTGCCGCTAGAGAAGCCTCAGTATATACAGGAATTACCCTGGCAGAATATTATAGAGATATGGGTTACGATGTTGCTTTAATGGCTGATTCCACATCAAGGTGGGCTGAGGCATTAAGAGAAATTTCAGGAAGGCTTGAAGAGATGCCTGGCGAAGAGGGTTATCCTGCATATTTAGGGATGCGCGTTGCTCAATTTTATGAGCGGGCAGGAAGAGTGGTAACACTGGGAAAGTTGCAAAATCCTTCTAATGATGGAAAGACAGGTTCTTTATCTGTGGTTGGAGCGGTTTCCCCACCAGGTGGCGATCTATCTGATGCTGTTGTTCAGGCAACACTTCGGGTAGTCAAGGTTTTCTGGAGTTTAGAGGATAAATTGGCGTATAAAAGACATTTCCCAGCCATTAACTGGCTTTCAAGTTATTCTCTTTATTTAGATAACATAAAGGATTTTCTAAAAACTGAAATTGGTGAGGATTTTCTTGAACTGCGCAACATGGCGATGAAAATTTTACAGGAGGAAGACAAATTATTAGAGATAGCAAGATTGGTAGGCATTGAGTCTCTCTCTATTGAAAACAGGCTAACTCTTGAGATTGCCAGGTCTTTACGGGAGGATTTTCTACATCAGAATGCCTTTGACCCAATAGATGTCCATTCTTCTTTATTAAAACAATACAAAATGCTTAAATTAATTATTAATTTTTATCACGATTCGTTAGAAAAATTGAAAGCGGGAGGAGCACTGGATGAAATTCTAACATCTCCCATTCGGGATAAGCTCAGAAAATCTAAATTTCTTTCTGAAAATGAAATTTAAGTGGGTGATAAAAGAATTTCCAATTGAAAAATGGAAACAAGTAGACATTTAAAAGAATTTATTAACCAGGATGAATCTGAAGCTTTAGAATTTAAAGAATCTTTACAATTAAAAGATGAAATTGGGAAGACGATATCTGCTTTCTCAAATTCTAAAGGAGGAAATATCCTTGTTGGAATTTCTGATAAAAGAAAAATTAAAGGAGTTCAAGTTGGCAAAAGGACAATTATGGAATTGGCAGAATATATAAAGAGAAATACTGATCCACAAATTTTTCCTGAGATAAAAATTCACAAACTTGATGAAAAAGAAATAATTTTTATAATTACTAAAGAGTCTCGAGAAAAACCTGTATTTTTCAAAAATTATGTTTATAAAAGAGTTGGGAATACAAATCAAAGAATATCTTCTTCAGAAATAAGGAAATTAGCGAAAGAGATTAAGGAGAAGGTTTACTGGGATGAGCAAATCTGTGAAGAAGCGGATTTAGATGATATTGAGTGGAACTTTGTAAAAGAAGTTTTTATTCCACTTTATGAAAAAGTTTCTGAAAAAAGAATTGTTGGTAAACCCATAGATTTATTAAAGTCTTTGAATTGTATAATCGATGATAAGCCAACTAACGCGGGGATACTACTTTTTGGTGAAGAACCACAAAAATTCTTCAGGAGTGCATATGTTGCATTAGCAAGATATAAAGGTAAAGACGTTGATATTGAAAGATTAGATTACAAGGAGTTTACTGGTAATTTATTCAGACAGATTGACCAATGCAATGCCTATATAATTGAGCACATTGCTGTAATGTCAAAACTCCAGCCAGGTGAAATCAGGCGCGAAGACATACCAGAGTATGGGAAATTTTCTATCAGAGAATTGATTACTAATGCTGTGTGCCATAGAAACTACGAGGATTGGGGAAGCAAGGTGATAATAAAAATGTTTACTGATAGAATAGAATTTTACAATCGAGGTGGCTTACCAGAAGGAATAACTCCTAGAAATATTGTTACAGAACAATATTCAAGGAATCCTACCATTGCAAGAATTTTGGCAAAAGTTGAATACATTGAAGAACTTGGGGAAGGATGGGATAAAATAATAAAAGAGCATAAGATGCACTCCTTAAAACCAAAACCGCCACTGATAAAAGCAAATAAATTCAGTGTGCTTGTTACTATCTTTTCAACAAAAGATAAATTTGAAGAAAAAATATTTATTAAACTCAATGAACGCCAAAGAAAAGCTCTTGAATATGTAAAAAAGGAAGGGCACATTACCAATACTGACTACAGGAAAATATTCCCTGGAATTACAGATAGAACAGTTCTCAACGATTTAAAGGATCTGGTAACTAAGGGTGTATTGAAAAGAATTGGGAAGACTAAGGGTGCATATTATATGTTGAGAATTCCGAAATAATTCCGAAATAATTCCGAAATAATAATTATAGAGTATATAAAGTGATTTAAAAACTCGGCACACCGACTTGGCATGATGTTTCTAATATTTGTGGCGTTAGGAATTTTCTAAAACATACAGGGAGGGAAAGTTGTTAAAAGAATATTTGACAGTGTCCTCTATTGCCGGACCACTGGTGCTGGTAAAAAATATAGAGGAAGTAAAATATGGGGAATTAGCGGAAATTGAATCTATAACAGGTGAAATCAGAAGGGGCAGGGTACTGGAGGTTTCCAGTGATGTAGCACTTGTTCAATTATTTGAAGAATCCCGGGGACTTGATATCTTTAAGAGTAAGGTAAGGTTTCTGGGGAAAGGTATAGAATTAGGTGTTTCACCGGATATGTTAGGCAGGATATTTGATGGTCTGGGTAAGCCTATTGACGCAAGCCCCAGACCGATTTCGGAAAAATATATAGATGTGAATGGTTCTCCTATTAATCCATTTGCCCGTGATTACCCTGATGAATTTATTCAAACCGGTATATCAGCCATTGATGGAATGAACCCAATTGTCCGGGGTCAGAAATTGCCAATTTTTTCAGGCACCGGCTTACCACACAATCGACTGGCAGCACAGATTGCACGTCAATCTCGCGTTCTTCCGGGTACCACGCCTAAAGGCGGCGGGGTGCAGGAAAAATTTGGCGTTGTATTTGGTGCAATGGGAATTACTTTCGAAGAAGCGTCATTTTTCATATCACAATTTCGGGAAACCGGTGCAATTGAAAGAGCAGTGCTTTTTATCAATCTGGCTGATGACCCGGCAATTGAAAGGATTGCAACACCCCGGCTGGCATTGACTACAGCAGAATACTTTGCATTTGAAAAAAATATGCATATACTTGTAATTCTTACGGATATGACCAATTATGCCGAGGCATTGAGGGAAGTTTCTGCTGCCCGCAAAGAGATTCCTGGCAGACGTGGTTACCCCGGTTACTTATATACTGACCTTGCGACAATGTATGAAAGAGCAGGGCGTATTAAAGGTAAAACTGGCTCAATAACCCAGATACCTGTTCTTACAATGCCTGAGGATGACAAGACTCATCCAATTCCAGACCTCACAGGATATATTACAGAAGGGCAGATTATATTGAGCCGTGAGTTGCAGAGAAGAGGGATTTATCCTCCAATTGATGTCATGCCTTCACTTTCAAGATTGAAAGACAAAGGAATTGGTCCAGATAAAACCAGGGAGGACCATGCGGATTTGCTCAATCAATTATTTGCCTGCTATGCTCGCGGCAGGGAAGCAAAGGAACTTGCAGTTATACTCGGGGAAGAATCATTATCAGAGATGGATAAAGTATATTTGAAATTTTCAGATTCCTTTGAAGAAAAATTTATCCAGCAGGCTGAATTTGAAAAGAGGGATGTGTTAGAGACTCTTGATTTAGGCTGGAAGTTATTGTCAGCGTTCCCGGCAAGTGAACTCTCCCGTGTGCATGAGGAATATATCCAGAAATACCTTAAAAAATAGACGAGGAACTGAAATGATTATGGCAGTGAATCCGACACGAATGGAATTATTGCGATTGAGGAAAAGATTGATGCTCGCTCGCAGGGGACATAAACTGCTCAGGGATAAACAGGATGAACTGCTGCGCCACTTTTTAAGCTTAATTAAGAGATGGAAGGACGCAAGGGAAGGCGTAGAGAATGGATTGGTTCAGGGTTTTGGGCTTTTTCTAAGAGCATTTCTCGTTATACCCGGATATGTTTTGTATGAATCCTGCATAAGGCCTGGCGTAGAGACAGTTCTTTCTTGCTCGAGCAGGCAAATAACCAGTGTTCGCCTGCCCCAATTCTCTATAGAGGTTAAAGGTGACCCAATTGCGTATGGATTTGTTAATACAACTTTCTCACTTGATAAGGCAATTTTATCATACTTAAATTTGTTTCAGGACTTAATAAAATTAGCAGAATTGGAAAAAGCAGTGATTTTACTGGCTGATGAAATAAAGAAGACGAGACGGCGCGTGAATGCCCTTGAGTATGTCCTTATACCTAATCTTGAAGAAACCATAAAATATATCTTCATGAAATTAGAGGAGTTCGAAAGAGGAAACCTCGTTCGATTAATGAAAGTTAAGGAAATTGTGAGAGCACATTAAATGAAATTCAAAGATTTACTTTACACCCTACACTTCGTCCTTTATGCTATTTTGATTGCAGGGTGCGCAACAACTAAAATTGCAAGAAAACCACAGGAATACGATTACCGTGCATACCTTCACTATAGCATAGGGGCGGTGCGGGAATGCGAGGGATTAATTGATGAGGCAATTGCTGAATATGAGAAGGCATTGCTATACGCATCCCAGGAGACTCTTATTCACCAGTATTTAGGAATTCTCTATGATAAGAAGGGATTCAAGGATAAGGCATTTGAGGAATTTAAAAAATCAATAGAGGTTGAACCAGATAATCCGAGAGCACATTTTATTCTTGGGAATTTCTTTCAGAATGAAGAAAAGTGGAAGGAAGCAGAAAAAGAGTTTAAAAAAGTTATTAAGTTATCTCCCGAATATGTAGAGGCATATTTTTCATTGGGAACTATCTATACTCATCTGGAAAAATACAGAAATGCAGTAGAGAATTATAACAAGGTGACCTTGATTGTTCCAGATAATCCAATCCCATATTATAATTTAGGTTTTTGCTATACAAAATTAAACGATAATCAAAAAGCTGTTTCCTGTTACAAAAAGGCAGCACAGCTGGACCCTAAATGGGCATCTCCGTATTTCAATCTGGGCATTCTATATGAGGCCAACGGTGATACACAAAGCGCTCTAAAGTCATGGGAGAGATTCATAGATTTAAATCCGAAGGACCCAGAGCCTTATTTAAGAATTGGTTATCTATACTTTCAGATAAATATGTATGACAGGGCCATCATCTATATGAAAAGAGCGTTAAATATGGATCCCAAAAGGGAAAAATTATTCCCTCAAGTTTATTTTCTTTTAGGAATTGCTTATACTAACTTGCATCAAAACAAGGAGGCAATTGAGGTTTATAATAAGTTCTTAGAATTAGAACCCAAAAATGAAATTGTCCGTTATAATCTAAGTGCCCTGCACGATAAAGAGGGGCATTTTGAAGATGCAGTAAATGGATTCAGATATTTAATTAAAATCAATCCAAAATGTGCGGATGCATTGAATTATTTAGGGTATATATTTGCTGAGAAAGGAGATAACCTCAAGGAGGCGGAAGAACTAATTAAAAGTGCGCTCAAGATAGAACCAAACAACGGATATTTTATTGATAGTCTTGGATGGGTTTACTTTAAAATGGGGCTTTATAAGGAAGCTTTAAGAGAGTTGAAGAGAGCAGTCCGATTTACCCCTAATGACCCCATTATCTATGACCATTTAGGTGATGCTTACATCAAAAATGGAATGGAGAGAGAGGCTATTTCCTCCTGGCAAAAATCACTCCAGTTGCAGAAGGACAATGAGGAAATAAGAAAGAAGATTCGAGAGTGGCAAGGGGAGTGAACGAGATTACTGGAGAGTGAAAATCATTTGACAAATTTATAAAACTGTGTTATAATTATGCAATATCAGGACTAAAGTCCTGAGTTACATAGTCAGATGTGTAACTCAAACCTTTAGGTTTGATATTAGGGGTAAAATAATGCCTGAAGACAAAGTAAAAGAATATACTGAAGAATCACTGAACAGATTGAATCTCTCAATTGATGCCAAGGTATTGCTGCAGAAGATTAACTATAAGCCTGAGGCCGTAGAGATTATAGAAGATAAATTGAGGGCTTTTTGTCCAGTTCATAAAGACAAGAACTTCAGAACTCTGATGGTGGATTTGAAGAGTAATCATTTCAAATGTCATTATCTCCAGTGTGAGGGATATAAAGGTGGAAATTTGCTTTATCTTTATAGTATAGCACAGAAATGCAATCTTGGTGAGTCAGCACTTTTCTGGAGCAAAACATTAAATGTTCCATTAGAGGAAATAAAAACTCCGGAGGAAGAAAAGATTGAAGCTGTTCCTGCTCCTGCTGCGGCAAAGGCAGGGGTTGAGGAGGACCATTTTGCTAAGGGAGTTTCATTCTATACGAGGAACTTGCTCGGGGAGGCAATAAAGGAATTTGAACTTGTCCTTCAAGAAACGCCAGTTAAGGAACTCGAAGTGCGGAATATGTTAGGGCTTTGTTTTATGAAACAGGGAAGTCACGAAAAGGCAGTTGAAGAATTTAAGAAGGGATTGGAATGTAAGGGTAGAGAGGAAAAAGAATACAAAGGTCTTAAGTATAACCTGGGCCGTGTATATGAAGCATCCGGTAAGATGAAAGAATCCCTGGAAATATTCAAGGCGATTTATGAACAGGACCCAAAATATCAAGATATTGAACAAAGGATGAAGAAGCTTGAAGCTGTTGAGGGTGCACCAGCACCCCGCAAAATTAAAATCTCATACGTATAGGTGTCAGGTCGCCCTGACACCATGGAGAAGAAAATGGATTATTTAGAATTTTATCACCTCAAAGAAATTCCAT
>Ga0066637_10000792_pt1 | contig 19694 bp, 17 predicted proteins | sample CryGeyCG2014_020_FD_62737 | JGI IMG/M metagenome (GOLD analysis project Ga0066637, IMG submission 62737) | Groundwater microbial communities from aquifer - Crystal Geyser CG08_land_8/20/14_0.20 | ecosystem: Environmental > Aquatic > Deep subsurface > Groundwater | place: USA: Utah: Grand County...
ACCCGGCGACTTTTGAAATTCCGTACGGAGACCTCGGATGAAAAGGCGTTTCTTCGTTCTGCGGTGACTCTTTCGCTTTGCCGAACATTTCAGAACTATTTCCACAAAAATAAAAGTCGCCTTTTCTTTCAATAATAAAATTATGATTGTCTTTCATCTCTAAACACCATACTATACCATTATATTTTTTTTCTACCAAATGTTTCTTATATATTTTCTTTCTAAAACCGTGATTTATGCTTATACTGTAATGTTTCTTGGAATTAAAAAATCTTTTTTCTTTTCTAAAATATATCTTGCTAGCTTTTTTATAAAATACTTTGGGGATAAATTGTAATTTTATGCAAAGCTCTATAAAACCTTCCATTAATCTTTTAGATGTTGTTGTAAACTCATCTCTCCCATCCTTTTTGTGGCATCCATCCGAATCTATCAACCCATCATAGAGAAAATAGAGTAACGTTGAAGACAATTCTAAGGCCCATTGAGGAATATGTTTTTCATATTTGTTATTGCCACTTTGCTTGAACATCTTTTGTAAGATCGCGGATGAAAACTCTATCGTAGCCATTTTTGCTCTAAACTCTATTTTATATTTTTTTAAAATATTTATTATTTTCTTTCTGGCTTTATCTTTTTCTGGAATTGCAAAGAATATATAGTTACTAGGATAAATAATAGTTTCAAATCCCTTATCGCTGGATATAAATTGACCCTTGTTATTCCTTCTCTTTATAAAATCATAGGCGGACATTGTCCTTCTATATTTATATTTACCTGTATAACCATCTCCTATGTAAATCCCAAGTAAATATAAATAGTCTTTGGCTTCCATTTTTGTAATTAAATTTTTATTAGTATTGTAGGGAATGGAATTAATGCTCACGAAATCTAAAAAATTAATATGTTTTTTGTGCACCCCTTTCCACCGAGGTGTTGGAAAACCAAGTTCGCTTGCTCTGTCATATACCATCTTTTTTATATTTTGAGCTTTTTCATAAAATAATTTATTTCCTTTTTGTAATAACATATTATGGTCTGGCGTGACCAATAAATCAATCCTTTTTCCCTTAATATGAATCATTGTGCCTTTATATTTTTTAACGATAATTCTTTTAACAGGATTTAATTCGATTTGGTTCGTTTTAACATTTACTGTATAAATTTTATCGCCAATTTTTGTTTCATCATATTTCTTAAATCCATCTCTCGTTACTATTCTTGTATCATCAGAATAGCAGCCGGCAAAGTAAAATCTGCATTCAGGCGCTTTTTGTTTAATCGCCGACAAAACATGCATTGTGCCGTTTATATTCGTATTAATCGTAGAAAACTCGTCCTCAAAGGAATAACTTACAAAACTCTGCGCAGCCAGGTGGTAGCACTCCTGCGGCTTGACCGCCTCGATTACATTGAATATGCTGGCATAACTCTCCAGCGAGGCGGAATGCAATTTAATCTTATCCAGAATATGCCTTATACGCCACAATCTGTGCTCAGGGTCCTCCAGAGCGACCCGCCTGACTATGCCGTGGACCTCGTAACCCTTTTTAAGCAGCAGCTCCGCCAGATACGAACCGTCCTGGCCTGTTATCCCGGTAATAAGCGCCTTTTTCATAACCTCGCCTTTTATTTGTTAGATATACCTTCCGATTTCCTTAGTTAAAATATTTTTAAAATCTTTTAATATTATATGATGGCTGGCCGGCAAAAGTACAGCCAATTCTTCTTTAAAATTAATTTTTTCTGATATCAGATTATCCAAAATAATTTTTAATTTGCTTTTATCAACAGATTTATTTAATTCATTATTACGAAGCATAAAATATAGGTCATAATAATCCCGGGGTTTCCTGCGGATGAGCAAAGCCGTCATTTTTTCTGAAACTAACTCTTTAGAAAATACATAACTCAGCGTATAGGGAGGGATTAGCTCTGAGGCTATCGTAGTCAATTCCCCTTGACTTTTGCCTCTTTTTCGCAAAGAAACCTCAAATTTCATATCTTCTGTTAAATCAAATAACTCATAATGAATTATTCCAAGGTAGCCGCCGGTGGTTGGCTTTGCCTCATTGTATGAAATATTAATGCCCGCCTTCTCAATTTCAGCAACTGTATCCAAAAATATACTGTCCACCTCTTCATGCCGCGATATCCCTTGGCCGGTAAAATCAAGGTCTTCCGAAAAGCGAGGGCTTGAAAAAATAAAGCGAAGGGCGGTTCCGCCTTTAAAAAGTAATTTCTCGGCATCGCGAAACCTATACAGGTTAGCAAGAAAAAGATGCTGGACATACTCCCGTACTACGTTTCTTTCGTTGGTTTGAAATTTATTAATAAATTCTTTGATATTTTCTTATGTCAGCATACACCTTGCCTACGAGCCCCAGCATCTTTGGCCGCCTGAAAAGTTTAACATATTTTAATAATTTACTTCGCTTAATGCGTTTTATATCTATCCTTTCGTAAGACAAAACCCGTTTCTTCAGGGCTACGAAATATAAATAATCCGCCAGGGCCTTCTCCGGCTCTGCCATCAAAACAACCGTTCCCAGATATTTAATCGGCTTATACCCTGTATAGGCTATTTTCTTTATACGATGATATTTATATACAATTCCGGCTGCCCGGAATTCCCGGGTTGTCTTTGTTGTTACTGAAGCAACCGAATATATCGTTTCAGGAATTATATGATAATAAGATAATGCCGCATCAAAAGAAATATAGGAAGGTTGATATAATCTGTTTGCTATAAGAAACGATGAAGGCAAATCATCTTTTAGGCCGTATAATCCTCGCCTTAATTTCACTAGGAATTGCTGTTTTTCATACCTCCAAAGCAACCGGTAGGCTGCCGGCTCAGAAACACCCAGCAGCAACCTAAATTCGCGGGTTGAAAAAATTTTTAACCCTCTTTTCTTCAGTTCTTTTTGTAAATATATCAATTTCATTTTCTTGACCTTTTAGTCAAGTTACTGAAATTATTATATAAGGAGATTTTAGGTATGTCAAGTTAAATCGTAAACCTCCGCCAGATATGAACCATCCTGGCCGGTTATGCCGGTAATCAACGCCTTTTGTCGAGTAGAGCTCATAGCCACCTCCTTATGAAATTATTTTCATCTGAGGACGCTACGAGCCCCCTCACAGAACCGTGCTTGCAGTTTTCCCGCACACGGCTCTTCGGGAAAACATCCCCCTCCATAGACGAGGTTTCTGGATTAGGCTCTACTGACAACTGTTCCCCAGCACTGAGTCTGGCAGTTGCGTTCCTTTCCAGCGGTCTTCCCGTAAGCCCCTTCGCTCCATTTCCATTACGAAATTTCTTCGCTACTATGGGCTTATCCGACCACCGATATATCTTCTGTGCGTCCTCACCATTTATAGGCTTGTTATCACATACCCTGTTGGGAATATATCGGTTCTCCCAAGTTCCTGCAATATCCTTTTGATATAGTGCAACGGTCTCAGACCCCGTCGGGCTCTCACAACCTTGCCATTTACGGTTGTAAGAATTCTGTCTTATACTATATGAACAGTATCGACCTCCGACACAAGGAGTAATTTCGGGGCTCCATTCCTTCACTTGCGTTGTAGCCCTATATCCCGCTCCTTTGGCTTCACGAAGACAGGTTACCCTGTCTGGTGCAAAGGTTGGTTCTGGGGTGATGGCTAATCTTTCCCCATATTGGATTTCCACCAATTGGATATTACAAGCTTCTCTTGGCGCACTCATAATTACTCCTTCCGAAATTATTTATTTTTTTCAAATCTTGTCCATCCGGCAGAGAACGTAATAATAAACGACAGCAATATAAGCTTCAGGTCTAAAAATATATTCATCCGTCGAATGTATTCTAAGTCATATTCAAGCTTTTTCTGTGGCGGTGTATCATATCTACCATATACCTGCGCTATGCCGGTCAGTCCAGGCCTTACACTGAAGCGTTTCTCATAACCTGGGATTTCCTTTAGAAACTTTTCCACAAAAAATGGCCTCTCTGATCTCGGCCCTACAAAACTCATATCACCTTTTAGAATATTCCAAAGCTGCGGCAGCTCATCCATTGCAGTTGCCCGCAACACCCTGCCTACCTTTATTATCCGGCTATCTTCTTCTTTTGACCACACCGGACCGGTCCTATCTTCTGCTTTTTTAATCATAGAACGAAATTTGATACTCTTAAATATTCTGCCATCCCTACCCACCCTTTCCTGCATATAAAAAATTGGCATACCATCGTTTAACCAAATTATCAAACTAAATATAGGCCATAGCGGCAGGCTTACATGTAAACCGATCAATGCAAAACAAAAATCAAACATTCTTTTTACGCTCATATTATTTCCAACTTGCTCTACGGTTGCCGTATTTTAACAATCCGAATAAAAAACCTATCGTATAGCTTAGTTCTCGTAAAAAAAACTGAAAACCCACTAAGGGCACAGCCTTTAAATAACTATATTCTTTATATTTATATATTGCTATGAGGGATAAACCGCTTATTAGGATTATTGGTGCGATTAAAGCGCTCAAAAAAAATAACCATATGTAGGCATTATATCTAAAAAAAATCTTGAAAATAAAAAATATAATTATGACTGATAAAAAATATGTAGGCCTTAAAAAAACATGGAAACCACGCCACTCTCTACGCCGTACTCTAAGGCCGGCGGCCAGCCCATACTGATATTTCTGCTTCCACGACGCATAAATAGTATTTGGCTCAGAAATGTATACAAAAATATCTGTGGCAAAAATTATTTTTCTGTTATGCTTGAGTTTGTCAGATAGATCTAAATCCTCGCACCACCACGCTAATTCCGAAAAACCGCCTGATTCTAACAAAACTTTTTTCTTAATTGCAAGGGCAGCGCCAGATAATTTGTTTGGCGCCAAATTTCTTTTAAATAAACTATTGAATACAAGATAAAGGAGGCCGTTCGCGTATGCAATTACGTTACCTGAGTTTAGTACTCTAACATCGCCCCCCACAGCGTCATAGCCAGAATCAAAATAATGCTTATACCTCTTTATTAAATCCGGCATGACAATAGTGTCCGCGTCTATGCATAAAATTATGTCTCCCTTGGACTCACTGACTCCTTTATTTAATGCCGCCGCCCGACCCTTATTATCCTGTTTTACAACTTTTATCCCGTAACCTTTATATCTATCCGCTATCTGTGCTGTATTATCAGAAGAGCCATCATCTACTACTATTATTTCCCTACCAGGGTAATCTACTAATACCAGCGAATCTAGACACTGCTTTATCGTTTTGGCCTCATTAAAAGCCGGGACTATTATTGAAAAGAATGCCATGTCAGGTTAATTTCCTCATTAATGCCTTTATCGTGTCTTTCAAATTATTTAACCTAAAAAAACCGGTTTTAAAAAGATTTTTAGCGATGAATTTCGGATCAAGAAAAAATGAAAAATTCGCCTTTTTAACTAATACTTCCAATTCCTTATTGGTTAAATGAGGCAACGTTATTATCGCCTTTTTGGCCACGTCGGAAGGCTCATACTCGCCCTTTATAAACCATCCCTCTTTCTTTGCAATATCATATAACTCCGTTCCTGGGAAAGGTGTACAAATATTATACATCACCTGATCAATATTTAATTGCCTAATAATTTTTTGCGTCTGATTTATAGTATCCTTGGTCTCTAGAGGACAGACGCCAAAAATAACGTTTACCTTGGCAGAAATATTATATTTTTTTATAATTTTTATAGCTTCTTGCAATGTTTCAATTTTTATATCTTTCTTAACATAATCTAAAATCTCTTGGCAGAATGATTCTACTCCTATATCAATATATTTGCAGCCCGCTTTAGCCATCTCCCTTACAATATCTTCATTAAGATGGTCTGCCCTTGACTGGCACCCCCAAATCAACCCCAAATCTTTAATACCGCGGCATATCTCTATTGTACGATTTTTACCCCAAACAAAAAGGTCATCCCATATGCTCACCGCCTTATATCCTTGCTGCCTTAACAATTTAAATTCTTTTATCGCGCTTTCTGCTGACCTTAGCCTTACCGGCGGTTTTTTGTTAAAATATTTCTTATATTCCAATTCGATTGCAAAATTAAGGGAGGTAGGAACGCAAAAAATACATCTATAGGAACAGCCTCTCGACGTAAAAATCGTAGTAAACGGCCTGCGTCTAAGCTTGGGGTTAAAATATCTGTCTCTGTCCAGGAGATCCCTGGAAGCAAAAGGCAAACTATCCAAATCTTTAATAAGCGGCCTTGGGTCATTATTAATAATAACCCCTGTTTTATAATAGCTAACTCCGGCAACGCCACTAATATCCCTCCTGATTTTTATTGCCGTTGCTAATTCACATATTGTAATCTCTGGTTCTCCTCTTACCACATAAATTGATTCATCTTTAAGAAATTTCTCAGGCCAAAAAGTAGGAGATGGGCCAAAAAATATTATCGGAACATCAGCTCTGATATTCTTTATAATGTCAACCGCTTTAAGATCGATTTTCATAGATAAATTTACGGTATAGAAAATGTAGAGATCGCTTGCATCATTTTTTAAAAAATCAATAAAATCTTCTTTGTTCTTTTTATTTATCGAAAAATCCTCATATACAACCGTAAATCCTTTTTCTCTTAACGCCGCAAGTGAGATCAAAACAAATATATTCGGCACATTATAAACCGTGTATGAACATCCCGCCACCCTGTCTAGAATATTTTTTCCGTCCAATGACGGCGGGATCAAAAAAGTAATTTTTTCCATAACTGAAATTTATTTAATTTAACGCAAGACTACATTTTTTACAAATCTCTTTTTGGTGTATTCTAAAATTATTCAAGACTGCTCCGGTCCATATTGATTTTATATCATTTTTCATCAAATCGCCTACTATATAACGAGGTAATTCGCAGCATGGACTTATTTTTCCGTCTAAGGTTACATATAAATAATCTAATGGCTTAAGACAATGCAAATTAAAAAAAATTAAAAATTTGATGCCAATTTTATAGACTACTCTCAAAATTCCGTCGCCCATCGCTATATTTGGTATATCTACTCTAAATTTAATATTACTTCCCAGCTTTAAAGCTTTTTTAAAAAAATCTTTTGTCACATCTGCATCTGGTTGTTTCAACCTATCTTGATGGAAAATATTTATCGGAATAATTTTTAAAAAATCAGCGCCTATGCCTTTAGACCATCTAATAAGCTCTAATATATGATTTTGATTATTTCCGCCAAAAACTGACTGAATACCAATAATAGGTTTTTTAATCCCATTTCTTAATTTTAAAACTTTTATTATAGTGTTAATTGACCTCGTATCCTTATGGCCATATTGGCACCCTGCATTTATTGACTCTATTGAGAACATTATTTCATCAAAAATCAATAAATCTTCTAGACGAATATTCTCTGGAAGTATGCCATTCGTCGTAACTCCCGCTTTAATTCCTGATTTTATTATATCCTTGGCCATTTCAATAATATTAGGATGCAGGAAAGGCTCGCCCCATCCCGTAAGCCAAATTTTTTTAACATCTTTGAGTTTTGAGAGAATTTGCAGAAAAATATTATATTTCATATCTTCCTGAGGAAGATTTAAAAAACTCCTAGGGCACATCGTACAATTCAAGTTACATCTATTTGTAACCTCAATCTGGACTCTTTTTGGCCCAAACATATACATCTTATCTAACCAGTTTATCATATAAATTTAATAACTTTACAGATTCATTTTCCCAATTATATTTTTCTAAAATTGCTTTTCTGCCGTTTTCCCCCATCCTTCTCGCATCTTGGGGATGCTCAATCAAATAGTCGATCGCCTTAGCGATCTCTTTCGGATTTAGAGGATCAACGCAAATGCCGCATTTATTGCCTTCGATAATCTCCTTCCATAACGAAAAATTTGAAGCAATAACCGGCAGACTTGCCGCCATATACTCAAACATTTTTCTGGGCATCGCATTTATTTGATTGGGCGCTGGCTGAAAACATACCAATCCGCAATCTGCATCCAATAGATGCTTTATATTCTCCTCGTGCGGCATCCAAGCAAAACACTCAACCTTATTCCATTCTTTAATATTTCTGATTTCCGTTTCGAAATTTTTTAAGGCAACCCTTCCTATTAATTTCAATTTAATGCCCTGCTTACAATGTATGAATTTTAATGCTTGTACTATTTCTTTGATGCCCCGAACCCTGGTCATGTCTCCGCAATAAATAATGGTATAAATTCCGTTCTTCACAGAACTATTCTTAGTTTTTTTAAAATACTCTAGTATCGGGTAATTTGACACCAAAACAACTTTCTCTTGTTTAAATGTCTTTGCAATATATGGTGTAGCGGCAATTATGCAATCAAATTTTTTCGCCATTTGTTTCTCGCAAAAGTCAAAAATAATGGATATTATTCTGCGCAGATATTTCGGAATCCATTCTTTTGATAAAATATCTTTTGATACTTCTTCGTGAACATCATAAATAATCTTTGCCTTTGTAAAAAATTTCAAAAAAAACCCTACTAAAATCAATTCCGGATCATGAAAATGATATACACTCGCTTTTTGTTTCATGGCGAGTTTAAATATCTTCAGGCTGTTTATAAAAAACCTAAAAAACCTATTTTTAGGAAAAGAGGACGGAACCATCCTTATACCATCAATAACCTCTTCTTTATTATGGCAGGTAATTAAAATCACTTTGTATCCAGCCTTTGCCAGCGTTTTTGCTTCTCTATGAAAAATACGAGTGTCAAAAACTAGATGGATAGAAGTCAAAATACAAACTTTTATTTCTTTTGTATTAGGCAAAAGCTTCATGAGCATAGTTTGCGAATTAATGAAATAAGTCCATTTCCTCTCTTCTCTATAGGAAATAAATTCGCTATTCTCTCCCTTGCTTTTTTTCCTAAATCTACGGGTGCGTTTAAAGCATTGTTTACCGCCTCGCTGGTTAGCTTTTCATCGCCATAAGGAGCGTAAAAACCCGTTCCGTTTATAGCCATTTTTATGCCGCTAATATCTGTGCCTACGGGTACGCACTCGCAAAGCATCGCTTCGCACAATGCATTTGGCAAACCTTCATGATATGAAAGCTGGCAATAAACTTTTGCCGATTGGTAATAGGCAAGAAGACTATCTTGCGGCAAAAACCCAATGTAATCTACATTCGGAGGTGTTATTTTACTAAGATAATTTTTTGCTTCGCCTCTAATGCCTATTACGACAAATTTTATATTTGGCAAATAAACCGCTGATTTGACAAAGGTATCGAGCCCTTTTAACTTGACATGCCCCACAGTATATGCGTTGCATACCGTTAAAACAACATTTTGCTTAATGCGCCCCGGCCTCCAATATTTCGGATCATAGCCTGTAGGAAAATATTCAATGTCAGTTCTATTAATTTTTGCATTTTTAAAAATATCCTCTATTAATCCAGGATCGACAACCAAAATTTTATCAGCATATTTCAATGCAAGCCTTGTAGCTGCCTGTCTGTACCAAGGTAAAATAAATTGACCATAATTTATTTCTGGGGCACTTGCCACATCCACTCCCCCGACTATAATTATTGATTTTTTGCCAAATAGTTTTGAGAAGAAAACAGAAATCGCAGCATATTCTAACGCAAACCACACATAAGCCAAATCTATCCTGGGAATATTTAAAATTATTTTTAACCAATTTATTTTTTTGGCACATTGGATACATTTTACGTCAAAATCCTTCTTTAAAATTTCCAAATCTTTATTTGCAAATGAACATAATGAAGGACAGACAAACAAAATTTTTTTCAAAGGCGCCCGCATGTTTATTCTCTATTTTTGGCTTTCCATAACTCCATATATAATGACTCATAAGCCTTCGTCATTCCTACAATACCGAATCTCTCCGATGCTACCTCAGCTGCATACTTCCCCATGGCTGCTCGGACATTTGGATTATCAATCAGATATCTCATCGCCCTGCTCAAAGCTTCGGCATCTCCTTTAGGCACAAGGACACCTGACTTGCCATCTTCTACAGATTCTGTAACCCCTCCTACCATAGTGCTAATAACAGGTTTTCCTGCTGCCATTGCTTCCTTGACTGAAAGCGGATCTCCTTCGTAATCTGACGATAATACAAAAACATCCGCCGCTCCAAATATGTCAGAAATGTCCGGACGCGACCCAAAAAAATGTATTTTATCAGATAAGCCCAACGCATTCGCCTGGTATTTCAATACAGGCATTAATTCGCCTTCCCCTATAAGTAAAAGATGCACGTTAGGACAATAAAAGGTTGTTTTACTAAAAGCGTCAAAAAGTAATTGATGATTTTTCTGCGGACTTAATCTAGCTATGCAGACAAAAATTATATCTTCATCATTAAAATGTTGGCGACTTCTCCACAGTTTTCGGCTTACATTCGGCCGTTGATACACTTCAATAGGTATGCCGTTTGGGATTAACGGAATTTTATCTATCCCGTAGATACGTTTTATACTCTCCACTACTTTTTTTGAAACTGCGACTGGAACCACTCCACATACAAACCCTATACGGTACCCCAATCGCAAACGCGTATTAACCTCTTTTTCGGCTAAATTATGCACAGTATGAATTTTTACTGAGAGGCGCCTGAATATTATAGAAGGCAAAACGTAAATAAGGCATTGCAAATGAGTATGTATAACATCCGGTTGATATTTTTTTATAACGTCATCTAAGCTAAAATGTGTTCTTAAATCGTACTGCGCATTAGGTTGTTTATTTAAATACGAGACATGGATCTCGTTTCCGATTAACATTTTTTCTAGTTCGCTACCGGAAGATCTCTCCAGAGATATCACCTTAACCTCAAACTTTAACCGGTCTAAATTGCTCGCTAACTGCGCCACTATACGTTCTGCCCCCCCTGTCCTCAAACTCCCTATTATCTGCAATATGCGCAATTTACTCATTTATTTTAAGTCTTATTTTCAAGTGTTTTATCGTGTACGGAAATTTGAGCGGCGGCCAAACCAAATAAAAACCAAGTTTGGCTGTAGTAATCCCAGGTAAGTGACGACGCGCCTACGGTCCACGTCAGCATTAATACCAACCAGACGTTCCTCTGTAAAGACGGTAAAAATCTGATATTATTTATAAGAACTACTAACATTGATATAAAAAACATAAAACCTATTATCCCTTCTTCGGCGAGCACGGATAAAAATGCATTGTGCGATGGCGGCCTGCCTCCGAAAAACTTGCTAACCGCAATATAAAAAGTGCCAGCGCCGGCTCCAAAAATAGCATGTTCCTGAAAAACCTGCAATCCAGCCTGCCATATATAAAACCGCTGCGAAAGAGACCCTCTTTGCAGTTCTTCGGAAATTCCATAAAAACGTTCAAAAATAACAGGAGGAATTAAAATAGACACCGCATAGATTGTCGCCGATGCTATAAACAATAATAACATTTTTAACCAAATAGATTGCTTTAAATATGTCATCGGTATGATTGATATTGCTATTAAAGCAGCGATAAAAGCGCCCCTTGAGCCTGTAAGAAAAATTGCTGCGACACAAAAAGAGATATATATATATAATAATAAATCTAAAACCTTCCTTTTTTCTCTTACGGCTATATACCATGCCATAGGTATCCCTAAACATAATATCAATGCAAGATCGTTAGGATCAAAACCTGCAGCGGCGTAACGATTACTAAAATCGCTTCCAAAACTAATGCCGAAAGAAAAAGCATAAAAAATGGCCGCCACAGAAACAAAGCAACCTAAAACATAAGCCTTCATCAGGCTCGCTATATGTTCATTGGTTTTAATAATGGCTATAACAATGTATACTATGGGAATGTTTTGTCTTAAATAATAGAGAATTCTATGAAATGTCTTATCCTGATCAATGCTCCAAAAGTAACTTAAAATCAACCAAAATATAAACAGAGCAAAAAATAACACAAAAGTAAGCGGCAATTTTACTTTTTCTTTGTTCGGCATATTTTCTCTGACAAAAAGCGAAAATACATGCATCAGCATAATCGCCAACGGCCCCCAAGTGCTTAATTTGTATAAAAATTGGGAAAACAAAACAACTGTATTTGAACATGGCATAATAACAATAAAAATCCATAATGAATAAAACATCATCCTATCTATCAAAATCATTTTTTTCTCCAGAAGTTATTAATGACATTAGCATACGTTTTGAAATCGCCTTTTTGCAGCAATATAACTTTTGTCCAGGAATTATTAGTAATTCTGCAGTAGACGTAAAGCGCGCCAATAGAAGCAGCTGTATAAGAAAAAACACTTGCCCAGGCAGCGCCTATAATTCCGTATCTGGGGATCATAAATATATTTAATACTATATTTATTACTACACTTATGGCATAAACATAAGTGTTTAATTCCGGCCTGCCTCTGCCTGACAAATCCCCTGACAAAACATGCCATGTTACCAAAGCTATTACTCCAAAAAGCAGTATCTGAAACGGCCTTATAGTAGGAATAAAAACCGGCGAATAAAGAATTATTATCAACTTACTGCTTGTAATATAAAAAATGGAGACCATAAGCGCGGTTATAAATATGCATGTACGGCAAACTATGGGCGTAAATCTTTTACGTCTGGCCTCATCCTTCTCCGCTGCTATATTAGGGAAAAGGACTATTGTGGCGGCATTGGAGACTATCCAGAGTCTGCCTGCCAAGGCGGCGGCAGAAGCATAAAAACCTACTGCCAAAGGGCCTAAAAACCAGTTAATCAAAAAAATATCAATCTTATAACTTAATATATTTATTATGCTGTTTAAATATGCCTTGATACCGTATCCAAAATTTTTTTTAATAAAAACACGGCTTATATTTACCGAAATTTTACCTGTCATACGCGATAGCCACAAAATAATAACGATACTGGAAACTAATGCGGAAAAAATATTGCCTGCTATAGCTCCGGTAACATTTAATCTAAAAATATAGACGAGAGCAAATATAAATGCCACGTCAAAGCAAGCTCTGATTATTGAGATAATGTTATAGTAATAAATTTTTTGAAGGCCTACGAAGATATGTCCGAGATTGAAAAATATTACATAGAAAGGCACAAACAACAATGACAGGTATAAATAAAAAGGCGAAACTCCAGGTATAAACCTGGCGGAAAAAATAAATATAAATGTAGCGCCTATAAGCATGGAAAAAACAGATATCGCCAGGCTGATAATAAAGGTATTTCCAAAAATCTCGTTAAGAGGAAAACTTTTCTTTGCCGTATAATAATTTATTGATGAACAAAACCCGAAGCTTGTAAACGCGATCAAAAAAGACACAAACAATATGGCTAGAGAATATATGCCCTTGGCTTCAGGCCCCAGCACTCTCGCGATTATAACGGAAGGCACTATACCTATGAATAAAATCAATACATTAATAAGAACGGTATTAAGTGTATTTTTCGTAAAGTTGTTCATAAATTATATTTTTTTTAAACAACCTGCCTGTGTTTTGTATTTGCTGCCGCAACTCTTACATGTTGTTTTGCCGTTTTTATCATATTTTTTAAGCGTTACGCCGCATCTACAGACCCAGCCCATGGGTTTTGCCGGTACACCCGCAACCAGGGCATACGCAGGCACATCTTTTGTAACAACTGCACCGGCTGCAACCAGGGCATATTCGCCTATGGTTATACCGCATATTACAGTGGCGTTAGCGCCTATGGTCGCGCCTCTTTTTACCAGTGTCTCCTTAAACTCGTCTTTTCTTTCTATAAAGGCCCTTGGGTTTATAACATTGGTGAACACCATTGCTGGCCCGCAAAATACATCGTCTTCAAGAGTCACACATTTATATATTGAAACGTTATTCTGTATTTTGCAATTATTGCCTATCTTTACCTCAGGCCCCGCCATTACATTCTGCCCCAACACGCAATTTTTACCAATACTGGTATTTTTCAGAATATGAGAAAAATGCCATATTTTGCTACCTGCACCTATTTCGACGCCCTCATCAACATACGCGCTTTCGTGCACAAAAAATTTATTAGACATCACAAAAACCTCCTGTTATTTTTTTACGCCAATATAAACCAGGGCCGAACTAAACAGCTTATTGCCAGCTGTCCGCGCGCCTAAAACCAGATAAAATATTATATTTAAGAACAGTTGTAATTTAAGGCATATCCTCAGCAAAAAATGTCTCATGCCCTTTTTTTCTGTGTTAAACAAACCAAAACTAAATGCGCCGTAATAGCCGCAGAATAACCGGACAAGTTTTTCTTTGTTAAAAAGTTTGGAAAAATTATTTTCGTCCATTATCTTAAAATTATGCATCGGTATAAGTCCCTTATTAAAAAAACGCGTAAAAATATAATTTAACCCTTTTAAATTCGGGATTGTTACGATAAGATGCCCGCCTGCCGCAAGTAAATCAATATGCCTATCCATGACAATATCGGGATTGTCAAAATGTTCTATAAAACCACGGGAAATAACAATGTCAAAAAAACCTCTATACCTGTCCAAAAATTTATTTTCAAAAAAATCCGTATATATCACGTTTCCGGAATCCAGCCCGTTTGAAACAAATATTTTTTTATTTAATTCTACCCCGCTTTCAGAATATTCTACACCATAAGGGACGAATCCGAATTCTCGGTTAAATTTTACCAGATTATATCCCGGGGCGCTGCCGATTTCCAGAATTTTTAAGTCTTTATTGACGGGCAAATATTTTTTATAGATAATATCCCACAAAACATATTCGGAATAATTTGTGGCAACATGTTCCCGCCAATAATTTAACGCCTTTTCTCCTATTATTCTTTTTATCGGCGTTCTTGCATTGTTTGCCTGTATCCTGCTTTTCTGTTCGCGCAATAGATCGTCATATATTGACTGCCAATAACATTTATCCGTCAGCCTCAATTTTTCATCTTTCATTATCTAAAAGCGATTTTTCGCATAATGTAAGCACTTTAAGCACTCTTAACCCTTCATGCCCGTCAGTAACAGGCGTTTTCCTTGCTTTTACGCATTCTATAAAATGTTCCAATTCTTCTTTCAGCGGCTCTTTCTTTTGGATGGGCACAACTTTATAATTCGTTTTATGGGCGACCGGCATCCTGCCCTCTTTCCATTCTATTTTATGCCGATACAGAAATAATTTCTCGTCGGACATATCATCAAAAACTGCCATCGCTTCCGAACCGACTACTATAAACTTCTGTTCCTTATATGGGTGAAGCCAGCTGACAAATATGTGCCCCTTTACCCTATTTTTGAATTCCAGCGTTGTTAATGTCGTATCATAAATGCCCCTGTTAAGATAATCTCCCCCAAAACATACCAACCCTGAAGGTTCTTCCTCAATAAGCATCAGGATTGCGGATATATCATGCGGAGCAAAACTCCATAGTATATTTTCCTCTGTCCTGAGCTTTCCTATATTCAACCTGTTGGAGTAAATATATTGTATCTTGCCGAGTTCGCCTTTGGATATCAATTCTTTAAGTTTTATAACCGCCGGATGATACTGCAGGATGTGGCCTACCATCAAAATCCTGTCCTGTTTTTTAGCCAAATCAATCAGCTCCCGCCCCTCTTCCACTTTCAAGGCAAGAGGTTTTTCCACAAAAACATCCTTATTCTTAAGCAGAGCTTTTTTGGCTATATGGTAATGCGTGGCGGCCGGGGTTGCAATAGCAACAGCCTTTATGTTTTTATTATTTAAAATATCCTCTGCCGATTTTGTGCAGTCAATCCCGGGAAAAGATGCTTTTGAATTGGAAATGATTTTATCGTCGGAATCACAGCAGACGGCTAAAACACCGAGCTGATATAAATTACGTAAAATATTTTTTCCCCAATATCCCGCGCCTATGATACCTATAAATTTTTTATCCATTTTGTTAAAACACCCGCTATCCTCTCCGAGGCCTTGCCGTCCCCGTAAAAACGCTCCCTGCGGCCTCCCGGTTTTTTAAATCCTTTGTAATTTTTCATCAAAACATTCCATCCGCCTTTTAATGTTTCGGGCCATTCGGTTTCGCTGCGCAAGGTTACGCATGGAATACCCAGCCAGTAGGCCTCCTTTTGCATGCCGCCGGAATCCGTAAGTAAAAGCGAACTATTGCGCAGCAAGGCCAGCATTTCAAAATAGCCGACGGGTTCGATTAGTATGACATTTCCGAAAAATTTTCTCTTGATACCCTTATAATAGGCCTTTTTTGCCCTCGGATGAATGGGAAAAATGACTGTTTTCTTGGCGGAAATTTTATTGACGAACTTTATTATGGCCTCGAAATTTCCGGGATTGTCCGTATTTTCTGCCCTATGTACGGTAAGCAGATAATAAGCGCGGGGCTTGAGATTAAACTTCTGCAATATCGCCGTTTTCTTTTTAGCCATACCGGCGGAATAAATCAAAGCCTCATGCATAACGTCGCCGACATTAACAACGACCGGGCTGTCCGGATTGAGCCTGATGTTTTTATTTCTACCGCTTAACGCAAGGAGCCTGCCGGAATTTACAATATTTTCAAAACCTTCTTTTTTCAAATTTAAACACGCTCTTCTGCTTGGACAAAATAAAATAGCCGATATGTGATCAGTCAATACGCGGTTAACTTCTTCGGCCATACGTTTATTGTAGCTTCTTAAACCAGCTTCTATATGCGCTATGGGGATATGGAGTTTCGCTGCGGCGAGGGCGCCTCCTAAGGTGGAATTTGTGTCTCCGTAAACTAAAACCATATCCGGTTTTTCCTTAACGAGCACCGCCTCGGCCTTGCGGACAATCCGCTCTATCTGTTCGCCGTGAGAACCGGAACCCGCGCCCAAGTGATAATCGGGCTTTTTGATGCCAAGCTCTTCAAAAAAAATCTTAGACATCGCATAATCATAATGCTGCCCTGTATGAACAAGCACGTCCCGAATCTTTAGACCAGAGGTATTATTGAACTTTTTTATTTCACGCGACACAGAAAAATATTTTATAAATTGGGGCCGGGCGCCTACTATGTTTATAATCTTCATTTCGTTCTCTCTTCTTCTATGCGCTTTATAGCGCCTCTGACAAATTCATCCTCAATCTGTATCTTGCCGGCTTTTTTATACATAGCCAAGGCCTCGTCAAAATCACCGTTTTTCTCCAGTGCCATTGCGCAATATTTAAGAAAATAAAAATTATTTGGCTGATTTTCAAGACACTCGCGGTAATGTAGGGTGGCCTGATTATATCTTCCTAAATAAAAATATGATAATGCCATTTCATATCTTACCCAGACAGCTTTAGGATCAATGTTCAGAGATTTTTTATAGTTTTCCAGAGCAAGCTCAAATTTTTTTTCATAAAAATAAACTTTTGCAATATAAGCGTAGGTTCCGGCATTGAACTTATGGCTGTCTATGATATCTTTGTAGTGCCTCAGGGCTCTGGCAGCGTCCCTGATTTGATAATATAACCATCCCAACTGATTAAGAGTTTCTATGTCATCGGCATTTATAGCCAGAACATTTAAATAAAATTTCTCAGAATTTGAATAATCTTTCTTTAATAAATATGCATAAGCCAGACTCCTTAGCGCATAAATATTATTTGGCCTTCCTTTAAGATATTCCTGCCAGATTTTTATTGAATTATCATAATCCTTTCTTTTGACGGAACGACTCCCGAAATACGCATAGGCCGAATATGGCAGCGGTGGTTTTAATTTAAGCGCCTCCTGAAATTCTTTTTTTGCCTCTTTCCAAAGGTCTTTTTCATCCAGAAACTTTGCCAATATAAATTTTTTCTCTGCGTCCTGAGGCACGACTTTTTCCAATTCTTCATATTGGCCGGAGGATTTGAACACTTTGTTCAAAATATCTTTTTCATGACTTTCTGACAGACGGATGGATTCTTTGAAATTTTTATAAGCCTCTTGCTTATTGCCAAGACTCAGATGTATATCTCCCGCCATAAAATAGATATGGGAATTTGTAATATCTAATTTTAAAGCCCGTTCGAATTGCGTCTTTGCTTCATCATGTCTGCCAAGCCTGCTATATGCCAGGCCCAGTGATAAATGATATTGAGCATTCGCAGGCTCTCTGTTTATAGCACCGAGGCATGCGTCCGCATTATCCAAAACAGGACGCCTGGCCAGATAACTATGCCATAAGGCCTGCTGGCTGTAACACATCCCTATAAAACTGGCTATAAAAATAATTGCTATTTTATGGTTTTTCATTTGCCTGTTTGCAAATCATTCTCTTTGTGAAATCTGTTATGCGCCACTGTTATTAATATCGCTGCTATAATACAAAACAGGAAAGCGTTGGAAGGAATATGCAGGTTTATATCTACGGTGGCATGCAATATTATGCTTGTCATAGAAATCAGCCCTCCCAATATAACTGCCAATACGAACCTGTCATGCCTCATGCCGCCAACCGCCTCCTGGGAAGGCTGTCTCTCAAAAGCGCAGCGGCCTTTGCCAAGAAAATGACAATATAAAATATCTTTGAAAAACAGCCACATAGATGTCGCTATACATAAGAAGCCCGCTAATCCTGTCTCTGCCAAGAATTGCAGCCAGTCGCTGTCAGCATGCGTAAAAACCATGTCCGCATTAAAAGATTTATACTTAGCGAATATGCTGGCAAAAGAACCTGCGCCTATGCCAAAAACGGGAAAATCTCCGAACATCCTGAATATGTCTTTATAAATACTCGTCCTTCTTAAAAAAGCAGCGGGCGCACCTAAAAATTTTTCAATCAAAGGATCCTTTGCTATAAAAAATATAGCTGTGCAGGCTATCAAAAATGCCAATATCATATAAAAGATATATTTTGTTAATCTGGAATTAGCCGATGAGCGCCTTAATAATACGGCGAGAAATACAAACGTTGTCGCGGCGCAGAAACTCAATATCCCCGCCCGGGATAAAGATAGAAATAGCGCCAATAACATCACGAGGGTCATGAACCCGAAAAAAACCTTTTTTTCTATACGGTCGGCTATGAAAACGAATGCGGCCGTCATGGGGATGCTTAATTCCATAAAACCTGCAAAATGATTTTTGTTTACAAACGGCCCAAATGCCATTACCCCTTCCGGAACCGGCTGAATCCAGTAAATCATCCCATTCCAGGTAAACCTTTGAATTATCCCGAAGCATGCCAGTATAAATCCGGCCGCAGAAATAGCCTTCAGAATACGGGTTATCTGGATTTTTTTGTTAAAATTTTTTATTACCAGAAAAGCTGCAATGCCGTATGACAACGTCTTAAAAAGCTCTATATTCGTCGCCTGAGGGTGAATGCTTATGGCGCGCCATATATTATTTCCTTGATAACCCGGTAAAAAATCCAGGTAAATACGATATGTCGACGGCGACAATAGCTTAAGTACAAATGGCGGCAGGGGGATCGTCTGAAAAAAAACAATGGCGAGAAAGAAAAAGAATAAATAGCTAAAGATTGTATTGATGAATATTGGCTGGCCGGATATGGCTGATTTGAAAAGTGCTAAGAAAAACATCAGTTCGCAAATAGAAACCAGGATTATTTGAAGGCCTAGTCCGACGCCGCCGAATGCAAACGGCATGAAGACTATCAAAAAAATAACGCATATTTCAATAGTGATGTCGAAAATACGGGTTTCATGCATTTTTCTTCTTTTCTTCATCGCTGTAATAATAGTA
>Ga0066637_10000795_pt1 | contig 19682 bp, 18 predicted proteins | sample CryGeyCG2014_020_FD_62737 | JGI IMG/M metagenome (GOLD analysis project Ga0066637, IMG submission 62737) | Groundwater microbial communities from aquifer - Crystal Geyser CG08_land_8/20/14_0.20 | ecosystem: Environmental > Aquatic > Deep subsurface > Groundwater | place: USA: Utah: Grand County...
TACGCCGATTTTCGGGACAAAGACAAGAGCCATAAAGATTATAATTACAGCAAGAGCCGGCAGACACACTTTTCTCAAATATTTCAGATTTATTTTATAAGCCAGAAATCCCAGGATAAGGCCGGGAATGTACCCGTATATTATTTGGTGAATCAGGAAATGGAAAGAATTGCCGAATATTTTTTGAGATACGGTTATGGAAACGCCGGCAAGAATGGCGAATCCCAAAATCAGCAAAAGGGAAATCGCCGCCGACAGGATAAAATCAGGATGAGTTTTTTTGTTTTTCATCTGCCTGATTGTTTGACGAATTTTTGGAATTGGTCTCCTCTGTCCTGGTAGTCCCTGAATACCCCGAAACTGGCGCATCCCGGGGACAGGGCGCAGACCCTTCCCGGCTCCGTATATTGATAGCCCGCCTTAACCGCATCTTTCATATTATCCACAGAGACAAAACGAGGTTTTTCATCTTCTTCGCTTATTTGTGCCATCATTGCCCGCTTAATTCTTGCGCCTGCGGGCGGGAAAATGACGATTGTTCTTACCTTATGTTTAAGCGCTGTCTTGGCAAGCGAAGAAAAATTTAGCCCTCTTTCATGCCCTCCCAGGATAAGGGTTTGGGGCTCGATGGCTTTTATGGCGCTTATGGCAGCGATTGGCTCGGTGGCGAAGCTGTCATCATAGAATATTATTTTTTTGAATTTTCCGATTTTCTGCAGGCAATGCCGCTGGGTTCTGTAATCAGCGATTGATTTTCTGATTTTGAATAAAGGGATATTGTATAAACGCGCGGCGCAAACAGCGGCCATTATATCATAGATAAAATGCTCTCCCGGCAGATGGATATTTTTTAATTTTATAACCTTCTTGCCCTGATAGAATATGGCTTCTTGGTCAAAATAACAGTCATTAGAGCGGTCTTTGCCAAAGCTGATTTTTTTGGCCTTGGTTTTCTTTGCCAGATTTTTCAAGCGGGGGGAATCCGCGTTGAAAACAAAGAAATCATTTCTTGTCTGCCAAACGGCAATGTTTTTCTTGGCTGAAAAATACTCTTCAATGTCTTTATAGTAATCTAAGTGCCCTTCATGGATATTTAAGAATACGGCGATATGAGGGCTTGTTTTCAGCCCCTCGAGCTGATGGGAAGACATTTCAAAAATAAATGTTTTTTTGGATTTTCCGTCCTTAAAATAGTTTAAGATAGGCCTTCCGATATTTCCAGCGAGCTCTGCTTGCCGGCCGCTTTCCTCAAAGATTTTATAAAGCAAGCTTACCGTAGTCCCCTTGCCCTTAGTGCCGGTTACGCCAATGGTTTGAGGCCAATAATGCTGGAGAAAAATATCGCTCTGGGAGGAGATAATCTGGCTATCTGAAGCGTATGGCTCAAAAATCTTTTTGGGGAGGCCCGGCGTTTTTATAATAACTTCATAATCCCCTATGGCCCGCAGGTAATCCCCGCCCAGATGGACATTTATATGCCCGTCCTTTTTAATCCTCTTTTTGAATGTTTTTGTTAAGTCCTTTAACTCGCGCTTGTCCGCCAGACCGATTGTCTTTTCGGGGAAAATTTTCCGCAGAAACCTAAAGCTTGACTCCCCTTCCCGGCCGAGCCCTAAAATAAGAACCTTTTTATCTCGCAGCGATTCTGTTTGCATTGATTTGCTTCAAAGTTTTTTGTTTATTTCCCTAAGGACAATCGGCAGATTGTTTTTTTCCTTTTTAACGCAAACCCTGATGATTTTTCTTGTTTCAGCAACCGTTCCCACGCATTCAAATGGCTTGAATCCCCTTTCCCCTGTCAGCCGCTCCATCGCGGCGATATTTTTTTTGTTTTCAAAAAGATTTTTGCCGAATATCTTTATCAAATCGTTTTTTTTCATAAACGGGAAAAGGGCGCTGAAGACAAACAGGCACTTTGGGCACTCCCCGCACCACTTTTTAGAGGCGTTCCTTGTTTTGTAGGCATTATTGCAGCTTAAGAAAAACGGGTGATATTGTTTTAATTCAGCGAATTTCTTTATTATTTCGGTTTCAGAAAATTTTCTCAAAGGGCTGTAAATCCTGACGCCTTTTAACAGATATTTTTGGCTGTAATTTTGCATCATTTTTTCAAATTCAGCCGTCTTGGACCATTGGTGGTTTATGGTTTTATTTTTGTATTTCACATTGCCTTCATTGGCGCTTTTTTCCCAGGAAAAAGCGATTGATTGGTAGTCAAAGATTTTCGCCAAAAACAGGCCCAGAAATGAAAGAAAAGCGGAAAAAGGCACATGGCCGTTCAGAAATCCCTTTTTATTCAGGTCAAAAAGCTTGTTGTCCAGTTTCCGCTCAACAAAAATATTTTCTTTAAGTCCTCCGATTTTCATAATATCCTTTTGCGGCTTGATGGCATTCAGAACGAATGAACCGATGTTCTTTTTTTGTTTTTTGAATCCCTCTATGGTCACGGGCGCGTCTTTGCCTCCGCCGACCGGAATCAGGGTTTTCTTATTGCTCCTCCCGATGGACAGCGCTCTAAATCTCGGCTTGTTTTTGTTTGTTTTTATTTTTAAGAATCCCGGCTTCGTAAAATCAATGCGGTTTTGGTAAAAATACTGCCCCATTCCGTTGATAATAACCTTTTTCAAAAAAGCCATTTGGGCCTTATCAAGATTGCCCGCCTCAATGCTGATTAGCGGAGCGCAGGTCAATTTCCAATAATTCAGCATTTCCATCAGTCCCAAGTGAAAAACAAGATTATCAACATCCCTTAACCCTGATTTTTCAACGCCTTTAATGGTGATTTCTGTTTTGAATTTTAGGTTCGGCTTGATTAAAAAAACAAACCAAATTTTTAGATTGGACCCGATTGTTTTATAGCCGAAATCTTGGTATGCGAATTCCCCGTATTTCTGTCTTGCTTGTTCTGGGTTCATTCTTTTATGGCTGGAGAATATCCTCTGTTCTTCCGTTAACCGAGATTATAACCTCCTCAACAGAAGGAAATTGTTTTAAGGTTTCAGTGACTTGGCTTCTGATGGCGCTTACCCTGCATGAGCCGCCTACCTGGAATTCAATTTGTTCGTCAAAATCAATTTCAGCTGTTCCGTCTTCTATTGTTAATCTCTGGATTTGAACTCCGGAGTTTATGCTTGTGAAAAACCCGCTATCTATTTCGTTTTCAACAGGGCCTTTCAGCAGCTCTTCTATGGCAGTCCGGGCGATCGCCGGCGTTTTCGCCACCACCCTCTTGACCGGAAAAACTTTATTGCAAGAAAACTCCGGGTCTAATCCGCTGTTATTGAAAAACACATTGATTTCCACGGAATCAGTCGGAGAAATGATAATCGGGATTTCTATGCTCTTATCGTTTTCCGGAAGCCCGGAAGGGTTGTCTTTTTGAAGGACAAGAATGGCGCTGGTTGTCGCCATAACATTATATTCTAATTCGCCCCTGAACGGGACAAAATCGGCGGTCATCCAATCGCCTGTTGCCTGGACATAATGTCTCGCAATTTCCTGCCCCTTGTCATCAAGAAGTTTTACCGGGAAGCTGGCTTCAAAAAACCAAAATCCCCTGGCCTCGCCCTCAATGACAATGGGGCTATGGACAATTTGATTTGGCTGGGGCCAGTCCGCAACAATCTCTGGTTTAGGAATTATCCCATCTTCCGGCTCGGGACTTTTGCCGGAATCAAGCAAAACCGCAATGCCTATGGCCACCAAGATAACAAAAACCGCAATAATATTGATAATTTTACTCATTTTTCCTATGGCTAATTATTTTTCATTTTAGCATTTTGCCTCCAAATGTCTATAAAAAGGAAAAGAGGTTCGTTCGTCGCAAGCAGATGCAAGCGACTACTAGAACCTCTTGGTTGACAGCGACTCGCAGGAGTCGCCGCAGGGAGGGGGTCGACAAATTTTTGAGTTTTTTTATTAATTTTTGTTTATCCAGCTTTGGTATTTAAACAAAATCGCCCCGCCGTGTGGCGGGGCGATTTTGTTTTCGCGATTAGGTTTCCAATTAAATTCTGGTCACTTTCACCGCATTTTCTCCTTTCGGAGAATCAGCTTTTTCGAAAGATACTCTATCACCTTCTTTAAGTTCGTCAAAGCTTACGCCGACGCACTCATTGCTGTGAAAAAATAAATCTTTCTCTTCGCCTTCGACTGCGATAAATCCGAATCCTTTTTCACTCTTAAGAGTTTTGATTGTTCCTTCCATAATGTAAAGATTAGATTAATTTATAACTTTTTAAGGTTTTACCCTAAAGATTAGCGTCCTCAAGAAACTCGACTACTTTTCGATAGACCACTACACTTGTGCATACAGGATAGCACACTAATCAAATCCTGTCAAATTTTTTAGGTATTAATATATTAATATTTCAACCCAGCAGGCGGATGGCGACACCGACAATGGCGGCAATCAGACCGATGACCCAGAATCTCATGGTAATTTTGTAATGGGGCCAGCCCTTGGCTTCAAGGTGATAATGGATGGGCGCGGCTAAAAAGATTTTTCGTTTGAGGAATTTTTTTGACAATTGCTGAAGAATCACCGACCCGGCCTCTGCCACCAAAAGAATCCCGATAACCGGCAGAACCAAGACCGAATCAGTCAGGAAGGCCACCACCGTCAGGGCGGTGCAGAGCCCCATTGTTCCGGATTCGCCCATATAAAAGCGGGCTGGCGGGATATTGAACCACAGGAAAGCGAGCAGGGCGCCGGCCACTACTGCGCAGAAAGCAGCTAAGTCAATTTGCCCTCTAAACAAGGCGATAATGGCGTAAGCGCCGAAGATGGTGGAAAAACTGCTCCCGGCCAATCCGTCTATGCCGTCAATCACTCCGCCCGAGTACACGGCCATCATTACAAAGACGAAGACAGGGATATACCAGACCCCGATCAGAAAATCGCCGTTTCCCGGAATATGCAAACTGGTCCAGCCGAGTTTATAGAAAAACCACCATCCGCCTATCAGTCCGATTAAAAAAACCGAAGCCAAGCGGCATTTCAAACTTAGCCCTCCGCCGATATATTTGCCCTTGCCTCTTACCTGGAGCAAATCATCTATCAGTCCGACAATGGAAGCAGAGACCATGGCGAATAAAGGCAGCCAGGTCTGGGAACGGCTTAAAAAATTTAATTTTTGAAGTATTGTGCCGTCAAATTCGGTCAAAAGGAAAAAGACAATTGCTAAAATCGGCGGGATTGTCCAGATAAGAATTCCTCCCAAGCGCGGGGTTTTAATTTCTTTTTCAGCGTGGAATTTTTTGAAGACCGGCATTTCTTTCCCGTCTATTGATTTTTCCCGGCCGGTTTTTTTCCAAAGCTTATATTTGTAGAGAAAATGGGTGAGAAAAGGAGTGGCCAAGATGGCGGCAATAAAAGAAATAGCGCCTAATATCAGGATTTTCAGGACATTGAAAGCAAGGTCTGCTGTCTGGAGATTTTGGATAATGTTTGCGCCTACCATACGAAAGCGGAGTTAATCCAGTTAATAATATTTTCCATATCCTTAAAACGGTCGCTCGACCCCAGTATTATATTGATGACATGCCCCCCGTTTTTGGGCTGGGGCATTATAACCAAAAGACATTGGCCGGCAATGGGCGTCTGGCCCGTCTTGGCTCCGAAAGTGTCCGGGAATTCATTTAGCAGCTTATTGGTGTTCACTGCCTTATGATGAAACCTTTCGTCAGCCAGAGTAATGTCATATTCGTCTTTCCTGGTAATTTCAAATATCTTCGCCACTTCCGGATTTTTATCCGCTTCCTGGAGGATATATTTGACAAGCATAGCCAAATCATTGGCAGTTGAGTAGTTGTATCCTTCGCCCGGGTAATCCGGGTCTAAACCGATGGGGTCAATAAAATGTGTATGTTTTAACCCGATTTTTTCGGCTTCCTCGTTCATAAGAGACACGAATCGCTGTTCACCCATAATTTCCGCCAAAGCCCGGGCCGCATCATTGCTTGATTCAATGAGTATTGAATGGAGCAATCGTTCAACCGTGAATTTTTCTCCCATTCCGAATCCGCCGATATTTTCTTCTGTTTCCACTGCTCTTTGCGATATGGCTGTTATTTGGTCAAGCTCGTAGTTTTTCAGGGAGATATAAGCGGTCAGAAGCTTGGTCAAGCTGGCAATGGGCATTATCTGGTCAGGCGATTTGTCAAATATGGTTCGCGGATTGCCGGAATTGGTCACTAAACTGATGGCTGATTTGGCATTTAGTCCGCCCAGCTCCCCCATTTTCCAATTCCTGAACGGTTTTAGAAAAGAATAATCAACTGGCGCGCTTGCTATTGCCGCGGTATAAATGCTTTCTGTTTTTTTCCAATAAAGATATTCATTGGCCATTCTTCCCAAGGCAACGCTCCCCAAAATCAGGGCGAGCAATAATCCTCCGGCCACAATGTTCTTGGCCGGCAACAGATTAAACTTAAATTTTGCCTTTGGACTCCAGGTTTCCAAATTCATTTTTTTATTATCTTAATCCCCAGTTCTCTTAGCTGGTTTTCTGAAACAAAAGACGGAGCGTCCATTACCGAGGCGACGCCTGAAGTGGCAGTCGGGAAGGCGACTGTTTCCCTGATGCTTTTTTCATTTAAAATTGTTTGCAATAATCGGTCAAACCCCGCGGCAATTCCTCCGTGAGGAGGAACGCCGTATTCAAACGCTTCCATGATATGTCCGAATCTTTCTTCCACCGCCTCCGGAGCGTGTCCCAGCGTTTCAAAGACCTTTTTCAAAACCTCTTTTTGATGTGTTCTTATAGAGCCGCCCATTATCTCTACGCCGTTTAGCGCCAAATCGTATTGTTTTGCCCTGAACCCGAGAAGTTCTTTTCTGCCTTTGGGACCTCTTAAATCCTCAACGCTCATCTTTTTAAATTTTTTAAGGTCTTCGTCCGCGAGCGCGGTGAACGGATGATGAACCGCGTCAACAGAGCCGTCTTCAAGCACTTCAAACATCGGAAAATCTTTTACCCAGCAAAAAGCCAGGCATCCGCCTTCTTTGTCCTTTCTTAAATCCGGCTTATCGCTTTTGTATTTTTTCATCGCCTCGGCGTAAGTGATTCTGGGGAACGGCTTTTCCTGTATTTTTTTGTTGAAAACTTTTTCCGTTAAATCAATCATCATTTCCTCTATTAAACTCAAAACATCTTCCTGCTCAACAAAACTCATTTCTATATCCACTTGGGTATGTTCAAAAAGGCGGTCGGCTCTCAAGTCCTCGTCCCTAAAAACATGGGGGAATTGAAAATATTTTTCAATACCCGCCACCATCAGCAGTTGCTTATACTGCTGGGGGCTTTGGGGCAGGGCGTAAAATTTGCCTGTTTGCAAGCGGGAGGGCACCAAAAAATCCCTTGCTCCTTCGGGCGTGGATTTGGTTAAAATCGGAGTTTCTATTTCTAAAAATCCCTTGCCGCCTAAAAAGTTCCTGATAAAGTTAGCGGCTTTTTGCCGGGCAATCAGATTATTTTTCATTCGCCCCCTTCTTAAGTCAAGGTATCGGTATTTTAACCGCTTTTCTTCTTTAATTTGATAGCCGTCGTCATCAATCGGGAAAGGCAGGGTTTTGGCTTCGGACAGGACCTTGATGGCTTCGGCAGACATTTCTATTGTCCCTGTTTCAATATTTTTGTTTTCCGTATTGCCTTCGCGTTTTTTGATAAGGCCGGTTATTTCCACCACCCATTCGGGCCGCAGTTTTTTTGCCGTTTCCAAAGCCGGTTTGTTCAAATTAGGCAAGAAAACCACCTGCAGAATGCCTGACTTGTCGCGCAAGTCAATGAAAATCAGTTTGCCGTGCGAGCGGTATGTTTGGACCCAACCCATTACCCTTACCTCTTCTCCTATATGTTTTAGCGTTTCTTCTATGTATGTTCTTTTCATTTTTTTGTGTTTTTGAACGATTATTAGCGATTATTTATTTTACCTGAAATCAAAAAAATTTCCAGTTGATAATATAAACAATATGAATAATCGGCTTGACACCATGGTGCAAATGTCGTTTTTTTAGCGCGCATTGAGAAAAATTGTCTTTTTGGTATAATAACAGAAAAATATGCAGAAACAATACGATTTTAAAAAACAGGAATTGAAATGGCAAAGATTTTGGGAAAAAGAGGGCTTGTATAAATTCAGTCCCCAAAAAGCGGGAAAAGTTTTTTCCGTTGACACCGACCCCCCGACTTTGAGCGGGAAAATGCATCTCGGCCATGTTTCTTCCTATACTCACGAAGATATAATCGCCCGCTATCGCCGGATGAAGGGAGAAAATGTCTATTTTCCCTTTGGCGTTGATAATAACGGTCTGCCTACGGAAAAACTGGTTGAATCAATCAACAGCGTTACTCTTTTTGAAGTGGGTCGCAAAAATTTTGTCCAACTTTGCCAGAAAACAATCAGCAAAATTTTGCCGGAATTTGTTTTCGGCTGGAAGAGAATCGGCGCGTCCTGCGATTTTTCCAATATCTATTCAACCATCAGTCCGGAGGCGCAGAAGATAAGCCAGCAGCGTTTTCTGGAACTTTTCAAACAGGGCCGGATATACCAGAAAGAATCCCCTACTCTTTTTTGTCCGGCTTGCCAGACCGCCATTGCCCAAGCCGAGCTTGAGGACAAGGAAGAGCAAACTGTTTTCAACGACATATATTTTGGACTTGAAGACGGAGGGAAAATAGTGATTTCCACCACCCGGCCGGAATTGCTGGCCAGTTGTGTGGCTGTTTTTGTTCATCCGCAGGACAAGAGACATAAGAATTTAATCGGGAAAACCGCTATTGTTCCGCTTTTCGGGCAAAAAGTTGAAATTTTGGCAGACGATAAAGTGGATAAAGAGAAAGGGAGCGGAATTGTAATGTGCTGCACTTTCGGGGACGCCGCTGATTTGGATTGGTATTTTAAGTATAAATTACCGTTAAGGATATCCATAACCAGGCCGGGAGAGCTTAATGAGCTGGCCGGCGAATTTAAGGGATTTTCATCAAAAATAGCGCGCAAGATGATTTTGGAAAAATTGAGAGAAAAAGGCCTGTTGGTTTCGCAAAAAGCCATCAGCCATTCGGTCAATGTCCACGAGAGATGCGGAACTGAAATAGAAATACTGCCTACCAAACAATGGTTTATCAAATATCTTGATTTAAAAAAGCAATTTCTGGCCCAGTCAGATAAATTGAATTGGCATCCGCAATATATGAAAGTGCGGTTGGATAATTGGATTAAGGGTTTGCGTTGGGATTGGTGCGTTTCCAGGCAAAGATATTTCGGCATTCCCATACCGGTTTGGCGCTGTAAGAAATGCGGGAAAATCATAACGCCCTCAATGAAGGCCTTGCCTGTTGACCCTCTTCATTCAAGTCCGGGCAAAAAGTGCGGCTGCGGAAGCAGCGAGTTTATTCCGGAGACCGATGTTTTGGACACTTGGGCCACCAGTTCCCTTTCCCCCCAAATCGCCCTGTCTCTTATAAAAGATAAAAAGGCAAGAGAAAAGATGTTTCCTATGTCTTTGCGGCCCCAGGCCCATGATATTATCAATTTTTGGCTGTTTTATACTCTTGCCCGTTCTTATCTGCATTATGAAAAGATTCCTTGGCGCGATGTTTTTATCTCCGGTCATGTTCTTGATTCCAAGGGCGAGAAAATGTCCAAGTCCAAGGGCAACGCGGTTGACCCGGAAACCATTCTGGAAAAGTACGGCGCTGACGCAGTGCGTTATTGGGCAGGGAAAGCCGGGATGGGAGATGATTTCAGATTCAGCGAAGAAGAGATTCGGCAAGGCAAAAGAACCGCTACCAAGATTTGGAACGCTTCGCGCTTCGCTCTTATGCATCTGGAGAATTATTCGCTGAAAAATGAAGACAGCCGATATCTGGAAGACGAAGACAAATGGATTTTTGCGAAATTGAACAAAGCGGTCAAAGAATACATTGTTAAGATGGATAATTACCAATACCCGAGAGCGATAGAGATGGCGGACAGCTTTTTCTGGAAAGATTTCTGCGACAATTATTTGGAAATCGTGAAATCGCGGGTTTATGAACCGAAAAATAAAGAAACATTAAGGGCAGCCCGATTCACAATTTACAAAATTATTTTAGGGACATTGAAACTCTACGCGCCCTTTATGCCTTTTGTCACCGAGGAGGTGTATCAGGATTATTTCCGCAAAACGGAAAAGGCAAAGAGTATTCACCTGACTCTTTTGCCGTTAATAGACAAAAAATTGGTTTTTCCTTCTGTGGCCAATGATTTTGAACAAGTCATAGATGCCATTGCTCAAATCAGAAAATACAAATCAGAACACCGGCTCTCGATGAAAGCGGAGGTGGAATCAATATCAATAAAAGCGAAAAATAAGGCGAAAATAAAAAAATACTTGCCCTTGATTAGCAAACTAATGTCAGTAGGAAAAATCGAGTAAGCTATTTTTTCTTTTTTAGTTTTTCTAAATCTGTCCTACTAATACCCGCTTCTCTTAAAATACTCATTATTGTTCCTTTGGGCAGGTCTTTTATGTGATAAGGAATCACTGCTCTTTTTTGAGTTTCTGGATGATAAAAAACAAAATGACTCCCAGTAGTATGGTCTAATCGGAAGCCAAGCTTCTTAAAAATTTGTACTAATTTTTTAGAGGTTAACGCAGAAAGCTTAGGCATTGGCCGAGGCCTTTTTAATTTCTACCGAAGTAAAAAAGCTTTCTTTGTCAGTGGGGATAGATTCTTTGTGTTTTTTCAGAGAGGCGAGATATCCCTTAATAGCGTCAACAGCCATTTTTTTTGCTTCCTGAAGAGTGCGGCCGTAGGTAACGCATCCAGGTAGGCTGGGAACAATTACCGTAAACCCACCCTCTGGTTCTCCGCGAAATATTGCATTATAATTAAGATTTCTATTCATAGTTTTATTCTAATGGAATCATTTTTATTGTCAACGGCAATTTTCGGGCTTTTGACAACTTCACAAATTAATATTCAATTCTCATTGCTTGTTTGACCAGAGATAGGGTTTCGGCAAATCTCAAGAGCTAATCAGATTAATCTATTAGATTTTCCGAGATTTTTTCTAATTCTCAAAAGGGGTGGTTCAATTTTTGGCAAATCTTCTTTAATCGTTTTCCACAATACCGCTTTATTCACTCCAAAATATTCGTGGATTAATTTATTGCGCATTCCTGCCATTATTTTCCAAGGAATATCATGGTACCGCTTTTTAATATTCGTTGGCATTCGCCTTGACGCTTCTCCTATGATTTCAAAATTTCTGATAACCGCATCCATGACCATAGAATTTTCGCAGAATTTTTTGAATGTTAAATTCGTAGTATAGCCCTCAATCTTGCCGACCGCTTCAATTATATCATCTAAATGAAGAGAGTAATCTCTTTCAGGCATAAATGGTCTCTTTAATTATTCGTTTTTTAATTTGCGGCCTTAAAGAATCTTTCATTACTAAATCAACTTTTATTCCCAATCGTTCCTTTAGAAAGTTTTCGAGCTCGATGAAAGAGAATAATCCTACAGGGGCGTAAAATTCCACTAAAATATCTAAATCGCTTGTCCTTTTTTCTTCCCCTCTTGCAAAAGAACCGAAAACCCCGATTTTGTTTACATTAAATCGCTTTTTCAATATGGGCCTTATTTCCCTAAGCGTTTTTTGGGCTTCTTTGATTTTTTTCATAATTTTATCATAAGCAATTTTCGGGCTTTTGATAACTTCACAAATCAATAATCAATTCTCATTGCTTGCTTGACCAGGGATAGGGTTTCGGCCGCTCTTTTTCGGGTCTTTTTCCTTCCCTGCTCCAAAATCTCGTCAATAAGTTTTGGTTTTTTGGCATACTGGCTTCTTTTTTTGCGGATTGGGTCTAAAAATTCGTTAAGCATTTCTGCCAGTTGTTTTTTGCAGGCAACGCAGCCGATTTTTCCCGCTTCGCACAATGGTTTTATCTCCTTCGCCTTTTCCGGAAAAAAGGCCAGATAATATTGATAAATATTGCAAATTTCCGGTCTGCCCGGGTCATCAATGCGGATTTTTTTGGTATCAGTAATCGCTTTCATCACTTTCTCCTCCACCACTCCCGGACTGTCAGACAAAAAGATGGCATTGTTTCTCGATTTGCTCATCTTTTGGCCGTCTAAGCCGGGCAAAGTCGGGGTCTGGCTCAAAATCGCTTCCGGCATTGGGAACACTTTTCCGAACAAGCGGTTAAAGGTGGCGGCAATTTCCCGCGTAATTTCAAGGTGGGGCAGTTGGTCTTTGCCCACCGGCACCGCATCGGCTCTGACGACTAGGATATCCGCTGCCTGCGAAACCGGATAACTGATAAAGCCCAAACTTGCTTTTTTCGTGCCAGAGGCCCTTATTTCTTCCTTGACCGTCGGGTTTCTCTCCACCCGCGCCATTGTTATCAGCATTGAAAAAAGAAACGTCAATTCCGCGATTTCCGGTATTTGGGATTGGACAAAAATCGTTGATTTATCAGGGTCGATGCCCACCGACAGATAATCCAGCACTATTTCTTTGATATTTTTCTTTATATTCTCCGCTTTGGACAATTGGTCTGTCAAAACCTGATAGTCGGCAATGATAAAATACGAGTCGTATTTGTCTTGAAAATCCACCCTATTTTTAAGCGAACCGACATAGTGGCCCAGATGAAGGGGCCCGGTCGGCCTATCCCCTGTTAAAATAGTTTTTCTCATTTATTGATTATTGAATAATTTGATTTTTTCTTCCACTTTATCCTGAATATCTTTTATCACAAAAGGCAGGATTTCATAGGGCTTGAAGGTTGATTTTTTCAAATGCCTTAGCATTGATTTTTTCCAGACCTCCCTCAATTCAGTATTGATGTTTACTTTCACTATTCCGTTTTTAACGGCTTTTTTAATGTCACTGTCATCTGTCCCGGACCCGCCGTGCAGAACCAAAAAGACATTAAGTTCTTTGTTGATTTTTTTCAATAAATCAATATTTAATCGTATCTTGTTTCGGTAAGTTCCGTGAACATTGCCGATATTTATTGCCAAAGAATCAATCCCGGTGGTTTTGACAAATTCTTTCGCTTTCTCTATGTCCTCATAAAAGGATTCGTCTATTTTAAAATTTTTGTTATGAACCTCTGAACCTCCTTTGATTGATTTTATCTCGCCTTCCACTAAAATTCCTTTTTTGTGCGCGGATTCAACGATTTTTCTCGCCTGCTTTATGTTTTCCTCAAATTTCAAGCCCGAGCCGTCAAAATGAATGGAATCATATCCGGATTGAATGGCTTTTTTGATGACATTTATATTTTTCCCATGGTCTAAATGCAGGAAAATATGAGGATAAGATTTTTTGAAATTCTTCATAAAATCAGCAATTCCTTCAATCCCCAGAAATGCCGCCTCGCTTTCGCTCGTCCCGAATATCACGGGAACCTTATGCTCGCGAATGGCCCCGAATATCCCGTTGAATTGGGTGATGGTGGAAAAGTTGAATTGCCCTATCGCCCGCTTTTCTTTCCGGGCTTTCTGCAAAAAATATTTAAGGGATTTGTTCTTAGAGCTCATATTTTTCAATCTTAATTTTGCGGTATTTTTGCCCCGCCTTTAACAATCCGTTCTTAGCCCCCCATTGGCTGACGCAGGCGGCAGTATTGGCGCTTCCGAGCTGAATGGCCTCGCCTACTCCCATTTTCTTGATTAACCCGGTTACCAGTCCGGAGCCAAAGGCGTCACCTGCTCCGGTCAAATCAGCGATTTTACTTCTTAAGGCCTCTCCTTTATAAACAAAGCGGCCGTCAAAAGCCATTAAGCCAGGTCCTCCGCCAGTCACGAATAATCCTTTTAAGTATGGCTTTATTTGGCGGAAAATATCTTCTATTTTTTGGCGTCCGAAAATCAATTCTGTTTCTTTTTTATTTGTCAATAAAACATCAATCTTGGGCAAAATCTTTGTAATGTCCTTTTTGTCCAGCTCAATTTGCTCTTTGCCCGGATTGAAAGCCACTCTTATCTTATTTTTATAAGCAAAATCAATTATTTGTTTTGTTTTTCTGGCGCCTTCGCCCGAAAGGGGGGCTAAATAAAACCAGTCCGCCCTCAATTTATTAAGATTGAAATTTTTGGGAACATAATTTGAAGCGTCTCGGTAAGCCAGAATAACCTTGCCTTTTTCCTTTTTACTAAGAATCACGGAATGGTTTGTCGTTTTGCCAGCCAGAGAACTCAAAAATTCTGTTGATATTTTATATCTTCTTAAATCCAAGAGCACGGAAAATCCCGCATAGTCCTTGCCCACACTGCCGCAGAAAGCCGTTTTCAGGTCCTGCAAAGCAAAAGTTGCGGCGGCATTGGTCCCCCCTCCTCCGGTGCGGATAACTAATTTTTCCACTTCTATCTTGTCCCCCAAAGGAAAGCAGAATTTTTTGTCAAAAAATTCTTTGGAGAAAATAAAGATATCTTCGCTGGCAGACCCGAATGTTATCACATCGTATTTATTCATACTCTCTTATTGTTTTTTATCTTTCAAATTAACCAATGTCTTGACTACTGCGTCAGGGCTTAGAGACATTGATTCAATCCCCTCTTTTGCCAAAAATTCCGCAAAATCAGAGAAAGTGGACGGCGCCTCCCCGCAGATGCCGACATATTTTTTCCTTTCCCGGCATTTCCTTATCACGATTTTCAGGGATTCTTTGACCGCTTCGTTTCTCTCGTCGGCAATATGCGCAATCTGGGAGTTATCCCTGTCCATCCCTACTGTTAATTGAGTCAAATCATTGGAACCGATGCTCATTCCGTCAAAAATATCCAAAAATTTATCAGCTAAGATTACGTTAGACGGGATTTCGCACATCACATAAACCTTTAGTCCTTGTTCCCCTTGGCTAAGCCCGAATTTGTTCATTAAATCAATGACTTTCGCCCCTTCTTCGGGCGTCCGGCAGAATGGGACCATCACAGAAACATTTTTCAGTCCGAAGACATCCCTGACCCTTTTAATGGCCTCGCATTCCATATTGAAAGCAGGGACGAATCTTTCATCATAATACCGCGAAGCGCCCCGCCAGCCGAGCATGGGATTTTCCTCAATCGGCTCGTATTGCTGTCCGCCTATCAGCTGGGCGTATTCATTGGTCTTAAAATCGGAGAATCTGACGATGACTTCCCGCGGATAAAAGGCGGCGGCGATTTGCCCGACGCCCTCGGCCAGTTCTTTGACGAAATATTCTTTTTTGTCTTTATGCTCCACGGTTATTTCTTCTATCTGCTTTTTTATTTTTTTATCCTTTAATTTGTTAAAATTATACAGGGCCATTGGATGGCATTTGATTTTTTGGGCAATAATGAACTCTTCCCGCGCCAAGCCCACTCCCTGCACCGGCAGGAAAGATGTTTTGAAAGCCAGTTCCGGCGCCCCGATATTAACGCTTATCTTTACTTTGGTTTTCGGCACCTTTTTAAGATTATATTCTTTGACTTGATAAGGAACTTTGCCAAGGAAGATTCTTCCCTTCAGCCCCTGGGTGCAATCAACTGTTATGTATTGTCCTGTTTTCAAAACCTTGGTCGCTTTTTCAGTGCCGACAATGCAGGGTATTCCCAATTCTCTGCTGACAATTGCGGCATGAGCGGTTTTTGAGCCCTCGTCCGTAACGATAGCCGAAGCCATTTGCATAACCGGCACCCAATCAGGGTCGGTCATTTTGGTGACCAAAATCTCCCCTTTCTTAAATTCATTCATCTTCTTTACATCAAAAATTATTCGCGCCTTGCCCTCGCCTATTTTATCGCCGATAGCAATGCCTTTGAGAACCGGCTCTGTTTTGGCGCTGATGGAATATTCGGTATAAATTGTTTTTGCTTCAGAGCGATGAACTGTTTCCGGCCTTGATTGAACGATAAAAAGTTTCCCGGTTTTCCCGTCTTTGGCCCATTCCAAATCCTGGGGCATCCATTTTTTATTGAGGCCGGAGTAGTAATCCTCAATTTTGCACGCCCATTTTGCCAAAGTCAGAATATCGCTGTCGGACAAAGAAAATTTTAATTGCTGTTCTCTTTTGACCGAAACTTCTTTCAGCCCGCCCTTGGCGCCGTAAACGAGCTTTTTGGTTTTTCTGCCGAGGTTTTTTACAATTATTGATTTATAACTCTCTTTAAGAGTCGGCTTAAAGACGAAAAACTCATCAGGGGTAATTTTCCCTTTGACAATCATTTCCCCCACTCCCCAGATGGAATTGATTAAAACCACGCCGGGGAAGCCGGTTTCCGTATCCAAGGTGAACATCACGCCAGAGGAGCCGATTCCGGAATTGACCATTTTTTGCACTCCCACAGACAGGGCAATCTGCAAATGGTCAAAGCCCTTTTCCTGCCTGTAAGCAATGGCCCGGTCAGTGAAAAGAGACGACACGCATTTTTTTACCGCTTTCAGAACCTCCTGTTCCCCTTTAATGTTCAAATATGTTTCTTGTTGACCCGCGAAACTCGCGGCTGGAAGGTCTTCCGCAGTCGCGGAACTGCGCACTGCCACCGCGATATCTTTTTCCTTGTAGATTTGGCAAAGTTTTTTGTAATATTTTACAATCTTTCTTTTCAATTTTTCCGGGATTTCCGCGCCCAAAATCAGTTCCCTGCATTTTTTGCCGGTTGCTTGCAGATTATTAATGTCATTGGGTTTGTAACTTTTGAAAACTTCTTTTAACCGGTCATAAACCCCGGTTTCTTTCAAAAAAAGGAAATAGGCGCGGGAGGTAAGGGCAAAGCCGTTGGGGATATTTATTCCTTCCGGAACCAAATGTCTGAACATTTCTCCGAGTGAAGCATTTTTGCCGCCCACCAAGGGGACGTCCTTTATGCCGATATTCTTGAACCAAACAATGTATTTTTTAAGCATATTGATAAATCAAAATGATTTTCTTATTTAGCCGTTCTTACTAACGCCTTCATCGCCTCCACTGCTTCCAAGGGGTCTGAATAATTGGGAATTTTGTTTTTCTCCAATAATTTGACCGCTTTTTTAATGCTTTTTTCTCCCAGAAAAGCGGTAACAATCGGCTTGTTCTTGAACCTTTTTTTTGCTTCAATAACAATTTTAGCATTTTCCACGGACTTAGTCATTATTTGAACTGTTTGCAGAACAATCAATCCATGGACATTTTTTTGTTTTAACATTGAGTTGACGGCCAATTCGTAATCTTTGGTTGCGGCGTCGCCGATAATATCCAAAGGATTGTTTTGCGACCATCGGTCAGGCATTTTGAAAGCGGGTCTCGGCAAATCAATATTATTTTTACTGCAATAGTCAGCGGTTAAAATAGCCGCGCCCCCGCCGTTGGAAACTATAGCTATTCCGTTTTTGCATCTTGGCTGCCAGCTTAACGCTTTGGAAACGTTCAAGAGCTGTTCTATGGAGCCAACCTCAATCAGTCCGGCCTGATTAAAGGCGGCAGAGTAAATTTCCGCCTGGCCAGCCAAAGCGCCCGTGTGAGAGCCAACCGCTCTGCGAGTTGCCTTTGTTTTTCCTCCCTTTAGAACCACTATTGGCTTGCGGATACTTTTAACTGCCTCAAAAAATCGCCGGCCGTTTTTCAGGCCCTCAAAATACAGGGCAATGACCTTTGTTTCAGGGTCATTTTTTGCCCAATTCAAGAAGTCGACCAAGGTCAGCCCGGCCTCATTGCCAGAAGAAATGAGGGCTGAAAAACTATGTGATTTGCCGGAAGAAGCGTCGATAATAGCGTCTATAAGGGCTCCGGATTGGGATATCAGGGTGATATCCCCCCTGTTCGGCGTCAAGGGCGCAAAAGAGGCGTTAAGCCCGGTAGGGGGCCTTAAAACGCCCAAGCAATTAGGCCCTACAAACGCTATCTTGGCGCGGCTTAAGGCCTGTTTTACCTTATCCTGCAGAAGAGCGCCTTTTCGTCCCATTTCAGCAAATCCGGAAGAAATAATGACAACGGATTTTACCCCTTTTTGGACGCATTCTTCAGTTATTTTCGGCACGATTTGCGCCGGCACAGCGATAACTGCCAAATCTATTTGTCCTTTTGCCGCCAAGACAGACGGCAAAGTTTTGATGCCAAAAACCTTTTTTCTGTTAGGATTTATCAGGCAAATTTTCCTCCCTCTTCTGGCGGCAAGCAAATTTTTTACCAATCCCCGGCCAACCGAGCCGGGCCGGTCAGTGGCGCCGATTACAGCGATTGTTTCGGGATTAAAAAGATAATCTAATTTTTTTAAACCAACGGCCGCAAGGTTCTGTTGGACGTCAGCAAGGCGGGCCCTTGAGATAATTTTGGCGTCAATAACCAGCGCCTCTTTTTTATTGGCGATTACCGGATTAAGGTCAATTTCTCTAATTTGTTTTTCATTGGAAATTATAGAAGAAAGGGATAATAAAATACTTTCTAATTTCAGGAGATTGACCGGCTCTTTCCCGCGAAAACCCTTAAGGATTTCAACTCCTTTGATTTCCCCTGTCATCTGCCTTGCTTCTTTGCGGGTGATGGGAGCCAGCCGGAAAGAAACATCTTTTAACACTTCTGTGAAAATGCCGCCAAGACCAAAGGCAATTATGGGGCCGAATACAGAATCCCTCTTGGCTCCGATAATAATCTGCTCGCCGGTAATCATTTTTTGTATGAGAATTTCGGTTTTTTTGGCTTTGGCGATTTTTTCAATCTTCGCCCAAGCAATTAGGAGTTCTTTTTCGTCTTTAATATCCACAATCACCCCTCCAATGTCTGTCTTGTGGATTATTTTTGGAGAAAATATTTTCAGGACTGCGGGAAATCCGTTTTGTTTTGCAAAAGAAATCGCCTCGTTTTTCGTTTTAACGATTTTCGCTTTTGCCTGCGGAATTTTGTATTTCGCCAGCAGATTATTTGTTTCCCCGAATCCCAAAAGCATATTCAATCATTGTATCCCATATTTTCAAAATTGAAAACAAAAACCGCCTATGCGGTTTTTAAAAAAAAGGGTGCCGGTTTTCGACACCCATCGACGGACTTTGTAGTGCGCTTCAGATGAGAGCGCGCCCAAAGACGCGAGCCCAGAACTTGTCCCGCTTGCTCCATACGGGCTTGCCCGTGTCGTAGCGGTAGTAATTGTTGCAAACCGGACAGTAGCCCGCATTTGGTCTTCCCCAAAAATCAGGGGAATCGCCCATCAACTCCACTTTTGGGTGGACGGGACAGTGCGTGGTTGGCGGCTGTGGCAGGGCGGACTTCTCCTACCTCCTTTCGCGAGGGCCTTTGTTCTGTTTTCAGATTATAGTGTTTTGATAAGAAAGTAAAGCAAAATCCGCCTGGCGGCGGATTTGTTTTTAGTTTTAGATTCTAATAACTCAATTTTATATCCAATTTTCCAGCAATTTGCTGAATCCATTTTTCGTGTCTGTCAACTTTGTGTCCCAACATTACCATTTCCTGGAAATAATCATCAGCTCTCTTGGCGTAAGCGTCCACGGCTGAAGTTAGGTCCCTGATATCTTTTTTGTCCGCTTTGTTTTCCTTCAAGTCCTCCAAAAATCGTTCCACTCCGGAGAATCTATCGCTTACTAAGTCAAATTTATCATCCACCCCGGAAAACTTATCACCCACCCCGGAAAACTTATCATCCACCCCGGAAAACTTATGGTCTAAATATTCGATTAATTCACTATAATCTTTGTCCATATTCTCATTATATTTATATAATTCG
>Ga0066637_10000805_pt1 | contig 19541 bp, 18 predicted proteins | sample CryGeyCG2014_020_FD_62737 | JGI IMG/M metagenome (GOLD analysis project Ga0066637, IMG submission 62737) | Groundwater microbial communities from aquifer - Crystal Geyser CG08_land_8/20/14_0.20 | ecosystem: Environmental > Aquatic > Deep subsurface > Groundwater | place: USA: Utah: Grand County...
TTCCGAGCGATTAGAAGAAGGAGGAAGTGCCTGAAATGTAAGAACCGTTTCACCACTTATGAAAGGGTCGAACTCGCCAACCTCCTGGTAATTAAGAAAGGTAGACGAAGAGAGAGTTTTGACAGAAACAAACTCGAGCTCGGGATAATGAAGGCTTGCGAGAAGAGGCCGATTTCCAAAGAGCAGATAGATAAGATAGTGTCCGACATAGAAAGAAAACTCCAAGCCACTTGCGACACCGAGGTGAAGAGCAGAGAGATTGGGGAGTTGGCAATAAAAGCCTTAAAAAAGACCGACAAAGTTGCCTACATTCGTTTCGCTTCAGTCTACAAATCTTTTGATGACATCAAATCTTTCGAGCAGGAATTAAAAATTTTCAAGAAAAAAGGATTCCAGCCCAAGGCTGGTCCCCCGACAGGTCGGGGCGTGGCGCCTAGGGCGGAAAAAAAGAAAAGATCTAAGGTAACTAAAAGGTAAACCCCGTTAGATAAAAGCAATAATCTAATGGGGTAGACCATCTAACGGGGTAAATATGACTAAAGAGAACCGAGGACTCTTCCAATACCTTACAAGGGAAATAGAGAATACTGGTCTGCCGAGAGAGGCGGTAGAGGAGGTAATCGAGGTTATTGGAAAGAATTTTGAGAAATACAAGAAGCTGCCCGAGAGTCAGTTGGAGATGACCGAGATCTTGAAGGTGGTAAAAAAGAAAGAGGATTATAAAGACTCTACCGATCTTCACCTTTTAGTTTCTGCTCCCACTAAGGGAGAAACCTCTAATTGGGATAGAAAAAGAATTGTCAGTGCCCTTGAAAGAGAAGCTCAGCTTACCAAAGAGGAGGCTTCCGATATAGCCTTTGCTGTTGAGAGAAAAGTATTAGCCTCTGGCATTAGAACTATAAACATAAACCTTTTAAGAGAACTGGTGGACAATGAGCTTTTCGAGAGAGGCTATCAAGCCAAACTCAAAAAGCAGGAAGTTATTGGTATGTCTACCTATAACATCAGCCAGCTGATTCTTTCTAATACCAAAGAGAATAGCAATATAAAATCAAATAATCCTGAGGCGGTAAACTTAGGAATCGCGGAAACGATCCTAAAGCAGTATGCTTTAAAAGAAATCTTCTCTCCGGAGATTGCTGATGCTCACATGAAGGGAGCCATCCATCTTCACGATTTAGGATATCCAGTTCGAGCTTACTGCTCAGCTCATTCGATAGAGTATTTGAAAAAATATGGTTTAAGATTAGAGAATTTAAGTACCGTCTCCACTCCGGCAAGATACGCTTCAACTCTAACCGGACACCTGAATACCTTTTTGGCTTCGATGCAGGCTTACTATGCCGGTGCTTTAGGTTTGACTTATGTCAACATTTTTTATGCCCCTTACCTTGTTGATATAGATGAGGAAGATTTAAAACAAGAGGCGCAGTATTTAATCTTTTCCTGCTCTCAAAATGCTTTCTCGAGGGGTGGTCAGACCCTGTTTATAGATTTTAATGTTCACCTTGGAGTTCCTGATTACCTAAAAAATGTTCCCGCCATTGGACCCAAAGGAAAATATACTGGTAAGACCTATGGCGATTATGAGGATGAAGCTCAAAGATTCTTAAAAGCAATGATGGATGTTTGGCGTGAGGGAGATTTTGATGGCAAGCCTTTTCCCTTCCCGAAGATGAATCTTCATGTAGATGAGAACTCCTTTAGAGACCCTAAACAAAGAGAACTTCTAGAGTATGCCTCGAAAATCGCTTCAGAAAATGGTGCCCCATATTTTGTTTATGACCGCGACAAGGTCAATCTTTCGATGTGCTGTCGCCTCAGAACTAATATCACCGACAAGTATGTGATAGAGCATCCTGAAAGTATGCGTTTCTGCGGCTTCCAGAATGTAACCATAAATCTGCCTCAAGCCGCTTATAGAGCAGGAAGAAAAAAGAAGGGTGCGCTAGACGAGGTTGTAAAAGAGGTTGAAGAGGCAATGGATTTGGCAATGAAGGCTCATTTTGAAAAGAAGGGGTTTATAAAGAAACTAATGGAACCGGGAAGACCAATGGCGCAGGTCGGCGAGATAGCTTTAGACGGCAGACCCTATATTGATTTAGAAAAAGCCAGCTACATAATCGGTATCATAGGCTTAAATGAGTGTGTAAAATACCTAACCAGCGAGGAGCTTCACGAAAATGATGATGTTTTAAGAATAGGTTTAAAGATAATCTCCGCTATGTATTTGAAAGCCAAAAAATTAGAGAAGGAAACCGGTTTTAAGGTTGTTCTTGAGGAGACACCGGCTGAGTCAGCTTCCCTAAGACTGGCAAAAGTAGACCTTAAAGAGTACCCAGAGAGCGCCAAGTATGTGAGAGGCGATATCTCTTCTGGTACAGTTTATTACACCAACAGCATTCATTTGGCTGCTGACGTGTCTGTTTCTATAATCGAAAGAATAGAAAAACAAGGCAAGTTCAATAATTTGATAGAAGCCGGTTGCATAACTCATGTTTTTTTGGGCGAACAGCGACCATCTCCCGAAAGCATTTACTCTTTAGTTAAGAGAACTTGGGATAACACCTTAAGCGCCCAGATTGTCATATCCCCGGAATTTACCTTTTGTGATGATTGTCATAAAATCAGTGCTGGATACAGGAGAGAAGTGAATAGACCAGGTGGCATAAAAAACAAGATACAAAAAGATGATAGGGTCTGGTACAGATGTCCTCACTGCGGATTTGAAACTGAAGCAATCTATAAAGGAGCTCAGGACAACGTACCCTTAGAGGAGCAGTATATCATCTGCGGTGACGAGACATCAGGCGGTTGCGGAAAGGCAATAAAGCAGAGCGTGGCAGAACTTCTAGAAAGAGGTCTGGTGAAAAAAATAGCAAAGAACAAGAAAATTTCAAAAACATTAATTAAAGAAAGGTAAAAAATATGCAAACACCAGAACTAAAAACTTTAACAAGAGAAGAAGTGCACGAACTAAGCCATTCAAGCGAAGGTCTAGCAGCCCGCCGGGCAGAGCCTCTGGGCGGAGCCTGTCCTTTTTGCGGCTCTACCAATGTTTATGGAATCTCGAGAGTGGTTGGTTATTATTCGCCCATAAACAATTGGAATCTTTCCAAACAAGCTGAATTCGAAGCTCGTCAAAGAGGAGACTACAAGTTAAGTTAAAAGTTAATGCAGGTAAAAATCTTCATTAAGAAAACTTGTCCTAAGTGCCCGCCAGCAAAAGAATTAGCCGAGGATCTAAAGAACAAAGACATAAAAGTGGAGTTATATGATATGGATACTCCGGACGGCTTGGCGGAAGCCTCAATGTTTAATGTAATGGCAACTCCCACAATAATAATAGTTAATGACGAAGGTAAAGAAGAAAAAGCCTATCGAGGGGTGGTGCCTCAAGCAGAAGAGATAATAAGGGGCTCATGATGGCTTTAGACATAAAAGGATTTGAACCTACCTCTTTGATCGACTGGCCGGGCAAGATCTCGGCAGTTATTTTTTTACCGGGTTGTAATTTTAGGTGTCACTACTGCTACAACCCGGAGTTTATTTTGAATCCCCAGACTTTGAAAGACGTGGATGATGAGAAAATCTTTAGTTATTTGGAAACCAAGAAAAAGTGGCTGGATGGTGTGGTAATGCTGGGCGGTGAGCCGACCATTCACAAAAGTTTTGAAAAAATCGTAGAGATGATAAGAAATTTGGGATTAAAAGTCGCTGTGCACACAAATGGCACCAATCCCAAGAGTTTAAAAAAATTGATTCAAGAAGGCAAAGTTGATTATTTTGCCATGGACATAAAGGCACCGTTGGATAAATATGAAAAGGTAGTCGATGTCAAAGTAAGAAAAGATGCTATAAAGGAGAGTGTTAAAATAATAAGGAATTCCATAATTGACTATGAATTCAGGATTACTGTCGTTCCGGGATTGATTGACAAAGATGGTATCAGAAAGATCGGCGAGTGGCTCAAAGGCTCTAAGAGACTCTTTATTCAACAGTTCAGAAATGAGAAGACATTGGATCCAGAATATACTAAAATAAAGCCCTACAAAATAGGTGAGCTAATGGAGCTTAAAAAAGCAGCCGAGCCTTTTTTTGAGATGGTGGAGATAAGAGGAGTTTAATCCGCCAAAGACGGATAGACAATTTCTAATTTCTAATTCCTAATTTCTAAACAAATCCCAATGACCAAAATCCAAATTACAAAACAAAAAATAAAACATTTTAAATTTAGAACATTGGAATTTAGAATTTGTTTACCCCATATTAGAAATTAAAAATTTCTAACGGGGTTTAGGATTTAGATATTAGAATTTAGAGTTTAAATTTATTATGCTAAATTTTTTAGTAAACACTTTTGACATTTTCGTTGAGATAACAGTAGTTCTTATATTTATAAGAGTTATTTTGTCGTGGTTCGGGGCAAAAAGCCGCTTTTTTGAGCTCCTTACAGAACTTACCGAACCAGTATTAGCCCCGATAAGAAAAATTCTCCCCAAGACCTCTTTTATAGATTTTTCACCTATTGTGGCAATAATACTCCTTCAAGGTCTTCAGTATTTAATTCACTATTTAGCAAAAATTCCATACTAAGATAATAAAATTATTGACAAAAGTAGCTGGATAAAGTAGATTGTTTTGATTTGTAACTTGAAAATAGAGAGGACGTGGTAAAGATGGGTTGCGCTAAATGCCAGAAAGACTATTCATGCTTAGTATGTGTAGATAATCCCTTTGAAGTAAATACGGATACTAAGTGTTTTTTTGAAAATTGTAAGGCCAGAATAAAAAATGACTCATGGTCGCTTCACGAAGGAAAGGAATCTTTAAGAATTTATTTTTGTGAAGATGGTCATATATACTGCAAGTACTGGAAATGGGACGATAAAGAGGAGAAAACCCCCGGAATATTTTTTGGACAGTTAAACAACCAGTGGCAATTTTTGGAATCAGGGGACAAATGGCGAGGATTTGGGTTCTTGCCTGAAGATTTTCAAAAAGAACTTAATAAGTTCTTACGCAGCATAACTGTTTAGAAATTTGAGCGGGATATTCATATGAAGAAAACGAGCGAAAGATTCATCAGGCTAAGTGGGAGAGCGATAACCGTTTAGCTCAGATTAAAAAGCAACTTAAGGAAGAATTGGAAAATATTCTTCCAGAACTTGAGCATAAGCTAGGTGAGTTTAATCTGGGCTATCTAAATACAAAAAAGCTTTTAACGGAAATTGCCAATATAAAAAAAGAGCTTCAAGAATTAGAAACAGTCTAAATATTTACACCGACTAAAACCTTAGTCGGTTTTTTTAATAATTTTTCTGTTCCTTTCTTTAAGGAAACAAAAGAACCAAAACTTGTTAATGTTTTAAACTTCTTTGTTCTTTTGGCCAGACAAAAGAACAGAAATACTATTTTTTAAAGCCAAAAATTCTGGTATAGTAGTTTATACCGATATCAGGTTTCAAAAAGGAAGCAAAATGTTTAAAAAAGTAGATCCAAAGCAGAATTTTCCCAAACTTGAAGAAAAAATCTTAAAGTTCTGGAGAAAGAATAAGACTTTCGAGAAATCAGTCAAAAACCGGCCCAAAAGCAAAACCTTCTCTTTTTACGATGGACCGCCTTATGCTACGGGCATGCCTCATTACGGCCATTTGCTCGCTGGTACTATTAAAGATGTGGTTCCTCGCTATAAAACTATGCAGGGCTATCGTGTAGAAAGAGTTTGGGGTTGGGATACCCACGGCCTTCCGATTGAAAATATTGTAGAGCAGGATCTTAATTTCAAAACAAAGCTCCATATCCGCGAGTATGGAATTGATAAATTTAATGAGAAGTGCCGAGAGAGCGTTTTAACTTACACAAAAGAGTGGAGAAAGATTGTTGAGCGGACCGGACGCTGGGTTGATATAGAAAACGCCTACATAACGATGGACATCAAATACATGGAGTCTGTCTGGTGGGTTTTTAAATCACTTTGGGATAAAGATTTAATTTATAAAAGCCACAAAGTCCTACCTTATTGTCCCCGATGCGCCACCGGACTTTCCAATTTCGAAGTGGGATTAGAGTATCAAGATAAAACTGATAAAGCCATAACCGTTAAGTTTGAGCTTGAAGACGAGCCGGGAACATATTTTTTAGCATGGACCACTACGCCATGGACATTGCCGGGCAATTTAGCATTGGCCGTGGGCAAAGATATTAAATATGTAAAGATAAAATCCGGTAAAAATAAGTATATTTTAGCTAAAGACAGGCTGGAGATCTATAAAGAAGATTTAACCGGTAAAACAGAAGAAGAGATTTTAGGAAAAGATTTAGTTGGTAAAAAATACAAACCGATTTTCCCATATTATAAAAATCCCAAGAAAGCTTTTGAAGTTATCTCCGGCAACTTTGTTTCAACAGAAGACGGAACTGGCATTGTTCACATTGCCCCGGCCTTCGGTGAAGATGATTATAATGTTGCTAAAGAAAACAATATAGATTTTTTTATGCCTGTTGACGATTTGGGCCATTTTACATTAGAAGTTTTCGATTATTCCGGTAAAGGCGTTATTGAATTTGAAACCAATGAGCAGATTACAAAAGATTTAAAAGACAAAGTTTTAAAAACAGAATATTATTCCCATGCATACCCCCATTGCTGGCGCTGTAAAACCCCCTTAATTTACAAAGCAATAGACAGCTGGTTTGTAAGAATCGATAAACTTAAAAAACAGGCCATAGAAAACAACAAAAAAATCCACTGGGTTCCCGATTTTGTCGGAAAAGGCAGATTCCAAAAAATGCTGGAGAGTGCTCCGGACTGGAACATTTCCCGAAACCGTTTTTGGGGGGTGCCTTTGCCGGTTTGGGTTTGCAAAAAATGCAATAAAACCCAAGTTTTTGGAAGCGTTAAAGAGCTTGAAGAATCAGCCGGCAAAAAAATAAGTGATATTCATCTTCATAAACTTCTTGATGTAAAAATAAAATGCCAGTGTGGGAGCTTAATGGAACTCACCGGCGAAGTTTTGGATGTTTGGTTTGATTCTGGCAGTATGCCATATGCGTCTATTCATTATCCTTTTGAAAATAAGGAAAAGTTCCAGCGTGATTTTCCGGCAGATTTTATTGCCGAGGGGATAGACCAGACCCGTGGTTGGTTTTACTCTCTTTTAATTTTAGGAACTGCACTTTTTGGGAAATCACCCTATAAAAATGTAGTAGTTAACGGGATTGTTTTGACCGAAGATGGGCAAAAAATGTCTAAGAGTTTGAATAATTACCCGGATCCCATGGAGGTAGTGGAAAAATATGGTGCTGATTCCTTGCGATTTTATATGATGGGCTCGCCGGCGGTAAAAGCCGAGGATTTGTGTTTTTCGGAAAAAGGAGTTGATGAAGTATTCAAAAAAATTGTTCTAACCCTCTGGAATTCTTATAGCTTTTTTGTAACTTATGCCTCGCTTGATAACTTTAAGCCAAAAAATAAATTGAATACCGATAACGTTCTAGATAAATGGATTATTTCAAAATTAAATAATCTGATTAAGAGCATTACGGATAAGATGGAAAGATATGAGCTTTCCCTAGTCATTAGGGAACCTAGTGATTTTATTGAGGAACTTTCTAACTGGTATATCAGAAGGTCAAGGAAGCGTTTTTGGAAAAGCGAAAACGATACTGATAAGTTAGCAGCCTACGAAACTTTATATTGGGTGTTAATTAATTACTGTAAGCTTTTGGCTCCGTTTTCGCCATTCATTACCGATGAAATCTGGCAAAATTTAGTCCGAGAGATTGATCCAAAGAGAGAGAAAAGTATTCATCTTTCTGACTGGCCAAAAGCCGATGAAAAGATGCTTCATAATGAACTTGAAGAAAAAATGACAATGATTAAAAGTGCGGTGGAGCTGGGACTGTCGGAGCGTGCTAAAAACGGTATTAAGGTTCGTCAACCGCTATCTAAACTTACAATAGAAACACCGCTTGAGCCAAGACAAAACTTATTGGATGTTGTTGCGGATGAAATAAATGTAAAAAAAGTTTTACTAAAAAAAGGAAAAAAACTCGCCGTTTCGCTTGATACAAAAATCACTCCAGAGCTGAAAAAAGAGGGATTGGCGCGCGAGCTAGTTCGCCAGATTCAGGAAGCGAGAAAGAAAGCTGGTTTTAATGTCGAGGATCGCATAAAAATATACTTTGAAACCAAGAGCAAGGCTTTAAAAGAAACGATAAGCGAATTTCAGGAGAAGCAGGATTACAGCATCAAGCGGGAAACTTTAGCTCGAGAGATTAACGAAGAAAAATCCCGTGATATAGATTATGAGTCAAAACTAAAAGTCAATGGCGAAGAAATCTGGCTCGGACTAAAAAAAATTAAAAAGTAAAAATTAAAATCTGTTAACTGTTTTCTGTTAACTGTTAACTGTCTTATTATGGATTTGCGGCGTTTAAAAAATTTGGATTGGATATTAATAATCGTAGCCCTTTTTTTATTTACGATAGGCATTCTGATAATCTACAGTACTACCTCTCCTACCTCTGGGTTTACTGAGACGCGAAACCAAATAATTTACGGTCTTTTAGGGTTTTTCTTGATGCTCTTGTTTGCCTTTTTGGATTACCGAACCTTCAAATCTCTCACTCATATTCTCTATATTTTGATGATTGGTCTCCTGCTCTATGTTTTGATTCTAGGAAGATTAGCTCATGGAGCAACCCGTTGGATTGACTTAGGATTTTTCCAGCTCCAGCCATCAGAGATCTCCAAAGTTTTCCTGATTATCATTCTGGCAAAATACTTTTCAAAAAAATCTTCAAAATCAGATTCTTTTAGAATGTTTGCTGTTTCTTTAATTTATACAATTATTCCGGTCGTTTTGGTTATTGCCCAGCCGGATTTGGGTACTGCGCTGGTCCTTTTGGCGATATGGGCTGGTATGGTTTTGGCGACTCAGATAAAAAAAATATATTTGTTTGGTTTGGGATTTTTAACTTTAATTTCAGCGCCGATAGTTTTTCATTTTTTGAAAGATTACCAGAAAAACAGGATACTTACTTTTTTAAATCCTTCAAGCGATCCGCAGGGTGCGGGTTATAATGTTTTACAATCTACAATTGCCATCGGTTCCGGAAAAATTTTCGGAAGAGGATTGGGCCATGGCCCACAAAGCCAGCTGAAGTTCCTGCCCGAGCGCTACACCGATTTTATCTTTGCTGTTTTGGGCGAGGAGCTTGGTCTAGCAGGTGGTGTAATTCTATTAACTTTGTTCACTATTTTGATGCTTAGGGTTATAAGAGCCGCCAGAATATCTTCTGATAATTTTGGTAGTTTGTTAGGAGTTGGTGTAGCGGTTTGGATTTTGTTTCAGGTTTTGGTAAATATTGGAATGAACATCGGCATAATACCGGTCACTGGAGTTCCTTTACCTTTGGTAAGTTATGGTGGCAGTTCGGCAATGGCGATTTTAATATCACTTGGTTTGTTGCAGAGCGTCCAGCTTCGCTACAAGAAATTAAACTTTAAGGGATGATTTATTAAAGGGTTGAATGGCTTTAAAATTTTTGCTAATATATTCATATTATAAATATAAAGTAAAGTAGTCCCGCACCCCGACCAGGGTCGGGGTGCGGGGTCTCCGCCTCGCTAAGGAAGAAATTTAAGCGAGGCTTCGAGAATAGAAAATGGCACAAAAAGAAAATATTAAAAAAACAGCCAAGAAGGCAGCCAAAAAGGCTGCCAAGGTGGTCCCGACGGATGTCGGGATCGCCCGTAAGGCGAAAAAAACCCCACTTGCGAAAAAAGAGCCTCTAAAGAAGACTCGAACTTTTGTTGTGATAAAAACCGGAGGAAAGCAGTATAAAGTAGAAGAGGACCAGGAACTTTTAGTAGAGAAGCTGGAGGGAAAAGAGGGGGAAAAGGTAACTTTTGGTGATGTTTTATTGATTGCCAAAGATAAAGATGTGAAAATTGGCACTCCGACTGTGCCTCAAGCTAAAGTAGAAGGGAAAATCATCTCCCAAGAGAAAGGCAAAAAGGTAATAGTTTTCAAAATGAAGCCGAAAAAGAGATACAGGAAAAAAGCCGGTCACCGTCAGCTTCTGACAAGGGTGAAAATAGAAAAAATCTTTGCTTAAAAAAATCCCCACCAGGGGATTTTTTCGTGGTAAAATAAAGTTATGAGCGAATACAAAAAACCATTAGCCGACAGGATGCGGCCCAGAAACTTGAAAGAGTTTAAGGGACAGGAGCATATTCTAGGTCCAGGAAAACCATTAAGACAGCTGATCGAAAAAGATGAGCTTTCTTCCATGATACTTTGGGGTCCGCCGGGAACTGGAAAAACAACTATTGCTCGAATCATAACTGCATCAACCCAGAATCACTTTGTGGAGTTTTCGGCAGTAGCTTCCGGCGTGGCTGATATAAGAAGGGTAGTCAAGGAAGCCAAAGAACAGATGCGGGCTTTCGGAAAAAAGACGATTCTTTTTGTGGACGAGGTTCATCGTTTCAATAAAGCCCAGCAGGATGCCTTTCTGCCGCATATCGAAAACGGCACCATAATTTTAATCAGCTCAACAACCGAAAATCCGGGTTTTGAAATAAACTCGGCACTTCTTTCAAGGATCCGTCTTTTCAGACTCGAACCGCTGGAAGACCAAAACATAAGAGAGATTATAAAAACAACCCTTAAAGATAAAGAGCGCGGTTTGGGGAAAATGGACTTAAAAATCGACAAAAAAGCCGAAGATTACATGGTAAAACTGGCAAACGGCGATGCCCGAATTCCTCTAAATATTCTGGAAATCGTGGAAGCCAACTTAAAAAAGGGTTCAAAAATTACTTTAAAAGTTATAGAAGATATTGCCGCCAAAAAAGCTTTAAAGTATGACAAAGCCGGCGATGCCCACTACGACACTATCTCGGCTTTCATAAAAAGCATGCGGGGGAGCGATCCGGACGCCGCGGTTTATTATTTGGCGCGGATGCTGGAAGCAGGAGAAGACCCTATGTTTATTGCCAGAAGATTGGTAATTTTTGCTTCCGAAGATATTGGAAATGCCCATCCTGCGGCTTTGATTTTAGCCCAAGCTTGTGCTGATGCGGTTCATTTTGTGGGAATGCCGGAGGCAAAACTTATTCTTTCACAAACAACGCTTTACTTGGCAAGTGCTCCCAAATCCAATGCTTCAAAAGTAGCTATAAATGAGGCAGAGGCTGATGTTTTAAATAAACGATTAGAACCCGTCCCGCTTCATTTGCGAAATGCGCCGACAACCTTGGCGAAAAAATTGGGACATGGAAAAGATTATAAATATCCTCATAACTATCCGGGTGGTTGGATTGCCGAAGACTATTTGCCCAAAAATTTAATCGGCAAAAAATATTACAAACCGACAGAGAACGGATACGAAAAAACCATCAAAGAACGCCTAAAAAAGTGGCGCAGACGAAAGTAAACTATACAAGCTCTTGTTTTTAATCAGCCAGGAGTAGCCTTCTTTTTTATTTTCTAGCGATTGTAAGAGAAGTTCTCTCGTGATAAAATAAGTTTGAAATGGCGCAAATTTTAGCAGTTGTAAATCAAAAAGGAGGTGTAGGCAAAACAACCACGGCTGTTAATTTGTCGGCTTTTTTAGCCAAAGAGGGTAAGCCAACCCTGCTGGTAGATATCGATCCTCAAGCTAACGCCACCTCAGGAATTGGAATAGAAAAAGAGTCAATCCACAAAACTGTCTATGACCTAATTGCTCGACAAGCTCATCCGGTTTCCGCTATCGCCTTAACCTCAATTCGCGGTCTTCATGTAATTCCTTCAACAGATGATTTAGCAGGCGCCGAGATTGAGTTAGTGGGTATGCCTAGACGGGAGTTTAAACTTAAGGATTCTATTTCTCACATTTTTTCAAACTACCATTATGTAGTAATAGACTGTCCGCCGAGCTTGGGGCTGCTGACGGTTAATGCTCTGACGGCTTCTTCAAAAGTTATAATCCCTATTCAGTGCGAGTATTATGCTTTGGAAGGATTGCGAAATCTTTTGAAAACCATAACTTTAATAAAGAGCGCTTTAAACCCCGAGCTGGAGATCGGAGGCGCCCTCCTTACTATGCACGACAAGAGATTAAAAATTTCTCGCCGCATAATAGAAGAGGTAAAAAACAACTTTCCGGGACCGGTTTTTGAAACCATTATTCCCAGAAATGTCCGTCTGGCAGAAGCGCCCAGTTTTGGTAAATCAATTTTTTCCTACGATATTTTTTCTAAAGGGGCAAGAGCATATAAAAATTTAGCCAGGGAGGTTATAGAAAGTGGAAAATAAAGATGTTTTAGGCAGGGGGTTAAAATCACTAATTCCCGAAGAGGTTGAGGGCGAGCTCAAAAAAAGAGAGAGCGTTGTTTACCTTAAGATTTCAGAAATTTCAATTGATGAGTACCAGCCGCGAAAGAATATGGACGAGGAAAAAATTGCCGAGCTGGCTCAGTCAATCAAAGAGCATGGTATTCTCCAGCCTTTAATTGTTACCAAAAAAGAAGAAGGTTATCACTTGGTTGCTGGACAGAGGAGGCTCAAAGCCGCTCAGAAAGCCGGGCTAGAAGAAGTGCCAGCTGTTCTTAAAGATGCCGATGGCTCCAAAAAGCTGGAGATGTCTTTAATTGAAAATATTCAAAGAGAAGATCTAAATCCTTTAGAGGAAGCCGAAGCTTTTAAGACTCTGGTTAAAAAATTCAACTTAGAAACCAGAGATATTGCCCAGAAAGTCGGCAAGGCGGAGACCACGGTGATAAATTCTGTAAGACTTTTAAGCCTTCCCCAAGAGGTTAAAGACGCTTTATTGGGGAATCTAATAACTCAAGGTCACGCCCGCGCCATATTAACTTTACCCAAAGAAGAACAGCTCAAGCTTTTAACTTTGATAATAAAAAGAAATCTTACTGTACGGGAAGTTGAAACTCGCGCCAAAAGATTTCATGAAGGAAAAGAATCTCAAGCCAAAGAGAAGGTGGCTCTAAAAGACCTCTATTTGGAGGAGATTTCAGGCGAGTTGAGGGATATCCTGCAAACAAAAGTAGAAATCCAAAAGAAAGGAAAGGGCGGACGCATTTTAATAGATTATTACTCCAAAGAAGAACTAGAGCGCTTAATAGAACTATTTAAAAAGATTAAAAATTATATTGAGGGTGGAGGATAAATTTGGCTTCCTTGAGGGGCCAAAAAGTAAACCAAACCTTGCCGATAATATTTTTTCGAGGTAAGGGACCCCAGCTTCTGGAGTCAGAGCTTCCGCCCGGCAGACGGTTGTCTCCTAAAACAAAAAATTCATCCCTTGAAAGATTCCACTCTTGATTCATTCCCTGGTCAACCTGGTTTCCGTAGGGTATGTAGTTTTCTTTTAACTCGGTTCCGTAAGGGTTATTTTTGTTTATTATGAAGATTTTTCCATCTTCCGTCTTGACCTTTTCCTCGGGCAAGCCAATTATTCTTTTGATGTAGTTTTCTTTGGGGTCGCGAGGGAATTTGAAGACAATAACATCACCCCTTTTGGGTTTCTCGCCTAAGCGGTAGGAGATCTCATTGACGATTAAATATTCTTTATCCTTAAAATTCGGCTCCATGCTCTCGCCCTTTACCAAAAATGGCTGGATAACAAAAAATCTTATAGTGAAGGCGATGATGCTGATTACAAGGAGCGTGTAGGCGATCTCAAACCATAAGGCAAAATAGTCTCTTATTTTTTGCTGGAAATTAGAAGACCAGGTAGTAACATTTATCGCCAGATAAAAGGCAGTGATGAAAAATCCCGCCACTCCCAGAATTTTTATAACAGTAGCAATATTGGGGTATTCGGAAGCTAAAAGATACCCAAAAATCACATAGATTAAAGAAAGCAGAAATGAAAAAAGAGTTTTGGGAAAGGAGAACTCTTTATTTTTATTTTCTTCCATTAAAATAATATTATCAGATTTTTTTGGATTTTCCAACTTTTGCCTCGTTAGATAATTAACTTCGTTAGATATAAAACCATCAGATTTTATAGTCTCGAGTGGTTTTGCGCGTCTTAAAATTTATGTGTTATAATAATCACACTGTAACCCCGTTAGATATGAGCCATTCTATAGAGAAAGAGAAATAAAAAAATAAATTTATCTAACGGGGTAAAAATGTAGGAAAAGTAGTGGATCTATCATTAAAACTACCAGATAAAGAAGGAAGAGAGATAGAGGAAGTTTCCTATCATCATCGGAAATTGTGGTGGGAGGTTCCTTTAGGAATTTTTCTAGGCTTAGTTATTGTTACTGCCGGAGTCCTTTTTTACAAGACTTTTGTGGCTACCAAAAAAATAATTCAAGAAAATGTTTCCGGCAGCGCCCCCGCTATTTTAAATAAAGTTGGTCCAAGGGAATTAAAGGGCGAGGGAGACGGCCGCATAAACTTTCTTATCCTAGGAATGGGAGGAGAGGGTCACTCAGGCCCCACTTTAACTGACACCATTATGGTTTTAAGTATCGATCCTCGCACCAAAAATGTAGCCATGCTCTCCATCCCCCGAGATCTTTATCTCTATATTCCCCAAAATAGTTACAATAGAATAAACACTATGTATTGGACGGGCGAAAAAAGCAAAGTCAAGGGTGGAGGAATAGCAATGTCAAAAGAGATAGTCTCTGACCTTTTGGATATAAATATCCACTACGCGGTTGTCGTTGATTTTGAAGGCTTTAAGGACATTGTAGGTGCTTTGGGCGGGGTTACTCTCAATGTTGAAAAAGATCTCGTAGACACCCAGTACCCAACACCTAAAGGAGGGTATCAGACAATTAGAATAAAAAAAGGTTCAACTACTATGAATGGCGATACTGCTTTAAAATATGCCCGCTCTCGCCACTCGACTTCTGATTTTGACAGAGCCGAGCGACAGCAAAAACTAATAGTTGCTATAAAAGACAAAGCCTTTAAAGTAGAGACAATACTAAATCCAGCCAAAGTCCCAGGCTTAATTGATGCTTTAGGTGAGCACTTGAAAACCGATATCCAGCTGTGGGAGATAGAGAGGCTGATAAAGATTAGCAAAGAAGTTGATTCTTCAAAAATAGTAAATAAAGTAATAAACGGTGAGGAAGGATTGGTTAAGACAACTATGATTAATGGTATGTCGGTTGTGGTTCCCTTAAGCGGAGATTACTCGGAAATAAGAAGGTTTGCCCACGAGATATTTGTTGACACCTACATAACAGACGAGAATGCTTCAATTGAGGTTCTTAGCGGAACCAAAAATACTTCAAGCGCCAAAAAATTAGCCTCAGTGCTTAAATCCTACGGCTACAATATCACCAATATCGGAAATGCCGATAAAACAGACTATAAAACCACAGTCATTTACGACAATACAAAAGGGAAAAAGCCTTACACCTTGGAATTCCTAAAAAAGAGACTATCCAAGCTTAGCATCAAACCACAAATAAAAGAGCAGAGTTATTCTAATGCTGACATTGTTATAATTGTAGGAAGCGATTATAAAGGAAAATAATTATGACTAATAAAAAATTAGGAAAAGCCGATCTTCACATCCATAGTTCTTCAAGCTATGATGGCTTAGATAAGCCGGAAGTCATTTTAAAGAAAGCCTCCGAAATGGGATTGAATGTTATCGCTATAACTGATCATGATGAGATAAAAGGAGCCCTTCTGGCGCAAAAACTTGAAAAGAAATATGGTGTGGAAGTAATTATTGGGGAGGAGATACTCTCAAACCAAGGCGAGATTTTGGCACTCTTCATCAAAGAAAAAGTAGAGCCCGGGAAGACTCTGGAGGAAACAGTTTATTCAGTTCACAGTCAAGGAGGGCTGGCAATAATACCTCACCCCTTTTCAATTTTTCCGTTCACCAGGCCAGCGGTGGGATTAAAAAGACTTTACGAGTTAATACATGATAAAGATCTTCTGCCAGACGGAATTGAGGTTATGAACTCGATGCCCACCGCCCGTCTCTCCTCAAAGAAGAGCAAAAAGTTAAATGAGAAAATCTTCAATCTCGCCGAAGTGGCAGGTAGCGATGCTCATGTTGTAGAGCATATTGGTATGAGCCTTACCTTTTTCCCTGGAGAAACAAGCGAAGATTTAAAAAAAGCAATTCTAGAAAGAACAACTACCGTCGCCGGTGATTTTATTTCCGCCAAAGAACACGCCAAGGTGGTAAGAAGAAGTATCGTAAAAATGAGTATGAGAGCTAGTCGCAAAATCCTAAAGCCCTACTATAAACTTAAGAATTCCATACACAATAGATTCAACACTTAAATGGATAAAACCAAAGAAAAAAAGATTTTTTTGACTGTTTTTGTAATTATTTTTGGTCTAGAGCTTATAAATTTTTTGCCCAGCCTTGTTTTTTTGTTTGCCGGATTCCTGTCTTTGTTTTTTCTTTTTATGCTGTCTAGGATTTTGGAGATAAGAATCGAAGACAGGAGCCTCTACCCGATTATTGTTTTGCCTTTGGTCTTGCTTATAGAAGCCTCTATTGTTTTAAATATCGTTCCCCCTGTTCCTGTAAAACACGTCTTTATAATCCTTTTCGGATTTTTGCTTTACTTGGTTGTTTCTTCTCTTTATGCTGTAAAAAGCCACATCGTCTCCTACTCGGTTATAATTTTTAATATTCTAACTATAGCTTATTTGGTTTCCGTCCTTTTTGCCTATGTAATAATTAATTATTTTTACTTATTATTTAAACTGCCGGTGTGGTTTGTTATGATTCTTTCAGGCATTATTACCTTTTCATTTTTTCTTTTTCATCTCTGGAAAAATAATGTTTTAAGTAAAGAATCTTATATTTATAATTTTTTACTGACAATCTTAATGGTAGAATTTTTCTGGATTGTAAGCTTCTTGCCTTTGTTGGCACTTTCTTCAGGATTTATTTTATTTTTAATTTATTACATCTACTCAGGACTTCTAACTTTTTCGCTAAAAAATTCTTTAGACAGAAAAAATCTTTTAAGCCATGCGGTAATTCCTTCACTGGTGCTTCTATTGTTTCTTCTGTCGAGTAAATGGTAAATTTAATTTAGGAGAAAAACATGGAAAAAATTTCAAAAAAATGGATAGTGGGAATAGTTCTTTTGAGTTTTCTTTCCGGAATGATTGGCGGAGGAGTTTTTAATAAACTTTTAATGCCTTACTTGGAAAAATGGCTGGGAAAAAGCAATCAGGTTGTCATAAATGACAAGGTTGAAAAAATAACTGTTGAAGAGAATTCTGTCACGATTGATGTTGTCAAAAAGGTGAGCCCCTCGGTTGTTACTATTGTGGGAACAGCCAATGTTTTGGATTTCTTTGGCGACATAAGCAAAAAGCAGGGTAAAGGCACTGGTTTTGTTTTGACGGGAGATGGTTTAATTTTGACTAACAAGCATGTTGTTTCTGATAAGAATGCCAACTACAAAGTTATAACCACCGATGGTAAAGATTATGATGCTAAGGTTTTAACAACCGATCCTTCTTATGATTTGGCAATAGTTAAAATAGACGCCAAAAATTTAAAAGTTGTTGATTTAGGCGATTCCGACGAACTGGAAGTTGGTCAGCGCGTTGTTGCCATAGGCAATGCTTTGGGTGAGTTTGAAAACACAGTAACCGCCGGTGTCATTTCCGCCAAGGGAAGACCAATAGTTGCTTCCGACTCAACAGGGGAAGAGCGAGAAGCTTTGGAGGGTCTCTTGCAAACAGATGCTGCCATTAATCCTGGAAATTCCGGAGGGCCACTTTTAAATCTTAAAGGTCAAGTGATTGGAATAAATACCGCGGTGGCTAATGCCGAAAATATCGGGTTTGCTATTCCCGTAAATATTGCCAAGCCAGCAATAGATTCTGCCATAAAAACCGGTAAAATCATAAGACCAATGATAGGAGTAAGGTATATTTTGATAACAAAGGATATTGCCGCTTTGAACGATCTCCCGGTGGATAAAGGTGCCTGGCTTTACTCCGGCTCCCAATTAAAGCCAGCTGTTTTGCCGGACAGTCCAGCAGCCAAAGCCGGATTAAAGGAAGGAGATATAATTACAAAAGTTGCCGATACTGAGGTTGACAAGAGCCACGGGCTGTCACAATTAATGCAGAAATACAATCCGGGCGACGAAATAGAGATTACCTATTTAAGAGAAGGAAAAGAGAATAAGGTTAAGGTAAAATTATCTAAGGTATCGGAATAATAATTAAATTTCTAATTCCTAATTTCTAATATCTAATCAATATCTAATTATTCAATGCCCAATGCCCAAAATAATCAAACACTTATCATTAGGATTTTATTAGTAATTAGACATTAGTAATTAGTCATTGATTTTTAGAATTTTAGCTACTCTATAAATTCCCGAATAGTCTTTTATAAATTCAGTTTTTGCTCGAGGCATTATTTTTTTAACTAAATTTTCGATTTTTTTCTTCTGACCTTTTCCAATTTCCAAAAAAGCCAAGCCGCCGGTTTTTAGTTTCTCGTTGATTTGGTATATTAACTTTTCTTGAAAGTTTTTATCTGGCATAAACACAGAATTTTTAGGTTCATACTTTACTTCTCGAGAGACCTTATCGCTTTTGGGAACATAAGGCGGATTAGAGACTACAATATCTACTTTTTCTTTTAAAGGGTTTAAAAAGCTACCTTTTAAGAATTTAATTTTTTTTGAAACCTTGTGCTTTTTGGCATTCTTTTTAGCCATCTTCAAAATTTTTTCAGAAATGTCGGTAGCATAGATTTTGCAATTTCCTTTTATATTTTTTGCCAAAGAAACAGCGATATTGCCTAAACCAGTCCCAACATCAGCTATTGTTATTTTGTCAGTTGTCAACTGTAAATTGTCAATTGTTTTTAGAGCTTGTTCTACAAGAATCTCTGTCTCAGGCCGGGGGATTAAAACATTTCTATCAACATAAAAATCCAGACCGTAAAATTCCTTATTCCTTGTAATATAGGCAACTGGTTCATGCTTTTTCCGCCGCGCAATTAATTTTTTATAACCATTTGCCAAGGTTCGGAACCTTGGCGAGGAATTCGGCGAAAATTTTAGGTTTAGGTAAATCCATTCCCGGCTTTTTTTAAGCGTATACATCAAAAGAACTTCCGCATCAAGTCGAGAAGTTCTTATCTTTGCTTTTTTTAATTCCGAAGACCCAAATTTTAAAGCTTCTTTTATTGTCATTATCATTTTTTTCACCCGCAGGGTGACTCCAACAGAATCGTCGGAGCTACATTTTTATTAATTTAGGTAGTCGGGATAATTTTTTCTGATTCTTCAGCCTACGGCTGATCCCGATTATGATCGGGGCTACCTTATTTTTCCGACAATCGTTTTTGATTCTCGTTTTCCAGCTTTTCAACCAGCTCATCAAGTTCACCATTTAAGATTCTTTCTAGATTGCGAGTTGTATGGTTGATACGATGATCAGTAATTCTGGACTGGGGGAAATTATATGTTCTAATCTTTTCCGCTCGTTCGCCAGTGCCTATTTGAAGCTTTCTTTCGCTTCCTCTTTTTTTCATTTCCTCTTCTTGTT
>Ga0066637_10000808_pt1 | contig 19493 bp, 15 predicted proteins | sample CryGeyCG2014_020_FD_62737 | JGI IMG/M metagenome (GOLD analysis project Ga0066637, IMG submission 62737) | Groundwater microbial communities from aquifer - Crystal Geyser CG08_land_8/20/14_0.20 | ecosystem: Environmental > Aquatic > Deep subsurface > Groundwater | place: USA: Utah: Grand County...
GGCACGCGGTTTTCGTTCTTTGAACTATTTCAAAACTATTATCTATCTCCTGACAGGTAAACTCGACCTCACCTCTAATAATAAACACTATCTACCCATTTAAAATGCGAAAGAACCATAATTACTTTGCTGAATAATTTCCGGAATCCATCGAACAAGCGCTGTATCGCCTGTCGCAATCGTCGCAATTCTTGAATCGGTTCCCCATGAATTCTTGATGGATTGCGCCCAATTTCCACGAATTTCGGAGTAGCCGTTTTCCAGATTGTCAATATAAATATCATCGGGACGAAATTTGATGAATTTCATCGACTGATTTCCCAGCGTATCGCAGACAACAGCGCCAACTTTTGCGATGAAGTTTTTGTCCACTGCCTTCATGCTCCGCCATTCGTTCGTGCCGGTCGGTTCGCATGGAACGATGAAGTAGTTTTCGTAAACATCCTTCGCGGCGATGAAAGGCACACGCTGGAAAATCGGCTCATCCGTTCTAACCATCAAATAGACGCTGTCACTGACTGTCTCGGATTCAAACGTGAGGATTGGCGCCGTAAAATCTGTTGCATTTCTATATTTTTGTAACGCTTCAATCCCAGTACAATATGAGAATTTCACGTTGGGATATTTTACCGCGGCAAGATGCGCAAGATTGTCAATTTTCTCGATGTTGGTTAAAAAATCGGTTTCCGGCAAATGTCCCCAGATACAGACGATTTGATCCGCTCCTGTATCCGCTTCGGCAAAAATCTGATCCAACAGTCCATTCGCCTTAAACGAATTGAAATGGCGGGAACGCACGATAAAACCGGCGCCATTGCCCGGAAGCTGATAGTTCTCGTCAGACGGACGGTAGGCAGTCCATTTTGAAGAAGCCTGGGCCCAATGGGACGTGTTGTCCAGCGGTTCGACTGTGTCAATCCTATCCGACGGATAATCGTTATGCAGTGAATACGGCATGATCTCATTAAGATAATGTTGCCAGTGATTATCCATGTAATGCCAACCGCTCCGGAAAGAAACCGGAAAGGTCTCTTCTTCGAGCAAATACTGACATAATGTAAAGTCGAAGTCGTCCCGACATTCGTTAAAATCTAATGCCTGATTCCAATACCATTTTCCGTCATTGTCATAATCTGTCCAAGCGAACGTATGATAGTGAATAGACAATTCGTCACCAGTTTGCTGAACCGCTTCACCGTGATATTTTTTCATGAGGTATAACGTCATTGTGTTCGGAACGGGAAAATTTCTGTTCGTTGCGTATCGAAAAATATTACCGCCCATCATGTACCATGTCATTTTAATCGGCTGACCATAAGAATCTTTAAACTGTTCGCGAAATGCCGTATTCATGACTTTATATGCATTCATATCGGGATTTGTATAGAGAGATGCGTTATATGTACAATTGAATTCGGATGTACTCATTCCATCCCAGATCGCCGTATCAGATGCTATAACGAGGTAAACCTTTCCCGCCGCTGAAAATACGGAAGTTACACTGATGAGTAAAACGAGTGCGTTTATAAAGATACTTTTTCGCGTCATGTTAGCCCCAATCTTAAAAATCCCGATTTTGTTCAAATTAAAAGTTGGTAAAGATGAATTGTATCAAATAACAGCGTTATTTATCGGCATAATACTTGCCAAAACCCGACGTCTCAAACCGTTTCCCATCGGTGCGTATCCACATTGCTTCGACTTCCGGAAATTGCTGGATAAATTCCATCCCCTTTGTAATACCCAAAACAAACATTCCCGTCGCCAACGCATCGGCAAGTTCTGCCTTCGGCGCAATGATTGTCACTGACTGGCAGGAATCGGCGGGAAGTCCGGTCTTAGGATCGAGAATATGGTGAATCCGTTTTTCCTGATACATAAAGAACTTTTCGTAGTCTCCAGAAGTGGTTATTGCTCCATTGCAAATCTCAAGAACATCAAGCATCTCGCCACGATTGCGCGGATGTTGGATTCCCACACGCCAGCGTTTTCCATCCATCCGAGGCAATACTCGCAAATCGCCACCGGCGTTGATAATGGCACCTTTGACACCTCTGGAATTCAGAAGTTCTATCGCCCGATCGACGGCATAACCTTTGGCAACAGCACCTGTACCAATTTGGGTTTTTCGGTTGTTACAAGACAGAATATTTTCCGCAAAATTGATCACGAGATGATTGAATCCGACAAATGGCAATACGGCTTGAATATCTTTCTGGTTGGGTGGAACCAGCGAATCGCCCTTGAACCGATACAACGGAAGCAATCCGCCAACGGTAATGTCAAATGCGCCATCCATTTTTTTTGAAATATCCATACTCCTTTCCACCAAGCCTAGAACTTCCGACGGCATAACAATTTCATTCTGAGTACGATGGTTGAAAGCGTAAATCGGGCTCTTCGGATTACCTTCATAAAAAACTGCCGAAATCCGACTAATCTCATCGAAAGCGTCCGTGATCGCCGTTTTAGCCGCAACTTCAGAAGTATCGAGAACGGTTATCTCGACAACTGTTCCCATTAATAAGCGCGTTTCATTTATCTGAACGATTCGATTTTGATAGAAACAGGTCGATAGCAAGAAAAGATATAGAATAATCGTAAATCGAATAACTTTAAAAACGGTATATATTTTATTTAAGTTCAAATTACTTCTCAAACGATTGTTTTATTCCTGCTCGATTGATTTCACCTGAAAAACAGAAAAGTTCTGTACTGCTTTCCTTTTACTCCAGTAAAAAGTTACGGCTCCAGATAAAATCGTAAAAAACAGAGCAATAATTAACTGTAAAATCTCCGAAGGAATCCCGTTTGATTCTTCCGTAATAAATCGGTTAGCAACAATGATGGCGACTAAAAAACTCAGCAAAGGCAAACCGTATTGCATGAAAACAAGTTTGGTTTGGTTAACATCGCTTTGCTCCAGCATAACCCGATCACCGATACTTGCGCCAACCGTATTTTTAACATAAAGAATTCGCTGACCAGAACCATTCGGTTGACAAACGACTTTAGCTTGGCAACCCTTGCAGGCGTCCGAGCCCTCCATCTGAACGACGGCAAAATCATCTTTCAATTCGATGACTATTCCGAAATCGCCATCAGGCTCTATGATATTTTGCTGTTTAGGATTCATCAGCTTGTCCCAAAATAACAATTGCTTTGGTTGGACATTTTTCGGTCGGCAAAACTAATTCTTTGGTATAAACGTCGTGATCAACCCATGCCAGATTGTCTGTAACTTTAAAGCCCTGACCGTTGACCGCTCTTTCGCAAATCATACAACCGATGCAAGCCCGCTGGCAAACACTGCGTGCAACTTTGGGTGTATCGTGATTCTTGCACAGGACGAAAACGTGATGACTGATTGGGTGCAATTCGATAACGCCGCGCGGGCAGGCAGTCACGCAATTGCCGCAACCTGTGCATTTGGTGCGGTCAACAACCGGCAGATTCTGCTCGCTCATGTGAATCGCGTCAAAAGGACAAGCCGCCACGCAATCGCCATACCCAATACAGCCATAACTGCAAGCGCGTTCCCCGCCACCAACCAAACTAGCGGCAATGCAGGTCTTGATTCCTGAATATTCGGCTTTCTTTGATACGATTCCATCACCACCCTGACAGAAAACGACCGCAACGCGGCGCTCGCCGGTTTCGACATCGACGCCCAGAACTCGAGCAATTGCCTCCCTCGCCTCATCACTACAGACTGGGCAATTGTTGATCTGGGTTTTGCCGCTGACTAAATTCTCCGCAAAATTGGCGCAACCGGCGTACCCACAACTGCCGCAATTAGCATTCGGCAACAATTTAGTAATTTCAGAAATTCGCGGGTCTTCCTCTACGGCAAGTTTTTTATTGGCTAACGCAATGAGCACTGAGAACAGGAGTCCCAGCCCCCCCATGCTCAAAACTGCGTATAAGATCGATGTGTACATTTCCTACAACTCCCGTTAATTAAATCAAACCCGCAAATCCCATGAATGCCAGCGCTATACAACTGGCCGTGATCAGCGCAATCGGCGCGCCTTTAAAATAAGCCGGAACATCCGCCATTTCTAATTCCTCACGAACACCAGCCATGATAACCAGCGCAAGCGTAAATCCTGCGCCTGATCCGAATCCAAAAACGATACTTTCGATAAAATTGTACTCTTTGATAACTAAAAGCAACGCCAATCCGAGAATCGCGCAATTCGTTGTAATCAGCGGCAGAAAAATACCCAAAGCGTCATAAAGCGGCCGGCTGGTTTTCTTGATAAACATTTCGACTAATTGAACCAATCCGGCGATGACCAGAATGAATGCGCCGATCTCCAAAAATTGCAGATTCAACCCGATCAAAATGTACTGGTTGATAATCCACGCTACGGCGGCTGTTATCGTCATGACAAAAGTCGTCGCTATTCCCATACTGATGGCTGGAGAAAGTTTTTTCGAGACTCCAAGGAACGGACAAATGCCCAAAAATTGCACCAACACATAGTTGTTGATCAAAACCGATGAAATGATGATGATGATGAGTTCCATAAAACTCCCGGATATTATCTATTCAATAGTAAATAATTAATTAGCATTTCTAATCTGTCAATGTGCCGCTTTTTTCGTAATCTGCGCGTTAAGCCAGTTGACGGCTCCAATAATTAATCCGAGCATCAAAAATGCTCCGGGTGGAAGAATCATGACCGCCCAAGGTATAAAATTCTCAGGCATTATCTGAACCGAAAAAATCGTTCCGGCGCCAATCAATTCGCGGATTGAACCAAGAAATGTCAGTGTTAATGTAAAACCAATGCCCATACCAAGTGCGTCGATTGCTGAGCGTCCAACGGTGTTTTTCGACGCAAAAGCTTCGGCGCGTCCGAGAATAATACAGTTGACGACGATTAATGGAATGAACGGCCCCATCGCCTTGCTGATGTCCGGCAGAAATGCCGCCATCGTCCGATCGACGACCGTCACGAAAGTCGAAATGATAATGATGTAGGTCGCAATCCGAACCTCTTTTGGAATCAAATTGCGCATCAGCGAGATGATAGTGCTGGAAGAAATCAGTGTGAAAATCACAGCAATTCCCATTGAAAAACCATTGGTAGCCGAGTTTGTCATCGCCAGCGTCGGACAACAGCCCAACAACATTCGCAAAATTGGATTTTCGTCCCAGAGTCCCTTCGCAAATTCCTTCCAGAGAGTAAATTTTCGGGTTACCATATTATTTCACTCCGCTTTTTAAAAATATTTTCCGGCTCTTTGTTATGCTTACATTTAGCAGATCAACCACCGCCTTTGAGGAAACGGTAGCACCGGTGATAGCCTGAATTTCGCCCGGTTTTGTCGGTTTTTGACCTTTGACGTACGAAATTCCGCTCGCTACATTTAGTTTTTCGAATTGTTTGGTAAACCAATTTGGATTGGTTTTATTGGTCAGATCATTGACGATTTTCGTGCCGAGTCCAGGCGTTTCCGCCTGTTCGATGACCTTCATGGCTATAATTGTTTGCATGATTGGGTCCATCCCGACGAGAATCTTGATTGTGCTTTGGAAGCCCGCGCCCGATGCGACGAATGCTACACCGACAATATTGCTGTCCTTATCTTTGCCAATGAAAAATTCCTGATCATTCATAATTTTTGTTTCAGAGGAAACCGATCCGGGCAACACAAATTGCACAGATTTTTTCTGCTCTTCCTTCTGAAAATCGGCAATTCGCTTGGACGTGAATGAGTCAAAGTAAGCCAGAATACCGCCTGAGAACGCGGCAGTTATCGTTAAAACAACTGCTAAGTTAGTCGATTTTTTCATTGCTTGATTTCTCCAAAATATCGCGGACGGGTAAACCGGTTAATCAGCGGCGTCACGGAGTTCATAATCAGAATCGAGTACATCACGCCTTCCGGTAACCCCCCGAATTGACGAATCAATACTAGGATGATCCCAGCGCCAATACCGAATATCCATTTCCCTTTCGGCGTTATCGGCGATGTCACCATATCCGTCGCCATGAAAAATGCTCCAAGCATCAAACCGCCCGCAAACAGATGAAAAATCGGATCGGGAAAACTTACCGGATTAATGAGCCATAAAATTCCGCTGAAAATAACGACCGTTCCGAGATAACTAAGCGGAATGCGCCAATCTGCGATCCGAACCAATACAAGGAACAATCCGCCAATCAAGATTGCCAGCGCGCTTGTTTCGCCGATACAACCACCAACCGTTCCCATGAACAGATCGTAATAGGGTGTCAGTATTTTTGCGAATTTAAACGAGCCTAAAGGCGTCGCAGTCGAGATTGCATCGATCGTTCTCGGTATCGTCCAAGTCATCATTGGAATCGGGAAAGCCGCCTGAAGGAATGCCCGACCGATCAAAGCTGGATTGAAAATATTATAACCAAGACCGCCAAATATTTGCTTTCCAATAAAAATAGCAAAAACCGATCCGATCACGACCATGCTCAATGGCAAAGATGGCGGTAACGTCATCGCCAGGAGTAAGCCTGTCAAAACTGCGCTCCCGTCGGTTATCGTCATCTTTCGCTTGCGGGCAAGGTTGACAATTTCTTCGGTTATCGTAGCGGCCAAGATTGAAACCGCTATCGTGATTAAACTATGGAACCCAAAATTATAAACGCTGAAACCGACCGCAGGTAATAAAGCGGCGATGACGATCCGCATAATCATACGGACGTCGCCCGGCTTCTTGAAATGCGGCGAGGATGATAGGACAAACGGCCGTTTCTCCGACACTTTGGCGGTCGGTGCGGGCGTCGATTTTACTTCCGCATTCTTTCCGGATTCTTCAGCCCTGATGTTTTGTTTCTCTTCCATTCTAATCAATTCCCTTTATTTGACTCGTCTCAAATGATTAAATACGATGAATTAATTACTCATGACTTTTTCGGTAGTTTTTTGTTTCCTCTGAATTTCATTTACCTTCAATTTACCGAGCCGGATTCTCTGAACTAATGGGATATTTGAAGGACAAACGAATGCGCACGAACCGCATTCGATACAATTGACGATTCCAAATTTTTCGGCTTCGTCCCACTTGCAGTATTGTGTAAAACGCGCCAGGCGAGTTGGCATCAAATCCATTGGACAAACGCGAATGCACGCGCCACATTGAATACACGGATATTCTGTTTTTTCAACGATCGATTCTGAAGTCAGGCAGACGATTCCGCTCGTAGCCTTGATAACCGGAACAGTAAGTGTATGCTGTGCGACGCCCATCATCGGACCGCCCATCAGCACTTTTACCGCATCGTCAGTTAGACCGCCGCAGAAATCGATCAAATTCTGGAATGGCGTGCCGATTCGCGCGAGCACATTTTTCGGCTCGCGGACGCCTCTTCCGGTGACGGTTACGACACGTTCGATGACCGGTCGTTTTTTCATAACAGCATTCGCAACTGCAATCGCTGTTCCCACATTATTCACGACAACATGAACATCCATGGGTAAACCGCCAGCGGGAACATTTCTATCCAAAGCGGCTTTGATCAGCATCTTTTCCGCGCCCTGTGGATACTTAACTTTGAGCGGTTGAACTGTTATATTACCGAACGAAGCAATGGCGCTTGTCATTTTTTCGATCGCATTTTGTTTATTAGCTTCAATCCCGATGATGCCTCTTTCCGCCCCAAGCGCTTTCATCATCAACCGAACGCCAAGAATGACATCGTCCGTTTGTTCGAGCATCATCCGGTGATCGGCTGTCAGGAACGGTTCGCATTCGCAACCGTTGAGGACGAATGTATCGATCGTTTTACCTTTTGGCGGGCTGAGTTTGACATGAAGGGGAAACGCCGCTCCGCCCATCCCGACGATTCCGGCATTTTGTATGGCAGAAATTATGTCGTCTTTCGACAATTTTTCCCAGTCATCAACGGGTTCAGCCGCATCAATCCATTCATCTTTACCATCGCTCACAATCTGGATCATCAAACCCTGAGTGCCCAGTGGATGCGGAAAAGATTCTATAGATTTCACCTTTCCGGAAATCGTAGCGTGGATCAGGCTGGATACAAATCCGCCGGCTGTGCCAATGATTTGCCCGGTTTTAACTTCCATCCCTTTTTCGACGGCAGGCTTGCAAGGGGCACCCATGTGTTGTTGAACGGGAATGAACACTTCGCCCGGAAGCGGTAGTTTTTCAATGTTCTTACCTTCTGTAAACTCCTTAAATTCGGACGGGTGGATACCCTTCTTAAAAGTCCTCAAATTCATCTAAGCGCGACTCCTTTTATAACTTTCCAGTAATCAGAATCTCAAAAAGTCGGGCAAATTTAGAAGGTTTTTTAGAATTTTATCAGTACTATTTCGGATAAAACCGGCAATGTTTTCGCGTTCATTTGTATTTATTCGTGGTTTCTTCTCTATTCTGTAGTTCTCTGAAAACAAAAACGGGCAAGACCTTTTCCGATCCTACCCGTTTCAACAAATCATTTTTACTAAAACTTACAAACTCAATTCCTTTGTGATAACGGACAGGGCTGAGGCACGGCGGATTGCGGAGCGATTTTCTTTCACTTCTCGAAAATCTTCTGCAATACCGCCAAACTTCAAATTCATCGAATAGCTTTAGCCGTTGCCTCCAGCCAATGGTTAGGTCTTACTTGACAATTGTCAAGGGTCGCGAAAAAATGTACCAAAAGCGGTCGTGAAAAGTGTACCATTTTTTCCGGGTTTCAATCTGATCCATCGGGGTAGTCCTCCTTTCCCATCCCGAAAATTCGGGATAGCCAATAACTATTGCCTTTGATATTAACTACCACCGCATGATGTAACAACCGATCCAGAACTGCCGTTACGATGATGGGGTCGTGGAAGAGTTCGGTCCAATCCGCGAAGGCTTTATTGGAGGTGACGATCGTGCTGTTCTTCTCATAGCGATTAGCAATAAAGCGGAAAAACAGATGACACTCTTCCCGACTAATCGGGGTGTAACCGACCTCATCGACGATAACCAAAGCGGCCTTATTATAACTGCGTCCTTTGCCCTGACGAACCGAGTCTTGATCTTTCTTCAGTTTGCGGATCAAAGATTCCATGGTGGTAAAATAGATACTGATTCCAGCCTGACAGGCTTTAACCGCCAGAGCCACCGCCAGATGCGTTTTACCGACGCCGGGAGGTCCCAGAAAGATCACATTCTGATGGTGTTGGATAAAGGTCAAATCGAACAAGGCCTTAATTTGCCGCTGATCCAGATTCGGTTGGAAGGTAAACTCATATTCGTCAATGGTTTTAACAAAGGGTAAACCGGAGATGCGCAAATTAGCCTCGATGCGGCGCTGTTCCTTCTGACAAACCTCCTCTTCTAAGAGAACATCTAAAAACGACAAATAACTCCAGGTCTTCTGTTGCGCCGTTTCTAACATGACGGGTAATAGCGCGTTGATCCGCGCTAAACGCAAGCGGTTCAAGTTGGCATTGACTCTTTCCAGCAGGATTCCGTCACTCATAACGTAACCTCCTGATAGAGTCGGTCATAGGTCGCGATCGGACGGATTTGAACTTCGATGTCATATTTCCCTAGCGTCGGGCTAATTGTCTGCTGAGCGCGTCCTTTAACGTGCGGATGGGCGCCATATTTGAGTTTGTTCATCTGCCAGTCCTGACGCAAGGCTTCATAAAAACGCTGATCCTGAATCAAATGACCTTTATCGTCCGGGATGATGTAAGTGACCACTAAGCACTCATTATCAAATACTCGCAGGATCTTCTCCTTGACCCACAGAATAATTTGATGACCAACCAAGCGATGCGGAACCACATAGCGATTACCTTCAAAACAAACCGTACAATCCTTATGAACTTTACGAAAGACTTTATAACTGGTGTCCAGAGTTTGCTGGGGAAGTGGTCTCAAAAAGGAGCGCTCGCGTTCAAAACGGACCTCAACCCGTTCATGGGTGGTACCATGTATCCGCCGGGCTTTTTGGGCCAGCCAATCCGACAAATCATGATTACTCGTCTCAAGATTGATGAAACTATAGCCACGCCAAAATCCTTCTCGGATAAAGTCCATCGGTCGCTCGATCTTGCCTTTGACCCACGGTGAATATGCCGGCGCCACAACCGGCTTAAAGCCGTAATGAAGCGCCAACCTGGTCAATTCCGGATTGAACACCAACTTGTTATCTGTCAGCCCCCGATACACATTCCGCATCCGGTCATAGATAATTTCTTCAGGGACTCCACCCAAAAATGCAAATGCACGAATGTGACAATCCAGAAAAGTGACTAAATCACAACGCTCAACCAATTCAGCATAAATGGATCGGGAGTAACCCAGGATCATCGCAAACAGATAATATTTACGAACATTACCCAAAATATCTATCACCTGAAACTCACCAAAATCTACCTGCGCCTGGTGACCCGGCTCTGTCTCAAAACGAATGTAGGCAATCCGCTGAAATTCAGCTTTCATCTGCGCCACCTTGCGCTTTACAATCTCGTAACTCCCGTTAAATCCCAACCGGCAGAGCCGATCATAAATCAGCGTCGCCCGATAGAAATGATCGTTCTCTATCCAAGCCCTGATCTGATCCTTATAGGAATCCAACTTACTCCCTCGCGGGCCATACCGCGGCCCTTCTCGGACACTATACCCTTCTGACAAATACTTCCTCACGGTACTCCGGTGAACTCCCATTCTCCGGGCTATCTCACGATTCGATAAACCTTGTCGCTTTAAAACAAGTATGTCCAAAATTTCCTCCATCTGCTTCATTATACCCTCTGATTGTTATGTCAGCCAATTTCACCATAGCTTACCACTCTTCAGAGGATACTACTAATTTTCTAAATCGCCTTTCTACGAAATTTTGGTACACTTTTTCGCGACCATTTTTGGTACAATTTACTACGACCATTTACATCCGCTGGGTATGGCGATCGAACGGCGTTTCTTTGCGGGCCGGCAATATTCATTCGGTGACGGCCTGATGCTCACCAACGGCCGGATTTTTGGTTTGTTTAATGGTTTTATGATCTGGGATTTAATCACTCACAATGCCGAACAGGATAAATACGAATTTTCCCGACTGCTTTTAAGCTCCTTAGGTTCATTTACCGGAACAGTCCTGATGGACCGCTATATCCGGAATCTGGATTTCACGACTGGTCAGGCGATTCTGATGGCGACCGGAGAATTTGCCGGGGTGTTGTTTGGCATGGGAACCGGGGTGATACTTGAAATTGATAATGGCCGGGTCATGGGTTTACTGGCGTTAGGCGGCGGCTGGGGCGGACTGCTCCTGACCCGCAAAATACTTGAAGTTCCCTCAGAAAACCAGGCGATTCGTCCGGATGATATCAATATCTCGCTGGCACCGGTTTTCTTCTCTGTCAAACATAAATTATTGCCCGGAATAAGCCTGAATATTCAGTTTTGAGGTAAATCGTAAAACAGCCTTTCCAGGCTGTTCATATTTGACAGGCAGGAATGCCTGTCTTACGAAGTTTTGCATTGTAGGGCGATTTGATAAATCGCCCGGTCGAATTACCAATTCGACCTATAAAAATCTATTCTGGATTCTTTTTTACGTAACCGGGACTGAAAGTTTTCTGCTTTTTATCCGGCGTTCGGGCGGTATAATTGTTCGAGGTTGCAATGTAATTGTAACAAAGATGGAACCGGATTAATAAAACCTCCCGAAGGTTCGCCTGGATTATCAGTTTCGATTTTCTTTTCAAACCTTCGGGAGGTTTGTCAATATATCAATTCAGATCAGTTACACTGCTAACCTGTTTGAATTTAACTCCCTCAAACTGCTTAAAGTGCTCTTTCCCACACTGAATCTTCTGTTCTTCACTGGGTCGGAGTTCTTCATCTTTTGATTTGGTTTCGGCAACGAAATAAATCTTCTTCTCACCTTTTTTCACGATAGCCCAATCTGGATTATAAGTTCCGATAGGCGTTTTAATCTTAAACCAGTATGGGAGTTTAAAATAAAATTCAATCTGCTCACTGCTCTCACAGTCTTTGGCAAATTGGTTTTCTACCTTACTATCAAGCGGAATGTAGTCTTCATAGATTGTCTTTGAACTATCCTTCACTGCATGGGTAAAATTGTCAATGTAAATTTCAAAGTCTCTATCGTCAAACAAGGTCATCTCGTAAATCTTGTTTCCGATTTTCTCATATTTAATTCCATCAATCATCAACTGATGCAATACCTTTTGAATTATTGAAACCGCGTTGTCCATAAACATCTGCGGATTTATAAATAAGTCGTTCAATCTATGTGATCTTTTTAGTATTTCGAATATAGTACTTCTCGTCAGTTCGGTCTTACTTTGTATGTAAGCCAGCATATCGGGAATCTCAAAAGCAAATCCGTATTCGCCATTTGAACTATCGCTCACTAATTTTCCGTCAACACCTTCATTACTAATCAAGATTTCTTTTTTAATTGATCTGATAGCTGGCTTTTTTGTTTCTTCCATCTTATTCACGGCATCTGCCGCAAGCGTGATAAGTTTCTCTGTATCGTAATTGACGCTGTATTTTGTCTGATACCTTATTTTCTCCCAAATCTGCAGGAATTTTGGATCGGCTTCAAATCCCTTTCGGTAATTGACTTTTTTCTTATCATATTTATTTTTTGTTCGGCCGGTAAAATCAACTCCGCAATCTTCCTGAATTTCTTTTTGCAATGCTTTAGCAAAATCTTCGTAGCGTTCATTCGCAACGACGGTAAGTTTATTAATATTGCGGTCGAAAATTCTTTCTCCGTCCTGATTGACCGATAAGCGTAGTCCTCTGCCGATTTCCTGTCGTTTTTTCAATTCCGATTTAGTTTCGTTCAAGGTGCAAATCTGAAATACATTCGGATTATCCCAGCCTTCCCGCAATGCCGAATGACTGAATATGAAACGAAGCGGTACATTGCTATCCAGTAACTTCTCTTTGTCCTGCATGATGAGTTTATAAGTGTCGTCATCTGCCTGAGATTCACCTTCGGTGTCTTTCATTCGGCCTTTACTATCTTGCGAGAAATAACCGTTATGTATATCGGTAATCGGATAAGGAATTAATCCCTGGTAAACCGGTTTGGATATTTCCTTCTGGTAAATTTCCTCAAACCATTGCGCAAATTTTCCTTTAACTGGAACACCGTTAGGATCATATTCGCGATAATTTTTCACCCGGTCAATAAAGAAAAGCGAAAGGACTTTTATTCCTTTGTCCCTGTATATTTTTTCTTTTTTCAAATGCTCTTCAATAGTTTTGCTCATCATAAAACGCATGACTTCATCGTTCATTCCACCCTGCGTTTCGCCTTTTCTCAAAACAATCCCATTGCTTAGTTCTATCTGCTCGTTGCCATAGTCGATTTCATATATTTTAAGTCCGTTGTATCTTTCATTACCATTAGATAATGAAAACAAATCTGGATTCTTTATGCTTGCCATGACCGATTTTCGGTCTATACCATTTTTTGTCAAAACATCTAATTTTATTTTTGCCTTGATTACATTTCCGATCCGGGTGACATTTTCCAACTGAAGAAATGGCGAATTAAAATCATTTTCAGTAATCACTGAATCAACTTCGATCTGTTTCACAAAACCCAGATCGTAGGCTTTTACCGGATTGAGCGAATATACCAGATTGTATGGATTAGTATGCGTCGCCGAATAGCGCAGAGTACAAAGCGGATTGAGATTCGCGACGGCTTTTTTCCGGATTTCCGTCTCCATATTCTGCGGTTCATCTAAGATCACAATCGGCCGGCAACTTTGGATAAATTCGATCGGTTTCTTCCCGGTGAGTTTATCGTTTGGCTTATTGATTATATTTTCATCTTTGGCAAATGAATCGATATTGATAACCAATACCTGAATTGTATTTGACGAAGCGAAACCTCTCAGATTGGATACTTTCTTGCTGTCATAGACATTTGCAGTGACCGGGACCTTATCATAAAGGTTTTGAAAATGCTCTTCTGTAATTTCAAGATTTTTTAAAACGCCTTCACGGATGGCAATCGAAGGAACGACGATGACAAATTTACTGAAACCATAGAGTTTGTTCAGTTCATAAATGGTACGGAGATAGACATAGGTCTTTCCCGTGCCGGTCTCCATTTCAACCGAAAAATTCCATCCGTTATTTTGGATTTCATCCGCACTGAGCAACTTTAGTTCGTTTCTTTTCTGTATATTTTGAATATTCTCACTTAACTGGTCGAGGTCAGAAAAATCAATCTTGTTGCCAACTCCATTTTCAGTAAGCATAGAGCCTGACTGACTAATCGCAAACTCAAAGTCGCCACTACTCAACGACTGTCCTTCAAAAATATCAGTGATGGCTTTGATCGCCTCTACCTGAAATTCCTGCTTACTGTCAAAGTGGAGTTTCATCAGTAATTATTTTCTTCGAATTACTGCAATGAATAGTTCTTTATCAATGTCATCAATAAAATCAATTTCAGGATAAAAATCAAGTGCTCTTGGAATACCACTTCCAATTCCGATATAAGGGAGTAAATATCTCGCATTAGAGAACAAAATCGGATTTCGCACAATAGACGTTCCCAATTTAATTTTTTCAATTGTTAGAGTATTTGGCAGTTTACCGGGGCTGATTATTTCAATACGATTATCAAAGATAAATACTTTAATCGTTGATTTAATGAAATAATCGCGGTGAATCAAAGCATTTACAATTAATTCTTCAAACACTTCTTGCGGAATTTCCAACTTACCTAAACTATTGAATGATTCTTTTACCTGAATCTTCCGAAGATTTCGACGAATGAAATCCATTGTCTTTTCATATAATTCTGACAAGTTTCCTTCAAATGGTGGCTCATTGTCTCTGTATTCTCTTCCTGCAACATCATTGCCAACAAATGCAACGCAATGAATGGAAAAAACAGGTTTGAATATCTGTGGTTTTTGACCAAATAATAATAAACCGGCAAGAGTAAGTTTTTCATCTCTTGCAAAACCCATGTTGTTTAGAATCTGTGGAAGCGATTGACCTATTTCATCAAAACTTTTTCCAGTCTTTCTTTTAACAAATTCTTTAAAGAATTCAATGTCTATATCGTTATTGGTAGTGTTAGTAACAGGTTCTTCATCAGCCGCAAGATTTCCACTGCTTTGAAGCATTCTACGTAATTCATCATTAGAAATTACTTTTCTTTTATCTGACCCGTTTTTAACATACACAATTCCATTTCGATCCTTATATGGTTTACTTATACCCTCTTCAATATATACAACAACAATATTCTGATTATTTTCGGTCACTGTTTCAGTCTTTATATTAATAGGAGGGAAAACTTTTTGAGTCGCAGTTATAACCAGATCCCTGTTCGTGGTTCCAATTTCTTCAAAAGATAATCCATTGAGATGACCTGTCTTATCATTAATACCTACAATAATAATGCCTCCATCTGTGTTTGAAAAGGCAACCATCTCTTTCGCAAGATCATCAAGATGGGGAAGTCTTTCTTTAAATTGAACGGTGCTGTTTTCACCTTTTGAAATGATATCTAAGAGCTCTATTGGTTCCATAATTCATAAATCCTTTTACGTTTTTCGAATGCTTCATCTCCGCCTTCCATTATTGTTACGATATTTTTGCGGATATTAATATCATCAATACTTCCTAAAATTGCAGAAATTTTATTATTTTCATAATGACAACTAATAATCTGCTCGCTGTCGCCAAGTACCGGAATATTTGGATTGTGGGTAGCAAAGATGAATTGAGTTTTTGTTTTCAAATCACGCAGTACTTTTATTACATCATCATAAATAGTCTGGTTATCCAAATCATCTTCCGGCTGATCAATAATTATGATGTCATTTTCCTTTAAAGATAAAAGAAAAATGATTAGTGCTGATGCTCGCTGACCAAGAGAATGTTCATCGAGAGGTTTATCTTTGTAAAAAATTTCAAAATAATCCGGTACACGGTATGTTAAAAAGGTTCCGATATTTTCATTAAAGCGAGTTTTGAATGTGTTGAATTGACTGCCTCCCGACAGAATGTCGCTCACTTTAGTTGCAGTCGTAATTTCATTTAAGTCGCGGAATATTTCAATCAGATCTGAATACTCATCCACCAATGTCTGAATGTTCTGTTCTCGGATTCCAGTCCCCCTGATACTATCTTTCAAAAACTCCTTAAACTTTATTTTGTCCCCCTTAAACTTCATTACGATCTTAATTGAAGATTGATCAGCATTTATTTTTTCAATTTCTTCATTAACAAGATTGAACTCATCATTCCATAAATTTTGTAATTGGGTTAGGGAAACAATTAACTGTTTTTGAAGTTGAGATGTCTTGCCTTTTATTTTTTCCAATTCCGTTAATTTGAATTTAGTATTCTCCAACTCTTTCGTGAATTTGACATAATCATCTGCCTGAATGTTAGGAAGGTTTATGTCTCTTTTAATTCTAGAAAACTCTTCTTTCAAGTCTTCATACTTGCTGAGGAACTGTTTTTCAATAATAGAAAGGTTTGCATTCTCTTTATTCATCTGAGAAAGCAAATGTGGTAATTGATTGAACAGTTTTGTAAAGTTTTCAAATGAATGGTATGCTTTTTCTATGAGGTCGGCATTCTCCTTTGACTGATATCCCAAATATGATTTGAAGTTATCGCGATAATTGGAAATAAATTCTTCCAGATTAGTGATTAATTCCTGTTCAAACTCTTTCAAGTTCTTGAAACGGTTTGCATCTTTATCAAATTCAATCTGTCTGTTCAATTTCTCATCAATTTTTTGTTCGGTAAATACTTTAAGGTTGTATTCTAATGATGCCTTTTTAGCTTCGACATCTGGTTTTTGAGCAAGGGATTTGTTATGCCGTGAAATGTCGTTTAAGATATTTAGAACTTCCGCATTTTTTTCTTCTATTCGTTGTCTGTGAACTTTTATTTTCTCGCCAATCAGTTGATTAATTAAATTCTCAATACTATTTGAACCTTTAATATTCGAAAGATCTTTCTGGCCAAAATAAAGAGGTTTCTTTAGAATGCCTGGGGTTATCTTCAGGCTGGGATTGAGAATTCCATTTTCATAAATATTGGTTCGATCACCATATATTTTCTCTGCAATAATAAGATTTCCCCGATGGTCAATTATTTCTAGCCTTGTCTTACCACCACTGCCAAGAAAAATAGTAATAAGATTATTTTTATATTTTTTATCTTCATCAAATAATGTTTCAGGAAGGGATATGTCTAATGCATATCGAATTGTTTCCAATATTGTAGATTTGCCACTGCCACGAATCCCTATAAAATTATTCATACCAGGACTAAGGGGTATTTCTTTAAGGTCTTGTTTACTACTAGTAAATGAAATTGATTTTATATATGCTTGGGTGAGGGAGGGAATATTTTTATTTACTCTGTATCTAAAGTCCATTAGAGAATATTTTATCGCATCAAAATTGAAAGCCCCTATTTTGATAAATGTACTGTCGCCTTTACCTATTTCTTCTATCGATTTTGCATCCGATCCTTCAACGAATGCAGGAAGTTGATTTTTAAACCATGTATTTAGATTCGCAATTTTATTATGAGTACGAACCTTTTGAAAACCCAGAACGGCTTTACGAAAGAGCGGATTTTCTGCAAACTCAGTGATTCTTCCGCCCTCTAATACCTCTAAAAATCCACATTTTTGCTCAATGTGAGCCATTATGATGAAATAATTTTTCTCGAATTTATTAAGCAACTCAATTGTTTGGATTAAACTGTGATTTGATCTACCGTTTCTATTTTCATAGTTTGTTTTCCCCGAAAAAGTCGAGGTTAGAAACTGGTTAATTAGATCGTTTCCACTTTCAAACCATTGTTCAGGATCAAATATTATAAGAGTATGAATACCATTTGAACCATCATTAACAGAAAGTTCTACTGCCGGTAAGATATAAATCTCTTCCTTGCGTGCTTTTTTTGAAAGTGCTTTATATTCTGATAGTGCAAATTTGTTGTGGTTAGTGATTGCAGCAACAGAAATTTTCTCTTCCTTCAGTTTATTAATGTACAAATTAATAAAATCGTTTTCAAAACCTGAATATTGGAATTCTCTGTCCTCTTTAGTATGCAGGTGAAAATCTGCCCTAAGCCAGGTTGCTCCATTTTCAAAAATATTTTTCATCATTTTCTCTTCCATATTTATATCGTCCTAAAATCAATTTCATTATCGCACATTTGCAAGACCGTATTGGTTTTCAACTGGTCGTTGCCGGTGAAAAGTTTGTCCAGCGTAATGACTTTTTTCGGTTTGGCTGAAATGATGGCGTCAACGAGTTTCTGATCCATTTTTTCTAATGCAATGACGAGTTCGCCATCATTCACCGCATAATACTTGTCTTTCGTTTCTATTTTGTTTGTCAGCAGATAACCGGCTTTGAGGATCAACTCATATAGCATATTTTCCGTTTCACTGCCTTCCTTTACCGGATTCGTAAAAGCGTCTAACTGATTCTCTAAATTTTCTTCCGTGACTTCAGCGCCTCGCCAGATCTTGAAATTGGATGATGAGAGTTTGAAAACCTTAAATCCTAAATCCGGCTTCTTCTCATGCAAACTAAGTTGCCGGCTTTCATCTTTTATTTTCTTGATAACCCGACGAATCCGCTCCTTGCCAATCTCCGCGATTGTCTTAAACCCAGCTTTATATGCTTCGGACTCTTCCGCACACGCTTCCGGCATCTGAACTATGATAAACCGATAAATTCCATGGTCTTCTTTATTTATATCTAATATAGCATGAGCTGTTGTGCTTGATCCGCCGAAAAAATCCAAAATTATATCATCTGATTCAATACATGGTTTTATTAAGTGCTTAAGAAGTTTTGTTGGTTTTGGATTTTCAAAAGGAATTTCTCTTCCTTCTTTTATTTCAAATAAGTTTTTTATTTCAATTTTTCCATCTGCATTTGCTACATCATCAATTAAAGAAGGAATCTTTACTTTTCCATCGTCATCATTTTCATAAAACTTACGATAAACTGTATATCCACCTTCTTTCTTTTCTTTAAAAATTATTCGCCCTTGTTTTACTAAGTCGTTAAAAGTTACTTTAGCAACCATCCATTGTGTTATGATTTCATTACCATCAGGAAGTTTGATTGGATATACTAATGTTTTTCTTTCCGCAAGATTTGATTTTAATGGCCTCGTGTAAAATTTCCCTCTTTCTTTTATAAACTCATCTTCATATTCAAATTTTTCTTTTTCCTTTTCAGGTCTATCCATTAATAATTCATTTACTTCATCTACTCTTTTTGAGAATACAAGTACGTATTCATGCAAGTCAACAAAATGTTTTGCATGTTTTCCGCCTATATATTTTTTCTTCCAAACTAATTCTGCTAAGAAATTTTCCTCTCCAAAAATCTCATTCATCATTAGCCGCAGATTATGAACTTCATTATCGTCAATATGAACGAAAATCACGCCGTCATCCCGTAAAAGGTTTCTGGCGAGAAATAAG
>Ga0066637_10000809_pt1 | contig 19486 bp, 16 predicted proteins | sample CryGeyCG2014_020_FD_62737 | JGI IMG/M metagenome (GOLD analysis project Ga0066637, IMG submission 62737) | Groundwater microbial communities from aquifer - Crystal Geyser CG08_land_8/20/14_0.20 | ecosystem: Environmental > Aquatic > Deep subsurface > Groundwater | place: USA: Utah: Grand County...
CCGAACGCATAACACCTGCGGGCGCAAGCGCCCTCCGGTATTATACGTTCGGCCCCTCAACTCGCCGTTGTGTAGAAATAAAACCGGACATAAATAACCAAATACAGCATGGGAGGACGACAAATAATTGGACATATTTGAGAAATTCAGTATCGTCATCATCCCGGTTCTGCTCACCGCCCTTTTCTATAGCGTTATCCCCCGAAAACTCAAAGAGCGAGAAATTTTTACAGATGCCGCCGCTACTTTTAGAAGTAAAATCCTTACTGCACTCGAAGGCATATATCCCATTGTACGCCCCTGGTGGGATGAAAGTGATTTCCCACGATTCAGCCGATCTGTTAACATGGTTGAAAGCGCCGCCACTGAATTTAGGTGCTTCATCAAACGCAAGAGAGAATTTGACATTGCAGTAAAGGCATATCGTGAATACTGCAAGAAACAACAATATGAAGGAGCGTTGGCGTGGAATATAATCCCCGATATTCAAAAGCCTGGTGAGATTAGCCCATTGGAAACATTTAATAATATAGTGGAACATTTATTATCCTTTACGAAAAGGAAGTGGTAAAATCACACAACCAGTCGCTGCAGTTGACGGCGAGTACGCCGCAACTGAGCTTTATCGTTATATGAGATATGGAGGTATGAATTGCATGTTCCCTCAACCACTTTCACTTGCTGGTTGACTGGGTGGATAGAAGCACAAAAGATTGTTCTCTGGGGTGCGGCAGACCTCCGGGATTCTTCTACACCACATGATGAAACAGGACATGGTTTTCCTTTCGCCATTTCATGGGCTATTCCCATGAATCCTCACATTATGGTCAGCATCCAGAACGGCCCTAACCAAGCGTATGCCGATGAGTACGCCAAGGTGAATGCCCTCATCAATGAATTATCAGGAGCGTTAGCAGCCGAAATCATAAGCAGAGGATATCGCGCTAAACCGCTCGCGGCTTCTGAGCGTACCGATACAGTTAATATTAAAGGTGACTTTCCTCACAAAACTGCGGCTACCCGAGCAGGTTTAGGTTGGATAGGCCGCCACTGCCAGCTTATTACCCGGAAGTTTGGGTCGTGGGTTCGTTTGGGAACCGTTTTTACAGACATGGAACTTCCCTGTGGGCCACCAATAGAGTGTAATTTTTGCGGTCGTTGTACGCGGTGCATCGATGCTTGTCCTGCAAAGGCATTGAAAGGCAACTCATGGTATCCAGGAACACCGCGTGAAGAAATCCTGGATGTACAGGCATGCGATCAGTGGAAAAAAGAACATTACTTTCAGTACCACAAGGGGCACAACTGTGGAATTTGCTCAGCAGTCTGTCCCTATGGATTAAAAGTGTTGAAAAAGAAGCCTGATATAACATCCGGAATATGCATATAATCGGGTAGCCGGGGGTTTTTCTCCCCCGGCCCCCACACCACCCGGCATGCGGGTCCGCACCGGGCGGTTCACAGAGATTACCGAGCCGTAGCCGGGTAGTGAATGTGAACCAACAGCTCTTTGACAGATAGAAGCCCTTGATCCTTGAGCCAATCGTTGGTCATGCCCGTTTGCGTCGCCAGCGTCCGGGATAGTCGCCACGGTCCTTTGCGGCTTATTGCCACAGAGATGGCCGCATGGAGCGATGTTCATTATGCCATGGGAGCTCATAGAGGTTCTTCCCTTCTTTGTGTTCGGCCCTTCGGCGGGGTAAGTCTCTCCCGGCTTTTCTCTTTTCGCCGGGCTTGTTTCCTCGCGCCTACTGTGGCCTCTGCTGACTCCTGTCCGGTCCCGCGGCATGTTGCCATGACGGGCGCCACTCCCAGAGGAGTTGCAAACCGGGCAGGTCTCCACGGATAAGAACGTGAACTGTGACTATGCAACCGCAGCATTTACCGTATCTCCCGAATCCAGGGCTTTGTCATGTTGTGCTGACTTGCCCGGAGACTCAGCCTTGTATGCTGTTTCTGTTCGTCGGCTCATAGCTTTGCACTCCGGCTTCCTTCGGACGGTCCCTCGCGGTTCCGCCCTTGCCTTCGGCTAGTATTTGTGTCAATGCTTTTGACATTGACAGGATTCAGATACAGGGGACTGACACCCCATAAGTTCACGCCCGTGCCGGGCGTACACCTCTCGCTTGAGAGGGACGCGTCTAACGCCGCGCCCCTCAGCTTTTCGTTCGCTGAATCTGGGATGACATAACATCCGAAACGTGCTATGCTGCCAAGCAACACACCAGTTGAATAGGGACTGTGAACGATGCCTGAGATAAGCAGATTTTTCGGAATCGTGATTGCCATGTATTTCAAGGAGCACGCGCCACCGCATTTCCATGCGAAATACGAGGAACAACGGGCGGCGTTTTCAATTCTTGATTTACGCATCATTGAGGGAAGTCTGCCGCGCAGAGTCGCGGCGCTGGTGCTGGAATGGGCATATGAGCACAGAGACGAATTGTTGGAGAATTGGAAGCGAGTTGAACGCCGTGAGGATTTGTTGACAATTAAACCCTTAGAAGTAAGAGGTGCGGCATGCACTACGTAACTGAAGCCAGACACGTTACAGGTCATAAGATCAAGGTCCGTTTCGAGGATGGTCAGACCAAACTTGTTGATCTCGGTTCTCATCTGGATGGTCCCATTTTTGAACCGTTGCGGGATCCGGCGTATTTTCGTTGTTTCACGGTCAACTCTGAGATTGACACTATCGTCTGGCCCAATAACGCGGATTTCTCACCGGACTTTCTTTACGAGATCGGACAGGAAATCAGCGAACAACCGGCTGAACGCGACGGCGTATCCGTCGCGCGTTAGCCAGCCCGTTCAATTTAGAAAGTACGCATAAACCGGAATTAGGCTTCGATCAGCTTGGTTTCCGTCCCCAGATAGGGGATTGTTAGGGCCATTTTCCGGAGGGCCTGCTTCTCGATCTGCCGGGCCCGCTCCCGTGTGATGTGATAGCGGTCGCCGATCGCCTGAAGGGTTAGGGGGCTTTCGGCCATGACACGGTTCCGGATGATGAAGCTCTCCTTTTCACTCAGTCCGGCGAGCGCCCCCGCAATATTGCGCTGGACAAGCGCCATCTCCTCCTTCCGAATCAGCGCCGTCTCCTGGTCCTCCCCGCCATAGGTCAGATAGTCCATGTGCGTGGAATCCCCATCCTCGCCCACACTGGCATCAAGGGAGAGGTCGCGGCCGCTCATCCGAACGTCCATCTCCGCAATCTCCTCCGGCCGGACCCCAAGGGTTTCAGCAATCTCCGCGAATTCCGCGCGCTTTTCAGAGAGGCTCTCCAGTTTTTTCCGGGCCTGGTTGAGTTTGAAGAAGAGTTTGCGCTGCGCCTGGGTCGTTCCGATCTTGACAAGACTCCAGGATTTGATGATGTAATTTTGGATATAGGCGCGGATCCACCAGACGGCGTAAGAGATGAGGCGGTAGCCCCGGTAGGGATCAAATTTCTTCACGGCATGCATGAGGCCGATGTTTCCCTCCTGGACCAAATCGGCCAGCTTGAGCCCGTAATTCCGGTACTCGTGGGCAATTTTGACCACAAAACGCAGATTCGAGACGACGAGTTTCTCTGCGGCCTCCATATCGTTGTACTTTTTCAGTCTCACGGCAAGACGGAACTCTTCCTCCGCCGTCAAGATCGAAAAACGGTTGATCTCCGCGACATAGACATCAAGCGTTCCTGTAACCGCCGGAACTTGCAAATCCCTTCCTCCTGGTACGCCAAAACTGTCGCTGTTTTATACAAGGATGTTTCCGGGCCGTCAACCCCTTTTGCTGGGAGTTGCGGTCCGGCGCCTGTACCATTCTTGACATCCCCCTCCGGGGTGTTTAATTTACGGCCCGATGGAGGGGTGGAATAAAGCAGGAGGAAACCCACAATGAGATTCGATAAATTCACATTGAAGGTCCAGGAGGCGCTTCAGGAGGCGCAGGGTCTGGCCGGACAGTGCGGCCACCAGGCGCTTGATGTGGAGCATCTGCTCGTCTCTTTTTTAAAACAACCGGAGGGCATCGTCTCCGCCATCCTGAAAAAACTCGGGGCCGATCCCCGACGGATTGAAGGCGAGGTCCGGAAAGCCCTGGAGAAATTGCCGAGGATCGAGGGCGCCGCCGCCGGTCAGACCTACATGACTCCGAGACTAAACCGTGTTCTGGACGCTGGATTGAGCGAAGCGGCGCGTCTTACGGACGAGTATGTCAGCGCCGAACATATCCTCGTTGCGATGGCCGATGAAAAGGAAGGACCGCTCGCGAAGATCCTCGCCGCCAATGGCATTACAAAGGATGCGATCTTCAAGGTTCTCGTGGAGATTCGCGGAAACCAGCGCATCACCGATCCCAATCCGGAGGAGAAGTACCAGGCGCTCAAACGCTATGCCCGCGATTTCAATGAACTGGCCCGGAGCGGTTCCTTCGATCCGGTGATCGGTCGGGATGAGGAGATCCGCAGGGTCATGCAGGTCCTTTCCCGCCGGACGAAAAACAACCCTGTCCTGATCGGGGAGCCGGGGGTGGGCAAGACGGCGATCGTCGAGGGTCTGGCCCAGCGGATCGTCAACGGTGACGTACCAGAAAATCTCAAAAACAAGAGGGTCATCGGCCTCGATATCGGCGCCCTTGTCGCCGGGGCAAAGTACCGCGGCGAGTTCGAGGATCGTTTGAAGGCCGTCCTGAAGGAGGTCACCGCCGCTCAGGGGGAGATCATCCTCTTCATCGATGAGATCCACACCGTGGTCGGCGCCGGGGCGGCGGAGGGCTCCGTCGATGCATCGAACATGCTCAAGCCGGCCCTGGCAAGGGGCGAACTGCGCTGCGTCGGTGCGACCACCCTCAACGAATACCGGAAACACATCGAAAAGGACCCGGCGCTCGAAAGGCGGTTCCAGCCGATCCTCGTCAAGGAACCGTCGGTCGAGGATACGATTGCCATCCTCCGGGGTCTGAAAGAACGTTACGAGGTCCATCACGGCGTCCGGATCAAGGACGCGGCCATCATCGCCGCGGCAACCCTCTCCAGCCGCTACATCAGCGACCGGTTTCTCCCGGACAAGGCGGTCGACCTGATCGACGAGGCGGCGTCGAGGCTCCGGATCGAATTAGACAGCATGCCCGCGGAGATCGACGCCCTGGAACGGCGCATCATCCAGCTTGAGATCGAACGGCAATCGCTGAAAAACGAAACGGACCGGACCCCCGTGGAGCGGCGGGAGAAAATCGAACAGGAGCTGTCCGAGCTTCGGGAAACGTTGGACCGGATGAAACTCCACTGGACCGGCGAAAAAGAGGCCATCAAGAAAATCCAGGCCATCAAGGGCCGGATCGAAACCTTCAAGATCGAAGAGCAGAACGCCCAGCGCAGCGGCGACCTCGCCCGGGCGGCGGAGATTCGTTATGGACGGCTCGTCGAACTGAACCGGGAGTTGGAAGAGGAGAACGGAAAACTGTTGGAGGTGCAGAAGGACAAGCAGATGTTGAAGGAAGAGGTCGATGCGGAGGACGTGGCCAAGGTTGTGGCCAACTGGACGGGGATTCCCGTCTCCCGCATGCTGGAGAGCGACGTCCAGAAGCTGATCCGGATGGAGGAACGCCTCTGGCAGCGGGTCATCGGACAGGAAGAGGGGATCTCTGCGGTCTCCAGCGCCTTGCGCCGTGCCCGTTCCGGCCTCCAAGACCCGAACCGGCCGATCGGATCTTTTATCTTCCTGGGACCCACCGGCGTCGGAAAAACGGAGCTCGCCAAGGCGCTCGCCGAATTCATGTTCGACAACGAACAGGCGCTGATCCGAATCGACATGTCGGAATTCATGGAGAAGCATTCCGTGGCCCGTCTAATCGGCGCCCCGCCGGGGTATGTGGGGTATGACGAAGGCGGCCACCTGACCGAGGCCGTACGGCGCCGGCCCTACGCGGTCCTGCTGTTTGACGAGATCGAAAAGGCCCATCCGGACGTCTTCAACATCCTGCTGCAGATCCTCGACGACGGCCGATTGACGGACGGTCACGGACGCACGGTGGACTTCAAGAACACGATCGCGATCATGACGTCGAACGTCGGCAGTCCATGGATTCAGGATCCCACCCTCGCGGAAGAGGAGAGGCGTGAACGGACGATGGAGGCGCTCCGGGCAACCTTCAAACCGGAATTTCTGAACCGGATCGACGATATCATCATCTTTCGCGCCCTGGCCATGGCGGATATCGAGCGGATCATCGACATCCAGCTCGGACTCATCCGGAAACGGCTGCAGCCGAGAAAACTCTCGCTGGAATTGACAGAAGGCGCCAAACATTATATAGCTCAAGCAGGGTACAGTGCCGTTTATGGCGCCCGACCGCTCAAGCGGGCGCTTCAGAAGCAGATCCTGGACCCGCTGGCCCTGCAACTTCTCGCAGGGGACTTTGTCGAAGGCGACCGGATCGTGATCGACCAGAACGACGGCCGGATCATCTTCATTAAAGGAGAAAAAGGATGAACACGATTAAAACCGCACTATTGCTGGGCGCCCTGACGGGCCTCCTCATGCTGATCGGCGGCTTGTTTGGGGGTCAACAGGGGGTCGTCATCGCCTTCCTCTTCGCGATGGTGATGAATCTCGGGAGCTACTGGTTCTCGGACAAAATTGTCCTCCGCATGTACAAAGCCCAGGCGGTTTCGGAGCACGAGGCGCCGGAGCTCTACGCCATGGTCAAGAATCTCGCGCTCAAGGCCTCGATGCCGATGCCGCGGGTCTATATCATCCCCGGCGATACGCCAAACGCCTTCGCCACGGGACGAAACGAACAACATGCGGTGGTCGCCGTTACGGAAGGCATCCTCCGGATCCTTGGCAAGGATGAATTGGAGGGGGTTATCGCCCATGAACTGACCCACATCCGGAACCGTGACATCCTGATCGGCTCCATCGCCGCGACGCTGGCCGGGGCGATCGTCATGCTGGCCCACATGGCCCAGTGGGCCGCCATGTTCGGCGGCGTCGGCCGCGATGACGACGAAGGAGGCGGAAGCAACATTGTCGGCCTGATCCTCATGGCCGTTCTTGCCCCGATCGCCGCAACACTCATCCAGATGGCCATTTCCCGTTCGCGAGAGTACCTTGCCGATGCGGGCGGAGCAAAAATTTCGGGAAAACCTTACGGCCTGGCAGGCGCACTCGAAAAACTCTCCCGGGCGTCCCAGACGATGCCTATGGAGGCAAACCCCTCAACGGCCCACATGTTCATTGTAAATCCGCTGACCGGACGTTCCCTGATGAACCTTTTCAGCACCCATCCGCCGATTGAGGAACGTATCGCCCGTCTGCGAAGCATGAGACCGATGTAAAATAAATGTAAAATCAAGGAGATTTCATGGAAGAAGAGAAGAAGGATAAGGGTTTTGTGATCAAGGACCGGCGTCTGTTTGACGAATCTGGCGCCGCACGGGTCGAAGAAGAGATAAAGCCGGAAGATAAAAAACGGGCGGAAAATCCCGAAGAGGGGCCGAGAACCTCCCCAGCCGAAATGGATACTCCCGAAACGGAGGCCGCTCCCCTTCCCGAGATCAATTTCGCCAGTTTCATCTTTTCGCTCAGTACGACGGCCATGTACCACTTTGGAGACTTCCCCGATCCGGTCACGAAGGAGTCGCAGCGCAACCTCCCGGCCGCCAAGCAGACGATCGATATCCTGAGCATCCTGAAGACGAAAACGGAGGGCAACCTTGACGAGCAGGAAAAACAGATGCTCGACGGCATCCTCTACGAATTGAGGATGCGCTTTATCAAGGAAATGACCAACCCATGATCACAAGGGAGTCGCCGGCCAAGGTCAACCTCTATCTGCGGGTTCTCCGAAAGCGGGAAGACGGCTGCCACGACATCCTCTCCCTCATGCAGCGGATCAGTCTCTGCGATGAGATGACCTTTGCAGCGACCGCTGGCGGTATTGCGGTCCGGTGCCCCGGCACGGACCTGCCGGAGGATCAAGGAAACATCGCATACCGCGCGGCGACGGCCTTTTTTTCCCGCATCGGCGCGCCGCCGGAGATCAAGATCACCATCCGGAAACGGATTCCCATCGGCGCCGGACTGGGCGGCGGAAGCTCCAACGCCGCCACGACCCTCATGACCCTGAACGAAATGCATGGTTCCCCGCTGGCCCGGGAGGAACTGATGAAGATCGGAGCGGGAATCGGAGCGGATGTCCCTTTTTTTGTTTTCGGAAAGAGGGCTTGGGCCTCGGGGATCGGCGACCTCCTCACGGAAGCGCCCTTTTTACCCCCCCTCTGGTTTGTCCTGATCAATCCGGGTTTCGAAATCTCCACGAAAATGGTTTATCAGGGGCTCAATTTGGGATTGACAAAGCCCGGAATAAATTATAGCATCCCTCGTTTTTATGCAGCGGAAGATCTGATCCGGGGTCTCTTGAATGATCTCGAGAAGGTGACGCTGCAAATTCATCCTGTTCTGGATGAGATTAAGACCGTTTTGCTGGAGAATGGCGCCCGTGGCGCTCTGATGTCGGGCAGCGGACCGACCGTTTTCGGTATTTTTACGGACGAGAAGTCCGCTTGCAGGGCAGAGGAAAATTTGGGGCAAAGGGCCGAGTGGCGGGTGTTCAGGGCAAAATCCCTGTAAAGATAATGGCTTATCAGTCAGGGATTTTTCACCGATCCCCCATAACCTGCGGCCTCTTGCCTGTTTTGTATTGGGGCGTCGTCAAGCGGTAAGACACAGGAATTTGGATCCTGCATTCGGAGGTTCGAATCCTCCCGCCCCAGCCAATCCATATTTGCCGTTAAAGGAAGTGAGATGCTCGAAAGAATCAGGGTATTTACGGGAAATGCGAATCCGGAGCTCGCCCGGAAGATAACGGAAAATCTGGGTGTAACCCTCGGGAAAGCCCATGTCACGGCCTTCAGCGACGGTGAAACCCGGGTGGAAATCAACGAAAATGTGAGGGGCATGGATGTCTTCATCATCCAACCGAGCTGTCCGCCGGTAAACATCACCCTGATGGAACTTCTCATCATGATCGACGCCGTGCGTCGGGCGTCCGCAGACCGGATCACGGCGGTCATCCCCTACTACGGCTACGCACGACAGGACCGGAAGGTGGCGCCCCGCGCGCCGATCACCGCCAAACTTGTGGCCGATCTCATCACCCAGGCGGGGGCAAACCGGGTTTTGGCGATGGATCTTCATGCGGGCCAGATCCAGGGATTCTTCAATATCCCGGTGGACAATCTTTTCGCCACACCCATTCTGCTGGACCACATCAAAAAGAACTACCCCAGCGACAACATCGTGATTGTCTCACCGGACACCGGAGGCGTGGAACGGGCGCGCGCCTTCGGCAAACGCTTAGGCGCCAGTCTGGCCATTATCGACAAACGCCGGGATGGTCCGAACGAGGCCCAGGTCATGAACATCATCGGTCATGTCAAGGGAAAGAGGGTCATCCTGCTGGATGACATGATCGATACGGCGGGAACGGTTGTGCAGGCGGCAAAGGCGCTCAAGGAAGAAGGGGCGACCGAGGTCTCCGTCTGTTGCACCCATCCCGTACTTTCCGGCCCGGCGCTGGAAAGGATCGAACAGTCGGACATGAAAGAGGTCATCGTGACGGACACGGTCCCCCTGCATGAGAAGGCGAGAGCCTGCAGTCGCATCAAGGTTCTCTCCGTTTCGGGGCTCCTCAGCGAGGCTGTCCGAAGAATCTATTACAACGACTCAGTCAGTTCATTATTCATTTAGGAGGAATTCCATGGAGGCAACCGAATTAAAAGCCTGTATCCGCAATCAATCCGGCAAGGGGCCGGCAAGGCGTTTCAGGAAGGAAGGAAGGATCCCTGCCGTGTTTTACGGCCGCGGCGAAGAGGCCATTCACCTTTCGGTGAATGCGGCGGAACTGCTCAAGATTGTCCGCGCGAAAAAGGAAAATGTCTTCATCAAACTTCGGATCGATGGAGAGAAGCCGATGGAAAAACTTTCCTTGATCAAGGAGCTGCAGATCGAACCGGTCAGCAGGCGGTTCTATCACGCGGATTTTTATGAAGTCCGCATGGATCACCGGTTGACGCTCGATGTCCCCCTCCATTTCGCGGGCATTCCCGTGGGCGTTGTGAACGGCGGCGAGCTTCAGCATCTGAAACGCGATCTGAAGATCTCCTGCCTGCCTTCGGTTCTGCCCGATTTCATCGAGATCGATGTAAGCGGACTGGAGATCGGCGACTCGATCAAAGTGCAGGACATTCGGGTCCCCGAGGGAATTGCGGTTCTCGATCCGGGTGATGTCGGCGTGGCCATGGTCGCCATCGTGAAGGTGTCCGTACCGCAGGTGGAAGCGGCCGTGGAAGGCGCGGCCGAGGCGGAAGGAGCGGCGGCCGTTCCAGAAGAGGCATCGCCCAAGGGGGATGCGAAAGGCTGACGACATCACCTTTTGATCCCTCTTGACAGGTTTATATGAAAATCCCCCCGTGCCCCCCTTTGCTAAAGGGGGGCACGGGGGGGGATTTTCATGTTTTGTTGTGCCCACGCCGGGCATTGGGGTTATTCAGAAACTCTGCGCGCACAGCTTCGGAGGGGCGGTGTGAAGTTAATCGTAGGACTGGGAAATCCGGGGATACGGTATCGGCTGAGCCGACACAACGCGGGTTTTCTGATCCTGGATCAATGGGCGCTCGAACGGGACATACCCATCAATCAAACCCTCTTTGACGCCCATATCGGAAAGGGGAAGATAGACGGCGACGTCGTTATTCTTGCCAAACCACAGACATTCATGAATCTGAGCGGTATTGCGGTCCGGAAACTGACGGACTACTTCCGAATCGCTCTTCAGGATGTCATCGTTGCGCATGATGATCTGGACCTGCCATTTCAGTCGATCCGCTTGAAAGCGGGCGGGGGGCATGGCGGGCACAAAGGGATTATTTCACTGATCGATCACCTCGGCGGACATGATTTCATCCGGGTCAGACTCGGCATTGGAAAACCCGCCAGCAAGGCGATGGTTGAAGGGTATGTCCTGGAACATTTTTCTAAAGAAGAGTTGGATTGTCTGCCGCAGCTCACCACAGCGGCGGCGGCGGCGGTAACGGACATCCTGAGTTTCGGTATTCAAACGGCCATGGAAAAGCATCATGGCAAGAAAAAAACAAACTTCATTGAGGAGGGTTGAATCATGTGCAGCGGAAAACGTAGTTTCTGGCCTCTGTTGTGTTCTCTCGCCATCATCCTGTTTTGGATGACCCCCATGGCCTTCGCGGGTGAGGCGGATATCAAGATCCCGGATCTGACCCAGGTCGCATTCATGGGCGGTTCGCTCGGCGGGTTGACCATTCTGAACATCGGGCTCCTCATCTGTGCGATCGGCATGATCTTCGGCTGGTTTCAGTTCACCCAGACGAAGAATCTGCCCTCACACCAGGCCATGCTGGACGTCTCCAACACGATCTGGGAAACCTGCAAGACCTATCTGTTTCAGCAGGGGAAATTTCTCGCCGGTCTCTGGGTTCTGATCGCCATCTGTATCGTCTATTATTTTGTCGGCCTGCAGGGCAACACGATCGGGGCCGTCGTGATCATCCTGTTCTGCTCCGTCATGGGGATACTGGGCTCCTACGGCGTGGCCTGGTTCGGTATAAGGATCAATACGGTGGCCAACTCCCGGGCGGCCTTCGCCTCTCTGAGCGGCAATCCCCTCAGCATGGTGAACATCTGTCTCCGCTCCGGCATGAGCGTCGGCCTTCTGCTCGTCAGCATCGAACTCTTCTTCATGATCCTGATTCTGGCCTACATCCCCAAAGAGCTCGCCGGCCCCTGCTTCATCGGCTTTGCCGTCGGCGAATCTCTCGGCGCCAGCGCGCTCCGAATCTGCGGCGGCATCTTCACGAAGATCGCCGATATCGGCTCTGATCTGATGAAAATCATCTTCCATCTCCCGGAAGACGATCCCAAGAACCCCGGCGTAATCGCAGATTGCACAGGCGACAACGCGGGCGACAGCGTCGGTCCCACCGCGGACGGCTTCGAAACTTATGGTGTCACCGGTGTGGCCCTGATCGCCTTTCTGGCCCTGGCATTCGCCGGGAATCCCGCCATGGGCGGCAAGCTGATCGTCTGGATCTTCGCGATGCGCATTCTGATGATCATCACCTCGCTCGCCTCCTACTTCATCAACGACGCCGCCAGTAAATCCCTCTACACCGGAAAGAAGGAGTTTGATTTTGAGCAACCCCTGACCAACCTGGTCTGGATCACCTCCTGCGTCTCCATCATCATCACCTTCATCGCGAGCTATCTCCTGTTAGGCGATCTGCCCGCAGTGGGCGGCTCGATTGCGACCTGGCTCGCGCTTTCGATCATCATCAGTTGCGGAACCGTCGCCGGGGCGCTGATCCCCGAATTCACCAAGATCTTCACGAGCACCAAGTCCCGCCATTGCGAAGAGGTCGTCAACGCCTCCCGGCAGGGCGGCGCATCTCTGAACATCCTCTCCGGCCTGGTGGCCGGAAATTTCTCCGCCTTCTGGGAGGGCCTGATCATCATGATCCTGATGCTCATCGCCTATCTTGTTTCCCAAAGCGGGTCGGTCACGGGCCTGATGCCGAAAGAGTTCCTGTTTGCCGCGCCGGTCTTCGCCTTCGGTCTCGTCGCCTTCGGTTTCCTCGGCATGGGTCCGGTCACAATCGCCGTGGACAGCTTCGGCCCCGTCTCGGACAACGCGCAGTCGATCTACGAACTCTCCATGATTGAAAGCCGCAAGGATGCCAGAGAGGTGGTCCGAAAGCACTTCGGCGTCGAAACGGACTTCGAAAAGGCGAAGCACTATCTCGAGTCGGCCGACGGCGCGGGCAACACCTTCAAGGCAACGGCCAAGCCGGTCCTCATCGGCACCGCGGTGGTCGGCGCCACGACGATGGTCTTCGGAATCATCATCCTGCTGGAGCGCCTCTTCGGCAACGTGATTGCCAATCTCAGCCTCGTCCAGCCGAATATCATCCTGGGGCTCCTCATGGGCGGTTGCGTGATCTACTGGTTCACCGGGGCCTCGATACAGGCCGTCGTGACGGGCTCCTACCAGGCCGTTGTTTACATCAAGGATCACATCAAGTTAGACAAGAAAGAGGCCTCCATTGAGGACAGCAAGGAGGTTGTCAAGATCTGCACGATCTACGCCCAGAAGGGGATGATCAACATCTTCGTCGTTATCTTCTTCATGGCCCTGGCCCTGGCCTTCTTCAACGCCTACTTCTTCATCGGTTACCTGGTCGGCATCGCCTTCTTTGGTCTCTTCCAGGCAATCTTCATGGCCAATGCCGGCGGCTGCTGGGACAACGCCAAGAAGATCGTCGAAGTGGATCTCAAGCAGAAGAACACCCCGCTGCATGAGGCCTCCGTCGTCGGCGACACCGTTGGCGACCCGTTCAAGGATACCTCCTCGGTCTCCCTGAATCCCGTGATCAAGTTCACGACGCTCTTCGGTCTGCTGGCCGTGGAGATCGCCGTGACGATGCAGAGCGCCGGTCTCAAGATCGGCCTCGCGTGCCTCTTCTTCCTCGTCGCGCTTATCTTCGTCTATCGCTCCTTCTACGGGATGAGGATCACCGGTGAAAAAATTGAGTAACCCCCATGCCCGGCGTGGGCACAACGAAGCATGAAAATCCCCCCTTACCCCCCTTTGACAAAGGGGGGATGGGGGGATTTTCATATAAAGCGTTTCTGGATCGGATCTTCCATCTGATCAACGCTCAAAAAAAGGCGTCCCGGAATGGGGGCGCCTTTTTTTACCTGTCGCTCAATGGCGGATTACAGCCGATCAGATCGGGACCGATTCAAGACAAAAAAATGGTGGATGGAAAAGGAGGGAGCCTAAAAACCATCCACCATTATAAAACTGAAAGGGGTTTGATGACCGCACCACCCTTCAGATTATTCCCGGGCGGTCCACCGATTTACAGAGCAAAATACGATGACCGCATCCGTACAATGATTCTATTCCGAAAGAAAAAAAGTCATGCTCTTGTTCAGGTCTTTCATTTTCTTTTTTTTTTGCATTCCCTTCCGGAACGCCCTCCTCCGGCGCCTCCTCATTCGGGGCCAGGAAAAAATTATACTCATCAATCAGACTGGGCCGGCCGGGGCGTCCTTTCCCCCTCTTGCTGCTGCGTGATTTAGCCTTCTTATTTCCCCCTTGCATACGATCTTGAACATAGCAATAGCGATGCCAATTTCCATTATTCACTCCCATAGACATATCCTTCCGGATGTTTTCAGTAACAACATAATGATATCATAATGTTGATTTATAGCGGCTCGATAAAACGCCTTTTCTTCTCTTCTCAAAAGCGATCGGAGGGGAATTAAGCCTGGAAGCGTACAGAACGGAGAAGTGCTGATACCGCACAACTCCGCAGGAACGATGGGATGAAAATCAACAAACCCGCGGCAAAGATAAGTCCGTGCGTCAACAGCACGGAATGTTCATATTAAGCACGATGGATCATTGAATACAATTATTTGATATCATTATTTATTTTCTTTTGTTCCCGGATGAGCTTGTATCGGGAAATCCCCAAGCGCCTTGCCGCCTCGGTCTTGTTTCCTCTGCTCGCCGCCAGGGTATTCTCGATAATCTTCCTCTTGATGTCGTTGGTGATTTTTTCCGTGACCCGGGTAAAATCGATTCCTTCGGAGGAGAGTTGCGGCAGGATGTTGTCGATCTGGAGTCGGAGTTTTTCCTGGTTTGTCGTGATTCTCATCTCCGCCGGCAAATTATCACAGGTAATCCGGAACCCGTCATTGTGGAGGATCATGATTCGCTCGATAATATTTTTCAGCTCGCGGACATTCCCCGGCCAGGGATAGGCGGTCAGAATGCGCTCCGCATCTTCCGTGAATCCGGTTACCTTCTTCTTGAATTTTCGGTTGAACTCCTCCACATAGTACCGGGCGAGAAGCATAAGATCTTCGGTCCGTTCCCGGAGCGGCGGGATCAGGATCGGCACGACACTGATCCGGTAGTAGAGATCCTCGCGGAAAGAACCCTCCGCAACCATTCGGCTGAGCTCTCGATTGGTCGAAAAAATGAATCGAACATCGATCGGAATGTTATCATTGCCCCCGAGCCGGCGGATGTGCCCGTCTTCCAGCATCCTCAGGAATTTCGCCTGAAGGTGGATGCTCATATCGCCGATCTCGTCCAGAAGGATCGTGCCGCCGCTAGCGTGTTCGAGAAGTCCGATCTTTCTTTTTCTCGCATCGGTAAAGGCGCCCGCCTCGTAACCGAAGAGTTCGCTCTCCAAAAGGGTTCCGGGAATCGCGGCGCAATTGACATCGACAAAGCGTTTGGTATTCCGGTTGCTCTGCCGGTGGATCGCCCGGGCGATCAGTTCCTTCCCTGTGCCGCTTTCCCCCTGAATCAGGATGTTCGTGTTGTGTCCGGCCACCTCTTCGATCACATGAAACAGGCTGAGCATCTTTTTCGATTTGCCGAGGATATTGTGAAATCCGAGGAGGATGTCCTCCCGCTCCTTGAGCTTCTCCACCTCCGTCTTGAGGGACTTCGCCTCCAGCGAGAGCATCGAGTGCATGATGGCATTGTCATAGGAGGTGGATGCATTCTTGACCAGGATATCCAGGACGTGGATCTGATCCGTGGAATAGCCGCCCGACTTCTTCGCCAGATAGAGGGCGCCTTTGAATTTTTCCTTGACCTTGAGGGGAAGGGCGATTTCCGACGGATAGCCTGAAAAGACAGGCCGTGTCGCCGCTCCGGCGGGAGATCCCTGGCGGGCAGTGACGGTATTCGTGTCGATGGCCTCCCGGATGATGGTCTGACCGATCCTCTCTTCGCAGGTCCGGCGGTCGTCGATGAAAACTTTTCCCCCGTCGTTGACAAGACAGCGGTTTTTCTCGATATCGAGGAAATAGACCAGGACTTTCTCCGATCGGGCAATCCGGAGGGCGCTCTTGACGAGGATCTCCAGGATATGGTTGTCTAAGACATGGCTCGCGTTCATCTCGGAGACGGCATCCTGGAGAATCGTGAGCTGCCGGATTTTCTCGGCGTTGGCCTCGAGGAGCCGCACGTTGTGGATGATGATGCTCAGCGTGTTGGCATAAGTGACAAAGAGACTGATCTCCTCCGGGAAAAATTTGGTCTCCTCCTTGAACCAGGCGGCAATGATCCCGATCACCTCGTCCCCGATCTTCAGCGGGGCGCAGAAGTAAGAACCGCGGTCATAGATCTTCGTCAGCATGCGGTCGGTCTTTGTGATCCGGGGATCGGTCGCGGTAACCTCCACGGCAATCGGCTGGCCGGATTTGGCCACCTTGGTCACGATACAGTCATGCTCATGGATGTTGAGGGCCACGGCGAACACCTTGCGCTCCTCCTCCGGGCTGTAATTCTTGACAACCTTGGCCTCGAGATTCTGCCGGGAGGCGTCGAACAGCCGGATGATCCCGCGGTCGAAACCGATGCTGTCCACCACCTCGTCAAGGATCTTCACGAGGATTTCATTCACGTTGGAGGGCGTGGTCAACAGAGAACTCAAGCGGAATATGCTTTGCAGAAGCTTATCTTTGTCTAACAGAAGTATGGAGGAGATCCGCGAACGGTCCTCCGTGATTTGCGATGGTTGGGACATCAATAATAATCCTTTCTCATTGTGAAAACGGGGACATGATGCCGCATCGCGTCCCCGTCGCTACATCAGGATTCGCGGAGAATGATACTGAGCGCCGTGGTCAGTTTGATCGTGTCTTCATCGGCCTTTCTCAGCCGGGCGCTAACGATTCTCGCCAGATTCAGGAAGATCCGGTAACCCAGTTCGTGATCCGCCTCGGTCAGGCTAAGAAAACTCTCCTTTTTAATTTCATAGAATCGGCATTTCGTCACGGTTTTAATCGTTGCCGTCCGTCTCATCATCTCCAAAAGCGCGATCTCGCCGAATACGGCATGGTCTGAGGCGTCTAACCGTGTAAAGACCTTGTTTTTCTCGTTTGCCTCTTCATCCGGATCCCCCATGACGAGGCTTTTGACGACCTCCACGGTCCCCTCCAGGATGATGTACATCGTATCCCCTTCCTCCCCTTCCCGCATGATGACTTCGCCTTCGGGAAAGGTCACTTTCCTCGAGATCTTGAGGATTTTACCGATCTGTTCCCCACTCAGATCCCGGAACAACTCCGTCTCGCGAAGGAGGGCTATCTCCTGTTCCATCTTCCGTCTCCCTCACACCTCAGGGCTAAGTGCTGAGACATATAGGGTGCATCATGACACACCATTTGTTTCGGTGCGTTACGCTTCGCTAACGCACCCTACGACTATGTTTTACTCAGTCCTCAGCACTCAGCACTATTCCATTACTTTGGGATCGCTCGGGACAACACCACGGCGTAATCCTCCGGGCCGATTGAGTAATCGCCCGCCGGGTTCACGACGATCCGCGCTTCATCCTTTTCGTAGTAGAAATTCTTTTTGGTCTCCCGGATCTTTTCCCGGATGAAGTTGTCGATCACGGAGGTGTTGTCGGAAAGAAGATCCTCTAACTTCATCGCCTTCTTATCCTTCAGAAACCCGATCAGGATGGCACGCTGTTTCTCCCGGTAGTATGTGGAGAGCTCCTGGAAAGTCCTCCCGATGAACGTTTTCGGGATCTCAACGCGCCAGAATTTGTTGGTATCCCCCAAGGAAAGCATCCCGGAGATCAGGCGAGGCAGCCCCGGGGATTTGACCGCCGTTGCGAGGAGGGAACCGATATGCTCCCCGCGGACGATGATCTCTTCGACATGGGCACGTTTCAGATGCTGCCGATTTTCGCCATCCAACAGTTCCGCGATCGTTTTGACATGCGGTGCGAGATATTTGATCGTCAGCGCCGCCAGCGCCGTCCTTTCGTCCGTTCTCTCCCGGGAGTGCCCACCGGAAACATCGGCCATGATCACCGCAAATCGGGCGCCAGCGATGTCGGCCCGCTGAAGGACATCCTCCCGGACGTAATCGCCCCGGAGAAATTTCAGGTTGAATTTTTTATACTTCAGACGGAGGGATTCGATTTCATCCACGGAGAGCTCGTTGATCAGAACGATCGGCGCATCCCCCGTCAACCCGTAGGCGGTCAGTCCGGCCAGCACCTCCTCGGTATGCTGGTTCCAGCCGCAGATGATCAGATGATCTTTGACCTTGACTGTTTCCAACCCTTTGTCCTCCATGATCTTTTTCTCCACGAAGATGGAAGCGATGGTGGCGGTCAAGAGGGACATCATGCCGACGCCAAAAAACATCAGCGCAAACCCGACGATCCTTCCACCGACGGAAATGGGGAACCGATCCCCGTAGCCGACCGTGGCGACGGTCACCACAGCCCACCAGATGCCGTCCCAGACGGAATGGATGTTCGAATCGGCCGCCTGCTGTTCAAAATAATGGACGCCGACGGAGCTGAGGATAATGACGCTGAGCGTCATGATCACAATCAGAACGGAGCGCTGTCGGACCAACCCCGTCAAGAACTTGAGACGCTTCATCAGCGAAAACATAGGTCAGACTCCCCATACGGCAGCGCCAAGCCGACATTACCCATCCCGGACGGCAGATTCACCGGGGAACAGATTTGAAATCTGTCCCCATCGTAGGCATTATCGCAAAGAAATCATCCGACCTTATCGTAGGCAAAGAACTGCATCGTAAAAACGGCCCTTCCCTGGGTGGCGGAACGGAGATCCGTCGAATAGCCGAACATCGCCTTCAGGGGGACCTTCGCCCGGATATCGCTGACCGCCCCCTTCGGCGCAATGGCCTGGATCTCTCCGCGCCGGGCATGAATGTCGCCGATCACCTCCCCCATAAATTCGCTCGGGGTGATGATATCCACCAGCATCACCGGCCCCAGGAGCACGGGATCGGCCTTCAGGCAGCCCTCCCGAAAGGCGGAGGAGGCGGCGATCTTGCAGCCCAGCGGCGTCGTTTCTCCCTCTTTCTGGTTCCCCCCGAGGAGGACGATCCGGATATCGATGACCGGATACCCCGCGAGAACGCCGCTCAACGCCCCCTCGCGGATGCCCTCTTCCATCGCAACCAGCAGCTCTTCCGGGATGACGACCCCCTCTTCAAGTCGGCGGACGATCTTGACCCCGCCGCCCCGGTCCGTCGGCTCCAGAATGAGCTTCACATGACCGAAATGCTTTTTCTCTCCCAGTTCCCTTTCGAAGAGCCCCTCGCATTCGACGCGCTTCTGGATCGTCTCCCGATGAACGACCCGCGGCTTGCCCACATTCACCCGGGCGTTGAATTCCCGCTGCAGGCGGTCGGTGATGATTTCGAGGTGAAGCTCCCCCATGCCGGAGAGGACCGTCTGGGCCGTCTCGTCGTCGTACTTGACCCGGAGGGTCGGATCCTCCTCCATGAGTTTGTTCAGCGCGACGGCCAGTTTCACCTGATCGGCGGGCGTCTTCGCCTCGATCGCCAGACTGATGACCGGCTCATAAAAATCGATCGG
>Ga0066637_10000810_pt1 | contig 19483 bp, 19 predicted proteins | sample CryGeyCG2014_020_FD_62737 | JGI IMG/M metagenome (GOLD analysis project Ga0066637, IMG submission 62737) | Groundwater microbial communities from aquifer - Crystal Geyser CG08_land_8/20/14_0.20 | ecosystem: Environmental > Aquatic > Deep subsurface > Groundwater | place: USA: Utah: Grand County...
CGAGGTATTTAAAATAGTTTGTTTCCGGAAGCAGGGTCCCCACATATGCAACTTTCATACGCTTATTTTAGCATGGCGGCGGTTTCAGATCTTCTTTTGGATAATTTTTTCAAGATCAAAGTCTTGTTGAAGTCGGAAAAGCAAGGAATAGGACAATGCGTGCTTACCAAAATTTACTTGGTCCCAAAGAAGATGCAACCCGTAACCCAAGCTGAAAGAGACGGCAAGATTATATTTTGAGGTAACAGCTCCCGCGATCATCACAATTATGATGTATTCCCAGCCATGGAAAAAGAGATGAACTTTACCCGTTTCTTTAAAATAGTTGCGCTTGCTTAAAGTCACTTTCCAAAATTTGATAGGGTTAAGGGTAAACCCGTAGGCGGCCCAGAATTCGAAGATATGATCGAGGTCGCAGAGTATGGCCGCGGCGAAACAAATAACAACTGCTCGTGGGACGCGAAATAAAAAATAAACAACGTAACAGGCGATCGTCGCGAGAAGAAAATGAACGAGCATGTGAGTGAAGAACTTCATAAGCGAAAAACGCAAAGTGTAAAGCGAAAAGTTGCATGTTGCCCTTTACACTTTAAGCTTTACCTTTTACGCTTTATTTGCGGCTAAAATCGAGTAGTTTGCTAATAAATTTAAAACCAAAGAATCCCAGTTGCTTGACATCGTCCCAGGTCCTAACTTTAAGAATTTTTCTAACAATAAATTTAGGTTGAGTGGAGAAGCTGTAAAATTCTCTAACCATTGCTTGTAATTCTTCACTTGGAAACGGCGTTTTCATTACGCATTCAGTCATATCATACCTATCCCAGTCTTCCGTCAGAAGCCAATTGTTTTTCTTGCACTCGGCAAAAAGTTCTGTTCCTGGATAAGGGACGACAATGGTGGCTTGTAGACTATCCACTAGTCCTTGGTTGAAAAGGTCTTTGGCCAAATTTAAACTATTTTTCACTTCTTCCTTTTCTTCCCAAGGGTAACCGACCATGACGGTAATGTGTGGCTCAAGCCCATACTTTTTGGCCCAAATCAAAGTTTTCTTGACTTGCTCCACCTTCATATCTTTATGGATTTTCTCTAAAGTTTCCTGATTGGCGGATTCCAGTCCGTAAAGGAGAAATCTAAAATTAGCTTTGCCCATTAGTTCATAATCTTTTTCTTCTAATCCGGAATTAAACCTCATATTGCAACTGATGGTTACCTTCTTATTAAGCTTTCTATTTATGATTTCGTGGCAAAATTCTCTAAGCCATTCACCGCAAGGAAAAGTGCCGGAATCATCCATTATTTCTCGGACGCCAAAATTATTAACGAGATTTTCCACTTCCTCGATTGCGTGTTTAACGGAAGCAACGCGATAATTCCCGTGAGGGAAAAGGACCTGATTCCAAACGCAGAAGGTGCATTTGCCGTACCAACAATCCCTGGCAAACATGGTGTAGCTTCCTGGTGTGTGTTTGTAATTTGAATTTTTCTTGGAATATAGCTCCCAACGGGTGAGTTTTCGGTCAGTTATTGGCAAATCGTTTAGGTTATTTTCTAGAGAGAATTTTCCAGAATTTCCGATTTCCGATTTCTGATTTCCGATTTCAGGCTTTTTACGAAACCAAACTCCGGGGTTAAGTTTTTCGCCTTTCGTCAGATGATTGCACAGATTTAATAAAGAGAAATCGTAATCCCCGCCGGTTAAAATGTAATCAACCTTGCAATTTTCCATTGATTCTTTTGGCAAAGCTGTAACATGATCACCGATAAGGACAATATTTGTAATTTCCTGTAGCTGCGACGCTGTGCGTCGCCAATTGTTTTTAATCTCGTTTACGATTTGCCAATATCTCTTAATAACCGGGGTTTTCACCTCAAAAACAATCAAATTAGGGCTTTCTTCTTTCAATCTCTTTTCAAACTCTTCTTTTCCCCATCCTTCTGATGTGGCGTCCATCCAAACCACCTCATATCCTTGTTCTTTGAGAAGAGTGGCGGCAGAGGCGGGAACCATCGGATAAGCTCTCCAAGGTGAATTTGCCCATTGGAATTGCCTATTTTGCCCGAGTAAGGGTATTCCTTTTGCATCAGGAAGGGGAGGGTAACATATAGCGATTTTGAAACTAGTATTACTCATTTTATGGCTATAAGTTGACAAAAATCTGCTTTTCTGATATAATCCGATTATACAGATAATATCCTAAAAAAGAAAAAGGAGACACGAGAAATGTTAAAAAAGAAAAGTGGGGCGGTTCGTGAATATGCAGGAACCGCAGGTGTCGTGGGTTTTATCGTGTTTGTATCAGCAAACGCGCCGGGTTCGGTCCTCAGCAAAGTTTTGTTGGGGATTGCGAGCTTTGTCGCCTATGTGATCGGGGGATTGTTCTACGCTCTGATCAAAACGGGAAACGAAAGTATCCACTAATCCTAGCAAAAGGAGATCAAGAGAGTGGGCAACATCATTATCAACACTGGTTCTTTGCCACTAGCTATTATCGATCCGGAACTTGCCTTGATGGCGGCAGGGCGGTGGGGTTACGATGGCGGCTCTTTGTTGTTGACGCGCGGTGCGGGTAACCCACTCACTCAGAAGGCACCGAAGGGGGTTCCAATTCTCAGTTTTGAGCCCGCCTTCAATCCAACCAGTCCTTCCGATTGGTACAGGAACAGAAAGACATGGAAGCCGGGGGACCCAACCCTGACGGATATGCTTTTGTTCCCTGACCCTGACCGCAGTGCTAAGCTAGAGGAAAAGTGGCTGAGCGAAAGTGGCGCCACGATTGTGGTTCATAATGTCGAGGAGGCCAAAAGGCTTTCCGCCAGGCAAGACGTTGGTCCTAAAAGAGTTCTTTTTGAACTGAGTCCTGGTGTTAGGATGACGATTAGGGAGATCCTCGACGCCCTCAAGCCCGAGATTCAGAGTGGCCTGCGTCTTGACATCGATTTGTGGCATTTGAGGAGAGTTGAGTGGGAAGGTGAGTCAGAAAAGCCCGGGAAGAATTCGTCTACGAGATCGGGGGCATCTGGAACATCGAAGCTCTCGGATTGGCCAGCCTGGCTGTTTACTCCAGACATCGTGAAGATCATAGGGCTTGTGGACGTCCAGACACGCGAGGTCTCGGAGCTTTGGAACACCCTTTGGTTCTGGACGCGAGGGGGACAAGAAACGGAACTCGCACGGATGCTACGGAAGCTTCATGAGGCTGGATACGAAGGCCCGTACCGTGTGGAGTTGCATCCGTATGTGTGGCTTCTGCCGGAGAAGAAATTCCGTCCTGGTAAAGTCGGGAAGGTTCTTCGGATCGCAGCAATTGGGCTAAACTTGCTCAACTGGTGGCGGACGGCTTTCATTTTCAGTACGTTCGCAAAGGCTTTACGTCACCACTACTCTTAAGTGGAACCTACATGGCAACAAGCCCCTGTTCTTTGACATCCAAAGAGAACAGGGGCTATTTTTTTAACTCTTTGGCAAACATACCCATTATAAACTGGATCCCATACTCCAAATGGGTGGCGAAGACGGCGGGAATGAAGAGAAGCGCCACTAGTGGATTTTTTTCTTTAATTAAAACCTGAATTGAACTAATTATTAAAATAAATAAATACAAAGACATTACGCCAAGATAGCCCATCATCCCCCACCCCACCCACTCTGTCCCTATGTATCGATACATAACAGATAGAGGGAGACCGAGCAAAAAGAAAACTGTAAAAACAGACGGGATGAAGTAGCCTAATCGGCGGGACGTCTTTGGTAAGGCCTTCGCAAAGTATCCCCGATGAAATCCATACCTTCCTAATTGGATCAAATGCTTTTCAAAAATAGGACGGCGGTGATGGTATACCAAAACCTTTGGATCATAGACAATCTTCTTTCCCAATTTTTGGGTTAAATCTAGGCAAAGTTTGGTATCTTCCCCAGGCCAGTAGTTTGAATCAAATCCTCCCACCTCTTCAAAATCCTTCTTTCCCACTAACAAATTAAAAGTAGGATAGTCGTCAACGTAGCGTTTTGCTTGAGGTAAACATCGATAAGTACCAGCGCCTCCCGCGCCAATCCAAGTACTCCAAACCCAGCCTCCAACCCTTTCAAGTAAATGATCATCCGGCGGGGTTACGCCTGGTCCGCACACACCAGCGATTTTATTGTCTTCAAAGTAAGAAGCTGCGTTTTTGAGCCACTCTTTGCTTGGATAGGCATCGTCATCGGTAAAGGCAAGAATATCTCCTTTAGCATATTTAATCGCTTCGTCCCGCTTTTTCGCTGGTTGCTCCCTCAAACTTTCATTTACAAAGAACTTAGCGTGCTCGAATTTTTCTTCTATCTTGGTAGAGGTAAAGATACAAACTTCAAAATCGGGATAATCAAGTTTTTCGCACTCGGAGAGACACTGGCGAAGGTTAGGATTTATTTTCTCTACCGCGATGATAATTGAGATTTTTGGTTGCTTCATGGCGTGTTAATCCTCATTTCAAGTTCTTTATCGTACGTCCACTTTCTTTTGTTATTATCATCATAGTAACGCAAAATTTTAAGGCGGTAAAAAACGGCTAGGGTATCTTGGATCATTCTCAAAATGGGCTTTAGGTTAGCGGCGTGGGTGAGGTCACCGAAATTATATGTTACTTCGACGGGGGCCTCCTCAATTTTTGTAAACCCAAAGTGATGGGCAAGGGCAAGAATTTCAATATCAATGGCGTACGCCTTAACCAAAAGCCTTGGCATTACTTTTTCCAGCACCTTCCTTTTAAAAAGCTTCAACCCTGTTTGAGTATCTTTAATTCTAAGGCCAAAGAGAAGTCTTATTAAGAAGCGGTAGCCGTGGGTAGTAATTCTTCTTTGCAAGGGATAGTTTACTTTTGATTCTGGATGAAGTTTTGAGGCAATTACAATATCGTCATCGTTCCAGCGTAATTTTTCTAGAAGTAACGAGATTCCTTTCGGATTGATTTCCATGCCCGAATCCAAAAAACAGATCAATTCTCCGGTAGCCCTTGCGGTTCCATATCTTAGAGCATAGCCTTTACCACGGTTTGCTCCTTCGTAACCATACACCTTTATTTTAGTTGATTTGAGCTTACCTGCTTCCTCAAATGTGTTATCAAGAGTACCGTCGCAAACGACGATAATTTCGTAATCTTCTTTTAATTCTTCAAGGGCGTTTTTCACTCTTTCTAGGTCTTTGACGATTGTTTTTGCCTGTTTATAAGCAGGGATGACGATGGAGACTTGCATAATTTTTTGATTATTCTTTACTCATCCTAGCATAGTATCCGATTAGGGTTCCTGAAAGCAAAGTGACGCTTAAAACCGAGCTAAAAATCACCTCTTTGAAATTCTCGTGGAAAAAAAAGATGAGAATTGCCTGAAGACCAGCGAATAGAAGTGATACAGTGACAACCTTGGTTTTATGGATGGAAAGGAAGTAGTTAATCAAAAGAAAGCTAATGGCGTAGATCGAAATGAACAGAGCGAACATTCCAAGATATTTTGAGGCTTCAAGATATTTCACCCCAAAGAAAAACTTCATTACAAATTGGGGGAAGATTGAATAGATTGCGGTACATAAGGCACAGCCAAGACCAACAAAACCTAGGCTCGTTAAGAAAATCTTCTTGTAATCGGTTTTTTTGGCGAATCTTTCGGCAACTAGGGCAAACATTACCGTCACTACGGAAGTGGAGGCGAAGTAGATTGTGCGGCTGGTAAGGGAAAGGGCGGAGAAAATGCCAGCTTCGTACGGCGTAAAAAATCTTTTGACCAAAACGATATCGGTGTTGGTAAAAAAGCCCATTCCAAGGTTTGCCAAAAAAACTGGCAGAGCGTATTTTGCCATTTTCCCCCATTCAATTCCCAGTTCCTCTTTATACTTATTGAGCTTAGAAAGAGGAATAAATGTCAATAGATAAGGCAAGAAGAAGGAGAGAGAAAGCCCGACCAAAGCACCCTTCACTCCAAACCCTAATTTGACTAGTAAGATCGCAATAGAGAGTTTTGTGACCGCTGCGAAAATAGAATTTCCGGCAATAAAGGGAAACTTCTGTAACCCGTTTATGATTCCGTTATTAATTGTGGCTGGAGTTGAAGCAATAAAAAGAGAAGCAAGCATAACAACAAGTAAGGGATCGCTTATTTTTAGAAATGCCGCGATTTTATTTTCAAAAATTGCAAAGACAGTGAAGATTACAATTCCAGCGAAAAAGAAGTATTTAGATAGTTTGCGAAACATATATTTAATTTTTCCAAATTTCTCTTCGCCCTTATATTGAGAGGTATATTTAATAATAGTGGTGGTTATCGCGCTTGAGGGAACATTTACAATATAAAGAAGGGACATTAGAGCGGCCAAAATGCCGTATTTTTCTGGTTCTAGGAGTCTTCCCATGAATAGGTTGTAAACATAGTTCATGAAGCTTCCGGTCATTGAGCCTACGAACATAATGATGCTGTTTACGGCGAGGGGATTTTTAAGAATATTTTTTAGTTTACTCGCTAAATTGGACATTAATTTGTTCAAAATTGGCGGTATAGGATACCGCAGCTACAAGTACAAAAATGAGCCACTACTGAATTATATCAGTTTTCTTTGACGAAAACGGCGAAGAGGGTGTGAATGCCCTGCTTATTAGATAAGTATTCTTCTTCCCTTTTTCGATTTAGAAAATTTTTAAAGGGAATTTCCTTGCTAAAAAGCCATTTAAAAATATAAATTAAGTTTAAAGTAGTAATTTGGAAGAAGCCTCCTTTGATTTCGATGGTAGAAGGCTTAAAACCGACGCGTTCAAAAATCTTTAGAACTTCTCCAGTGTTGTAGTGACGATGACCTAAATACCAGGCGGGGTCTGAGAAGTTGTTGATTATATTATGGTGAGGAGTTGAGAGAATAAGTTTTCCGCCTTGTTTTGAGACTCGAGATATTTCTTCGGCGGCTACGGAAACTGACTTTTTAGGTAAATGTTCCAAAACTTCAAAGAAGCAGATTGTGTCAAAACTTTGTTTTTCGAATGGAAGTGAAAGCACTGAAGACTTAATAAAATTGGCTTTAGGCACCTCTTTTTTGGCAAGAGCTACATGCTTTTCATTTGTATCAATTCCGATTACTTTCACCGCTCCTTCTTCGGAAGCGTATTTTTCTAGCCAGCCGTTATAACAACCGATATTTAGAATGGTCCTGTTTTTAAATGGTCTTGCAAGCGCAAGACTTTTTAGGTGCCTTGGTGATAGGCGGGATGAGATTTGTTCGTTAAAAGAAGGCATAAATCACGTCGATTGCTTCCAGCCGGTTCGATCTGGTTTTTTTGGTCCTTTTATATAAAATCTTAATAAACCAGTGGAGTAAACGATCAGAGTTATCCAGCAAGCAAGGGGATGGAAAAACCAGGCTTTATCCTTGCTTTTCCGATAACCTTTCGCCGCCTGCAAAAACAAGGGAATGCTTAAGGTAACGGGCAAGATAAAGTTTAGAGCTTTCTTTTTGTTAACCTTGCCCCATTTATATTTTCTTTGCCCGAGGCTACCGTGATAAAAAAGGTCGTCGATTCTTCGTCTTTGTTTTTTTAGGAAAGATTTCAAGTCTTTACCGCAATAAATGTGAATGATTCCTGTTTTTACTTTAGCAAACTTAAACTTTCCTAATTTTTCCACTAGCCTTGTGGGAATATCGATGTCAAAGAAATAATCTTCCTCAAGAACATCGTTAAGGACTTCTCTTCTCCAGATAGTTCCATTGGCGCCAATGGTTGGTAGCTCTTGGTTTTCTAAAGTAATTTCAAGATAATTACTTTTTTCCAACTGCTCGATCTTCAGTCCGGTCCAGAGGTCAGTTAACTGGCATCTTCGATCGTAAACACCGGTGAAGTGACAATAAGGATCATTAGCCCCAAGAAGCGAGCAATACCTTGTTATGTAGCCATCTTCCTTGCGGTATGTAAACTCCCAAGGTTCCGCCCCAAGAATTTCCTTGTCGCAAAAAGGCTCTACCATCAAGGTTAGCCAGCTTTCATCCGGAAGAGTATTATCTGAATCGATCAAGGCGACAAGTTCATTTTTAGCATGCTTCAGAGCAACCGCTTTTCCGGCTTCTCCGGTTTTTAGAGGATTTCCAAAAACTATCGCCCCATAACTTTTAGCTGTTTCTATCGTTTTATCGGTTGAACCGCCGTCTGCAACGAGTATCTCGATTTTTTCCTTAGGATATTTTTGGGATTTAATTGATTCTAAACAGGTCACTAGTGCTTTTTCGGCATTAAGGGTGGGGATTAGAATAGAGATACTTGGTAGCTCGTTATCCACGAAGAGATTCTACCACAGCCAACTCGCTTTTTTTGTATCCGTCAAAGATCAAATTCTACGCGGTCTAGGTTTTTATCTGAGGCTTCCTTCAAAGCCTGGGCTACTTTTCCGTTTGGATTCAGATCTTCAATGTAGCCGACTTCCCTAAGGGGGATAACAATCCTATTTTCTGGTTGATGAATGTTTCCTGATAATCTTTTTATCGCGTATTTCCCTTCGGGGAGGCCTTCATCTTCTCCGGTAACCATATTAAATGCTTCATCAATCACCAAGTAATTTTCGGTGAATCGTACTTTTCCGAAATAAAGGTCTCTTCCAGACAATACCACTGTCTGGTACTTGGTTTTATCGATTATGTTTCGCTCCTGGTTCCAAGAGTAAACTTCTTTGCCAATTAAAAACCCTAACCCGACTAGAACCAAAAAGAAAGTAAAAATAGGTAATAAATTACGAGTTTTTTGTTCCATAATTATTAATTCGTACCTCCTTCCTGTATAACCTGGAGTATTTTGCTATCCTCGCGAAGTTTTTGGATGTAAAGTACATTCTCACGGCTAATCTCAATTTTTGAAGTTGGACCAAGAACGGTTTCTGTCAAAGCGATAGGCTTCATACTAATTTTTGAGGTACCTGTCCCCTCCGTTGCCCCTTCTTCTTGTTTTGAAGTCTGCAAGTAGTATACGTCTTTTAGAATAACGTAACTACCGTTTTTTCTTAGAATCTTCCCAAGGTACACCTGACCGTTGGTTAGAAAAATAGCGCTCGTTTCACTTCCTTCCTGTTTTAGGTTTAGAAGTCCCTTTTTGTCAGCGAAGTAAAATCCAGCTACTACAACGCCTAACACCAAAATTATCACACCCACGATCGTAACTACTTTCGCTATTCCTTTTCTTTTCCCAGTTATATTCATAATTTTTTTTGAAACCCACCTTCTATTCGGTATCTCTTGCTGTTTGTTCTTTATATAGCTTTATCCTTTGAACAACCACGCTGTTGTTTCTTAAGGGCTGAATGGTTGAAATGTTTACTCGATTTAGTTTTATCTCGTCTGCTGGTCCAATAGGATCGTTAATTAGGGGGTTTATCGAATACGCGCTTTCGGTCGCTTGTCCTCCGGCAACTTTAGGTTTTTTGGCGACAAAGAAAACGTCGGTCAAAATGATGTAACTTGGATCTTCCTTCTTGATTTTTCCAAAGTAAACTTGGGTATTTGTCAAAAAAACCCCCACGTACTCGCTTGTATCTTTTGCCCCCTTAACGTTTCTGCTTTTAATCTTGGGTAAAACAAGGAAGTAAAAAAGACCAATTATTAAAGCCGACACTGTAATAATAACGAGAAGGAGGGGAATTTTCTTCTTGCTCGCAAGATTCTTTTCCGAGTTAATGTTCATCATATTGGAGAAGTTATCAGAAGATGATGGAGTTGTCAATTAAAATTAGATCGGTCATAATATCGAATATGGATGTAATTTATTCGATCGCGGCTAACTTCGCCGGAGGGGGGATTGGCACGACCTCATATAACGCCGTTTCCGGAATTGACCGTCACAAATTTTTAAAAAAACTTTACTGTGTTACTTATCAGGAATCGGAAATTGCCGATGACTTAATCCAAAAGTACCCAACTGCCTTTTTGGATCGGGTCTCATTTTTGCCCCAAAATAAAAGGTATCTCGCTAAGGACTCTCTGTTTGATTTTTTTGTTTCTAGAAACGATCTAACCTGCGATATTTTCCACGGTTGGAATGGTCATTGTTTACGATCTTTAAAAAAAGCAAAAATGAACGGGGCAATTACTTTTTTGGAACGAGCGTCCTCACACATTAATACATATGAGAAATTGGTCTCGGAGGAATACAGAAAGTGGGGAATAAAGAGTGATGTAATTTCAAATTATTCAAAAAAGAGGCTCATTGAGGAATATAATACATCCGATTTTATAAATATTCCTTCTGAATTTGCCTATAAATCGATGGTTGAAAATGGAATTCCGAAAGAGAAACTTAATAAATTGCCATTTGGAGTGAACACAAGCAAGTTTAAAGCGAAAAGTGAAAAGCGAAAAGAGAATTTGGAGTATATGGTTTTGTTTGTGGGACAGGTAGGTTTTAGAAAAGGAATTCCTTATCTACTTGAGGCGTGGCAGAGCTTGAAACTAAAAAACGCCCGTCTCTATTTGGTCGGTGGGGAGGAAGAGGCGGCCAAAGAGTACCTTCGCGATTTTAGATCCGATCCAACGATTGAGTTTGTTGGTTTTACTAATCCCTTGTCTTATTATCAAGCGGCCGATATTTTTGTTTTTCCTTCGATTGAGGAGGGGAGCGCTTTGGTAAATTATGAGGCCTTGGCCTGCGGACTTCCGGTGATTACAACATTTAATAGCGGTTCGGTTGTCGAAGATGGAAAGTCCGGATTTATTATTCCAGAAGCCGATATAGCCTCAATTTCGGAGAAAATTAATTACTTTTACGAGCATCCAAGGAAAGAAGCGGAGTTTTCTTTATCCGCAAGAAAATTGGCGGAAGAATTTACCTGGAAAAACTATGGTGAGAGGTTGGTCGATGTGTATTTAAAAAAGCTTAAAAGCTAGAGTTTTTCATAAAAAACTTGAATTACGTATTCGAATAAGTAATCCTTAGAGTTTCCTATTATTTCTCTTTTATTATAGAATTTGGTTGATGAATATCAAGAAAATCACTTTTCTGGCGATTTTTGCCGCGATCTTTTTATTTAGCCTTTATCGGCTTAATGGTGGGATTGTCCTTGGGGAACCGGATGAAGTTACTCATTGGGAAGTAATGGAGAATTTTAAAAAGGGAATTTTTAAGCCAACTTCCTCTGGTGGTCCGTGGTATTATGAACTTCCTGGTCTACCTTTTCTTGGCTATCTGTTTTCCTTCTTTGTTCCAGGACGATACACTCCTTTAAGAGTAGCTTCTCTCCTTGGTTATTGGGCTTTAGGTTTAGGTTTTTACCTTTGGGGTAAATGGCGTTTTAGTCAGCGTTTTGGAATTATTGCCGCAGTTTCTTGGCTGATCTCCCCTCTTGCGATTTTTTATGGTCGAATTGGGGTACTTGATAGTGGAAGCGTCAGTTTTTCCTTTCTCAGTCTTTTGGCTCTAGATTATACCCTTAAAAACAAAAAAGTAAGTTTTGGGATTCTCTCCGGAGTATTTCTTGCCTTGGCGCTTTACATCAAGTATAGCGTTTTGGTTTATGTCCTTGCTTTTTGTTCGTATTTTGCGATGGATCTTTTCCGTAGAAATCTGCCTGGATTTTTCAAAAAGGAAACCTTCAGCCTAAATGCCCCTCTTTTTGCTAGCCTTTTTTCCACATTTATTTTGGTTTTTCCGATCTTTGGGCTTTTATTTTGGAAGGATCGTTACCTTTTCCGACTTCATTTCCTGACTAATATGAGTTTTATAACCGATGAGATCAGGAAGGCAAGCAGCGCTTTCAACATTTTTTCTTACAAGGAAGATCTTATTTGGTGGTTAAGTTGGCCGCTAGTACTTTTTATTTTGGGAGGATTATTTTTGCTCTTTAGGAAATACAGAAAGAGTCTTTTTACCCCAGCGAAACTACTTTTCTGGCTAACTTTTTTTCTCGTTTCCTTTGCCCTCATTCGCCAAAAACCATTTTACCCAAGATACGTTTTGATGGGACTTCCTTTTGCCATTTTGCTCTCCTCCTTGTTTCTTGATCGAATGTACTCTTTGCTTTTAAAGAAAGCGAAAGAAAATATAATCCTTCCTGTTTTTTTGTTTTTAGGAGCGAGTTATTTTTGTTTCTTTACTTTACCTGCTTGGAAATCGTCCCAGAACAACTTGGTTGAGGAAACAGTCGCTTACCTTAAAAGGGAAAATTCTGATAAAGCCTTAGTAGCAAGTAATTACTGGCCTCACTATTTTTTGGATGGTGGTAATAATTGGAAGGTGGCTTGGTTATCGGCGGATATTCGAGACGCAACTGTTTATCTTCCTGATGCCAAGAAAAGCAGTCTTGATCTTATTTTTCAAGAGGGAGGTTATGTTCTTTTAGAGGAAAAATATTCTTCATATAAAACAATGGTGGTTAATGATGCTAAGAAGGTGGCTTGGGGGCAGATAAGAAAGCAACTTTTACCCATCATAATTATCGAATCAACTTCCCCTAACTTTCCTTATATTAGGGCTGCTGGAAATAGAGTCAATATTTATAAAATTTCAAAAAGCTAAGCTTTTTTTGTTGATATTTTGGTAAAATAAGCTCATGGGTGTTGGAAAAAAAGCGATACGAAGCACAATTTTTGTGGCAATTGGAACATATTCTTCGGTGGCGGTTAGTTTTGCCACCTCCATTATTCTTGCTCGATTATTGGCACCGGAGTATTTTGGAATCGTTGCCTTGGGAGGATTTTTTATTGAGCTCTTTGGCAGAGTTAGGGAGTTTGGATTTGATCAAGCTTTGGTTCATCGCCAGAAGGATCCGGAAAAAGCTTATTCTACTCATTTTATCTTAAACAGCTTCGCTTTCTTTCTCTCATTTTTACTGTCTCTAATTGCTTCGCCAATTCTTCTCAAATTTTATGATTCTCAGGTGGTGGTTGTCTTTTTAATCTTGAGTTTTTTACTTTTTCTTAAAGGAACTTCACAAACCCCAAGGATTTACCTTGAAAAAGAATTGGCATTTGGCCGAGTTGTTCTTATAGATTTTGTTGCTTTGTTATTATCTTGCGCGATATCCGTATCTATGGCGTTTAAGGGGTATACCCTTTCCGCGGTGGTTGCCCATACCGGACTTCTCTATCTTTTTACTTTTATCGGATTTTGGCTGACTAAGCCTCCTAAATTATCCTTAAAACTTGATAAAGAAACAGCTTTTTGGTTTATGAAATTCGGGGGATTTCTTTGGATTGGCGGGTTTGCCACTTTTGTTTTATTTAAGTTTAACGATTTTCTGGCCGGCACTTTTTTGGGGGCGGCAGTTCTTGGGTATTACAGCAAGGCGTTTAATTTGGCGCAACTTCCCAACTCCTTTGTCACAAGCATTGCCTCTCGGGTGGCTCTTCCCACTTATGCCAAACTTCAGGGGGAAAAAGAAAAACTTGCAGACGGGTTTAACCTGATTCTTCGAAATATCGTTAGGATTTCTGTCCCAATTGCCCTTATTTTGTTTTTAGTTTCTGGGAGGTTTGTCCTCCTGCTTTTTGGGGAGAAGTGGCTTCCCATGGTGCCAATCCTTCGGGTTCTTTCGGTATATGCCTTCTCCAGGGCAATTTTTGACGACGCGGGGGCGTTTTTGACCGCAATTGGAAGACCCAACGTGGTTTCCAAATACCTTTCTCTTCAAGCGATACTTACAATAATCATATCTCCACTGCTTGCATGGAAGTTTGGCGTTTTTGGATTAACCCTAGGACTTGATTTAGTTTTAGTTTTGGGAGTTTTGCTCGCATACTATTTTCTAAATAAAGAAATAAAGGTCGATTTTTTGGGATCCTTCTTCCCAAGCTTTTTGGTAGCGATAATAACCACTTTGGGATTTTATTTTTTCGAAAGTTTAAATATCCGTGGAAGTTTATTTTTGCTTACCGCGCTCGATATTTTCTTCGTTTTAATGGTATATACTCTCGTTAGTTTTATATTAAATGGAAAGAGTGTGCTTCAGGATTTAGTTTTCTTAAAAAATAAATTCAAGGCGGTTGAATAAGTAAAAATATGAATTTTTCTGTTGTTGTTCCTACATATAATCGTCCAGAGAAACTTAATAATTGCTTAAGTTCAATTCTTTCTCAGGAATATCGGGGAGAGTTTGAGATAATTATGGTTGAAGATGACGCTTCAGAGAAGTCTAAACCAATTATTGATTCTCTAAATCAAGACGGGAAAATTCGATATTTTTCTCAAAATCATAAAGGTCCGGCCGTTGCCAGAAATTTTGGAGTAAGTAAGGCAATTTATGACTACATTGCTTTTACTGACGACGACTGTGTGGTTCCTGCTAATTGGCTCTCCGCGATTGAATCGGGGTTTAAACAATACAAAAACGCGGGGGCGGTTGGGGGATTTATGGAGGCTCCTACCGAAGTGTTAAAGCAGAATGTTTTTTCCCGATACGAAAGCTTTATGACGCGAACAGTTTATGGGGCCGGGAGTAAAGAAATCTTTGGGGGATTTGAGGTGCCCACCGGGGGGACCAATAATATCGCGTACAAAAAAAGTGTTTTATCAGAAATAAAAGGTTTTGACGAAACTTTTCCAGTTGCCGCTGGAGAAGACGCTGATCTTAAACTGCGTGTTGTTTCAAAAGGTTACAAAATCCTTTACATTCCTCTTAAGGTTGAGCATTTTCATTTGTTTGGATGGAAAAGTTTTATTCGCCAAAGCTGGATTAGGGGAATTGGTTCATACTACTTTCATCAGAAACACGGTGGGGGATTAGGATTATTTGGGATATTGGGGATGTTATTTTTGCTTCCTTTGATCTTTATAAATGATTTACGTAAAGGGATCCCTCTACAAATTGCGCTTCTTAAAAAAATCGCTTGTTTCTTTGATTTTGTTAGCCAGCTTAAGTGGATGATGATACCCAAGAAATGAAAGTAACTCTTTACGAAGTACTAAAATCAGAAGGTTGGGTGAGTATGGAAAGGTACGCCGAGAGCTTAAATCATGAGCTTTTTAAACTTCCCGATCTTAAAACATCTCTCTTTTGCCCAGAAATTAAAAACTTACCTATTTCCCTAAAAAGCTTGGCAAGATTTACGCCCACCCCTTGGCTTTTTGCTTATCCTGAAAGATTTATACTTTATCCTTTAAAAGCGCAATCGGCGCAGGGGGATATAAATCACATTACTGATCATAGCTACTCTCACGTTGTTCACTGGCTCGATCCAAAAAGGACAATCGTTAGTTGTCATGATTTGATTCCACTAAGGTTCGAGCAAGACAAACTCACTCTTAAAATTTATATGCAGGCAATTAGCGGGCTTAGGAAGTGCGCTTTTATTATCGCCAGTTCTGAATCAACTAAAAAAGACTTAATCGAATTTCTGAACATTCCTCCAGAAAAAATTGAAGTAAATCTTCTTGGAGTCGAATCTCGTTTTAAGCCATCTTTAGTGGAAGAAAAGAGAGATATAAAAAATAAATATGGAATTCCTGACGGAAAAATACTTCTTCAGGTGGGGAGTTCCCAAAGTAGCAAAAATATTGAGGTAATTCTTAACGCTCTTTCCGAAATTGATGCTACTTTTATAAAAGTGGGAGCGGATCTAACGAGGGAACAAAGAAAAATACTCGAAAAAAATCGTGTTACGAATAAATATAAATATATCGGAAAAGTTCCTGATTGGGATCTTCCTGTAATATATTCAATCGCGGACATTCTTTTAATGCCTTCTTTCTATGAAGGTTTTGGCTTACCGGTTATCGAATCGTTTTCTTGTGGGACGCCCGTAATTTGCTCCAAAAAAGGAAGCCTTCCGGAAGTGGGAGGAGATTTGGCAGTTTATCTTAAGGACGAAACCGATCCAGAAGAGCTTATTTGTGCCGTTAGAGAAATTCTGTCTTTGAGTGTGGTTGCCAAAGATAAAATTGCAGGAGAAGCGATGAAGTGGGCCAAAAGTTTTTCTTGGGCGAAAAACGCCGAAAAAACCCATTTGATTTACAAGGATTTGATGGCTAAGCTATGAAACTATTAATTATCTCTCATGCATACTCTGCCCCAGAAAATCGCAAGAAAGCGACTCTTATTTCGGAAAAAGTGGAGACATTTCTCATATTCCCAAGAAATTGGCGTACTAAGCACGGAGAAGAATTAGAAAATAAAGAATCTGTTTCTAGAAATTTAAGCCTTTTTCCGATTGATACTTATGGTTCTGGCGACGGGGGGAGATATGTGTATTGCCCAATTCCCCTATTATTAAAGATTTTAAAGGCAAAGCCTGATGTGCTTCTGCTTGAAGAAGAGCCATTTAGTTTTGTCTCTTTTGAAATCGTTGTAATCGAGAGGCTCTTAAAGCTCCTTAGATTATTAAATCGAAAGGCAACTCTCTGTTTTTTTACGTGGGAAAACCTTGTTTTTCCTTTAGGATTTATCAGAAGTTTCGTTGAGAGGACGGTTTTTCTTGCTTCCGACAAAGGAATTTGCGGTAACAAGGAAGCGGAAATGCGAATTCGAAAAAGGCGTTTTCTGGGAGACACTTTGGTTTTGCCTCAATTTGGGGTAGATTTAGATCTTTTTAAAAAAATCGTTGCTAAAGAGAAAAACGAACTTAAGGAGAAACTTAATATTAAAAAGAAAGTGGTTGGTTATGTGGGAAGATTTGTTCCGGAAAAGGGTATTAAGACATTGATTAAGGCGATATCCCTTCTTCCCAAAGACTATATTTTACTCCTTGTTTCCACTTCAAAGTCTTTACCGGAGGAATATCAGAAATTTGCGGACGACCTAAATATCTCGGATCGGGTGCGTATCGCTTCAGGAATTCCTCATAAAGACCTCTATCGTTATTACGGAATAATGGATGTTTTGGTTTTGCCATCAGAAACGACCGAGACTTGGAAAGAGCAGTTTGGAAGGGTCTTGATTGAAGCGATGGCCTGCGGAACACCTGTTGTTGGCTCAAGTAGCGGGGCCATTCCGGAGGTAATCTCTGAGGCAGGTTTAATTTTTTCTGAGGGGGACGCCGTCGATTTATCTGAAAAGATTAAGGAAGCAAACAGAAATTCGGCAGAGTTTTCAAGAGCGGGGGTCAGAAGAGTGAATGAAAAATATTCTCTTTCTGAAGTAGTTACTCGCTTGTTAGATTTCTTAACTAGCTAGTTTAATTTATAGCCAACAGTGTTTTCATCTTCGAAGTATTTTTCTGCTTTAAGAACTTCTCGGATCAGGGTTTCAGACTGACCAATGCTTATCCCTTTATCTGAGAGGATATTTTTGTGAATAACAATAAACCCTACATTTAGCTTTTTCCTTAAAGCATTATTAGCTAGAGTCACATCAAGATCTTCTTTATCTGGAGGGTTTCCGGAGTTAAGAAAGTACTTGAAGAGAGGAATTTTAGTGTAGTAATCAAAGTTTTCTTTGGGAACTCTGGCAATTGTTCCTCTAAATTGAGGATGCTTATGAAAAGTTTGGTAAAACTGCAAGCTTCCGATGGGAGAATTTCCAAGCAACATGTTGCCACTATTAAAGCCTAAAGGAAGATCCAGCACCGCTTTTTTGCTACTATCTTTCGCAACCTCCTCGTAGACTTTAGGTGGTCTTAGATCGGTGGTGGGGAAGGGAATTTGCATAAATTCAAAAATGATAAATAGGATTGGTAGGATTCCAATCATGATTTTTAACCTCTTTTCTTTTACTTTTCCTAAGACTAAATCAAATCCCAGACCGGCAATGCTAGACAGGGTAAGTAATAAAAACGGATTCATTCGGGCGGTTTCTTGAGTTCCGCCAATTAGAGGAATTTTGTGAACCAAGGCGAAAGGCAGTGGGATGAAGATACTTTTCCCTAAAATTAGCCATTTCCATTGATTACCGATGTTTAAAAATGGACCGAGTGAAAGAACGAAAAAGGCAACACTAACAAAAATCAGCAAGCCCTTGATTCCCCGGTCTTTTAAGTTTTCTTTTTTCCAACTTTTAATAAACTTTACGATAAAAAACATCGCAAGAATGACGGTTGTCCACCCTAAAAAAACGGTGCCCTCAACCGAACCTTGATGGGGGGCAAAGGCGAGTTTATTAAAAAAAGTGCTGTTGGTGGACGGTCGGAAAAAGGCGACAAGATCGGCCGCCCAAACATTTTGTACCCAAAGAGGAGAGGACGGATTTATTCCTTTTCTATAGTCAGATAGGGTGGGAATTAATCCGGGTAAGAAAATAATTATGGAAACCGCTACCGCTATTAAAAAAGGAGCGGTAATTTTAATAATTTCCTTTTTAGATTTTCTTAACGCGAGAATGTGATAAGCGAAAATGAGTCCGATTAGTAAAATAGTGAAGGCGGTATAAGTTAGGTCGTTATATGCCTGAAGCCCTAAAAATATTCCCGTAATGATCGCTTCTTTCGTCACAACTACTTTTTCTTTTTCTATTGATTTTCTTACAGAAAGTAGAAGAAAATAAGTAAGAAAAGGGATTATCCATGTCGAAGATAGATTGATGTGCCCATCCATTGCTTGGGAAAAAGTATAAGGAGAGAAGGCGTAAATTGCCCCCGCGAGAAAAGCGGATAAGGTTCCCAGCCCGAAAATTCTTCTTGCTAGGATGTATATTCCAATTCCAGAAAGTACAAAAGAAATAAGTAAGACAATATTAGATGCCCCAACAACGCCAAGTATTGGTTGAAAAGGCAGGGTCATTGCCGAAGAAACGAAGGCGTTGGCATCAAATGTCAAAGGGACTGTTTGGGGGTAGAAAATGTAATTTGTGTAAAACGGGCTTTGATGGAGGTCAAAAATTGAGTATTTAAACCACCAATTGTGCCAGATATGATAAGGAGAGTCTTCATTTATTCCAAATCCGTGAGTGGTAATGTTTTTAGCAAGAGGGAAAGTAAGAAAGACGGCTAAAACAAGATAAGTGAGAGCAATCGCGAGCGCTTTTAAAAATGGCTTTTTTCCATCCATAATTAACATTTTACACTACTTACACTTGTAAATGTTAGAATGACTTGTAAATGAGGATTCTAATCGTCAATGAAAACTTTGGTGAGGAAGGTGGGGCGGAAAGGTACTCCTTGGATGTTGCAGACGCCTTGATATCTCGGGGGTATGAAGTTGGGTTTTTGTTTAGTAATCTCAAAACTCAAAGCGCAAAGCTCAAAGCCACAACTCAAAACTCAAAACTAAGTACATTTGGGGTTGCCGGTTTTGAAATAGGAGGTGTTGCTAAGGTTTGTGAGGAATTCAAACCAGATATTATTTATCTTCAGAACGTTTTTGATGTAAAAGTAACTAAGTACTTTAGAGAAAATTTTCGCTCTTTCCGTTTTATTCACGACCACGCTACCTACTGCCCGGGAAAATCAAAGATGTGGTTTAAGCAAAATCAAATTTGCGAGATTCCGATGTCAATAAAGTGTGGGATTAATGCTTATTGTAAGAAATGTATGAGCCGACGTCCGGGGGTTTTGCTTAGGGAGATTTTGAATAAGCCTAAATTGTTGGCGGAGAATAAAAAACTAGAAAAGTTGGTTGTCGCTTCTGA
>Ga0066637_10000811_pt1 | contig 19481 bp, 18 predicted proteins | sample CryGeyCG2014_020_FD_62737 | JGI IMG/M metagenome (GOLD analysis project Ga0066637, IMG submission 62737) | Groundwater microbial communities from aquifer - Crystal Geyser CG08_land_8/20/14_0.20 | ecosystem: Environmental > Aquatic > Deep subsurface > Groundwater | place: USA: Utah: Grand County...
AGTGGCGCGATAGCGCCACGTCGCACTAGGGATATTTTATTTTTTCAAAAGAAATAGGTTTCTGTGGGCTCTCATCTACATCTTAAAAGATGTAGGTTTCCCGCTCACACGGCTAAAAAAAAGCATACTCAGACTATGGAACAAAATTAGATATTACTGATAATATACTAACAATGACTATCCCAAACAAGAAATTGCCAATTTCAATCACAGTTGGTAAGTAATATTAAGTTAAAAATGAGGAATTTACTTCCTCATTTCTTTTTTTATTTTTGCAATAGCCATTTCCAGACTGGCTTTATGGATATTTTTTTGCCAATCAGCACTTGTTTTGTACCTCAATAACCCTTCATTACCTTATTTAAATGTTTTGCCTTATTCTACTTATATAAGGTGATAATATGGTAAATGTCACATTAGCAGTACCTGAGCAAATACACAAGTTTATGAAACAGCACAACGAGATAAAATGGACCGAGGTTGCAAGGCAGGCAATAATTAAAAAGATAACAGAGATTGAGATAAACAAAGATCCATTGAGGTATTATGCCCTAAAAAGGCTAGCTGAAGAGGGGGACAATGCAGAAGACTTATTTGAATTTTGAACAAGGAACTATTGTTATTGCAGACATTCTTTTCTCTGAGCAAATTGGCGTTAAAAGAAGGCCTGTTCTTGTTATAAGCAATACTGCATTCAACCAGTTGTCTGACGATATGCTTGTTTTGAAAATAACCTCAGCAGATAAAAAAACTGAATACGATGTTAACTTAAAAAATGAGGACCTTGAGGAAGGGAAACTAAAAACCAACAGTTTTATAATGACAGATTTTATTGCAACAATTCAGAAAAATTTAGTTACAGAGGGCATAGGCAAAATTTCTGACAAAAAGCTTTATGAAGTAAAACAAAAAATCAAAGAACTTTTTGATTTATGAGCGCAATTTATTTTGCCAGTTTTATTTATTAATGTTATTCCTTTATATTTAGTATAACTAATATTTTTGTAGGAAAATTTTGGTGTGATTATTATGATTGGAATTATCGCAGGTTCAGGTGTTTATGACCCAACATTATTGATGGAAGTCAAAAAAGAGAAAGTGCAAACAGAATTTGGTTTGCCATCTGATGAAATAATAATTGCTGATTTTGAGGGCATAAAAGTTGCATTCCTGCCAAGGCACGGGTATAGGCACACTATAAACCCAAGCAATGTGAATTACAGAGCAAATATAAGGGCGTTGAAGAAATTAGGAGTTGATCGCATTTTATCTGTAAGCGCTGTTGGTTCTCTTCAGAAAGAAATTAAGCCAGAAAGTTTTGTATTTTTGAATCAGTTTATTGATAGAACATACCTGAGAAAGAATAGCTTTTATGATGGCATAACAAAAGGCTTTGAAAGGGTGTGCCATATAAATGTTTCAGATGCATTTTGCGAGGAATTGAGAAAACCTTTGGTTGAAGAAGCAAAAAAGCTGAGGATTGATTTTTTTGAAAAAGGAACTTATGTGTGCATTGAAGGCCCTCGTTTCAGTTCTAGGGCAGAATCCGCTTTGTATAGAAGCTGGAATGCCCAGGTTATTGGAATGACATTATGCCCAGAAGTTTCTTTAGCAAGGGAGGCAGAAATTTGCTATGCTAATATTTCCATGGTTACAGATTATGATAATTTATCTGAAAAGGGGGCAAATGTTGAGGAAATAATAAAAACAATGAAAAGCAATACTGAAAATGTAAGAAAATTATTATATGCAACAATCCCGAAAATACAAAACGAAAGAAAATGCGCTTGTAGAAATGCTTTAAATAGCGCATTTTTATAATTTTTGAAATTACTAATATAACAATTAATAATAAGAATCTATCAATGATTAATGGTACAAATATGCCAAGAACAAGCGTAACAAGACGTTTTGGAAGAAGAAAACCTATAATGACCCCTATTGAACATGCAAGAACTGCTGAAAGAATGAGCAGAAAAGCACCTATATGGTATGCAAAAAAACAAAGAAGATTGGATGAATATTATAAAAAACTGATTGAAAAAACCCCGAAAAATAGAAGATGGTACCTTAAGCAAAAGGCAGAAATCCTAAGAGGGGCTACAAAAGCAGTAGAACAAGCAGTAAGACATCATACTAGACCGTTGGCAGCACTTGCTGCAAGGGATGATTTAACTGGATTATGCACAACTAAAGAATTTGAAAGACATTTAACTGCTTTTGTTTCGCATAAAGGAAAACATTACGCGGTCGTATACCTTGATATAAACAATCTCAAGGATGTTAATGATAGACATGGCCATGCTGAGGGCGACAAACTAATACTTTCAATGTCAAGAGCTCTAAGAAGTTTGAAGCATAAAAGACTAAGCAAGGCTGTAGGCAGGATGGGTGGCGATGAATTTGCAGTAGTTATTCCAATAGAAAGTAGGCAAAAATTAGAAACAGCAATATCTGATTATGTAGGGAAAGTAAGCGAATTATTTGTGAGAAATTGGAATGAAATAAGAAGATGTGATTTTCAAGCATCATTTGCTGCAGGATCTGCAAGCACTTTTGAACAATTATTGGTTGCACCTTCAGTTTTTAGAAAAACAAAGGATGGAGACTTTGTAACTGAACGTGTTGCAAGAAACACAGCAAGAAACATGGTAAAAATTGCTGACCAACGGATGCTTACTGAAAAACAAAGGATGGAACTAGAAGGATTAAGGCACGAAAGACGCAGAGAATAGACTAATTATTGTTTATTGACAACATTCATCGGATTTTTTTCAGCAAATGCTTCAACATTTCTAACTGCAATTTCTGTCAATCTTGAAACAGCTTCATTAGTATACCATGCAATATGCGGAGTAAATACGACATTATGCAACTGCAGTAAAGGATCTTTTGCATTAAATGGTTCAATTACCAAGTCACCGGCATATCCTCCAATAATTCCTTCCTTCAGTGCTTTATATAAATCATCCTGGTTTACAATTGGAGCTCTTGCGGTATTAATTATTATTGCATTTTTTTTCATTTTATTGAATTCCTTCATTGAAAACATATTGCGAGTTTCATCAGTCAGAGGAACATGCAGGGAAATAACATCACACTGCTTTAAAACTGTCTCAAAATCAGCATATTCAACTTCAGATGTAATCCTTTTATCATAAGCCATAACACGCATACCCAATCCTTTTGCTATTACACCTAATGCCCTACCAGTATGGCCATATCCAACTAACCCTAATGTTTTGCCATTCAATTCAAAACCTTTATTTTCTCTGAAGTCATATTTCCCTTGAATTCTCATCTGGCACATTCCATTCATTATTTTTTTGCTTAATGCTAACATTAATCCCAAAGCATGCTCAGCAACACTTGAATCACCATAACCTGGGACATTGCTCACAATAATACCTTTAGCAGTAGCTGCTTTCAAATCTAGATAATCATAACCAGTAGCCAATTGGGCGATCATCTTTAATTTTGGCATTTTATCAAGCATTTCTCTCGTAATTTTTGAGACAGCATAATGTGAGGTCATTAAAATGCCTGCATCCTTTGCCAATTCTAAAAATTTTTCTTGCGGCAACATTTGCACTTTATTCCAAGTAACCTTTCCCAATTTTTTCAATCTTGACAATCTTTCAGCAGTAAAATCGGGCCAATTATCAATAATTACTATATTCAGAAGGATCACCTTTGATGAAATAAAAAACTATTAATAAAATAAAGAAGAATTTAATATATTAAAAACTTATTGGTTCTTTTTTTAATTGCCAGCAGGGGCCAATTTTATGGTAAAATGCCTAAGCGATGGCGCCTGATACACAATTTTATAACCTTTAATCTTGTTTTTATTTTTAGCAATTCTTTCAAATACATCAGCAACATAATCTAAATGAGATTGGGTATATACCCTTCTTGGGAATGCTAACCTTACTAAATCAAGCTTAGGCCAAATATCCTTTCCCTGTTTGTCTTTCTTGCCAAACATTATATTGCCTATTTCCACTCCCCTTATCCCGCCTTCAAGATATAATTCATTTACTAAGGATTGCGCAGGGAATTTTTCATTAGGAATATGATCTAAGAAATGCTTAGCATTAATATACACAGCATGCCCTCCAAAAGGCAGGATTGTTTGTATGCCTAAATCATTTAATTTCTCGCCCAAATATTTTATCTGACCGGTTCGGTATGCTAAATAGGATTCATCTAAAACTTCTTTGAAACCTTGGGCTATTGCAACTAAATCTCGGCCAGCTAATCCGCCATAAGTAGGAAAACCTTCGATAATAATACTTAAATTCTTTATTTCAGTAAATAATTTTGCATCTCGGACAGCAAGCATTCCACCGATATTTACCAAACCATCTTTCTTGGCACTCATTGTGAAGCCGTCAACATAAGAGAACATTTCCTGCACAACTTCCTTTACTGTTTTACCTGAATAACCTTTTTCTCTTTGCTTTATAAAATAGGCATTTTCTGCAAATCTGCAGGCATCAAAGAAGAATGGGATTTTTGCAGCATGCGCTACTTTACTCACTTCTTTAATATTTTCCATTGAAACTGGCTGCCCTCCGCCAGAATTATTTGTAATTGTGAGCATTATTACTGGAATTCTTTCCTTCCCATACTCCTCAATTGCTTTTTTCAGTTTTTTAATATCCATATCCCCTTTAAATGAATCTTTACAGTTAAAATCAAATGCTTTATCTGCCACCAAATTTAAAGGCTCACCTTTATTTCTCAAAATATTTGCTTCTGTTGTATCAAAATGCATATTGCTTGGAACTGCACAACCTTCCTTAACAATTGTTGAGAATAAAATATTTTCAGCCGCTCTTCCCTGATGCGTCGGGATGAAATTTTCAAATCCAAACAGCTCTTTAACCACTTTTTTCAATTCATAAAAACTGCGGCAGCCGGCATATGCTTCGTCTCCTGTCTGTAAAGCAGCCCATTGTTCCTGTGACATTGCAGCAGTGCCAGAATCAGACAAAAAATCAACAAAAATATCTTCAGATTTTACCAGAAAGGGGTTATAATGTGCATCCTTTAAAATAGCTTCCCTGTGTTTCCTTGTAGTTATCTTTATTGGTTCAACTGATTTAATTCGAAATGGTTCAACAATATATTTTGGCATTAAATCATCTAATTTAGGGAAGAATAGTAATTAAAAGCTATCGGCAAGGCAAAAAAATGAACTAATAAAAAGGGAGATGGCAACGAAAAAATCGTTGCCAAGAGGGTTTTGTTAAAGAATTACTTCACATAAGGCAATTTTGGGTCAGCATTGTCCTCTTTTTCTTCAATTGATTTTTTATCCAAACCTTTTGATTTTTTTATTTCATTAATTATTTTTTTGAATTCATTTGCTGTCACTTCAATTTTATCTCTTTTGCCATATCTTTTCAGGCGCAGGGCTTCCATACCTGCTTCCCTACAAATTGCTTCAATGTCTGCCCCTGTAACTCCTTCGGTTTCTTTTGCATAGTGTTCCAATTTCACATCTTTTGTCAAAGGCATATTTTTTGTATGCACTTTAAAAATTTCCAAGCGTGCTTTCTCATCAGGCATCTGCACTATTATTTTCATATCTATTCTTCCTGGCCTTAATAAAGCAGGATCAATCAGATCAGGCCTGTTTGTTGCAGCGATTACAATCACTTGTTCTAATTCTTCAATTCCATCAAGTTCTGTCAATAACTGATTCACAACCTTTTCAGTAGCATCGCTTAAGGATAATCCTCTCATTTTTGATATTGCATCAAACTCATCAAAGAATATTATTGACGGGCTTACCTGCCTTGCTTTCTTGAAGATTTCACGGACATGCTTCTCTGATTCACCAACCCATTTTGAAATAAGTTCAGGGCCTTTTACGCTGATGAAATTTGCCTCGCTTTCATTTGCAACAGCTTTTGCCAACAAGGTCTTTCCGCAGCCCGAAGGGCCATATAATAAAATTCCCTTTGCCGGTTTTATCCCTGCTGCTTTGAAATCTTCAGCATGTTTCAATGGCCATTCAATTGCTTCAATTAATTTTTGTTTTGTTTCCTCTAAGCCGCCAATGTCCGACCATTTTATATTTGGCTTTCTGATTAAAACTTCACGCATTGCACTTGGTTCTATTTTTCTGAATGCATCAACAAAATGAGGCATGCTAACCTCTATTGTTTCAAGTAATTTCGTTGGAATTTTCTGCTCTTCAAACTTTTTTATTTTTGGCAAATAAGTTCGCAATGCTTTCATTGCTGCTTCCTTGCACAATGATTCTAAATCCGCCCCGGTGTAAGCTAAAGTCATCTCTGCTAATTTATTCAAATCAACATCTTTTGTGAGAGGCATTCCTCTTGTATGTATCTCAAGAATTTCTTTCCTGCCTTTTGTATCCGGAACATTAATATTAATCTCACGGTCAAATCTTCCTGGCCTTCTTAACGCTTGATCCAAAGAATCAGGCCTATTGGTAGCGGCAATAACAACAACCTGGCCCCTGGATTCTAGGCCATCCATAGAGGTTAAAAGTTGTGCAACAACCCTTCTTTCTACTTCCCCGGATACTTCATCCCTTTTTGGCGCGATTGCATCTATTTCATCAATAAAAATAATGCTTGGTGCATTTTTATTTGCCTGTTCAAATTTGTCCCTTAACTGTTTTTCAGATTCACCATAAAACTTGGACATTATTTCCGGGCCGGCAATATAATAAAAGTTAGCCTGGCTTTCATTTGCAACAGCTTTTGCCAGCAAGGTTTTTCCTGTTCCTGGCGGCCCTGTCAGTAAAACACCTTTTGGTGCTCCAATCCCCAATCTTTCAAACAGTTCAGGATGTTTTAAAGGCAGTTCAATCATTTCTCTTACTTGCGCTAACTCTTCTTTTAATCCGCCAATATCTTCATAGCTGATTGAAGGAATTGCCCCTGTTGATTTTACTGTTTTTTCGGAAACAATCAATTGAGAATTTTTCCTAAGTAAAACATTATCTTGCGGATTAGTATTTGATATCACATAATGCAAAGTAGTGCCCATTATTTCAAAGGAAATTTTATCATTTTTTCGGAAAGGCCTGTCAATTAATTTTGCTTTCAGGTATTGCGTTGGGTCTGAAGCGAATTGCACTTCCTGAAGCGGGGAGATTGTTACACTTTTAGCATCCTTTGCCTCGACTTTCTTTATTTCTACCTCGTCCCCAACCCCGATTCCCGCATTTCCCCTAATCGTTGAATCAATCCTGATAATATTTGAATTATCATCTTCTGGCTTTGAACGCCATACTTTGGCTAATGTTTCTTTTCCTTTTTGGCCTTTAATAAGAATAATATCCCCAGATGTTAAACCCAAGGAATTCATTGCTGCTGAATCCAACCTTGCAATTCCTTTCGCAACATCTGCCTTTTCTGCTTCGTCAACAGTAAATTTCCAATTTTCCTTGCTCAAACAAACACCCCTTAAACATCCAAAATTAAAAATTATTTTATTTAATCTATTTTTGCTGATTTTGAAACATTTTTCTTTGGGATAATTACTTCCAAAACCCCATTTTTAAATTTTGATTCAATTTTATTTGCTAAAACTTCGGTTGGCAAATGTATTTTTGTGAAAAATCCATTATTTTGGTCAATATTTGCCTTTAATGTTAGGACATTTTTTTCTACTATTACATCAATATCTTTTTTTTCAACTGCCGGAAGGTCAAAGATGATTAAGATATCCTTCTGAGTTTCCCACATATCTAAAAATGGGCTTTCAAAACTGCTGTGCTCTATTTTATAGCTTCTTCTTGGCCCGAAAAAATCATCTTCGTCAATAAAGCTGCTTGAAAATATTCTTTCAAATTCATCAAAAAAATCTTTCAAAATACCACCTTTTCAATAAAGAAAAGTGTCTGAACTTCTTAGACAATTACATAATACTATAGACGGTTACTATTTAAAAAGCTATGCTGAAATAACGAGAAAAACAAAATTTAACACAGTCAGGCAAATAACTGCATAGAATACATTTAAATAATAAATAAACTATAATAGATAAGATTTTTCTACTATAAAAGGAGAGGGATTATGAGCGTATTAAGCGTTTTTTATAAACCAAATAAGGCTGTTTCAGAAGCCTTAAGCAAACCAAACTTGGGACTAGGAACTCTTTTGGTTCTGATTTATTGTATTGTGAGTTTTATTCCACAAATTTACTTAGGTATAGGTTTCGATATCTATAAATTCTTGATGACAATTATTTTCAGTTTAGTTGGCTGGATAGTTGTAAGTGTGATATTTTATTTATTAATGTCAGTCTTCAGGGGAAAATCAAGCAAATTTGTGCAGGGGCCGGCCAGCTTTTCAGGCATAATGACCGCTGTTTCATTAATTTACTTATTTTTCATTGTTGGCGGCTTAATATCTTTAATCTCTGTTACATCATTATCGCCACAATTTGTTTCTGTTGCAAAGATTGCCAAGGAAGAAAATTTCTCAAACCAGGATACAACAAAACTTGTCGGAATAATATCTGCTAAAAATACAGAGGAATTAGAAACATTTGCAAGTGAAAAAACGCTTGATGTTGAAAAGAAAGATGCATTATATGCGGCCATGAATTATGAAGGAAATATATTAGGCAATACAAATGCTTTACTTTGGTCAGTTCTCCTGAGTTTAGCATTAATGTTGTTGGGAATGCTATTTGTGTTCTACCCAATAACAAGTAATTTGTTAAAATTAGGGTTTATAGGGAATTTGGTAATATTTATCTTAGCAATGCTAGTATTTGCATACTTGGGGAATGCAATGGCTGTGATGTTTGCCTAATCTCCTTTCCTTTTTTCTCTTTTTTTATTTTTTAAGATAATTTTAAATTTATTTAGTTTTAATAATAATTAATAATGAAAATCACGGAGGGTTTCCATGTCAATTGATGAAGATTTTGATCTTTTTGACCCTATGAGAAAACTGAATAAAAGAATGGGGCATTTATTGAGCTTCAATTTTCCAGATGATACCCTGGAAGACCTTAAAATAAAAGGGATAAGAGAGCCTTTGGTAGACATTGTGGATATGAGAAATGAAATTGAAGTGATAGCAGAGCTTCCTGGCATTGATAAAAAAGATTTAGACATTAATGTAACTGAAGATATGATTACTTTTAAGGCAAAAACCGAATCAAAAGAAGAAAAGAAAAAGGAGGGTTATTATTACAGGGAAAGAGGCTATTCAAGTTTTGTGAGAAGTTTGCCTTTGCCTGCAGAAGTTTTGCCAAACAATACTAAAGCAGAATTCAGCAATGGGATTTTAACTATAAGATTAAAGAAAAAGCATCCTGAAGAAGCAAAAATAAAAGGATTTAAGGTTCAGATCAGATGATCTGAATTTTTTCCTCTATTTTTTATTTTAACTTAGGATATTAAAAATTAATCCTTTAAGAATTCAGCTTTTACATTTCCAAATAATCTGCCAAATTCTTTAAAGAACAGTCTTGCCCTGAACACGCCCAATTCTGCAGCAATTTGCTCTCTGGCTTTTAATCTATAGCTATTTGGGTTAAGGCCTTTTACTCTAGAATCGCCTTCCATAGTCCCACTTACAAACTTAAATAAATTTGTTGCATATTCTTGCATAACCTTCTGAATCCGGCCTCTTTGTGCTGAATCATATTCCATGCTTAAGCCGACAATATTCATGGCATAGGTTGTAGCAATCCTTGCTGTTACTTTCATTCTTTTTTCAGCATCTTTGGTTACTCCAACACGTCTAATAGCTTCACTGCTTTCAAATGCTTTTTCTCTTCCTAATCCGGGCCTTGCTAGTTCCTGTACAAGTAAAGCCTCTGGCTCTAGGGCTAATTGCCTTAAACCAATCTGCAAAGCCACTGCTCCCTGAAGTTTTCTGCTCCCTTTAGCTAAAGTGGCTCCTACACCCCTAAGATATTTTTTACTTGGGCCTTTTAACCCTCTTTGCCTTGCTTTGAATCTTGCATCTCTCATTGGTCTAGCAGTTGTAGGCATAAAAAATCAAAAAATATAATTAAGCCCCAACAGGTTCTTCCCTGTATCTCAATAATGCACGTCTAACATTTTTATCCCAGGCATACACAAAAGTTACAGCCTTTCTAAAACCAATTAAAAGCGCTACGCTTTCATGTGCTTCTCGGTACAAAGATTTAATGTCTTCTTCAGGAATTCTTTGCCTTCCACTAATTTCATATTTTTTATAAAGTGAAAGAGCTCTATCTACGAAAGGTTTGAATGTTCTTTCAACCTCAGCTCTTTTTGCTGCATCATATTTTTGACTAAGCCCTAAACGATCTAGAGCTAAGCCTATTGCAATATCTGATAATCCCCTAAATACATCTTCCTTTTGGGCTTCAAGCAAAAATTTGGCTGCTGAAACAGCCTGATGAAAAGCTTCTTCTCTTCCTGCTGCATCTCTACCGGTTTCTTCAAAAGTAATAGTTCTATCTCTAAGTCTGGTTGCTTTACTTATTCTGTCTTTTAATTGCAATACATTAGTATCTGTAAGGCCATGCAAACCTCTTTGCTTTGCTCTTTGCCTATCTGAAAATCGTTGTGCCGGCCTTTTTAAGACAGACCGTGCTTTTCTTGCTGCTTGGAATCTCGGCATAATATAATCAGTTGTTTTTTATTTAAATAATGTATGTTAACTTGCGGATAGCTTAAATTATTCCGAAATATTAACTGATGTCAGAATCTTTGATTCTGCTTTTCTCAAATGTTCCTGGAATGTTGATAAACAAATGCCTTGTTTTAACGCAAGGGCTTCCAGAGTAATTTTTCTTGGCACAGAATAATATCCGTGTTTTAATGCAAGGGCAAATGCCTTCTTCTGGTTATCAGACAAATCAGTAATCTTTGCAGGAACTAATATATTTGTTATTTTGTGCTGAGAAATTCTTAAAATTTCAGCTTTATCCATGTGTGCGGTTAAAGAATCGAAGAATTTTTTTAATATTTCTTTATCTTCAGCAGAAACTTCCCAGTATTCATAGCCGTCCTGCATATTCATTACTGGTTTTACCAAAGACATGCTTGGATCATAATACAAGGCAACAGCTTCCCCTTCATTCCCTAAATCAATTTTATAAGTAAAAGAACTCCCAGATGAATTTACGCTAATTATCCTTGGATCAGTTTTTACATCTTCAAGAAATTTTTTATTTATCTCATCATTTTCTTCTGCAAATTTTGAATGTGCTACAACAACGTGTTGGCCGTTTTCCTCAATATGTTCTCCGGGCCAGGATAAAACATCTGCCTGGAATTTTGGCGCCCTACTGACCATAGGACAATCCCTATGGTTTAGCTTAAATTTTGCAACCCAAGTCATATAGTAATAGTGTTCAAGGTTATTTAAATAACTTTCTAAGGTTAAAAAATTAAGCCTAAAAGCCTTAAATTTAGCCTTTTTAGGCCATTTTTGCTATGTACCGGAGTTCTCCGGTAGAAAAAGCAATAATAAAAGAGCCGGAAATTAGATATGCTGATAGCTTTTTTGATTAATATCCTGACACTGAATTTTGAATGGCTTTATTCCTTAGCCATAAATAATCTGCATTATTTCTTTGCATTCAGCGCATTCATGTATTTTGTCACAGCAGGAAAAGACTTTATCAAAGCAACACTAATTTTGACAATATATGTTTGGGCAATGCTTGATTTCATAAATTTAAGCGGCTGGGCTGGTTTTGTTGGCGGCTTTATGCTTCTGAATTATGTTGGAAAAATTTCAGTGTTTGCAATCCTGAGCGAAAATCCGAAACTAGATAAGAAGGCAATTTTAATCAGTGAAATTGTTGCATATGCTGTTTGGTCATATTACAATTTGATAATTGTTGGGGTGACTCTATAATGTCTTATTTTAAACAAGTAATTAATGCGATCTGTTTTACAATTTTCTTTTTTATGCTAATCGCTTTTGCTTCAGGAAATGCAATTTACTTATTCTCAAATACATTAATTACACTAATGGGCTTTATTGTAACAATTATTTTCAGTTTCCTTGAATTAGAGATAATAAAATATTGAATAAATAAACTTCTGCGTTGTACAATAAGTTTATAAATTAGTTTAACTAAGTTTATGTTAGGTGGTATTATTTGAATAAGAACATCAATATGAATATCCGAGTTACGGATTATACCAGCAGAGTTCTCGGTGTTGTAAAAGAGAAATATGGGTTACGGGACAAAGGGGAAGCGCTTGATAAATTTGCTGAATTATGTGGAGAAGACTTTGTAGATAAAGAGGTTAGGGAAGATGTCATCAAAGATGTCATTGACTCTTGTGAGAAACATGTGAAAAAATATGGTTTCAGAAAAATGAACACAAAAGAATTAGATAAATTATGTGGGGTCTGATTAATGGCTTTTTCATTTGACCTTTCCGATGAACTTAAAGCCGAATTAAAGGCATTATCAAAAAGAGACAAGGGAATTGCAGGAGCAATAAATAATAAAATAAAGCAAATTATAACTTCTGATGATTTCTCAATCGATCATTATAAAAATTTAAAATATTCACTAAAGGAATACAAAAGAGTTCATATTGCAAAGAGTTTTGTTCTACTTTTTAAGGTATTCAAAAAGGAAAGACATATCTTATTTGATAAATTCAAGCACCATGATGATGTCTATAATAGATAAGCAATCATGATAATATAATAAAAATCTATCAGCTCCATTGAGTTTATGCAGACTGATTATGCAAAAAGAGAAGCATTTGCTGTCTCAAAAATAAAGGCAGCGATTCCCTCAAAATTCAAGGCAAATATGATAAGCCAAGAAGGCTTATTCGCAGAAATATATGAATGCAATGAGGTAATGCCTAACCATTATCTTGCATGCACCATAGATGGTGTAGGAACTAAGGTAATATTGGCAATTGCTATGGAAAAGTATGATACTATTGGAATAGATTGCGTTGCAATGAATTCAAATGATTTAGCCACAATGCCTAAAGCAAAGCCATTTATGTTTGTTGATTACCTTGCATGCCAGCACAAGATAGAAGAATTAGGGATTACTGGCGATATAATCAAGGGTGTTTCAAAAGGCTTAGAAATGGCTGATTGCGGCAATATCTTAAGGAATTCCGTAAGCCTGCAATTTGGGAAAGGCGAAACCGCTTCATTAGATGAACTGATTGCAAGCCCGAAAAATGGATTTGGGTTTGATATTGCTGGTTCAATGACCGGCTTTGTTGAAAAAAATTCATTAAATTTCAAGCCAAAAGAAGGAATGCAGATAATTGCCTTAAAAAGTTCTGGTTTCCATTCAAATGGATATACTGCTGCCAGGCATTATTTGCTAGATGGTGATTTTGAAGAAAGGCCTGAATTCAAAAAAATGTACAAAGGGAGCTTTTCATTAAATGATACTTATTCAGATCACACTAAACAAACAGTTGGAGAGGCATTGCTTGAACCAACAAGGATTTACAATAAAGTAATGTACACAATAGGTTCTCAATTTGATGTTCTTGGGGTGAATAACACCGGCTATGGTTTGAAAAATTTAAACAGGCAAGGAAAATATCTTGATTTCACCGTAAAAGACCCTATTGAGCCGTTGGAAATATTCAAGGCATTCCAAAAAGAAAGCAAATTTACTGATGAAAAAATGTATAGAACAGTCAATATGGGCCAAGGATTCTTTATAATCGCAAATAAGGAAGATGTTGAAAGCATTTTGAAGATAGCTAAGAAGCAAGGGGAAGAAGCAAAAGTAATTGGGGAAGTAAAGAAAGGCCCTTCAAAGGAAAATCGCGCAATCCTTGAAAAAAATGGAAAGAAATTAGCATTTGAAGGTTATTAATTTGCCCAACAAACATATCATTCCAATATATTTTATATGTTCCTAATAATGTTTCATTGTTATTAATTATCCTCTTTTTCTCAACTTATAATAGATTATGAGAAGACTTATTAATCCAATAAAAATTATTGCTATTATTATAAAACTGTTTAATTCAACCGGTTCATAAGTACAAGGTATTTTGTTAGAACAAAGCTCTATTTCTAACAATTTGCCATTTAAAGATAAGCTATATTTGCCCAGTAATCCGCCGACTAGGGGAACATAATCATAATTTTGGTTGTTATCATCCATATGATAAAATGAGAATTTGTAATTTTTAGGTATGTTAAACTCATTGACCTTTTCCATAGCTGCTGTCGGGGAGTAGGATATTATTTTTGCATCAGTTATTTTCTCCCCAAATACTTTCAATGCGGTTCCATCACAAGTAACATTTAAATTGGGATCTTTCTGTAAAATTTTGCAGGTATCTATTTTGTTTAGGGGCACTGCTATTGAATTCATCAAACTAGTATTTGATGCTGATTCATTTTCTTTCACCACATTAAAATATCCAACAAACACATTATTCCAGTATATTTTGTATGTTCCTAATAATGTTTCATTGTTATTAATTACCCATGTAGGAGCATATATTTCTCCTTTGCTGTTGCTGGTAACAGTACCCTGCCATCCAACAAACCCATCCAAATTATTCACATATTTTATATCATATGTTTTATTGCCTTTAATTCCTTCTGCTTTCAGGGTTACTATATCCCCCAAATAATACTGTCCTTTCTCAGTATCTATTTGTATCAGAGGCTTTTCCATATCATTTATTTCCAGCTTTTCTTTTGGGAATTCATCGATTAATATAGGATCGGAACACATCAATACACATTGCTGCTGATAATATGTTTTGGCTTTAATAAGAACCTTTTCCGGATTTCCAATAAGCTGTTTTGGAGCATAGAATTCAATGGTTTTGCCACTGTGGGCAGCCATCAATTGATTTGAGCTTATAAGCTTCCAATAGCCTTGTTCATATTTGAACAAATCAGGAGTGCCATAAGAATAGATTATTTTGTATTCTTGTTGGGGGTTTGCTTTCTTAAAGTCCTCTTTTATTGTGCTTATCAATATTTCATACTTGTATTTTTTAGGGTCTATAGTGCCATAAGCCTCTAAAGCAATTTTGAATGGGTTCAAAGCTGCACTTATTTTTTTGATAGTGGCTGCATTTGCCCCATTGTTCACACGTTTGCTCTTTGTGGCTATTGGCGTCCATTTTGGTATGCCATCTAAATGTGCTAAAGAAAATGTTTTCAATGCAGTATACCCATCTTTTGTATTTAATGCTAATAAATAATTTTCATTTTCACTATTAGGATCTTCTTTAGCAGCCCAAGTGATTGGATTATTGAAACAGCCATTTGAATCAGAGGAGATTATTTGCTCTGTCACAATGTTACCGCTGGAATTTGTTATTCTGATAGAATATTTTCTATTCTTAAACAAACATTTGTTCATCTTGACAGAATAATTCTGCCCATTTGCAGGATTTTGTCCAAGTAAATCCTTTACATCTGCAGTTAATTCAATACCTGCAGAGTTATCATTCATAATTTCAAGTAAGAAAGAAAAGTTTGTTAGAGGGTCCGTATAAATACAGGGCTGCTTATTATAATATTCATTCCAAGTATATGGCGGAGTGGTACATAAATCAGTTTCATGGAATATTGTTGCCAGGAATGGAGTTTTATCTTTAGAAAGATTTGGGTTTATAAAGTTGCCCCATATTAATACAGCATTTTTTGATGATCCTTCAGATCCGGGTGTTTCAGCCAGTCTGTATTCTATATAATAATCTTTATTGTTAACTGTTGTTTTTACCTGCCTGTCTTTATCATTATCTATAGGGAAAAGAGAAACGCATATCTCGTTAGGGATAACAGTAGGAGTAGAATAACCAATAAACTCAGCATCAATAGGATCTAACCACGGTTTTACTGCTGGGAAATCAAAAGTAACTACAGAATACTTAGTTATTGGACTCATTAAACAATATTGGCTGCCATCATGATTATCGTGTAAATTAATTTTATCACTATCTTTATTTTTAATATAACTCAATAGGTGAAATGTCTCATGAGCTAATACTCGAAGTTGTTTTGTTTTTTTGTCTCCATTTGCAGAATAAAAAGTAGGCAATATTGCTCCTTTAAGATCACTCCAAGCTAATCCATAAAAATGACCTTTATTAATATTATGCCATTTTTCAGGATTTGCAATAATATCTGTTGGATCCATCACAATAAACGCAGCATAGTTACTAATGACAGTTCCAAGTATGGCTTTTACATCTTCAACTTCTTTTTTTCGTGAATTATTACAAACATCTGGACCCGAACAATCATCATATTCATCCTCATTTTTAGGCAATACCACCCATTCCGGATAAACAATAACATCTAACTTTTCTTTTTCATAGGATAATTGCAAATAGTATTCCTCCAATTTATTAGCCAGATCCTCAAACCAGTCAATTCCAAGATTGTGTGTAGTTGGTTTTCCGTTTGGGCAGATATCTTTTGGACATGCTAAAATGATTAATAATTTAGTTGCATTAGTTACTGGAGGATTTTCACATTCCCCTGCACTGCACCCATTTGGGCAGTATGTAACATTCTGCCAAGAACAATCTGCTTTGTGCAGTGCTTTGTTCATTGAATCCTTGCATTCCCATTTCTCGCTGCAATTTTGTTGATAGGTACATTCACTATTCTCACAAATCTCATTTGTTCCACATGTATCATATATTGCCTCATTTGCTTCCTTTATTTCCCCATTGCAGAGATTGAAATTGCCAGAACAGTACTGCACTTGTTTTGCAGTATAAACATGGGAAGAATCACTCGGCTTGCAGTAATACATTGTAGCTCCTTGGTTGCATATATTATCAGCCCCTTTGAACACCCCATTTGGAATATCACAGCAAACCCCAGAAGTGCACTGTGCAAACATTGCCTTGCATTTCCCATTCTCACAACCATAATCACACTGCTGTACAAATTTATCTTCTGCAGAATTGGAACAGCTTGAAGTACTTTGTCCCGGATTATTGCATTTGTATGTTTTATACTGCTGATATACAGAACCATTCTTGCAGAATTTGCTTCCAACATATCCATCAGCACCGCAGTCGCTGTTTTTTGAGCATGCGATTACTGGCGGATTATTGCATTCTCCATTAGAACAGCCATATGAACAATAAGTTACAGAGCTCCATGAACAGTTAGTATTCTGATAGCCTTTGTTGCTTGCATCCTTGCACTTCCACCCAGCGCTGCAGCTTGGCTGGATACAGCTGCCGTTGCTGCAGCCGTTTGAACAGTATTCTATTGAGCTCCAGCTGCAATCGCTATTCTGATAGCCTTTATGTGAGGAATCCTGGCATTTCCATCCAACAGTACATTGAGGCGAAGAACTGCATTGCCCATTAGAACAGCCAGCGGAGCATGTCTGCACAAATGTGTCTGAAACATAATTCTGGCTCTGCAGATTGCAGCTATTGCTTGAACAGCCATAATCATAGAATTTCTTGTGCTTCCATAAATCATTGCCATTGCAGTAATATTCATTATTCCCATAGAAATCAGTTGTATTGCATTGTACTGGATCACATACATTGCAGGAATCGTTCTTTCCCGAATATCTACAATCCATATACCAGCCGCCTTTTGGATTTACTGCCGCCACAAAATACCAGCCAGTGCATGTTGTATCAATTTTATCATAGCACAAACCACAGTATTTATCATTGCCTTGCACGTAAGGGTCGCCAAACATTTGCTTGCATGTGGAAAAATAAGTGTCATAAACCTGTTTCCTGAATGCACAGGAAGGGCACATTGCTTCTACAGGGAAACCTAAAATAGTATATTCCTTCTGCCCTACAAGTCCAGAACTGCAGGTGCTGCTAGTTGCATTGCACGTTCGAACACAATAAACGTAATCCCCATCATTGACTGTTCCTGGTTTTCCTATGAAATACCATGCTTCGCATGGCTCTTCAGAAACATATGTGGCATCTGCCATTTTTGCAAACAAAAGTTTTATCTTAGGTTCATTCGGCTCAAACCACAGTTCGAACTTATTTTCATCAATATAATATACTTTTGCCAAAAATCGCACTATCCTGCCATTATCATAAGCGGAAAACCATTTTTCTGAGGTACTTCCAACCCTCCATGGTTTCCTGAATACTGAAAAATCATTCTGCAAAAGACTGGTGCTGTTTTTTAATGTCTCAATATTCCTGGAATTTGTTGGCAAAAAATTTGATTTTTTAAAATCCTGCGCTTTGAAATCTTGGGCAGAAATGGAAAAAGAAAAAAGCAAGAATGCTGCAACTATAAATAACCAATGCTTATTCATATAGCCCCCCAAAAATCAACACAGCAAATGGAAACTTCAGTGAACTTCCAACAGCAGGTTGGTCTTATGTGAATAGGTGTTAAAGGGATTAATATACCTGAGGTTGGTTGGAAAGCAACTCCCAAGTTGATTTTTTTGAAAGAAAATTTGGTTGATCACTTATTGATTATCTTCTTAGCCTAATTTTGCTTACTGGTTTAGGTTCTGGATAATTCACTTGCTGAATAGTTTTATTTACTGGGCTGGTTATAGCAGGCAAAACAGTAAGGGCAGTCATCTTGCTGCCAGTGCTTTGTTGCCCCTGCTGTGAATTAGATGCATTATTGCTTTGTTGTGATTGCTGTGGTTGCTGATTTGAACCATTATCCTGTTTTGGCACATAGGCATAATCCTTAATGCCTTTTAACAGATTGACATCAATATATGGGCCTTGCATCATTATTTCCCTTTGCTTTTGTTGGTATTCTTTCCATGCCTTCATGGCCTCAACATTAATATAAATCAAGCATTTGCCTGCTGAACACTTTTTACCTTGCGCACAATTCTGCAACAGCTCATCAAACAGATTTGATTTACAGTTTGCATTTAATGTTGCAGGATTTTCACAAATAAAGGTTTGCTTTTTTTGATAAACAGAATTGTCAATGCAGAAGGAAGCATCTATAAATGAATCTAATCCGCAGTCACTATTTGCAGAACATAAGGAGGGTGCGCATTCTCCAAGATTGCATAATTTATTGCTATTGCCGCATTGTTCTAGAGATTTATCCTCAGTACTTGAAGAGCATGATGCATTTACAGCACCAGGATTATTGCAGATAAATTTGGTATATTTTTGGTAAACATCATTTCCATTGCAGAATTTTTCACCAACAAAGGCATCAGAACCGCAGTCTGAATTTGTGGAGCATTTGGGCAAAACGCATTGGCCTGAGGAACATACATTGCTGCCAGTGCATTGCTCAATCAATTTATCAGTGGTGTTTTCTGCGCAATATGATGCAGGGGTTGCTGCATTTTCACAAGCATAATTCTTGGCTTTTTTATAAACATCATTGCCCTTGCAGAAAGCGGGTTCAATTATTTCCTCACTGCCGCAATCAGAATTTGAAAAACAATTCATGGGATATAAAAGGTAAATGCCATATTTGTCCCCTGCTTCGATGGTTCTTTCGTTATAGCTATCTGATTTACTGTCTGCCCAATACATTGTTTGGCCATAACAGCTTTTGTCA
>Ga0066637_10000816_pt1 | contig 19457 bp, 17 predicted proteins | sample CryGeyCG2014_020_FD_62737 | JGI IMG/M metagenome (GOLD analysis project Ga0066637, IMG submission 62737) | Groundwater microbial communities from aquifer - Crystal Geyser CG08_land_8/20/14_0.20 | ecosystem: Environmental > Aquatic > Deep subsurface > Groundwater | place: USA: Utah: Grand County...
CGTCTGTTTTAATTCATCGGAAATAATAGTTCGCTAAGCCGATTCTTTTGGGTGTATAAAAACCCAGAAGAAATAAATTTACTTTTTAGGTTCGGCTTTTTGTGGAAAGAGTTTGTCAATGAGTAGAATCAGGGCGTACAACAAAGCCATGAAAATAAAAATGCCGGTCATTCCCTGAGCGGCGACATTAAAGGCTGAATAAAAAACTGTATTCATTATTTCCTCAATTATTTGCAAAAATATGGAACTAACGACAAAATTAAACCACCGGCAATGACCGAAGCGATCTGTCCGCCGACATTGGCGCTGGTCGCGTACATCAGTAAAAAGTTCGAGCTGTCTTCTTTCAATCCCATTTTGTGAATGACGCGCGCGGACATCGGAAACGCCGAAATTCCGGCGGCGCCGATCATCGGATTGATCTTTTTCTTCCTGAAAACGTTGAGCGCTTTGGCAAACATTACTCCGCCTGCTGTATCGAAAATGAATGCGATAAGTCCAAGGCCAATGATGAAAAGCGTACGTTCGGTGAGGAATTTTTCTGCCGTCATTGTCGTTGCGATGCTGATGCCAAGCACCAGAGTGACAAGACTGGCGAGTTCGTTTTGGGCGGCAAGCGATAGTTTGTTCAGTACGCCGCATTCGCGAATTAAGTTACCAAACATTAAAAAACCGATCAGTGAGGCGCTCGCTGGAGCAATGAATCCAGCAAAAACCGTAACGATCACCGGAAAAACGATCAGAGCGGTTCTACTGACGCTTTTAGGTTTCATCTGCATTCGAATCAGCCGTTCTTTTCTTGACGTCAGCAGACGAATGATCGGCGGTTGGATAATTGGCACCAACGCCATGTATGAATAAGCGGCGACTGAAATCGGTCCCAGAAGTCCCGGCGCAAATTTGTTAGCGACATAGATCGATGTTGGGCCGTCAGCCGCTCCGATGATCCCGATGGAGGCGGCTTCCTTCAGATCGAAACCGAGCAAAGTTGCCGCCATCACTGTAAAAAAAATGCCGAACTGCGCCGCCGCCCCAAACAACAACAAGATTGGATTTTTCAGTAGAGGCGAGAAGTCTATCATCGCGCCGATTGCAATAAAAATCATCAAAGGAAAGGCTTCATTGGATATACCGACGTTGTATAAAAAGGTCATGATTCCATGAGGACCAATTGCTGAAGAAAAAGGAATATTTGCCAGAATTGCTCCAAAACCCATTGGCAATAGAAGCGTCGGCTCATAGTTCTTTTTAACGGCGAGATAGATCAATGTCGCGCCGACGAGCATCATGACAACCTGCTTCCAAGTGATGCCGATGAGGGCGCCGAATAATCCTGTTTCCATGTCAACCCCTATTAAATTCCGGTCTCGGGTGTTGCAGACGAATAAACTGCATGTCCTGTAAAAATCCTGGACCATTTTCAAATCTGCATATTGGATCATCCAATCAAACGACCGAAATAAATATACGGCTTTTTCAAAATTTTTAAAGACAAATATCTTAGGAATTCTTCTGAAAAAAACCTGATAGTGCAAGAAAATCCACTTCCAAGTACATTGCGCATTATGTCAATGTCTCCTTACTCAGACATAGAGAAAAAACATGTCTATTGTTTACTCTGAAATTTGTGATAAATTACCCCCCGAAAATAGCATTATGAGAATGAGTAATAATCGATGAAGGATGATAAAGTGTCTTTTAAAATTGACAATATTTGAGCCGCGGTGCAAATGTGCAGAAGTCATAGAACAAATCATTTGGGAAATTCCACGATACAGATACAGAGACGGTGAATGAACATTTTATTCCTAAACAGCACAAAAGAAAAAGCCTGGGGCGGGATCGAAAAATGGATGTTAATCACGGCCATCGGTTTACGTGAAAAAGGTTATAATATTTTCTGTGGCGGAAAACCCAACGCAATTTTTACGAACAGGTGCAAGGAATCCGGGTTTATTACTTTTTCAATGAAATTTGGCATTGATTTTAGCATTATAAACAGTTTTCGACTATCGAGAATTTTCAAAGAGTACCAAATCGACATTGTAATCAACCACTATAACAAAGAAATCAAAATGGCAAGCATTGCCAGAAAAATACTTAGACGACCAATTATTATTGTCGCTCGCGCTGGAATGCCAAATGTCCATAATAACTGGCGCTACCGCTTTCTGTACCGGCGAATGGTAAATGGCGTCATTACGAATGCCGTCGCAATTAAAGAAAAATACATGTCGTATGGTTGGATAGAAGAGCAATTTGTCCGTCTGATCAGAAATGGGGTTAACGTTAATGTTCCTACTACAATTGACCGTGAAGCGATAGAGAATAGGTATAACCTTCCAAAGCGTCGTCCGGTTCTGGGAATTTTTGGACGCTTAGTGTCTATCAAACAGCATAATCTTTTTCTTGATGTAGCCAATAACATCCTTCGGGAATATCCTGACGCGATTTTTCTGATTGTTGGATCTGGTCCATTAGAAGAAGATATCCGGCAGTACACGATTGATCTAGGAATCGAAAAAAATGTGTTTATGCTCGGATTTCAATCGGATCTAAATCCACTGTATGCTTTTTGTGATTTAGTTCTACTTACTTCTTCTTATGATGGATTTCCGAACGTTCTAATGGAAGCTATGGCTGTTGGTCGACCGGTAATTACCTTTGATGTGGGTGGTGTTAGAGAATTAATCCAATCGGAAAGAACCGGAGCAATCGTTCCGCCCAATGATGTTCAAACGATGACCGATAAAACGCTGGAATTAATAAAATCAGAGGAAATTCGAGAGGATATTGGGCGTGAAGCTCGAACGTCTATGATCGAGAATTTCTCCATTGCAAAAATGGTTGACGGTGTCGAGGATTATCTAAAAGAGCTTTACGCAAAAAATCCTGCTATTTGGAATTAAATAAGCTGTCAATCGATATGAAAAATACAAGATAGAATGAAAAAAGAGTCTTGCGGCTCCTGTTTTTTACCAAGAAGGTGCTTGAGAAAAATAAGACACCTTTTTTTGGCTGGATTCCGATACTCTGTTAGGTTTTTGCAGAGATGGCAAAGTTTTACTTAGAAGAAGAAACGGACATCTATTTCAATTTGATTAAAATTTAACAACGGTGACTATAAGTGACGGGTCAGCTTGGAGATTTTTAAACATATTCCATCGTTTTATTATAAGATGTTATTCAAATTAATTTGGTATTGCCCAAAAAATGGGGAATAATAAATTAAAGTTTATTCCTTTATGGATTTTTCTTTAACAGAAAGTGTGGTTAAAAAATGAGTGCAATTCGGGTAATGTTCATTGGTCGTTCACCGAACCTTGCCAGTACGCGAGTACGCGTGGCAAATCTCCTCGAACCGTTATCTCATCGTGGAGTACGCGCCGAATTGCACATTCTACCCAGGTTATTCTGCGAACGTTTAAAACTGTTTCGCAAAAGCGCTGCTTTTGATATAGTAGTTCTTCAGAAGAAGCTGTTATCTCCGCTCATTTTCTTCTTTCTACGTCAAGCAAGCAGGTGTTTGGTATATGATTTCGATGATGCTGTTTTTGTTCGGGATGCATTCGGATTTGATAATGCCGCAAAAATATGGATCAGTAAATCCCGACAGCGAAGGTTTAAACGGACGGTCAGAAACGTTGACCTGGTACTGGCGGGCAACGCTTATTTGGAAAATATTGCCCGAAAATTTAATCCCAATGTCGCAGTTCTTCCTTCACCAGTGTCTTTAACTAACCATCCGACCAGAAATGATTTCCCTGACAATCCCAAACCCGTCGTGGGGTGGATTGGAAGCCGTACGACATTGAAATATATTCTTTCTATTGAAAGTATCTTAGCCCGGGTGGCGGCAGTCCACCCCTTTGAATTGCGCATTATTTCTGATACTCCCTGTTCAGTGGCCACCTTGACCTGTCATCACATTCCTTGGAGTCTTGAGCAACAGGATTTAGAAATTGCCCATTTTGACGTTGGACTCATGCCGCTCAGCGATGATCCCTGGACCAATGGAAAGTGCGCTTACAAGATTCTGCAGTATATGGCCGCCGAAGTGCCTTTCGTCGCTTCTGCCGTGGGAATGAATGTTGAAGTTGCCTGCGGTAATACAACCGGATATGCAGTAAGATCGGATCGCGAATTTGCCGACAGTCTGATTAAACTGCTTGATGATAAAGCTCTTCGCCGACAAATGGGCGAAGCAGGAAGAGCGTTTGTTGAGCAGCATTATACGGTCGAGGTGATAGCGGATAAATTAACTGGCCTGCTTAAGAATCTTGTGTCGTCATAATCTATACTTTCTAATTCTTCACGATACCTAATAAGTACTTTTTGGGTAAAATAATTACCCTGAATGAATCTGTCTATCTAAGACAAAGTCCTTCGTATTTTTTTTATTTAATCGGTCGCATCAGATATCGTATTTGCCAGGCATGGAAAAGTTGGACAATCTTCTTTCATAGAAGTTTTGCCAGTAAATGTTTCGGTTTACAACTTTTGAAAAAATACCGGCGAAAAGCCTATCGATTAAACCAGACCGATAGAATTGTAGTTCGATTGAATCGATGATGAACCTCACCTCAGTGTAAAAAGAGGGTACTTTGCGCAAATCGGGTTGATTCTCGGGAGACACAAAATAATACATTGAAAACAAACCAAAGAAACGGACATGAGTTGGATCGGAATAGCCATACACATTTGAGAAATGAGGTACAATAATTTCTACTAATCCCTCGCTTTTAGTAATTCTGTGAATCTCACGAATTAGCGGCAGTAGATGTTGAACATGTTCCAATGCGTGGCGACTATAAACGTATTCGACACTGTTATTGGGCAGTAAATCCAGGGGTTCGTTTAGATTTGCAAGAATGTCTACTCCATCCAATTCGAGATGATCGACTGAATAGAAGCCTTTTCGACTATAGCCGCCGCTACCAAGATCTAGTTTTATAGGCTTCCCTTGATCAATATCTGCTGTGACTTGAGGGTTTAATATTTTCATTGTTTATTCTCTTTCTTGATTCTGCTTATAGTATATGAAATATTTGATAGTAATGCAACGATCAGTAAAGATGTCACTTCGGTCGAGTATAAATTTGATTTCAAACGTTATGGATTCGAATACGACCTAAACAAAGACATTATTCATACTGTAAGGGGAGGGATCTTTATTATGACGCAGTGTAAACTATATTTCACTGAAGTACGCCGGAATTGTTTTTTCCATCTTGGAAGCAAAGCCGCTAAACACACGGCAAATTTCATTAGCTCCGTCCAGCACAACCGGTAGTTGCCTTGATAAAACAAGTAATTTTATCTTGGATTGGCTAAATTAAAACGTTATTTAAGTTTCCGATGTAGTTAATTCACAGACACTGTAAAGGAAGGATAGATTGAAAGCAGTCATCCTTGCAGCCGGTTCCGCGCGCCGACTATCGCCGCTGACCGACACGAAACATAAATGCCTGATTGAAATCGGGCAGAAACCGATTTTGGAACATCAACTCGACGCGCTGGATTTTTACGGCGTAAAAGAAGCCTTAATCGTCGTCGGGTATCTGAAAGAACAAATCATTTCAAAGTATGGAAACCACTACAAAGGAATCCACCTGCAATATATCGAAAATCCGCTTTACGCTTCGACGAACACCGTTTATTCGCTGATGCTGGCGGGCGATTATTTCAGAGGAAGCGATTTTCTGTATTTCAATGCGGATGTTGTGTTTCATCATGAATTGTTGGGACGGCTAATTCATTCGGAAAAGCCAACGGCCTTAGGCGTCGAAGTGAAAAAATGCGGCGAAGAAGAGGTCAAGGTAATCGTCGATGAAACACGTCGGATTTTGAGAATCGGCAAGAAATTGTCTCCCGACGAGTGTCTCGGTGAGTTTGTAGGCATTGCGAAGTTTTCGGCAGAACTGACTGAAGATTTTATTACGAGTCTGAAAACCGTTGTGGAAGAAGGCGACCGGATGTCGTTTTTCGAGCGAGCCGTCGATTTGATCCTCCAAAAACATCCGATGTTTTATGAAAATATCTCCGACGTTCCAGTCATCGAGATCGACTTTTCAGAGGATCTCGAAAAGGCGCGGACGATCGTATTGCCAAAAATTATAGCGTTCGATAAAAAGTAATTTGTGATTGTGAAGCCAATCTCCGTCCTGTTCAACATTCAGCATCTCTACTACTTGCCTCAATTTTTACCTGTCGCAAAAGCGATGAAGACGCGTGGCGGATTCGATGTTTTTTTCAGCGCTACGATCGATTCACCGATGACGGATTATTCCCTGATCAAACGGTTCGTTTTAAGCGACGGCTGGCAATTTCTCGATGCGGAGAATGAAACCGAGCGACGCCGGGAAATTTTAAGCAGACATTTCGACATCACTGTGTTCGGGAAAAGCGCGCGCGCCGGGGATTATTGTTACGAAAACACGCTCGCCGTTTTGCTCTATCATGGAATCGGCGTCAAGTCGTGCTACTATACCGATTATGATCCACGGATCGATGTCCGTTACGTCGAGGGCGATTACCGCATTCGGGAATTTGAAAAACGCACCCTGAAAACTCAACTTATTCCGACGGGATTCCCCAAATTGGATGCACTGTTCGATCCGGAAGAAATTCAAAAAGCGACAAAGGATTTGAAATTGGACAACGATCGCCCGACCGTTCTTTATGCGCCGACTTTTTACCCGAGCTCGATTGAGCCGTTTGGCGAGAAGATCAGAGAACTGACAAAATCTTTTAATCTAATTGTCAAACTGCATCATTTTTCGTGGACTATGCGAAAATACCGTCATCAGAAAAAATTATTTCTGAAATTGGCTAACGAATGCAAAAATCTCCGGCTTCTTCCGGTGGAATCGTTCAATATCATTCCTTTTTTCTCGGTTGCGGATGTCTTGATGACTGAGGCATCTTCGACTGCTTTTGAGTTTCTGGCAACCGGGAAACCGATTATAATTTGTGATTTTTACAAATTGCGCTGGAAACATAGGCTGTTTAACCGCCAGTTTAGACGAACCCGGATCGATGACGAGATCATTCGGCAATTGGATTTTGCGATTCATATTGCAGAGCCAGAAGACGCTGAACCGACTATCCGGCGAGCGTTGGATTCCCAAAATGAAATCACTCAGATATATCGTCAAAAACGAGACGATTTCCTCGGAATTGTCGACGGTCAGGCATCACATCGGGTTGTTGAAGATTTGCTGATCCGTATGGAAAGTCGCCGGTGAAAAAATATCTTCACTTTCTGACAAAACCGTATTCGATCAGCGTTGTTAAACCGCTGATCGAAGAAATTCATCGGTCATCGCGCGGCATTTCGCTCTGTTTTGCGACGAAAAACGTTCTGCCATATTTAACGGGTGATTTTTCAGTCACGGCTTCACTACAGGAAGCCATCGCGTTTCAGCCGGATGTTGTTTTTATTCCCGGAAATGTGGTTCACGATAAGATTTCCGGCTTGAAAGTTCAGATATTTCACGGACTCTGCGAAGAAAAAGGCGGACACTATAAAGTCACTGGTTTCTTCGATTTGTATTGTACCAGCGGTCCGTTAATTACTGAAAAATTCCGTGCGCTGTCGCAGAAATATCGGCATTTTGAAGTCGTCGAAACCGGCTGGCCGAAAGTCGATACGATTTTGGCTAAATTTGATCGCCGGAAAATTTGCAGAGATTTGGGACTTGACGAGCAGAAAAAATTAATATTTTATGCGCCCACATTCAGTCCGAAATTCAAATCTTCGGATTTCATCCTGCCGGTTTTACCGGGGTTGCCGAAGGAAAATGAAACTTGGATCGTCAAATTTCACGACCTGATGGAAGACGCTGACAAACGGCGGTTTCTTGCTCTTCAGAAAGATAAATTTATTATTTACGATTCACCCGACAATGTTCCTCTGCTTCAAGTGGCGGATGTTCTGGTATCAGATACCTCTTCGATTGTCTATGAGTTTATGTTATTAGATAAGCCGGTTGTGACACTGAATGCACAGGTGCGAATCGAAAAAGGAATCAACATCAACAAGGCGAGTGAATTGCGATCGGCGATCGATCGTTCGCTATCATTTCCCGACGAGTTTTCCGAAAATCGAAAAGCGACAATCCGCCAGATTCATCCATATTTGGATGGGCAGAATTCTGCGCGCGTTTTATCGACCGTCGATAATGCGCTCGAAACAAATTTATTGGAAAGATTAAAACATAAACCTGTTAATCTGTACAGGAAATTTCAAGTGCGACGATCGTTAGGTGGGAGATTGTTTTAACATGGCAAATCAGGAATTGCTTGGAAAACGGCTGAACAAGGAAACGATTGATCGGCTTTTAAATAAAGGCTGGATCGTCGAGCGTGCCAAATTTATTTATAAAAAGAAGGTCAACATCGTCGCTGACGTTGAAATTCCGATCGGTGAAAAGCCGTATCATTTCGTTGTAAAAAATTTCGGGTGGCGCAATTCGCAATCGAGATGGTTCAGCCCATTCATGCGTTCCCGAGCGAGAAAGTCTTGGGATGCTTCGTGGCTTTTACTGAAAAATGGCGTAAAAGTGCCGACTCCAGTCACCTGTTACACCGAACGAGAAAATGGATTCATCCGGAAAAACTTTTTGCTAACCGAACGTGTTGATGATTACCGTCTTGCGAGAAAGATTTTGCGTGATTTTGTTGTTGAGGAATTTTTTAAAGACGGCGTAGTTCGCTCGATTGCTGAAATGGTCTCTAAAATTCATCAGTTGAATTATCTACATAACGATTTAACACTTGGAAATTTTTTGGTAAAAAACGGAAATCAGGACGATGTTTATCTGATCGATTTAAATCGGATGAAGCGATCAAGGTGGATGACGACCTATCGGAAAATGTACGACATTTCAAAAATGAATCTTTGTGATTGCGGATTGGAAAAACCTCATGTGAATTGCCGTTGGATCGAGTTTTTAAACTATTATGAGCCTTTAAATGTTAAACAAAATGTGAAAGCGCTTAGAAAAGCAATTCGAAAAAACCTGATGAGACATAAAGTTAAGGCATTGAAGAAAGAATTTTTGGGAGACGAATCGGATTGAAAACGTTCTCATCATTCTCCGCGTTGGTTGTCATGTTTGTCGGCTTGATCGGTCTGGCGCCATCTCCGGCATCGGCTCAGCTGCATCCTTTTGAAATTGGCGAGAAACTGGTTTATTTAACGATGTTCAATTTCGTAAAGAGTGGACAGTCCACGATGGAAATCTTGGGACAGGAAATCATAGACGGTCATGCGATCTATCGTGTTCGGTCTCAAACGCAAACGGCGCCGTTTTTTGATAAATTGTACCGGATTCGCGATGATATGGAATCGTGGATCGACGTTAAGACGTTGTTTTCACGGCGATTTCAGAAAAAATTGGCCGAAGGTAATTACCGGAAAGAATATGCCGTTCGGTTCGATTATCAGAAAATGCAGGCGATTTCGGCGACCGATATCGATACGCTGACATCGATGGTTCACGATCCGCTGTCGATCTTCTATTTTTTACGCGCTGAGAGTTTGTACGTCGGGCGCATTTTTAAACTTTTCAATTATGATAACGATAAACTAAAGCCGTATAACATCATCGTCAAAAGAATAGAAAAAGTCAATGTTCCTGCGGGCGAATTTGTGTGTTTTGTACTCGAACCGTTCTCTAAAGACGGGAAATTATTCAAACATCAAAGTCAGGTTACGATTTATGTCAGTACCGACGAGCGCCATCTGCCCGTGATGATTTCCAGCGATGCATCGATCGGCAAGATGATACTCAGACTCGAAAAATTTTAATCATTTGACTCGAATTTAGTCCGATAAATTTCTGCGAATAGTCAATCCGGATTCCGGATCGAAGAAATGCATCTTTTCACGGTTTAGATAGACAGGAATCGTATCCTGAACCTCAGCATCCGGATTGAAATCGGGCGTCCGGCAGACAATGGGCGTTTTACCCGTCGTGAAATAGATATTTGTTTCGTTTCCCATAGGCTCGAAAACCTCGACATTAAGAAGAATTTTTGTTCCGTTTTCGGCCGGTTCGACTAAGGAAATATCTTCCGGACGAATTCCGACCACCAATGGTTTTCCGATATATTTTTTCAAGGCCGAATGTGTTTGTTTGGACAGTTGAATTTGAACATTTCCTTCATCGGCGATATAATTTTCACCGTCGCGCAAAGTCGTATGGATGAAATTCATCGCAGGACTACCCATGAATCCGGCGACAAAAAGGTCATTGGGTTTGCTGTAGAGATTTAACGGCGTATCGATCTGATGGATGATACCGCTTTTCATGACGGCGATTCGATCGCCCATTGTCATCGCTTCGATCTGATCGTGGGTCACATACACCATTGTCACTTTCAATTGCTTGTGAAGTTTTTTTATTTCCGTGCGCATCTGGACGCGCAGTTTGGCGTCGAGGTTTGACAACGGTTCGTCGAATAAAAAAACTTTCGGCTTGCGGACGATCGCTCTTCCGAGCGCAACTCGTTGTCGTTGACCGCCGGATAATTGTTTGGGTTTTCGGGATAATAGATCGCCGATTTCCAAAATATCGGCGGCCTCTTTGACGCGGGCAGCGATTTCTGCTTTTTTAAATTTCCGCAGTTTCAGACCGAAAGCCATATTATCGAAAACGGTCATGTGCGGATAAAGCGCGTAATTCTGGAAGACCATCGAAATGTCACGGTCTTTCGGCGGGATGTTGTTGACGTATTTATCTCCGATATATATTTCACCGCGCGTTGCTTCTTCGAGTCCGGCGATCAGCCTCAGCGTGGTGGATTTGCCACAGCCGGAAGGACCGACGAGAACCAGAAATTCGCCGTCATTAATTTTCAGATTCAGGTCTTCGATGACTTTTACGTTTTTATCATATTCTTTGGTCAGGTTTTTCAGTTCAATTGTCGCCATTTCATTGATTCTCCATTTTGGTCAAACTTACGGCAGATCGTCATTAGTCGAAAGAAATATTTCGTTTCTGTTGCCGGTTTTTAGGATAGAGTAGCTACATCAATTGATTTTGATTTTTTCCGGCAAACTGTTATACTTGGGGCGCTTGTCTCGGGTTTATTTTCATGGTGGAGTGAAAAGATGCTGAAAAAGATCGATTTTGAAAAATTCTCATTGAAAAGTTACGACGCTTGGGAGAACGGATGGTTTTTACTGACAGCCGGCGATTACTCGACGGGCGATTTTAATTCGATGACAGTCGCTTGGGGAGGTTTTGGCTCAATGTGGAGCAAACCGTTTGCGATAATCGTCGTACGTCCGACGCGATTTACGTTCGGTTTTCTGGAAAAATACGATTCATTCATGCTATGCGCTTTTCTGGAAGAACTTCGGGAAAATATCCGGTTTCTCGGTTCGACTTCCGGTCGATCTCGGAAGAAAATCGCCGAATCCGGACTGACGCCCGTCGCATCGGAAATTATCAAATCGCCCGGTTATGCCGAATCGAACCTGATCATTGAATGCCGAAAAATTTACTGGCAGGACATGAATCCGGAAAATTTCATAAATGCGGAGATTCACCAGAAATATCCGGAGAAAGATTATCACCGCATTTATTTCGGCGAGATCGTTCAAATCCGCGGCGTCTCGTCATTTGAAAAATAAGCCGATTCCCAAATGGAATTCCGGCATGAAAATATGTTTTATTTCAGAGGAATTAAATGTCGACTTTCTTGAAAACAGCCGGTCTTTTGGCGCTGTCTAATTGCTTTATGACCTTTGCTTGGTACGGTCATTTAAAAAATTTGAGCGACAAATCGTGGTATATCGCCGCTATTCTAAGCTGGGGAGTTGCCTTTTTCGAATATATGATTCAAGTCCCGGCAAACCGGATTGGTTATGCGAGTTTCAGCCTTGCTCAGCTGAAAGTGATGCAGGAAGTCATCACGCTTATGGTTTTTGTTCCGTTCGCTGTGGTCTATATGAGACAACCGGTCAAACTCGATTACGTTTGGGCAGGGCTTTGCCTGATGGGAGCCGTTTATTTCATTTTCCGTTCATAAATCCGTTGGAAAACTGAAGAACACGTGCAAAATTTACCCATGCGAACAGTTCCATTTATCCTTAGAAATCTTTAGAACGGAGAAAGTTTGAACGAGATTGACGTTTCCCGCATCATGTCTGCAGTGAGGATGCTTTGTATAGAATCGAATTATCAGGTTGATCCCATTGTTCGGGAAAGATTGCAAATCGCTTTGGAGAAGGAAGATTCGCCAATCGCGCGGGAAATTCTCGAAATGATTCTCGAAAATCACGTATTGGCGTTGGAAAAACAGATGCCGATTTGTCAAGATTGCGGCATCGCAGTCGTTTTTGTCGAACTTGGGCAGGATGTTCATATCGTTGGGGGGGATTTTTGCGAAGCGATACAGAAAGGCGTTCGACGCGGATACGATGACGGTTATTTACGAAAATCAATCGTCGCGGATCCGGTTTTCGGAAGAAAAAACACGCATGACAACACGCCCGCACTCATTTATACCGATATTGTTCCAGGCGATTCGATCCAAATAACGGTTGCCCCGAAAGGTGGCGGCGCTGAGAATATGAGCGAAGTAAAAATGCTGAAGCCTGCCGATGGGATCGAAGGCGTGAAAAATTTTGTTATTGATCGAGTCAAACGTTCGGGAGGAAATCCCTGTCCGCCGATTATCGTTGGTGTTGGCGTCGGCGGCGACTTTGAACAATGCGCTTTGATAGCGAAAAAGGCATTATTCCGTCCTTTGAATGAACCGAATCCCGTTCCAGAGTGGGCAAAAGTCGAATGCGAATTGCTTGCGCGCATCAATGAACTTGGCATTGGGCCGATGGGAGTTGGCGGTAAGACTACCGCTCTGGCTGTTCAGATTATCCAAAAACCTTGTCACATGGCGTCGTTGCCGGTTGCTGTGAATATTCAGTGCCACGCGCATCGCCATCAGAGTATTCGGATCGGATGAAAACGATGCGTGTACATGAATTGAATACTCCACTCAAGCCGGAAGCGATTAGTGATCTCAGATCGGGCGACAAGGTCTTGTTAAGTGGAATTGTTTATTCCGCAAGAGATGCGGCGCATAAGCGTTTGGTGGAAATGATTCATCGCGGCGAATCATTGCCTTTTAATCTTAACGGTCAGGTGATTTACTATTTGTCGCCATCTCCGGCGAGACCCGGAATGGTCATTGGTTCGGCCGGTCCGACATCGAGTTATCGTCTCGATTCTTACACGCCAGATTTGTTGGATTCGGGATTGAAAGGTATGATTGGAAAAGGAATGAGGAGTCAGGATGTGATCGATGCGATCGTGAAAAATCGAGCGGTTTACTTTATGGCTGTCGGTGGAGCGGCGGTAAAAATGGCGCAGTCGGTGATTTCGGCGCGTGTGATCGCGTTCTCGGATTTGGATGCCGAAGCGATTCTCGAACTGAAAGTCGAAAAAATGCCGCTGTTTATCGCCGTCGATGCCAGTGGGAATAATATTTTAAAATAAAGAAATAGGCGAATTGGCGAGTGAAAGGGAAAATTTTTGGAAAAAATTAGATTAGACCTTAGTAACTTAGATGCATCATTTCCAGGACATTTTAATCAGGAGCAAATTGCACGGGCGAAGACGCTTTTTTTCAAACGTCTATCCGAATCGTCACACAAATTCTACGGTGGGAAAATCCAAACGGCTCCAAAGGCAGGCGTCTTCGGATTTAACTGGTTCAATGTTTGGTACACGCCTGGCGTATCAAAGATTTCGACGACAATTCGGGATAACTCCGATGCATCTTTCGATCTAACGAACCGCGGAAATCTCGTGGCAGTCGTCAGTGATTCAACGCGCGTTCTAGGCGACGGCGATTGTACGCCTCCGGGTGGGATGGGCGTAATGGAAGGCAAAGCGTTTTTGATGAAATATCTCGGCGGCGTGGATGCGGTAGCACTCTGCATGGACAGCCGAGATAAAAACGGTGAAAATGATCCGCAGAAAATTATCGATTTTGTAAGAATGGCTCAGCCGAGTTTTGGCGCCATAAACCTTGAGGATATTTCTCAACCGAACTGCTACCGCGTTCTCGATGAATTGCGCGAGACGTGCGATATTCCCGTTTGGCATGATGACGCGCAGGGAACGGCTTGTGTAACGCTTGCGGGATTACTCAATGCTCTTAAACTTGCCAATAAAAAAATAGGTGAAATTCGGATAGTTATGCTGGGAGCCGGCGCCGCAAATACTTCAGTTGCCCGAATTCTCATTACCGCCGGCGCCGATCCACAGAAAATGATTCTTTTCGATGTTCATGGAGCATTATCCAAAAACCGGCGTGATATCGAGTCCGATGCAAGATATTATCGCACTTGGGAACTTTGTCAATTGACGAATCCCGGTTTTGTATCAGACATTGAGCAAGCCATGAAAGGCGCCGACGTGCTGATCGCCTTGTCAAAACCGGGTCCGGATATGGTTCGACCGTCGTGGATTCAATCGATGGCGCAAAAATCGATTGTTTTCACATGCGCTAATCCCGTTCCGGAAATTTATCCATACGCGGCAAAGGAAGCAGGCGCTTTCATTGTTGCAACAGGTCGCGGCGACTTCCCAAATCAGGTCAATAATTCGTTGGGCTTTCCGGGAATTTTAAAAGGCGCTTTGATGGTGAGAGCTAGAAAAATCACCGACGAAATGGCAATCGCCGCCGCGAACGCATTGGCGCGGTTTGCCGAAAAGCGTGGCATTACACCAGAAGATATCATCCCAAAAATGGATGAACCGGACGTTTTTGCGTTTGAAGCCGCCGAAGTCGCGATGCAGGCAATTCGCGATGGCGTCGCCCGGAAAATGATCGACTGGGATTCGGCATTTCAAAAGGCCAAAATCGATATCGAATATTCTCGAAATATGACGCAGAGATTAATGGAATCAGGATTTATTACAGAGCCGCCACGAGACATGTTGGATGAAGCGCTAAATTGGGCGGTGTCAGAAGTCGAACGTTCTTAATAAATCTGACTAGATTTAATCCGCTGACAGAGATCGAAACTTACCTGACATTTTGGGGATGCGGATATGGAAGAAATGTTTATGGAAATCATTTTGTTATAACCTTTTTCAAAGTCGAACTAAGATCGGAAATTTTATAAGGTTTGGCGACGACGCCAGAAAAACCGTAATCGGTATATCGCGACATTACCGGATTGTTAGAATATCCGCTGGACACGATCGCCTTGACAGATGGATCGATTTTTCGGAGAGATTTGAGTGCTTCTTCTCCGCCCATTCCGCCTGGGATTGTCAAATCCATAATGACTGCCGAAAACGGCGAGTTCTCTTTCATTCCTTTTTGATACAAAGTAATCGCTTCTGCGCCATCCTTAGCGGTTTGTACCTCATAGCCGAGGTTCATCAGCATTTCCGCCGCCATCGTCCTAACTAATTCCTCGTCATCCATGATGAGCACTTTTCCGAATCCCGAGAGCAAATTCTTCTCTTCGTCGTCATCCTTTTCCAGCAATTGTTCACTGACAGGTAGATAAATATAAAATGTCGTTCCAACGCCGGGTTTCGAGTCGAGAGTCACAGCGCCATTATGATTCTTAATGATTGAATAAACCATGGTCAGCCCGAGCCCGCTACCGTTGGACTTCGTCGAAAAATATGGATCGAAAATCTTCTTCAGATATTCTTTGCTAATCCCGATTCCGTTATCACGTATAGTAATTTTGATATATTTATCCTGCTTGAGCAAAAGCGTATTATCGGATCCGATCTGGATATTTTCCGCAATGATGTTAATGAGACCGCCTTCCGGCATTGCCTGCTCAGCATTCAGAACGATGTTGTGAATAACTTGATTGATTTGCCCTTCGTCCATCTCAACGTTCCAAAGATTTTCAGCGATGGAAAATTCGCATTTGACTTTGGAGCCGGTTAATGGAAATTCGGCGGACTCGAGTAACAGTTCCTTGATGGAAGCGGTTTTTAGAATTGGGGCGCCGCCTTTGGAAAATGTCAATAATTGTTGAGTTAAATCTTTTGCGCGGAAAGCGCCTCGCTCCGCTTCCGTCAACCGTTCAAAGACTTTTGTTCCCGGTTGGGAATACATCTTCGAAAGCGTAATATTTCCCATAATAACCGTCAGAATATTGTTGAAATCATGAGCGATTCCACCTGCAAGAATACCGATGGATTCCAGTTTTTCAGAGCGCTGGCGCTCGAATTCCACTTCTTTTCGTTCGGAAATATCTCTTGAGATGCAGATAACCGCTTTCCGGTTCTCAATTTTAATGAGCAGGTAGTTAATCTCGACCGGGATATGTTTTCCGTCTTTGGTCATGTGAACCGTCTCATGGACGATTGGTTTATTGGCATTGAGAGTTTTTAGGAGATCAATGATTTTATCTTTATTCTCGGAAATACCGAAATCCAGCGGCGACATCTTCATCAATTCTTCCCGCGTGTAACCGAGTCTCTGGCAGGCAATACCGTTGATTTCAATAAATTTGCCAAGCGAACCATCGTCATTATACCATGAGACAAAAATGGCGTCGTTTCCACTATTAAACAACGTATGATACCGTTTTTCACTTTCGATCAACGCGGATTCTGCCTTTTTCCGCTCCGTAATGTCAATCATTGTCGTCCGGATTCCAACTACATTCCCTTCCAAATCACGCTCCAGAACATCTCTGATTGAAACAAAAATTCGATTGCCGTTCTTTTTCACATAAGTTCGTTCTTGACATTCAGGCACGAATTGTTCTTTGATTTTTTGGATAAATCTTTGCGTTGCACCGGTTTTTTGCTCCATAAGAACGAAGTCGAAAATCAGACGACCGATCATTTCTGTCTTCAGATATCCCAACATATCGCATTCCGTTTGATTAACATCGAGAATAATACCGTCAGTGTTCAAGATGTGATAGGCGACAGGCGCGTTGTCCCAGAGTTCCTTGAACCGTTTTTCGCTCAGGCTAAGCGCTTCGGTAATCTGAGTGCGTTCAGTAATATCCTGTAAAATTCCGATCGAGCCGACGACTTTTCCGCTTTTAATATCGCGAGCCGGTACAGAGTGATCGCTAACCCATTTAGTCGTTCCATCGGGAAGTTCTATTTTAAGATCCATCCAAAAACGCTCGGATTTTCCTTCTCTGAATTCATTTGCGTATTCATTGATGTTCTTGGGTGCTTTGGGATCCGTGATCGTTTTTTCCTTCACGATTTCATCAAATTTCTTAGCTGTCATATCTTGTAGACTTATTCCGAGAACGTCCTTGGAATTCGCACCGAAAAACTCATACTTGTTTGTGATAAAATTTCGTCTGTAGGGGACGCCATGGGCATTCTCTATTGCCTTTTGATAGATCGCATGTGCTTTTTGTAATTCTTCGGTTGCGCGTTTATATTCAATAGAAAAACTAATCTGGTCAGAAACAAATTTCATGATTTCAAAATCGCTTTGAGTAAGTGCGTTTTCATCCTCGTAATTTTGGACGACTATCGCGCCGATAACAATATCATTCAATTTCAAAGGAACGCCTAACCAGATTTTCGATGGTGTACCAATGATCTCGATTTCGCCTTGATTGACGAGTTCCATTACTTGAGAAGTTTTCAGTAAAACCGGTTGGTTATTTCGGATGACGTATGAAGTCAGCGTCTTGCCGACAGGGAAACTATCGACGATATCCATTTCATCGCTGAAATATGGGAGCGTAATGCGATCAGTTTCCCGATCGTATAGGACGATAAAGAAATTTTTTGTATCGAGAATTTTGCCCAAAGTTGTTTGAATGCTTTTTGAAAGTTGGCGCAGGTTTTCCGATTTGTGGGAAGCGGCCGCAATTTCATACATTATTTTTTGAATTTTAAGTGCTTTCTGTCGTTCGGTAATATCGTGTATAACTATTTGGAGATATGGTTTTCCAGCGACTGTAGCACGGCTCAGGCTGAGTTCTGAAGGGAAATCTGTTCCGTCGGATCTTCCCAACGTGATCTCTAAGAACTGGGGAAAACCCGCAAGCGCTTCTTTGATTTTTTGAATTGTCAGAGATTTTAATTCTTCTATGTTCGGTTGAGAAGAGGAAAAAAGTTCGGTAATTGAGTGCCCCACGATGTCTTCTTCCCGGCGTTGAAACATCTCAAACGTTTTAGGATTACAGGAAGTGAAAATGTCCTGATCGCAGAGAGAAATAGAATCGTTGAAACTCTCGAAAAGTCTCCAATATCTGTCGTCGGTTTTTTCGAGATTATCGGTGGTCTTTTTTAGATGGGTAATATCGACAAGAGAAATTATCGAAACTGAGGAACCTTCAACTATCGAACTGGAAACGATGCAAGGGTGAATCTTTCCCGAACGATCCAAACACCGAACATCGTAATGTTGCGGTGTCTTTGTTCTTTTACTACCGGGTAAATCTTGATTTGTTTGGATCCTTTCCAAATCATCGGGCAAAATGAACTCATTCCATTTTTTGATTCTCTCAATTTCCACTTTCGAATAACCGGAAAATTCCTCGAAGACCGAATTGACAAGCAGAAAAGTCATGTCATCATTGACTAGCATCATCGCAATGTCAGCATTGTCGAAAATATCTTTATAAATTTCTTCCGTCTTGATGGTGGGATTAATGAAACCTGAATTCGGCAAAGATGTTTGTTTTGCATCTGAAAAATTGCGCTTGGATAAGGCAGAAAGTTGGTCGATAATCCGTTCGTAATCGCTTAAATCGAAAAACAGAACTAGAGGTGAAATTGATCCTGTATCTCGAATATTTTGTATAGCAAAAGAGATATTTTCGGAAGCCAAGTTTTGGTCAATAACAACAAAATCTGGTGAATATTGATTCAATTGCTTGGTAAAGTTTGTTAAATCATGATTCCACTGAGTTGTAAGTGGAAATTCTCGTTCGTTCGCTTCTGAAAAATCCGCTTTTAAGTTAGATGGTCGATCACTGACAAAAAGCACGCATTTTTTCTGATTCATTTTTTAGTCCATTGTCTTATCATAACATAGAATCGTGTCATTCTCAAAAAACCGATAAAAGTTACGTCGTGAAAAATTGAATGTCACGTATTATGTTAGGATGTGACTACTGATTGAACTTATCATAGAAATTGCCTCTTAAATAAATTTTGATCTACCCAATGTAATATTTATTTAAATAATGTGCGCTGAAAATATTGATTACTGTTAAAACCGCGATATTTATAGATAACTAACTAATTCTGATAAAGACGATTATTTACGTTTTAATAAGTGCCAGAAGTGTAAAATCTTAAAATTGTAGCTTGGAATTGATGGATTTATTTTGTTAAATTCCATTCGCTTTTTAAAGATGATCGCGGGGTGGAGCAGCTGGCAGCTCGTTGGGCTCATAACCCAAAGGTCAGGGGTTCGAATCCTCTCCCCGCTACGAAGAAATCCCGCAAATGCGGGATTTTCAATTTATG
>Ga0066637_10000821_pt1 | contig 19415 bp, 20 predicted proteins | sample CryGeyCG2014_020_FD_62737 | JGI IMG/M metagenome (GOLD analysis project Ga0066637, IMG submission 62737) | Groundwater microbial communities from aquifer - Crystal Geyser CG08_land_8/20/14_0.20 | ecosystem: Environmental > Aquatic > Deep subsurface > Groundwater | place: USA: Utah: Grand County...
AGCTTTTGTGGTTGTCCTGATGCTAAGGTCTATTAACGACCGTGTGGGTTTATACTCCGATAAATCGGAGTTCTCAACCGTATCTCCCTAGAAAGGAGGTGATTCGTGGGAGATTGGAAAAAAATAACAACCCCCCTGGAGGGCAGGAGGGCTGTTTTTGTGAATTTCAGATTTTCACAAACTACCAGTTTCCAAGACCAGACCTTAATTCACTTTTATAATCCATTAAGCCAACCCCTTCTCCGCAAGGGTCATCACTTACTTCCTGTATAATAGCAAATTCTCCCCATACATCAGGTCCGATTTCAGTTCCATCAGCACTATACCAAACCCCATCAGTTTTGGTAGCATCTGAAGGAACAGCTACAATTTTGACGAAGTCAGACCAAGAACAGGTATTGTAGGTTCCTACTGCTGTTCCCGTTGCTGTCCAACTGTATGAACCTCCGTTACTATCACTAAAAGTACCGCCAGTTATGCTATCCTCACCTATTGTGCCCACAAAATCCCCAGTATAAGAATAAGCAGGGGCTCTGTCGTAATGTAGGGTTAAGATATTTCCAGCTACATTGCCTACTAATGTTCCGCCCTTTTCCCAGTTCGAGCCATTTAGCCACCAAAACTCACCAGTCACATTTCCTTCGCTGTCTTGGACTAAGTCACGAAATGCTCTATTGTCAGTTCCTCCAGCAAAATCCAGCAACCAGTTTCCTGATACATCCCAGCTGGATGCTACTGAATTTTGATATATTCCAGAAGCGTGATTAGTTAACCAAGCACCAGAACCGATATAGCTCGGAAAGCCATAGTGTCTGTCTAATTTTCCATTGCCATCACAGTCTTTGTTACTCAACCAAGCATTATTCCATTTCATCATAAGACGGTCTCCACTTGTTGCTAACTCTGCAGGGCGAGTATTATTTTCATACAAACCATTAAACATATTCGCTTGATAGTTATAACCCCATTGGTCATAACCGAGAGACACAGGTTGTCCTGCCGAGTCCATAATGGTTCCTCCTTGTATCGTTGCACAACCTTCAGGTTTGGCTGCAAAAGTAAAATTTGCACTAATAGCAAATGCAAACAGCAATACCCCCCCCATTAAGATATATTTTTTCATAATTTTTATTATTTGTTAGTTTAATTAAGGCTTTTAAGGCAAGCTACGCCATCGACCGCTTCCTCCTTTGTTTAATGAATCTTCTGCTTCTATTATACACCCATACGCCTTTTCTAGCCAAAGCTTAAATCCATACCTTTCTCGTGGGCTTTTTTGGCTTCGTCATCGCTTAAGATGCCAAGATAATGGCGACTTGTGGTTTGGATATCCGAATGTCCGAGAAGGACTTGAATATGCCCCAGTCCAATCCCCTTCTTCAGTAAAATCGTGGCAAAGCTGTGCCGAATCGTATGAGCCGAGACACCTTTGGAAATTCCAGCTCGTTTGCGATATAGCCTGAAAGCCCTTTGAGCGTCATTTCTGTCCCAGCGACCCTTTCTTTTGCTTAGTGAAGTGAAGATAAAATTGTATTTGTAATCTTTCGTTTTCAGATATTCTCTCACGCATTTCAGCGACCAGTCGGTGAAATATATTTTTCTTTGTTTATTGCCTTTGCCGATAATCGTAGCTTCTTTCAATGTGGAATCGATATCCCGTATTTTCAGATTGAGGACTTCGCTGATTCGGCATCCCGTTGAAATCAATACTGCGAAGAACGCCCTGAATCTTTTTTCTCTGATATTTCTGTTTCCTATAGAGTTGAAAAAATGCTTCAATTCTTCCTCGGTCAGATATTCGACTGTCCTTCTCGGAATCTTTGGTCTTCTTATTCTTTCGGGCTCCAGCACTTCCAGTCGAAGTTCGCTTCGGCAGAAATGTAGCAGATTCCTCAATACCGAGAAATTGAGTCCCTTAGTGGTGGGTTTCAAATTTCTGTCGTTATATTCCCTCTTCAGAATTTTGATGTGTTCTTCATTCAACTTTGCAATTTCGATATCGCCAAGACTGACTGCAACCCACTTGAGAATTTTGCCATATTCATAGATTGAACGTGGATTCATCTCCCGTTCCAACTCACAGTAGTCAAGATACAGCCTACTCGCCTCGCTTAATTTTATTATTTGTTGTTTGGTAAAAAATAACATCGGTTTGTCCGATGTTACCTTCGTGGGAATTTTTGTCAAATTTTAGTTGTCCACTGTATTATTGCTTGAACCAAATGCGAACTGGTTCCTTAATCGTTCCAGGTATTTGGGCGGATAAAACAACGACATCCCTATCCTGAATTCCCACTTTTTTAAGCCGAAGTACATTCATTGGAATTTTTACGCCATATTCTACTACTGGGCTGAAGAAACCTATCTTTCCCTCTTTTCTTAAAAAATCATCATTACCTTTTCTGCAAATATAAAATTCGAAATGATAAAAATAGTCAGTTTTATCGATATGATTTTCAATTTGAATAAATGCCAGTTCGTGGTTGCAACCCAGAAAATATGATAGATTATCGAGTCTTCTGTTGGAATCAGAAGGAGGGATGCCTGTGAAATTTAATGACAGATTGTGTTCTTTCTCGTTTGGCTTAAGGATTTGATACAGATTATCGATTTTCCTGACACTTATACCGAACCAGTGAACCAAATCATCAGATATCTTAGTCGTTTTTTTACTTAAATGTTTTGGAAATTTTTTATTCTTGTTTTTCTCGCAAGTAATATGCCACTTTTTTGTATCAACTAGAGTTATGTGCTTTAACACCCCATTCATATTATAAATCGAAAAGCTTTTGTCTTTGAGCACTGGGTTGAAAGTAAGGAAACCCATTTTTCTCGTGTTTGAAAGAACTCCAAGACTGAAAACACCATCATTAGTTCTTACGAAAATAACACTCATCCCCTTTAGATTGTCGCCAGACACTATTTTTAATAACGAATCCTGGAGTTCTTTTTGCATTCCTATATTTATAACTCTGCTACTTTTTTATCGAAAAGGTATAAACTTTTGAATTCATCAATACTGGACTTATTTATTCTAACTCCCCACTCTGGCTTGCTTCTCGCACGTTCATATTCTTGGTGAATTAAAAAACGATGTTTTGCATTTTTCCAGTCCAGCGAGGGAATAAGCAATAGTACGGGAGACTTTTCGTTTTCAAAAAGAACCAAGCAAAGCAAGAGATTTTTCCTTAGTTTGAACTTGCCCTTCCGCATGAAAACATAATTGTAATTTCTCGCTGATTTCACTTGTACATCAAAATACTCGTCCTCATTTTTCCTGACGACAAAATCTATGCCTTTGTCATCAACTTCCGAGGTATAGACATCAAAACCTGCCTTAGTGAATTCCATTTTGGCAAAGTATTCTCCGTACCTACCGAGCTGAAGATGATTAAGTTTTGACCAGTTGTTATTCATAATAGCTGTTGCTGATTTCTTCTAGCTAGATATTTATTTAACTTATTTTCCGAAACATTATATCCGCACTCTCTATATCTTGGACACCCCCAGAACGGGCCCCAGTATCCTTCTTTTTTTTCACATAATATGCCGTGCTCAGGACAGATTGGATTACCTTCCTCATTTAAAATTATCTTATTCCTGATTTCTTTTATCTTAACCACTTTTGCTTCTCTTTCTTTCTTTGGCTTTACTTTTTTCCCAACGCTGTGCACACCCGCTAGACAAAATGTCCAATATTTTCCATATCTGTTTTTCTTTTTCCAATACCATGCCTCTACTGATTTACAGCTCTCACACCGACGAAGATTATTTTCTCCCATTTTTCCAATATTCTTATCAATACGCATAAAAGCCATGTACTGGTTTACGGCATTTTCCCCCTGATATCTTCTCATTACCTCTTTACTATCTCGTTGTGATAAAATATTTAGGCTACCATCCCACATTGTCTCTCTGTCAATAATGGAAAATTTTTGGTGAATGTTCCCCATCAGCGGGATAACTATAATCCCAATCTTTTCAAAACGATTCAGCACCTTGAGAGATTGCTCTTTCATGGCATCCTTATGCTCATCAGGAGGCCGAGTAATAACAAAAACCCTAACGCTTTTTTTTAATAAATAGGAAAAAATAGGTAAGAATTTTTCAGACCTACTGGTTGTTATGAAAGGACTGCTGATAATCAATTCCGATTTTGCACCTAGAATATCTCGAATATAGTTTGGATAAAAATCAACCTCGCTAAATAATTTCCCGTTTTCGATTTCGTCTCTTAGCAAGTCAACATTATTTATTTCTGCTATCCATTTTTCTGTCCTATCATCTGCAGAATAACTATTCAAAAAACTATCGCACAGAATAAACGGATGATTATTTATCCTACAATAGTTTATAGCTCCTTTTATTAATGAACTATCGCTATGTTTCTTTTCAACTGCCAGAACATCAACAAGAAGGATGCATTTTTCCATCGCCCTAGAAAAAGCTACATTTAACAGCTTCATGTCATCACCCTCAAAGTGTCTGTCGTCATACATCGAGTTTGACCTTGATGTTGTTACATCAAAAATAATTATCTCCTGCTCATCACCTTGAAATTTATGAACTGTCTCTGCAAGTATCAACTCCAGATGCTCAGGAATTTCATCCTTCAACATCTTATTTATCAAGTTAACCTGCGCTCGATAGGCAGAAATTATTCCTATTTTTTTATAGCCTGAGGTAACAGCTTGTTTCGCCAATTCCACGGTCAATAACGCATGAGAAATGTTATATATTGAACCACTATCTGTTTTACAGGGTACCGAGCCCGAAGAGGATGTATCATAAACCCCAAGATGAGAATTAGTGAGTGGCTTCTTGCTTAATAATTTCTCTCCGCAGCTACGCATCATATCCCCATTCTTCAATTTGAAATTTTCATTGAAACGTTGATAGACAAGTGTGTTTACTAATGAAGAAATATCAGGATGCATTCTATACTGCTCGTTCAGTTGTGTTAGCCATGCATCTGGGTTTTTCCCCTGTACGATAGTGTCTGTGATTCCAACAAAATCAAATATGTCTTTCTTTAGCCACTTTGCCACTAACTCTTTTTCTTTTTCGACTTCCTCCTGGCTTTTTCCTTCCGAATCGACATTATGCTTTACTATTGGCGGCAGTTGAAAAAAATCACCCACGATAACGGCTCTTTTTTTTGCTAAACCTGCTCCGCATACAACCGCAGGAATCGGAGCCATAGATGCCTCGTCAAGAATTATACAGTCATATTCCCTTTCTAAGACATTCTTCGCCATATAGCTTCTTGTTAGTGTAGTTGCAACAACCTTAGCTTCTTTTATAAGCTGACTCCCTAAATTACTAATTTTTTCACCAAGGGCATCATACTGTTCCCTTAAATTTTTTACTTCTCTCTCTTTACGTTCTATTTGGCTATTACTTAAAACAAATTTTTCGTATTGAGGTTGTTCCTCTTTCAGTGCATTATTTTTGTAACCAGCTTCAGCAATTTCTGTTTCAATCTCCCAAATTTCTCTACTGATAAGCTGCGTCGAATTTTCTATCTTATCTATATTTCCCAGTATAAATATTTTTTTCTCTGTTAATTTTTTAAGACTTGTTCCCGAAAAGAACTTACTAAGCGCACCTTTGTTTTGATGCGCTACAATTTCGTATTCCAACTTTTTTAAGCCGTCGCGCTCTCCCCTATTGTTTTGTTCGAATTGTTTTTTTTCTGTCGTTTTTAGTCGCAACAAATCATTCAACCTTATCTGTTCCGCTTCATTTTTTTCTATTGTCATTTTCAGTTTTACGAATTTGTGATATTTTGATAACTCACCTTCAAGCTGTTCTACTTTCTGTAGTAAGAAATCCATTTCTTTCACTATTGGGGCTTTCATATTCCCAATAATTTTTTCGGGCACAACGTTTTTTTCTCTAAGTTCTTTGTCGATTGAACGAAGACTCCCTTCCCGAACGAACTTGCCCTCTTTATAATCTCTAGTATGCTCCAAATGTTTAACGACCTTAAGCATCGCGCCGTCTGTCGCCTTATTCGTGTGAGAAATCAATAAGACACTCTGATTTTGGAAAAGAAACCCTTCAATGATGCTTGCTATTGTCTGAGTCTTACCCGTTCCAGGAGGTCCCCAGATATATGTCACTTCACTCCCCAGACTCAATCTTAACGCCTTCTCCTGGCTCTCGTTCAACTTTCCTTTTCTCGGAGGTATCTTGTATGATTTATCAAAATTTAGTTTGGCATCTTCCAATTTTAGAATTTTTTCGGCAACTTCAGAATGGCTAATCTCTCCATTTTTTACTTGCCTTAGTCTTTCGGACAGCTTCTCCAATAAAAAGTAATTTGAAATTACTAAGATTGCTTCTGATATGTGTTCCCCTAGGTTTGCATCTATCGCAATTTCAATGAATTTATCTGTAAGTGAGGTTACCTTTCCATTTGTGCTTTGATTATTAATCCTTATTTCGATATCAGTGTCAGCATCTATCTCTTGCAAAAATTCCATTTCGAATCGGTAAATATAATTTCCGCTGGAAATATTTATCAATTCCCCATTTTTTATTTTAATCTGGGAATATCCTTGTTTCTTTAAATAATCAATATTGGCTTGTACCGCCAATAGCATTTCATTAATATATTCAATGTATTTTTCCGAAGGCATAAGTATTGAATATGAATTAGTCTAGTTGCACAAAGTCTCACAAGGCATTCCATCCTTGTCTCCATCCAGACTGCTGACACCACAATTATCGAGGTAAAAGTATGCTTTCACGCAGCTTGTCATTTAACCTAATATACTAATATTTATTAGTTTTATCTTACTCGTTCTTTCTCCAAATAACAAGATTTTCAAAAAATTTTTCCATCCTGTATTCGAGGGCCGATTTGCATAATAAAGACCGAGACGAATGAAACCTAGGCCTCCCGGTCAGGCAATTCTTGTTTGAAAAAAGTTCAATTGAAAGGTTTATTGAAGTTTCACTTTGTACTTGTCGGAGCCGGCTTTGATTTGCTTTATTTTTTTATGGACAGCCACGACATCACATGAATCCAGATGCCATATACATCGTCGGGGGTTATACCGAATTGTTTCGCCACGGCTAAATCATCTTGTTTTTCCGTTTCATCAGTTGACCATTCCCCTCTGTCAGCCCTGTCATTAAATTTCTTTTCTAAAGCATTTTTCACTTTCATTTCGAAGTCAGTCGGCATGGATTTTTTCACCTTATCGACAATCGCTTTGGCTTCTTCGTGCAAGAGGTCATATTCTTTTCCAAGTTTTCCGAATATCTCTTTGTCTTGCATGTCATTCGCCTCTTTGTCGTTAAAAGCGATAATCGGAGCATCCTTTGATAATTTGCAGTAGCGATAAAAAATCTTCCTCTCATTATCCGTAACCTCTGTGGCAGGATTGCTGTAATTCCGTAAATCAAAATGCAGAAACTTTGTAGAATAGCCATCCCGAGTGTTATCCCTCGCGATTTTTTCCGTAACCAGCCCCTCCGGACTCCATTTAGCTGAGGCTATGGCGTTTCCTAAGTTATCCGCTTCGCCTTTTGTGTCATAAATGTAAATACCAATCTCGTCGATATCCTCATTGCCAGCTGATTCCTCTTGGATAATTTTCTCCACTGTTCTTTTCAACTTGCCTTCGTCTTGCACCCTTGCAATAACCACGCTCATTATTTCTCCCTTTGAAACTACAAGCGACCTATCGGCCATTGCTTTTTCCAGTGCTGCAATATCTTTTATGGAATAAGTCTGTTTCATGCGTTCCACGTCGATGGATATTCCGTCATTCTTAAAATATATGGTTATACTTAACTGCGGACTGCTGGCTTCTTTGGCCACGACGTCCATGGTTTTTATATATTCCGCGGCTTTATTCCAGCTTTCAGCCGTCGGATTCGCATAAACTTCTTTCTTCACGATTTCATAATCGTATAATTCTGGAACAACGGCTTTCTTTTTTTCTTGTTGGCTTTCCTGCTTTGTTTCGGCTTGAACATCGATAGCAAATGTTATTTTTTTCTCGGCGCTTTTCCTAATCTTTCCTTTATACATTGCTTCGGCATATAGAACATTTTGGCCCTCTTTTAAGTTTAGTGTAGTTTGAAAATTCCCCTCGTCATCAGCTTTCACTTCAGAAGCAAGATTGTTATTTAAATAGATTTTGACATCCGCTCCTTTTTCGACTCCGTAGCCCGCTAGTGTCATTGAAGGATTGCTTACTTTTTTCGGCAAATTGCGGAAAGTTGGTGTTCCTTTTACGCTGACAACTCCTACAACAAACAAAATTAAGATAAGTGCGGCTATCCAATATCTTTTTTTTCGATACCATTTCTTTTTAGTAGTCATCTTTAGATTTTGCTCATCCATTTTTTTGATAGTTAATTGTATTTTTTTCCATACAAAAAGGGATAACCCCTACTCGGATTGTCCTAGCTACTAACCAGTTACGCACCTTTCGAGAGTTGCCCCTCTATGTGCATAACTGGCATACGAATTTTTTACATTCGTTTTAGTTAGTAGCTAGGAATTTTGTTATATTTATACTACTTTATCAAGGAACTAGCGTCAATTATCGGCTTATGCACCGAGCTCATCGCAAATCTGAAGATATTGCTTCTCGGTAATCCATATCCGGATGAGCGGTGTGTCACCCTCCAGTAGATTTTTCTCTCTCAGTTTCTTCAGCCACCGCTTGAGAGTTCCTTTGTATTCCCTCGGAGGAATGGCTGGCACGAATTTTGTTCTCATTGAATTAAGATTAATGATTTACTTGATTTATATTTGGGCAAGCGCCACCTCCTTCCTAAGCTTCGGCAAAGCGATATGTAAATACCTCGAGGTGGCTTCGATTGAGGCGTGTCCTGCAAGTGTCTGGATTGTTTTGAGGTCAGCTCCCTTTTCGAGCAGCCTTGTGCAAAATGCGTGTCGGATGGAATGGCAGGAGACGTTTTTCGCAATGCCTGCTCGTTTTAGATAATCTTTCACTAGTAGCCCCAGTCTGCGATTGGTCATGCGCTTTTTGAAGCTACTCATAATCAATGGCTCATTTGGTTCCTTATTCTTAATGAAGCTTCCGAGCAGAGAGCACAGCTTGGCGTTGATGGGAATGGTCTGCTGTTTGTTTCCCTTGCGATGCACTTTGATGGTTTTGCATTCAATATTTATGTCCCCGGTATTCAAGTTTGCCAGTTCGCCGAGCCTGATTCCAGTTTCAACCAAGATGCGTATGATGATTTTGTCTCTCGCGTTTCCCTGGTTGTCTACCGCTTGGATGAGCCGCTTGGTTTCTTCTTCAGTGAGATAGCTCGGCTCTTTTAATTCGACCCTTGGGCTGGGCAATCCCTTGACCGGGCTTTCTTCAATGTATTTTTCGTCCTCGAGAAATTTGAAGAACATTCTGAGGGAGGTGAGCTTTCTTCGTCTCGTTATCGGCTCGTTATGCTTCTCGTCTAAAAAAGAAAGGAACTCGCGAATGCGAGCCCTGGTGATTTCTTCTTCCGTTTTTGTTTTGGCGAATTCCCTGAATTCGTTGATGTCTCGGAGGTAAGCGGAGCGGGAGTTTTGACTCAATTCCCTGTCCACTTTGAGATAGGTTTCAAACTCTTTTATGCGTCTCATGGCTTTGGCTTTAACTATTAGCTTACTAAAATCGCAAGGCGATTTTAGCTTCGTGGTTGGGAAAGTCAAGTCGGATTTTCGCCTAATTGTGGGTAACTATAAGGATACATAACGAGAATTATGCGACTATGCCCCAGTTGCCGAAATATATGCCGCAGGTCGAATTTCCGCTGTTTACCGCCTCCATCGCAGCCATGCCCAAAGAGATTGCATGGTCGCTGTATTTGCCCGATTTGTGGTCGATGCGCCAGCCGTAGGATTTTTCTTCTGCATTGAGGTTTAGCAGTTCATCCTCCAGTTCCCTGTGTGGATAGATTCTGATGAGCCCGTTGTGAAACAGATAGAAAAGGTTTTGCGAGAGCTTTTGAATTGAACCGCCAGTGAATGTAAATTCGGATATTTTGATTCGGCTTCTCAACTTCTCGGCTGTTCCTTTCATCTGCCACGGGTCGAAAATGTTTTTGGTTATTTCAAAGTTTTCATTGGCCCAGAGAATATCCCTTTCCACATCACTGATGAGAACCGGGTTCTTCTTTGAGCCCTTGTAGGTTTTCATGCAGTCGAGGTAGATGAGATTGTCTTCGGGGTCTTTGTGGACAACGGAGAGGACTGTCCTGTCTCGCACCAGTCCCAAATCGACTGCGAGGTAATATCTCAAGTGCTTTTTCCCCTCGAGTTGCGGTTTCAAAATGGGGTCGACGCATTGTTCGACTTCTTCCCGGCTCAGGAACGCGCTTTCCCCTTGGCACCATTTGTTCTCGTGCAATCGCTGATACACGTGCGCCGGCAGCCTTTTCCTTTGCTGTTCCAGATAATCTTCGGTTATCCAATCAGCCAAGTTGTTTTCCGACCAGAAAAAATACATCCTCGGGTCTCTTTTTTGGATTCCAGATTGATAGAGTTCGTGGAGGAGAGAGGTTTGGTCTGTTCCGGCATAACTGATAATGAATGTGAGAGGTTCTTTTCTTATTGGCGACTGAGTGAGAGCATCGTAAAGGTCGCGATTGGGCTGATTCCAGAGCTCGTCGAAAATAATCGCCGACCCATTGAGGCCATGCAAAGTCGGCGCATCAGAGCTCAATACTTTATACAAGCTGTTCGTGCTGGGAACGACAATTTCATCGCGATAGATTCTTACAGAGCCGAGAAGTATTGGATTGCGTTCAATGGCTTTCTTGGTCATGTTGAAGATAATCTTGGCCTGGTCTTTGTCCCCGGCCACCGAATATACTTCGGCGTTCATGACATCAGCAAAGAGCATGTATAAAGCGACACCTGAAGCCAATGTGGATTTCCCGTTCTTCTTGGGAATCCCGACGAGAGCCAAATTATATTTCCTCAAACCGTCTTTGTCTTTCGTTTGGAAAACATCCTTTAGTATTTTCTTCTGGAATTCCTGCAGCTTGATGGGATTTCCATCTTCGAGGATGTATTGTTCTTCCAAAAACACGCAGATGTCGTTTCGGTATTGTAATAATTTTTCATTCGTTATCGGATTCATCTTCTTCGGGGATTACAAGCTTAGCCGTCTCGTTCCTGATGGGCTTGGCTCTCTGCAGGGCTTCGGCAAAACAAAACGACTGCACATTGGTCAAATTGAGCCTCGCTCTTGCCAGAGGCCCGATTCCCAGAGCGTCAGCTTGGCGCAGAACCAGCCTCTCGATGCCGTTCCTGTAATCCATGACAGGTTGGATAGTCAGTCCTTTTTCGGTCACCTTGAAGGGTCCCACCGAGGCAATCCACTTCTCAATTATGAGGAGCTGGCAGAAGTTCTTCACGAAGCGGTCGACGATGTATTTGTCAGTTTCGGTTATGTAATTCAGTCCGCTGATTTGGGAGTAGATTTCATCCTGGAGCTCGAGGACGGCTCGGCAGTGTTTCTGGTCTTTTTCGAAATGCTCGCACTCAGTTGAGAAGATGCATTGCGAACAGCCGGGAACAGGGGCGATTCCTCGTCTCATCCATTCGTAGGCTCCATGCGTTCGCTGCACTTCGAGGTTCTTCGCCACTTTTTCGAGAGCTTCAGGACTGGTCGGCCTTCCTCGGGGAACGCCCGTCATTTTGTATTTCTTAGTTCTCATCGCTGTCCGCTTCGCGCATGCTTAAAAATTCACTGCAGATATGCTCCAGCTTGTCGGCCTTTATCCTGCCTTCGGCAGTTTCCATCGCCCCGAGAATTATTTTTTCCTGGCGCTTTGAAACGACGAAGTTCAACGGCACCAGCGCGTTTTCTTCGTTTTCTGCAGCCTCTTGCTCAAGTTTTCTTATCAGGTTCTCGTCGACTTTGATGGTTTCCAGTTTTTCCCTGAGCTCCGACAGGTTGAATCCCAGCTTGGTTTTGAGCTCTTCAAGCGAGTATTTCCCCGAATCGAAAATATCTTTGAGGAGATTATGCAGTCTTTGCTCGTTGAAAGTGCCTCTTTTCTGATTGAAGGAAACGGAAAGAATTTTGTGCTCGGTTTCGTCTTCGGGTTCAAAGAACACCACCGGCACTTTTTCGTATCCGAGCTCCTTCATGATTTGCAGCCGGTGGTTTCCGTCGATTACTGAATTGTCTTTCGGATTCACAACGATGGCGTTGGCAATCAGGCCGTTGGTTTCTATGTCTTTTTTCAGCGATTCGAATAATTCTTCGGAAAACTCGTTGGGATTCTCGAACGGACTGGGCTTAATCGAATCAATGGAAATAAGTTTCACGTCTTCGTAAAGTTTGCGCTTTGGCATAATGTTCGCGAAAATTATTAGCGTTCGGCTATGACTAGATACTCCTCGCACTCCTTGGGACTCTTGCCTGAAAAGGTGTTGATGCTCCAACTGAAATTCTCGAACTTAAGAAGCTTTGCCTTCGGCCTGTGCCTCTTTATCATCTTGAGAAATCTCTCCGCCCGGAAAGCGTTGGGGTTGTCGATTTTTCCTCCGTAGGTTATGAGCCACAAACCGAGATGCTGCGACTCTTCGAAAAATTTATCAAACCACATTTCCACCTCCCGGCTGTTGAAGACGCTGTTATTCTTCCCGATTTTCCTGCCCAGGAGGATTTCGCCGATTGAGTCGTACACGTTATACGAACAGGATTGAAAGTAGGGCGGGTCTGCAAAGAGGACGGCTTCGTCGGAGAACATTTGAGTTTTCGGAAGAAATGAAAACACGTCTTCGCAATAAGCCAGGTTCTCCTGGTTGTTGTTCGCGATTCCGGCGTTGACCCGCCCGGCCAGAGTTTTGAGGAGCGGAAGCGGATGCTGGGTCGACTTGATGAATTTCCGCAGCCTTGATTCCGAAGTGGCTGCTTCGTCCATTGATTCGCTTATTCCCTTTTCCCGAATGTTCCTGATGTCCGTGGTGCAGCCCATTTTGCCGTAGGGCAGGAGATGGATAACGAAAAATACAAGAAGGTGCGAGAGCAGATACTTTTTCGTTCCTTTCGGTATCTGCCGGATGTTTTCTGAGGCCGTGTCGAGAAAATCGCAGATTTCGTCCGTGAAGAATTTGGAATAAATATTTTTCACGAATCCTTCGTGCTTGTTTTCGCTGAAAACCGAGTAAATGTCGTTCAGCTCAATTTTTACATGATTGTTTTCCAGCAATGCTTTCTGCGAAGCGAAAGAGATGAGACTCCAATCGTTTGAGATTATCCGCATTCCGAGCCTGCGCTTGGCGAAAAGCTCAAACGAACATCCGCCGGCGAACGGACTTACCAAAACCTTATATTTTTTCGGATTAATAAAACTGGCGAGAGTCGAACTTTGCTGGAGCTTCGAGCCGAGATAAGGAAAGGTCGCCCTCTGGAATTTGTACCGCTTCATTATTCCTGCTCTATTCTTTCGCGCAAAAGCCTCGCCGCTATCGCTAAGATTTGAACCTTTCCCTTCAGGCCGTATTTCTCTCTGATGAGAGATTCCAGGTAGAGAATCTCGTTAAGATACGGCTGAGGCCAGAAATCCAGGCATTGACGCCCGCCTGTCAAATTGAACATACGCTTGAATTCTGCATCGAGTTCAAGAATCTGTTTCTTGATTGCGGATTCTTTTTTCTTCGGCATAGTGATTTTTATAAATTATTAGAAGCTCTTTTCTGGCAGCTTTATCCTCGTATCTTTTTATAAGTCCAAATCCTCGGCACTAATATCCTTATCAACTAAATCGCCTGGCTCAGTCCCGAATTTCCAATCTGCGACAGGCTTGTAATCGTTCACGGCCGGGTCGAATTCAACCTCGATAGTTCCCTCCCCGTTTGGATTACGGGATTTGGGAATAGAAAACGTTGTACTGTATTTGTCGCCCGTATCGGTTCTGTTCCGCCATAAATTCACGACATAATTGGCATTTTGGACAATCGAGATGCTATCTTTGAAGCTGTCGAGGGTCGGCTTCTTTCCCTCCAGCTTCTTGTAGTGAACTACAAGAATTATCCGGGCTCCCGTTTTTCGCTGGAGACTCTTGATTCTGACCATTACCTGTTCGATATAGTCGGCTTTGGTGCTTTCTCTCTTTAAGAGGTCGAAATAGTGCAGATGGTCGATAAGGAACAAATCGACGCCCTCCTTCATTTTTTCTTCAACCAGTTTTTCAAGAATATCAATCGTCATCATGCATTCGACATTGGCGAAGAGTATGTTATCGTTTTTGAGATTTTCGGACGCTTCTTCCCGGTATGCGAGGTAATTCGGGTCCTGGATTTCGTTTTTTCGGTAGCTGTTCCAAGGATAGTTGGATGCGTTCACTCCTTCGTGTCTCTTTTTCACTTTCCCGATTTCAAAATACAAAGCCTTGATTGCATAGTCCGAGAGTCTGTCCTCCAAGGCGAAGACGACGCATCTATGCTTTTCGCTCGCCTTATAGACGATGTTTGTTGTGAATGTCGTCTTTCCCGTTCCCGATTCCCCACCGACAACCACCAGCTCTCCCGGGAAGAGTCCCGTTAAATGATTATCCAGCCAGTCGTATCCGAAACTGACAATGTCCTCCACCTTTGTATTATCGAGCTCGGCTATTGCAGATTCCAGAATTTTGCCGAAAGGAAGAAACGAAATATTTTGCTGAATCTGTTCTTCTGCTGACGAATCGCTACTGTCATTCGAGGCTCGCTTCGCAATGCTTTCGAATGTGGCTCTTAATACTTTTTCTGGAAGAGGCGGCTTATTGCGTTGGTTAATGGCTTCAACTACTTGCCACCCAACCGATTCGTATTCATCGGGTTTTAATCCACGCAGTATTTTTCCGCAAATCGAAGTCATCGATGTATTTCTCATGCCATCGGGCACCCCTTTGAAAAGTTTGCCCCAATCAGCTTTCTGTTTCTGGGCATTTATGAGGTGGGATGGAAAACCCGCCATCTCTTCTTCTAACACCCACTTATATCTCTTGCCGCTCATGTGGATGCTCGGCGGAGCCACAACATAACCGCCATCTCCTCTGATGTCCAACGGCTTGTCGCCGATTTTCACCTGGTTTCTGATGCCGTTCTCGTATTTGAAATAGTAGTGCCAGCCTTTGCCGGTTTCCGCTACAAGCGTGGGCGGCAGTCCATTGGGGATAGAATTTCGGTCATCTATGTCGAGGACCACGAGATTGGAAATCCTTCCCGTGATTATACCGATATTGGCGTGAGAAAACTGTGTCCACCAGGTCTCGATTTCTTCTTTGGTAGGCAACCTCTTTTGGAACCCTGTCCATGAATCCAGGTAGGGCTTTTTGCAATCCTCTATTTCCTTGATTGGAATAATCGACCAGCCTCGCGAGAGATACTCCAATGCATGTTCTTTCATAGATTTTTCCATGTGTTTATTTATTCAAAAATTTAACAAACCCGTTTTCGTTTTTCAGAAATTCGTAAAACGAGAAACGATGATTTTCGTAATTCCCCTTGCTCTCTCCGCGATTTAAGATTTCGGTGATGTAGTTTCTGACTGCCTTTTGAAAATCCTCGAACGAATATCCTTCGGCTATCAAAAATTCAAACTGCTGGCGGAGACTTTGCGTGATACTCTTGCAGGGGGGCAATAGCTTATTAGGGGCGGAGCGGTTTCTAACTTTGCTAATTTTTAAATCCTTTGCAGTTAGAAATCTGTTCCAGTAAGTGCGCCATCTTTCAAGTTCAGCCAATTGGTCAGGTTCTGAAATTTTATCTTTTTCGAAAGATATGGGTTTATTATTTGGTTTACTATCTGGTATAGGTTGGTGGGTTTCCCCATTTCCATTTGGGATTTTCCCCACTTCCATTGGGGGATTCTCCCAAATGGTAGCATACCATTTCGTTCGGTCATATTTCGTTTTGTTGTAATTGCCAACTTTTATGTATTTTCTGTCTTCCAAATTCTTGAGAATCCGCCTAATCTGGTCGCGCGTCCAAAACCAGAATAATTCTTCAAATGCTTCTTGTGTGTTATACGTCCAATAATATCTATCATAAAAATGTTTGTTATTGGCTTTATTCTTAGCACACCAAAACTCGATATTGCCGTACATTATCGCCTCTTCCACACCAGCTTCTTTCGCAATGACTGGAGTGAATTGCATCTTGATTAACGCTTTTTCTTCGGGTTTATTAGCCATCTTTCCAGTTAAGAATAAAATTATCAACTATTGCTTATTCTCTCCGCTACAAACAATTTTCAGTCGCTTTTTAAAAGATAACCCTTGACTACCCCGACTGCGTTTCCGCCGAAATTTGGCACACAGCGAGCATCAAATGCAACATTCTACAAGCTTCGGTAGCCAAATTTTTCTCGACAATCACCACAAACATCTCGAATAACATTATTTTCGGCCATTTCTGAATTTACCTGCCCTCCAAAAATATGGTTGAAGCAAAACTTATTCCCGCACTCGAAACAAACTGCCATCGGATTGAGATAGCTTCTCGAGCTCCCGCACTTCAAGCAGCTGGCACGAGGCAATTCGCTCAGTCTTTTTTTCGCTTCCATGGTCATTTTCGCCATTAGTTTGTAAAATTAAACGCAAAAAAGAGCCAAACTACTCAGGCCTAAACCTTTTCCTTTGACTCTTTGCTAAAAACTATTTTCTTTGGAAACTCGAAAATCGAGTCCGATAATATTATTTTATCACGGCTAGCATCCTTGTCAATCCCGTCTGACCCAATTTTTACTTTTGCATCAATGTTAAACCGCATAGAAAATTTTTCGTAAACTTCTTTCGTCTCGGTGTAATTCATCACGCCAGTATAGCGCTCCGTGACCCTTGCATTGCTGTGACCCAAAATTGCAGAGACTGCAGGTAAAGGCATTCCCTCTATCTGTCGATTGCAACTGAAAGAAGTTCGAAGCAAATGAGGATGAATCCGTTTGCCGAGCTTATTCGAAAGCCACCTGAACTTGCGGTTCACGTCATTATTGCTCCAGCGGCCTGACTTGTAGCCTTTATTGATATTTCCAAACAAATATTTATCCATCGATTCGTGTTGCTAAATATTGGTTAAGATAAAACAATGTGCGTTCGTCAAAGAATATTCTTCGGTACCGTCCGCCCTTGCCCAGCACAAGCGCCTCTCGATTAGCAAAATTGACATCGCTCAGCTTCAGATTCAAAGCCTCGTTGATTCTCGCTCCGCTTGATGCCAAAAGGCAGAACAAAGCCTTGAATCGCAAATTACTGATATTTTCTTCTGGTAACTCTTCAATGATTGATTCAATTTCTTCAGCCGTCAGATAGTTTACTGGTTTTCTCTCGCCTCTCGGAATATCGATTTCCCGATAATCGTAAACATCCAGTTTCTCGAAATTATTCAGATATCCCAAAAAATTCTTGAATACGGAAACAATCAGGCTCCGATAGTTGGCCGAAAGACCCAGTTCCAGCAGTTTCCTTTTCAAATCCAAAATAGTCCACTGATTTATCTCAAACACTGGCACATCACCAATCAGAGCTGCTATCCGCTTCAAGACATACTTATATTTTTCGACAGAATTAGCTCGCCTTTCTCTCTCAAAGCAGCAGTAATTCAAGAAATTTTCGATATAATTGCTTATTTTCATGGGAATCCATTTCAATTTCTTACTGCATTAATTATCCCATTGAAAATTAGCTCAGAAAATTAAGAGAAAATATAATCAAAACACAAAAAAACCGCTTGCATAAGCGGTGAAAAAAACTAATATTTCAGCTAAGGAAAACTCTTACTAGGCTAAGGTTGCGTAGTCGCCCTGTTCTCTCTCATCGTCTTTATTTGTATCCCCTCTTCAGCCTCTAGAAATTCTACTCCGTATCTCACGATTTTCGTTTTGCCGTAGCCCATCTTCTTGTAAATTGGATTCACTTTTACGTTCGAATTGAACCAGGCTTCAACGCCCTTGGCCGTATCCACATCCATTTCCGATTTTCCATCGACAGATATTTCATAAAGATAATTCCAGTATTTGCCTTTTTTAATCCTTACTAGCTCGGAATTGTTGATTCTGACCTTGAAATATCTATCATCTTTGAATATTTCAATTTTCTTTATCTTCTTTACCTCGCTTTCGATTTCTTTCAGTTTTCTTTTTTCTTTCGAACTCGAATACATGTCATCGTCGAGCTCATCGGCTTCCTCCAGTCTTTTAATCCCATATTCATCGCAGTATTCGTTGAACTTGCTCGGTACGAGAGTGAAATAGAGAACATTGTCTTTTTCCGAGACATTCTTTATGGCTTTGAAAACCTCGAAAACTTTTTCGATGATTTCCCGCTGCATCTTCAAAGGTGGCGCATCAACTTCCCTTACCGCTTCGGCGATGTCAAACCAGCATTCATAGCCTTTTTTGCCATTCTTAAAATTTCTGCGGATTCTCGCTATTATCCATCTTCTCTCATTATATGGGCTTAATCTTCTTTTAGTTTCCAATAATTTTAGTTTATTTTCTTTATGTCATCCTATCAAAAAAGCATTAATACTTCAAATATTTCTGATGTGCTTCCCTCGCCTTCTCAGTGTCCGTTAAACCGACATAGTAACGAATGGTCGTATCCAATCTCTCATGCCCCATCAGAGTTTTTATCTCGGTGAACGGACAGGAATTAAATACGAGATGGCTCGCGAAGCAGTGACGGAGACAATGTGGTGTGATTTTCTTGTTAATCCCAGCAATCATCCGTTGCCGCTTGAAATATTTAGTCAGGTCTTGATTCCGCAATCTCCGCACTATCTTCCCAGTCGTCACGAATACGGCTTCGTGCTTGTCGGCTCTTCTCGATAAATATCTCTCAATCCAAAATATAGAATCGTCGTTAAAGAAGACCGCTCGCTCCTTGTTTCCTTTTCCGATTACCCTCGCTTCTTTTTTGCTGAAGTCGATTGAATTGCGGTCGAGATTCAAGGCTTCAGATATTCTCATTCCAGTTCCCAGTAATACTTCAACTAAAGTTCTGAATCTCAATCCGCACAGCGGTTTGGTGTTTATCGAATCCCTGAATCGCTGAATCTCCTCGCTTGTAAGAAAAACGACCTCTCTTCGAGGCCGTTTTGGAATCGTAATTTGGTCGGGGTCTATTTGGAGCGGAGCGGAGTAGCGGTCGCGATAATATTTCAGTATCCCCTTGAGACAGGCCAGGCAGACTCCGATGAAAACTTCCGTATTGTTGCGCTCGTGGAGAATCTGCTTCAGGCGGAAAATATGCTCCATCGTAAACTTGCTTAATTCAACATTCCCCACATCCCTTACGAAACTTTTTAGCCGGGAGCGGTAGCTCACTATCGAGCTCTTGGCAAATCGCCTCTCAATCTGCAGCCAGGTGAGATATTCTTCGGCTAGATTGCTAATAGTTATCGTTTTCATCGTTGTTATCGATGAGATATTCCTTTTTGTATTCAT
>Ga0066637_10000822_pt1 | contig 19383 bp, 17 predicted proteins | sample CryGeyCG2014_020_FD_62737 | JGI IMG/M metagenome (GOLD analysis project Ga0066637, IMG submission 62737) | Groundwater microbial communities from aquifer - Crystal Geyser CG08_land_8/20/14_0.20 | ecosystem: Environmental > Aquatic > Deep subsurface > Groundwater | place: USA: Utah: Grand County...
AGAAAGGTAGTTTTTATCGGGAAGATAATAGATGAAGGAAATTACACACAAAAGTGCCTTTCACTAATAAAGAAAAATCCTAACATAGAAATCTTGCAACCCTTACCCCATGATTCATCTCTCCTATCATCTGCATACGCGGCCTGTGATACATTTATACTGCCTTCTAAATTTGAGACCCCAGGGCTTTCTGCACTTGAAGCTGCTCTTACGGGCGCAAAAATCGTGATCACCGAAAGAGGTGGAACAAGGGAATATTTTGGTGATATGGCAGAGTATGTAAATCCCAAAAGTGTAAGATCCATAAGGAAAGCAATCAGAAGAAGTATTTTAAAAAAGAGAGATAAAAGGTTGAGAGAATATATAAGAGAAAATTTTTTATGGGAAAAGGTCGTAGAAAAGCTGTATAAAACTTATCTTGAGAGACTACTGTGACCAGCAAGATGAGTATATCCCATCGCCGTATGTGAGTATCTTTCTCTGACCTGAGCCATCCCAGTGCATCGTGTAAAGTTCGTATCTTCCACTACGATTGGATATAAATGCAATATGAAGTCCGTCCTTTGACCAGGATGGTTCTTCATTATTTCCCTGAAAGGTGAGGCAGGTTCTTCCCTCTCCGGTTAGAAGGATAGTATATATATTCAGTTTTTTCTCTTCATCCATAGCGACATAGGCAATTCTATCTCCCTTCGGAGACCATCTCGGCGATGTGTTATACCATCCCTCGTATGTTAATCTTCTTACCCCAGTGCCGTCGCTTCCCATAATGTAAATCTGTGGACTACCGGAGCGGTCAGAAACGAAAGCAATCTCTTTGCCTGTTGGCGACCAGGTAGGTGATGTGTCTATTGCCCTGTTCACTGTAAGCCTTCTTGCCTTTTTACTCTTTAGGTCTATGACATAAATTTCTGGGTTTCCATCTTTTGAAAGTGAAACTGCAAGTTTTTTCCCATCGGGTGAGAAGGCGGGGGCAGTGTTTAATCCTTCTCTGTCTGATATTATCTCTTTTCCACCTGTTTCGATATCGAGAAGATAAAGGCAAAGGTTATTCCCTTGGTAGGTTGTGTATGCAATTTTTTTGCAATCTGGTGATGGGGCAATAGAGAGACAGTAGTTATTCATATCCAGCAGGATTGAATTGTGTCCGGTATAATCTGCAAGTGCAATCCTTTTATTGCTGTTTATTTTTGTAAGAAAGAATATTTTTGTCCTGCATATCCCATCCTCTCCTATGAGTGTTCTTATTATATCATCTGATGCCCTATGACAGGCATCTCTTATGCTGGAAGATAGAGGATACCTTCCATTCATAATTTTTGTTATTCTTGGTGTTTCATACACAGTGATACACAATTCCTCTTCAGTTACCTCTCCAGATATGTGCGTTACGGCATCCTCTTTTATATCAAAATAAAGTGAAAATCTTAAATCGTTCTCTATTATTTCCCTGATAGTGTCCCGGAGAGATTCCATACCCTGAAGGGAGGAAAACTCATCAATGGATATACCGAGTTTTCTTCGCTCTCCCACTTCAAGTTTCAGCCATACATCCTGAGAAAAAAGGAGAGAGGATATAAAAATCAGTGTGATTATCTTGAGTAATACCTTAGCAAACATAAATGTCTAATTTCTAATGTCGAATTTCTAATCAAATCCCAATGACGCTAAGAGTCTATGACACAACGACTTACCGATGACTGATCACCTATTACTGCTTACTCCTTACTGTCTACTGCCTACTTTCCCTTATGGTTTATATGCGAACTCGAAGAATACTCCCAACCTGTCCCTGTCATATTCAGGGGGAAGAGGAGGGAGGCTTTTAGTGATATTTACTGCCCTTATGATAGACTGGTCAAATAGATAGTTTCCAGATGACTTATGTAGTTTTACCTCTTCTATTTTGCCATCCCTTGTTATGAAAAAGTGGACGACCGCTGATATCGCATTTCCTCTGTAAGGATTTTTCCAGTTTCCTCCTATCCTTGAAATAATGGTTGAGAGGTAGTATGAATACTTAAAACTTGCATCGGTTTGTACTTTTCCTACTGCACCCTCTGCCTTGCCCTCGTTTGCCTTTTCAGTTTTCTTCACCTCTTTTTTCTTTTTTTCTGGCTCTTTGGATTTTTCAATTAGACGGGTGGAAGGGCGGGATACAATCTGCACGCTATACACCTCTCCCATAGGGTATGTTTTATCAATCTTAAGCAGAGAAGGAAGCAGAAATATAATTACGGCACCAATATGAATATAAATTGATATGAAAACTTCTTTCTTCATAATACCTTCCTGACGCAGATTGACGCTGTTACTTGTGCAACTCTTGTAAGATCTCTTTTGCCGTAGTCACAAAGGCAAATCCGAAGGCAAGATTGAGTAAACTTGCCAGATGCATTTCTTCACTGACACTTCCCGTAACATCAGCAAGGAAGAATACTTTGTAATCTCTGTAATAGGCATCCCGAGCAGTAGATTCGCAACATAGGTTGGTCATAATGCCGGTGATTACAAGGTCTTCTACTTTCAGGCATCGGAGCACTGTTTCCAAATCTGTATTGTAGAATGCTGAATAGCGATGTTTGAAAATTACCTTCTCGTTTGGACGCGGTGCGACATCGTCATGTACATTGCTTTCCGTACTTCCTTCAACGCACATCCCTTCCCACCACCATCCCATGATACCAGCATCTATGCGACCAGGGTGATGGACATGACGGGTGTAAATTACGGGACGATTAGCTTCTCGAAATGCCTGAATAAGTTGTTTTAAAGTCGGAAGAATAGCTAATCCACCGCTAGTGAAAGTTGGCGAAACAGGATCCAAGAAGAACTTTTGCATATCTATGACGAGAAGTGCTGATTTCTCCTTATTGAGGTGCATCCGATGCTGGTTAAAAGGCTCTACTTTCCTAAGCCAATATTGTGCTTTCTCTTCAAGGGAATCGGGAGTCACATATGCTTCCATGTAAAACCTCCTTTGTTTTTGTGCTTTTACCTGACACTTTATATATGAACGAGTTCAGATACCTTTTTCCTTTTAGTTTACTTATATAGAGTTATTCTCATGGTATCAGAAAATTTAAAATTAAAGACTCGACTCTATTGTCTTTGTTGAGTTTTCCTTAAGATGAAACTATAAAAGGCATAGTATCCCATAGCAAGTGGAGGAAACCCAAGATATCCTAAAAGAGGCATCTCAAAGATTTTTGGTCCCAGATAGTAGGGAATCTGGTATATCCACCCTGTGGCTGCCCAATAGTTCCAAAGCTCCCAGAGGAAGCCACAGATAAGGCCTCCAAAAAAAAGGCAGAGAAAATTCTGAAAATTCCCTTCCTGCCATTCACTGAAAATGGAATTTTTCTCGTTCATACAATTTATCGGGTCAAGGAGGAATACGAAACCGAACCACAGGGATGTAACGAGGTATTTTGATACCCGATAAGGAGCAACCAGAGGGGCCAAAAGACAGAGAATACCTATCACTATAACTATACGGAGTACAATATTGGGTATCTTGAATCCTTTTGTGCTCAAATTGAAGGCGCGGATAGATTTCAGAAATTCTGTTGTTTCTAAAATTCCAGGACCTATAGTTGCAAACGCCCATACCATTCCAATAGCTGTAAGCCATATCGATGGAAGACCCTCATATTTCCAATTCTTGATGAAAAGATTATAGAATTCAAAAACAAACCAGAAACCTAAAGAAAGAGGGAACATCATACAGAAGGTTTTCTTGTTTGTGGTCAGAAGGGACTTTCTCTTGATTCTGTACACAACACCATCTATAAAAAGGATGTATCCTGTCCATACCAGGGGAGTAAAAAACATAGAGACCCACCTTTCTCCCAAAAAGAGGAGTATCTCTGATACAACAATTACGGACAGGCCTATATAAAAGTAGGGTTTCATCTTTTTATATAAAATAGACTTCTCCCTTTTTAAGTCTAACAACACGGTTAAGGCCAAAAAATTTGGTAAAAAGCAATTGGTTGCAGACACGCCTGTTCCATCAACGGCGGGGAATTTAATTCGTGCAGAGGCTCTACTGCACCAACCAAGGCCAGCAAAATAATATTTGAATACTTGAGCCTGACCCCTGATTATCTCAAAAGCCACATACTGAGGGCGGATATGGGGCCCATAAACAGATTGTCTTCAAGTTTTGGTATGCTCTCCACAAAGGTTGCCACAAGACTACCGACAAGAACCTGTAAGATAGAGATGTCATAGAAAATCATCACGATGAAACCAGAAAGTAAGCAGATTGATAGACAACCGAGTGAACCTTCAAGTGTCTTCCCGGGGAATGTCTTCACTCGCAGAAAATTTAACCCAATAAGTTCGGCAAGAGAGTCACCCAATGTAAGAAATAAAAGGGATAGACCCCCAATATCCTTGGGAAAAACTAATATAATAAACAGGGCTGATATTAGATAGAGTGTATACCCGGAAAGCATACGTGTAGGCTCACCCTTTTTAAGCACAATCTCAAGGGCTCTTCTTCCAAACAATTCAGGACGCACCCTGCGGACAATCTCAAAAATGATGAATAATAAAAGTGCTACAGCAGTGAACCCACCAGCCAATTTTCTGGTATACCCCAGGTATAAAAGCGGAAAAAGTGTAGCACCCAGCCTCACTGTTTTCCTTATAAGTTTGATTTTTACTACCTTTCTGCCATGTGCTTCTACTTCCGATTTAATACCACCGGTCTTGATTACGGTAATTGCGGATGCAGATATTAAGTAAATAGATATAATTACAGTAAAGATTGTGTAAGGATTAAAACCAGCATACCAGATAATTAGAGGTACAAATGCAGGAAAACCAGCAAATGCTGTGACATTTACCGACCTTGTAACCCAGTAGCAAGCGATCACGAAAAAGAAGAAAAACGCGAAGGGTGCAGCCGAATCCATTGGAAGGTAGTTCTTTATTATTATAATGAGCAAGTAGATGAGTATCCCATAGGCAGTTGCGGCGCCACGACCACCCATAAATTTCAAATAGAAGGGAAAGGTATGCCCAATGACTGCAGCAAATCCACTCGCCAACACGATGGTTATGGGTACATTTAATAACTGAGCGATAAATATTGCCAGGACGCCTTTAAACATATCAAAGAGCAAGGTGACAATACCGTAAGGGGGACCCAGAACCTTAAATGCGTTCATTGCACCAGGATTTCTGCTACCGTATTCTCTTATATCTATACCACGGATCAACCTGCCTAGAATATACGCCATCAAGATTGTGCCAAGCAGGTAACCTATTATAATCGCGAGGATTGAGGTAAACATTTTAGAAAGACAAAGGATAAAGGAAAAAGGAAAAAGGTTGAATTACTCAATAACCTAATGATTTCTATAAGAGATTCTTGCAAATAGCGCCTTATGCCCGTTTCTCATCATCTCTTTAGCATCTTCTGAACAACGCACACATTTGTAATAAAGAACCTCTCCAATCTTGTCTGCCTGTGCTAATCTTTCCTCCTTTGGGAGAAAATAAGTTTCCATCGTGTCAAGAGGACGGGATGTTCCGTCGCTCTCGTACTTTATAGTCATATTAATCCCTGCATCCAGCACTTTATAGGCATTTTCTGTCCAATTGAAGTTTTCAATTCCCAGATCCGAATTTATTCTTATATGGGCGGTCAATAGGACATCAGGAAGACCGGAGGATTGCAATTCTTTTGCACATTGTATAAACATTTCAGGTGACATACCATTCCCGAGATTAATCTCAGAGATAGCAGGTGTGCCATCATCGCATATAAACTCCTTCATAATATTCAGAAGCATTCTGAACTGGATTGCATTCTGTGTTGATAAGAGCATGGAGATTTTAAACTCCATATTTTTAATATCACGTGCATAATAGGAACCCGCAATGATGGTAGACCAGCTTGGATTCAAGAAGAAGTTTGTTCCTGTATTGACCGCTGCACGAGTTATACCATCAAGATAAACCAGATGATTGTTATTGGCAACCTCAATTCCTCCAAAATTCCCAAAAAAGGTACCTTGATTTTTGAGGACCAATGCACGCATTCCGGGAGACGGTTCTATCGTCTCAAATTTTTCACCGGTAACTTTTTCCAGACGGACATAGCATTCGTTACTAAGGGGAGTTCCAATGAGGTTGGTATTACAGAATTTAGACCCGATCAGATTTTCAGTCATTGCCAGGGTTGATATCAACTCACCATTATAAACATAGTCTTCTGTCAGTGCCATAACTGAAATCATCTCTTTGGGTGCGAGAGTTGTTCCATCTCCAGCAACACGCTTCAAACAGCCCAACGCAACGGGAGCACCCTGCCATCCAGAGACCTGTGTGGTAACTACGGCTTCCTTGGTTGTCCGTATATTTTCTTTTTCTACAAAATCTTCAACTTTGGCAATTGATTTTGCATAATCTTCCGCCATTTCCAACATCTCACCGTAACCCTTTTGTTCGGCTGTTTTCTTCCTTACTTCATATTTGCGCATATTTTTAATAGACTTCATAATGTCCTGTGCACCACCGTAAGATTCTTTCAGATCGTTTATCTGTTTCATATCTTTGCCGGTTAATAAATCAAAATGTAATCCCATTTTCGCCTCCTTTACTCATCGACTGTAATGTCAAAAATCTAACCACAGATTCACCCTGTTAGATGTTTACTATCTAACGGGGTGAATGACCTCTCTATCTTGCCTGTCGGCAGACAGGTAAAACCAATCTCTTTATCCCATCTTTTAACCTTTGTACATTGAAATTTATTAGTTAAAAACAGGGATTGCCTGCCTGACGGTAGGCAGGAAAGAGAATTTGTAGGAACCCCGCCAGAGGCGGGGTGGTTGTCCGTTAGACAGGGATAGTGTTTTCGGACAGGGACAAGCCCTGTCCCTACTGCCTCTTAAAATCCCTGCAAAATTACATAATTCATTGTTTGGATTCACCCTGTTAAATAACTCAAAAATAAACACTAAAGCGTGCTGTAAAGCGGTTCTATTTAACAGGGGAACCACAGACCTGCCTGCGCCGCAGGCGGGGAATTAATTTTCTCTCTGTGACCTCTGTGGTTTTTCATATTCTTTCATATTCTATTTGACACTACCTAATATCGCATATTGCATAATGTCAGAGGCATTTAGGTAAGAACTGATATTTATCTATTCCATAATTAGGTCTCCGAATGTACTTGGGTCGTAGCTTATGGGGATTTGCCAGTCAGCTGTACTGTTAAACCTTCTTTGTTTACGCCAAAAGTTCAGTCCCCATCGCTGTCCGGGCTTAACCTCAACCTCAAAGTGCTTAAGAGGAATGCGTGCTTCTATACTCCAGAAATCATTTCCTTTTGTTGTATTCACTTCGTAAGTGCCATTCCAACTTCTATCGATATCAAGTTCCCCTTCAGGATTCATTGTTATCTTCTGATCGAAGGCCGTTCCAAGCGGGTTGAAATAAATCTGGTAAACTACATTTTTTTCTATGTCAGGCTGGAAGAGATAACCCACATAATCCTCATTGTACATTGTGCCATCATGGTCTGTTACTGTGGCAACCATAGAATCCATTTTTAATTCCTTACAATATGCAGCGATATAGATGTTAACTTCATCATAAGAGAAGTAGAAATATACCGAATCAATTGTCCCTTGACTTCCATCTGGTGAAAATAACAGTGAAACAGGATTATGCCAGATAGGTTCGGATATTTTACCATCGATAACTGGTTGAGTACTTACTTGATAACAGTATGTCTTACGCGCAGCAGGCAATGGTTTCTTAATCTCACAAGTTTTACTCTCAGAATAGGGAAAATGTACAGAGAGTACCGGAACCGGATAGAGATTTCCTTTATTTTTAATGCTAAACCTTATTGTACTGCTGTCTCCTGCCATAATCCTTATTGGCAAGCTCTCTGGCTCTACAGACCATCCTTCTGGCACTTTCCAGCTTATGGTGTCCTCAAGTAAAAAATCAAGATTGAGGTTTTTTAACTTAACTGCTACTTCAGTGCTTTCAACAGTGATATCTTCACTTACAGGTAATGGTTTTTCAAATTCTATACCCGAGAGATATATTCTATCAATAAATTTCAGATCTGTTGCTGTGACTTCCTTCCACGGCAATACTCCACCAATTTTTATCGGCGCAATTGAAATTCCCCTTTTGTTGGCGGCTACCCAGACAAAGTGATATTCCAAACCAGTTGGTCCTGGCTCACAAGAACCGCCTGAACTTCCTATGCTGGTATAGAGAATGTTATCGAATTTATCGCTAAAATAAGTATGATAATGCCCTGTGAATACTGCATCTACACCGTAATTGGAGAACAGACTATGTAGAGTATCCGTTTTGTTATCCGCTATCGTTTCGAACCAAAAAGGCTTATGAATAAAGACAAAAGTGTAAGGGGCTTTTTTATTTTTCCCCAGGTCGCTGATTAACCAGTTGATCTGCTCTTCTGGAAGTTCTATCCCCGGTCTCCAACGGCTATTGTCCAGAATAACAAAGTGTAAGCCCTTAAAATCAAAGGAGTAATAAGGATTGCCAATATGATTTTGGTATAATTTTAAGGAAGCCTCATCCCAGATATCGTGATTACCCGGTGTGAAATAGACAGGCATTGTGAAAGGAGCTATCAACGATTTATATTCTTTCCACTGACTATTTACAACAGTTGTATCATCCGTATACCCTTCAATCATATCACCTATAGTGATAACAAAATCTGGTTTTAGTCTTTCGATCTCTTCAGTGATTTTGCCATAAATCCCAGGCGTGTGCCCGCCGGTACGGTCTCCGATAACCGCAAAATGTATTGGACATTCTTCTTTTTGATAGGTCCCTGTAGCTAAGTGATATGCGCATCCTGTAGCTATAATCAGAAGTAAAACCAGAGAAAACATCAGAAACAGAACATATTTTTTCATAGTAATCTCTATGTTATTTTTGTAGAATTGTCTTAAGACGACCTTCAGTTGACAGAAAATCACAGTCTTTCTTCTATAAGTTAGCCGGGATTATTGTCTGGGCACATTTATGTTTGCTATTAAAACGTTTATAGACAAACCTGAGGGTCTGTCCCTGCAATAACCTTATTACAACACTCTTGGCATTATCTAAAATTAAAAACCTAAACCCATCAATGAAATAGGGTTTGCGGGATGCGAGTTTATATACAATCCAAGATGGAGATGGGGGGCAGTGACTCTGCCTGATGAACCTGCGTAACCTATTATTTCACCCTGTTTGAGAGTATCCCCTTCTCTGACAAGAATGCTGTCAAGATGGATGTAATATGTATATATCCCAAGTCCATGGTCTATAATAACGCACCTCCCGGGAAGATAATGATATTGGGCAAGAACTACTATTCCATCGTTACAGGCCTTTATCTCATCGCCCTTTTTTGCCTTTAAATCCACGCCCATATGAAATCCTCTTTCTGTACCATTTATAATCCTCTTGACTCCATAGGGAGAGGTTACCATAATACCTGAAAGAGGAGGGATAAATTCTCCGTCAAACAGGATATAGGGGGTAACTCCTGAAAGTACATCCACTGTATTTTCCCGCTCATTTTTTATCCTTTTTGCTGTTTTTGGGGTATATTTCACCATTGTATCAGCTACGATTAATGTTTCTGCAGGAAATTTCGTTGGCAGAACGGTTATCAATGTGGAGTCTACAACATTTTGGGAAAGCAGTTTAATCCAGTAATTACCAGGTCCGGTCTTATAAGGGACAACACCAAATCCAACAAAAATCGTGTCTCTTTTTACGAACCTTATTGTATCTTCAATAAAAACTGCCTTAATATCATTCTCTTTTGATACAACTCTTACTCTAAATACGTCTCCTGTATTTACTTCAGAAGGCGAAATACACAGCGATATTATGAAAAACAAGGTCATTGCTATCTTCTTCTTGGTTCTGAGATGAGGCCAACATCCTCTATGCCTGCGGATTTTACAAGTCCTATTATTTCCATCACAAATCCGTATGGCACATTAATATCTCCTTTGATATATACCTTTTTTTTAGATGATGTAAGGATGGGGACAAGCTCTTTATGGGGTTTTTTGATTTCTCTGCCGTCTATAAAGACCTTTTTTTCTTTTGTTATACTTATTGTTATCCCTTTATCTCCTTCGTAGTTAGTTACTGCGGTCCTGGGTAACTGTATGTCTATGCCTGATTGAAGAAGAGGAGCAGAGAGTATGAATATTATAAGTATGGTAAGGCTCACATCAACAAGTGAGGTGATGTTTATCTGCGATATACTCTGGGGTTTATGTATTATTGGTGATTGGTAATGTGGCAGGATATTCCCTTCTTATTATCTCTTCGGTTTCAGAGATAAAATTGTCGAGTTCATCTGTAAATTTCCTTATCCTATTTGCCAGATAGTTATAAAACACAACAGCAGGCATGGCAACACATAGACCTATTACAGTTGTTATAAGTGATTCTGCTATCCCGGGTGCTATTACCATTATGTGGGCAGAGCCGTATGTTTTAATGTCAATAAATGCCCTCATTATACCCCATACGGTACCAAAGAGTCCCATAAATGGACTTACGGTAACAATCGTAGCGAGAAACGGAAGCTGTGATTCAAGTTTCGCAACCTCTTCCACTTCACTCCTTTTCATTGCGGATCTCATATTTGCTATAAGGGTCTCTTTTTCAGAGGACTGTTGTGTAATCTTCCACCCTTTTTGTAATATTCTCGTAATAGGACCGTCAAATTCCTTTGATATATTACTTACACGCTCAAAGGTCATATCTTCATTTAAGATGTCAAGGAAATCCCTGGTATCTTTGTTAATTCGGTTAAATAGTCTGTATTTATATATAAATACTGCCCATGACCAGATAGAGAGGACAAAAAGGATTATGACGACACTCCTTCCTACCCAGCCTGATGCAATAAAGGCGGAACCAAGTGTAGTCTTAAGTAGTATATGTAACATGTCTCTACTGTTTATTGTTAAAACTTCCAAAATGACAAATGTCCAATTTCTAATGACTAATCAAACGCCAAGGTCCAATGACAGAACGAGTTATTTTAATAAATAAGAAGAAAAATTAGACATTCGATATTAGAAATTAGATATTCACTGCTTGACGTCCCTCAAGAGTGCTGCCTCAGGTGAGTTTGGATAGTCACTTGATAATCTCTTAAAGTATTGATTTGCAGAGACTGTATCTCCCATAGTTTCGTATATTTTTCCAGTCTTATAGAGACTTGTAGGAGCTCTTTTGCTCTGCGGATGGCTCTGCACTACCATATCAAAGGACTTAATAGCGTATATATAATCCTCTTTTTCGAAATAACACTCTCCCAGAAGGTATCTTGCCTCATCAAGCTTTGGAATAGAGTTTATATATGTGAGAAGACCAGATATGGATAGGTCATAATTGCCCTGTAAATAATCAGAATAGGCAATTGAGTATACATCGGAAGAAATAGATGTATCGGCCTTCTGTGGGATAGATATACCCGATAATTCATTGACTGCATTTCTCAAGGATTCTATATTCTCCTCAATTCGGGATAGGGCTTCACCTTGTTGTGCTCGGAATCTCATAATAAGCTCTATCTCCTCCATTGAGAGACTGTCAAGCTGATTAATTTCACCTTCTATTCTCCTGTTGCTCTTTTCAATATAATTTAATTGTTCCCTGACACGCACTGCTTCATTTCTCACAGCACAACCAAAAAACATTAGTATTGTAAGCACACTTATGGTCTTAGGTCGCATAATGCTTTAAATATTAAGGAGAAATGGAGAACCTGCCTACCGCAGGCAGGAATGAACTTATATCTCGTCAAAGTATAAAGACTTGTGGAATCTCAGAATTTTTCTCCTTTTCCTACTCTCCCCATTTCTCCTTGTGTTTTTAAATTACTTCATCATTACAAACTCTGCCCTTCTGTTTTTAGCCCATGCCGATTCGTTATGTTCTGGGACAAGCGGTCTCTCCTCTCCGTAACTTATAATAGAGATTTTCTTCTTTTCAATACCAAGTCTTACAAGATAATCGCTTGCCGCAATTGCCCTCCTTTCCCCGAGGGCGAGGTTATACTCGTTTGTTCCCCTCTCGTCACAGTGACCTTCGATTCTTATACTCACCTTGGGATATGCCTTTAGGACCTCTGCATTCTTCTCAAGAATCTTTGCGTCGCCCGATCTTATGTGGTATTTATCAAAATCAAAGTGAATTCTGGACAGTTCCAGGGGTATCTTTACAACCTCTTCCACGGGTGGAATTGTATCCTTGGGTATTATCACTACCTCCTCTTCTATCTTTACTTCCCTTCTTGCGCAACTTATAAGCACAAAAGGGATTATTACTATAAGCACCAGTTTCTTTGTCATATAAACCTCCCTGTTAAAAGTGAACAACATCAAAAAACTTAACCACAAGACTGAAATAAAACCACGAAGACACCAAGATCACGAAGTTCAAAAAGTATTGGTTATCAGTCACCGGTAATCAGTGATCGGTAGTTCGTGATCTAAAATCCTGGTATTTTTGGTGTCTTTGTGGTAATTCTTTAAAAGTCTTTATTGAAATAGGTGTTTCAACTATTATATCACAGATTGTTCAGAAAGTCAAGTTTTTTCTATCTCAACTATAATCTCCCCCGCCTTTTTTTTCCTTTAAAGTCTCCCGCAGTTTCTTTAAGGCAGATTACAGGTTGTAAATTGATATATACTCGCCTAATATCTGTCAACTGCTTATCGCGACCAGGAGGTCGCTCCTACCACCTATCACATTTCACCTTCCACATTTCACATTCAACATTCAACATCTCACATTCCCCATTTCACATTCAACATTTAACATTTCACATCACACATTCCACAATTCACATGCTATCACTCCTAATGCTATTGAGTTTAATTTTGTCTCTTTGCTGTCTGAACGAGAAAGCATTACGCAGGGGTTGAGGGCACCCGCTATAAATCCTGCTATATTAGCACCACCCAGATACAACAATGCCTTCGCTGAGATGTTGCCACAGGATATATCAGGCACTACAATAATATCTGCATCTCCCGCAACTTTGCTCTTTATTCCTTTTATTCTTACCGATTCTGGTGATATTGCAAGGTCCATTCCAAGAGGTCCGTCAATTTCGCAGTTTCCAAGTTGATTTCTCTCACCGGCTTTTGCGAGTATCGCAGCGTCAATCGTCTCAGACAGGTCTTCGTTTATAGTTTCTATTGCTGCCACGAGAGCTACCTTCGGTCTTTCTATGCCAAGTTTCCCGGCAAGTTCCAACGCATTCATTATTATATCCATTTTTGTTTTTATATCTGGTTTGATATTTATACCTCCGTCTGTAAGAAGTAGTAATTTATGGTAGAACTTCGATTCTATAACGGCGATATGGGAGAGAGTTCTTCCCGTTCGCAGTCCTCGTTCTTTATCAAGGACACCCTTTAAGAATTTTGGTGTTGATGTATGTCCTTTCATAACCATATCCGCTTCTCCAATTCTTGCCATCTCCACTGCCATTAATATTGCTTCATCTCCAACTGCATCTATAATTTCAAATTCCCCACCACCTTTTGCAATAATCTTACTTTTATCACCAACAAGAATGGGGATTATCAATCCCTCGTTCTTTGCATTTTTGCATGCTTCAATAGAAACTTCGTCATCTCCACAAGCAACAGTTATTCTCTTTGGTCCGAGCTTCTTTGCCTCTTCAATTATCTCCTTGAACGAGCGTAGCATAATACCCCCGGTAGTATTAAAAAGTAAAGTTTGTTAGATGGTTAGTTTGTTAGTTGGTTAGGAGGTGGCTAATGATACCACAAATTTTGTATTTTGTCAAGAGAAAAAACCTTGACTTTTCTTGTGTTTTATGTTATAATTCTGTCACTATGCCTTTAAAGATATATAATACACTTACGAGGAAGAAAGAGGAGTTTATTCCGTTGGCCCCCCCTCTGGTAAAGATGTATGTATGTGGTATGACCGTGCAGGATAGACCACATATAGGGCATATGAGAGCATATGTGGTTTCTGACACATTGAAGAGATGGCTTACACACAGAGGGTTTAAGATAAAACATATCCAGAATATTACAGATATTGATGATAAGATAATTGAAAAGACAAAAACACTGGGTAAGGACTATAGAGAGATTGCAGAAGGAAATGCAGAAGAATTTATGAGGTGTAGTGATATTATGGGGATAGAGAGGGCAGACTTTTATCCAAAGGCTACCCAGCATGTTCAGGAGATTATAGAACTTATATTGAAGCTTATCCAGAAGGGATATGCATATACAACCGACACAGGAGTATACTTTGATATATCCAGATTTCCAGATTATGGCAAACTATCGGGAAAGTGCATAGATGACCTCAAAAAAGGTGCAAGGGTAGAGATAGACGATACAAAACACTCTCCTCTTGATTTTGTCCTGTGGAAACGTGCAAAAGAGGGAGAACCCTTCTGGGAGAGCCCTTGGGGTAGAGGAAGACCCGGCTGGCATATTGAATGCTCTGCTATGTCTTTAACACATCTTGGAGAGACAATTGATATCCATACAGGCGGGGAAGACCTTATATTTCCCCATCATGAAAATGAAATTGCACAATCAGAAGCAGTCACTGGCAAGCCATTTGCGAGGTTCTGGGTACACAATGGACTTCTCCAGCTTTTAGGCAATAAAATGTCAAAGTCTACAGGGCAGTTCGTACCCGCACTCGATGTATTGCAAAAATACGAACCTGATGCAGTGAGGTTATTTTTTCTCTCAACACACTACCGTCATCCTATGGAATATAGCGAGGAACGGTTGAAAGAGGGAGGAGAGGCACTTACCAGGATAAAAGAATGCATTGAAATGTTGAAAGAGAGGAGTGCAGAAGCGGAGACCCCCCCAAAAAACAGCCATTTTGCTGACGAGCTTGGTGACTTCTGGAAAGATTTTGAGGATGCGATGGATGATGACTTTAATACACCGAAAGCAATTGGAAGAATCTATTCACTCATAAAGGAAGTAAACCTGAAGATGGGAGATATCGATGCAAATATAGCCCATCTCTATAAAGAAGCCCTGACCTCTTCACTTAAGATACTCGGGATAACGATAAAGGGAAAGGAACTGGATAGATTTACACCGCAACTTTTAGATCTCATCCTTAAAATAAGACAGAAGCTCCGTGAGGAAAAGAGGTACGACCTCGCAGATAAAATAAGGGAAGATCTCTCCCGATTGGGTATTACAATAAAGGATACACCCAATCGTTCAATACCCTCCCTTTGAATCCACCGGTCGCTCTTATCAACTAACCAACCACTTGGGGAACCTCTGGAATCGGTGTATAATAATCCCAAAGTATACCTTATCGCGCAAACTATCTAGGGCAAACCTTTAGGTTTGCTTTAATGCAAGACTACAGTATTTAGCAAGGCTAAAGCCTTGCCCTACAGCCTTGCCCTACAGCCTTGCCCACTGCGTTAATTTACGTCCAAATTTTTCTTGACATTGGAAGGGATTTATGATATAATAGATTATGTCTTTGTGGTTGGCGATCATTCTGTTTTTTGTCGCCTTTTTTTTGATTCTTAAGGGCGCAGATTGGTTCGTGGATGCTGCCGTCGAGATGGCTGAAGGCTTCCATGTTCCAAAGGTATTGATCGGGGCAACCCTTGTGAGTATAGCTACGGTGGCACCTGAGTTTTTTGTCTCTGTTATGGCTGCGGCGATGGGAAAGGTTGAAATGGCTGTTGGTAATGCAGTTGGTTCGCCGATTACCAATATAGGACTCATACTCGGATGCTGTGTGTGCTTTACATTTATCCCCATCTCAAGAGAGATGCTTAAGAGAGAATGTGTGATGATGCTTTCAGTCGTAGTGCTCTTTTTTTTCTTCTCCTTTTACGGAATAATAACAAGACCTATCTCTCTCTTTTTTCTCTTTTTAGTCTATCTTTATATAAGATATTCACTGAGACAGGCAAGGAATGCACGGGAGGAATGGCGGAAAGATGGTACGATTCCAAAGTCAGACTTCAATCTTAAACGAGAACTCTTTCTGTTTTCTGTAGGTGCATTAATGGTCATTATTGGCAGTCGGCTTCTAATCCTGTCGGGTAGTGCGGTTGCGAAGTATTTTGGAGTTTCAGAGAGTATTATTGGACTTACACTGGTGGCATTTGGAACATCCCTCCCGGAGTTCTTTACATCCGCGATCGCTGTGACAAAAGGACATAAAGAAATATCCATTGGTAATATCATAGGTGCCAATATTCTTGATATTATTCTTGTTCTAGGGGTATCAGGACTTGTCAGACCATTGCCGATAGACAGAAATACCCATTTTTTTGCTACTCCTGTCCTTCTGCTTCTTTCTATTCTTCTTATTGTTTTTGGAAAAACCAGAAAGGGTTTTCAGCGGTGGGAAGGTGGGGTACTTGTGACAATTTATTTTCTTTATGTCTTTTATCTTTTCTTATAAGGTTTTTTCTTTATCTCTATTTCTTTTTCTTTCCCTGAACTTGATGGAAAGTAATATTTCTTTCCTTTTAACTTCTCCGGAAGATATTCCTCCTCTACCCAATGTCCCTTAAAATTATGGGGATATTTATATCCTTTACCATAACCCAGGTTTTTCATTAGGGAAGTTGGCGCATTGCGAATATGAAGTGGTACTGGTAGGGCTCCATACTTTTTAATATCCTTCAGGGCATTTTTGTATGCCACAAGAGCAGAATTGCTTTTAGGAGCAGTTGCAAGATAGATTGCTGTCTGAGAGAGCGGCAAAAAATCTTCGGGTCTTCCAATAAAATGAATAGCCTCCTTACAGGATACTGCAAGGGTGAGTGCCAGAGGATCTGCATTTCCTACATCCTCTGCAGCAAATATTATCATTCTTCTTGCTATAAAGAGAGGGTCTTCTCCTGCCTCTAACATTCTTGCAAGCCAGTATACAGCAGCATCAGGATCAGAGCCTCTTAAAGACTTTATAAATGCTGATATGAGGTTATAATGTTCTTCGCCCTTTTTATCATAGATCAAAGGAAGTTCCTTCACAATCTCTTTTACTCTCTCTACTGTTACGCTTCTTTTACGGGGTTTCCCTTCTATAGGGGTAAAGTCCTGCTCTACATTTTTTGCTTGTATTCCTGCAGTAAGCACCGCAAATTCTAGTATATTGAGTGCAATTCTTGCATCACCGCCCGAGATTTCTGCTATATAATTTCTGACATCATTTGGAATATCCGGATTATATTCTCTTAATCCTTTTTCATTAGTAATAGCCCTGTCAATAATAGTTCTTATCTCATTTATTGAGAGTAAGTAGAACACATATATGCTGGTACGGGAGAGTAGGGGAGAGATGACTTCAAACGATGGATTTTCAGTGGTCGCGCCTATAAGAATTATCGTTCCGTCTTCAACATATGGAAGAAATGCATCCTGCTGTGCCTTGTTAAACCTGTGTATTTCATCTATGAATAGGATTGTTTGTTCTTTAGATACCTTTGCCTCTGCTATTGCTCTTCTTATATCATTTACACCTGAGAGCACTGCACTGAATGCTATGAACTTATAACCCCCTATTTTCGCTATGAGTTTCGCAAGGGTAGTCTTACCTGTTCCCGGGGGACCCCAGAAGATACTCGAAGAGATTTCTCCTATCTGAAGAGCCTGCCATATAGGTCCATCTTCTCCAAGAAGATGAACCTGTCCGACGAATTCGCTGAGGTTGTTTGGTCTCATCCTCTCCGCAAGGGGTGCTTTTTTTCCTTTTGTAAATAAATCCTGCATAAGAACCCCGATTCCTTTAAAACTACAGATAAATTTTTCTTTTTTAACAGGGACCTTAAAGAGACTTACATGAGAATTTAAAGAACAAAAATATCTCTTTCTCTCTTAAAAGTCTCTTATCTACCTGTCGGTAGACAGGCCTGCCTACCCTGCCTACCGGCAGGCAGGCGTCAGACAGGCAAGTCACTGCTACGCTTGCTCATATTAACAGTCTCTGACAATTATCCATTCATTGATGCGAGGAATTCGGTATTATTTTTTGTTCTTTTCATGCGTTTCAGCAGGAGTTCTAATGCCTCTATTTGATTCATCTCAAGAAGGATCTTCTTCATGATATAGACCCTTTGTAATTCCTTTTCATCCATAAGAAGTTCCGCCTTTCTAGTTCCTGATTTGTTCAGGTGCATTGCGGGGAATATGCCCCTGTCTGACAACTCTCTATCAAGAACAAGTTCCATATTTCCTGTTCCCTTGAACTCCTCAAATATTACATCGTCCATCCTTGAACCTGTTTCAATCAATGCAGTGGCGATTATTGTAAGCGAACCTCCTTCTTCTATGTTTCTTGCGGCACCAAAGAACCTTTTGGGTTTCTGAAGAGCGGTTGCATCAACGCCTCCTGTGAGTGTCCTTCCACTGTGAGGCAACACGGCATTAGATGCCCTTGCAAGCCTTGTTATTGAATCCAGGAGTATGATGATATCCTTCTTCTGTTCAACCAGTCTTTTTGACTTCTCTAAAACCATACTTGCGACCTGTATGTGTCTTTCCGGCGGCTCATCAAAGGTAGAAGATATAACCTCTGCATCTACATTGCGTTTCATGTCAGTAACCTCTTCCGGTCTCTCATCGATAAGAAGTATCATAAGAATAACCTCTGGATGATTCTCTGTTATTGCATTTGCTATTTTTTGAAGGAGTATTGTCTTTCCTGCTCTTGGCGGGGACACAATAAGCCCTCTCTGACCCTTTCCAATAGGAGTAAACAAATTTACTATACGCATGGAGATATCGCTGTTTTTTCTTTCAAGGTCTATTCTTGATGTGGGATAAAAGGGAGTAAGTTCATCAAATAGGATACGTTTCTTGTTTTCGTCGGGGTCTATAAAGTTTACCGCTTCTACCTTTAGAAGAGCAAAGAAGCGTTCGTTCTCTTTCGGAGGTCTTATCTGTCCCATAACTGTATCACCCGTCTTTAAAGCGAATTTCTTTATCTGTGACGGAGAAACATATATATCATCCGGACCAGGAAGATATGAGTAGTCCGGGGAACGCAGGAATCCATATCCGTCTGAAAGCACTTCCAGAACACCACTGCCGAGTATAAGTCCATTTTTCTTTGCGCCCGACTCGAGTATCTTAAATATCAGTTCCTGTTTACGCATATCTGCAATTCCAGATATTTTAAGTTTTTGTGCAATATCTCGGAGTTCGGATATAGTCTTCTTTTGAAGTTCTCCTATATTCATAAACCTCCCATTTTGATTTATATAATGTAGTAGAGTAATCTCAATTACGCCTTAAGCATTACAATTGAACAGGTCTTTTAGGTAAATAAAGGGTGTAAAGTAAATTA
>Ga0066637_10000823_pt1 | contig 19382 bp, 19 predicted proteins | sample CryGeyCG2014_020_FD_62737 | JGI IMG/M metagenome (GOLD analysis project Ga0066637, IMG submission 62737) | Groundwater microbial communities from aquifer - Crystal Geyser CG08_land_8/20/14_0.20 | ecosystem: Environmental > Aquatic > Deep subsurface > Groundwater | place: USA: Utah: Grand County...
TCTTGATATTCATCTCCCCTAAAGGGAGATTTAGTTTCTTCAACCTTTATTTCTTTAAATTTTTTAGTCAGTTTGGCTATTTCTAAAAAGAAGTAGCCCAAATAAGAAAAATGTAAGGGATGTAATTTAAAATTTTTTACTCTAATAATCAAAAAGCCTCCTTCTTTAGAATCCCGAAATTCGCAAATTTCAGCCCTGCCCCTATCAAAATACCTTTGCCATAATCTGGAGGCAGCGATTTTAGCTATTTTTTCAGGAATAGCGAAGTATCTCATTAATTGTCTCATTATACTAGAAACTTTTGGTGCCGTTTCACCGAGTTCAGCAAAATCTTTTTCTTTAAAACTAAATTTCTCTTGTAAGATAAACAAAATCTCAATAATTATTCCAGCCGGATACCACTCAAAATTTTTTACCTCTTCTAACTTAAAAGGAAACCCCAAATTTTTGGATTCTTCTTCAATTATCTTTATCGCTTCCTCCCCCAATTTCTCTTTAATCGCCCTGCAAAGCTCTTCTCTTAAAACTATTCCTTTTACTTTGGTGGGGTTTAAAAATACTTCCTTAACCTCTTCTTTTGTAATTTTGTAATTATTCCCCATATTTTTCTTTCTATTTTCCTAATTCTTTTTTAAATTTTTCAATCTCTTTTTTTAGCTCAATCATTTTTAGTTCTCGGCCAACTGCCAACCTCTGAAATCTTTCTAAATCCGCCATTTTTTCATAAACCTCTTTAGTTCTTCTCTTCACCTCTTCTTCCAAGCCCTCAGCAAGCTCTTTTAGTTCCTTAGTCCTGGCTTCAACTTTTATTTCTAAAACGGTTTTGGCTTCTCCCAAAGCAGTATGAAACTTTCTTAAATCCTTAATCATTTCGTTGAAAGTTTCAGCTAATTCTCCGATTTCAGTTTTTGATACAACTGGTACTTTTACCTCTAAATTTCCTTTCCTAACTTCTTGACAAGCTAAGGTCATTTTCTTTAAGGGATCAACAATATTACCTCGAAATATAGCGAATAAAACCAAAATCATTATTAATAGCCCTAAAGAAGCAATTGAAAAATCTCGAATCCACATCCACCCGATAGCCGTCTCAACTCCTTTTAAGGTAAAGTCTACCCAGATGGTTTTATCTTCATATCCTGGATAAATAATTAATTTAATTTTTTCATTTTTGAAAATTTGATCCTTTACTATCTTCTCCCTAGTGCTAATTACTTTTGAAATATCTAGCTCTTTAATAATTTTTCCCCATTCTTCTTCAAGGCTACTTTTATAAATGGTCCCATCAGCGCTGACAATTCGAATATATTTAACCTCCTCAAACTCAGCCATTTCTGAAATAAAGGCTCTTTCCATCCCAGGAACCAAAGCCAGTCTATAGATCCAAATTGGGGAGGCCATAGTTTCATTGATGGTTTCAGCTAAATGAGTCTTTTCTTTAATTGCAGTTTCAATTAAATCTTTTTGATGCTGAGTTACAGAAAAATAAACAGATAAAAAACTGACCGCAATCAAAATACCAAAAATACCAAAAATAATAACATAAAGTGAGTATCTTTTCATAAAGGAACCCACTATTCTTCAGGAATAGCAGAAGAACTATGAGCAGCGGGCACTATATTAATAATTAAATTCGATAAATTCTCCAGTTTTTTTTCTGCCATAGATTTTACTAACCAATGAATAATAATTATTTTAAGCCGACCTTTGAAGATAAATTTTGCCTATTTCTATTTTACCACAGCCTCAAATTTTCTTTAATTTTCTCAGCTTGCTTTTTTGGCATTGGTAATTTCCCAATTAAGCTATAAAATTCTAAATTCTTTAAAATTTTAGTTACTTTTCCCGTATCATATTCCCCCCATCGACATTTTTTTAAATTAAAATCTATCGGTACGTCTTTTTTAATTTGGGCTAAACTCTTGCTTAAGAAAGCCTGTTCTTTATATTGTAATAATTTTTCTCTTAATTTAAGGTTGAGGGTTTTAGCTTTGTCTGATTTCTCTTCCAGCTCTTTATATAAATCCTTCAATCTCTCAAATTTTAAAAGCAGCTCAATTGCTGTTTTTTCTCCTATGCCGGTAACCCCGGGAATATTATCTGAAGGGTCGCCTCTTAAGGCCTTGAAATCGAGAAGTTGTTCCGGTTTCAATCCTTGAAATTTTTCTCTCACTAATTTTTCATCATATAAAACAATATCTTTCACTCCTTTTCTTAAAGAATAAACTTTTGTTCTAGGATTAACCAACTGGAGGGTATCCAAGTCGCCGCTTAAAATAATTGTCTCAATCTTTGGTAAAACTTGTCTTTTAGGAGCTAAATGAGCAATGGTCCCAATAATATCATCGGCTTCAAAGCCTTCTTTTTCAAAAATTGGAACATTGAAACTCTCCAGAGTCTCTTTAACTTTTGGAATTTGTTGATAAAGTTCTTCTGGAGCAGGCGGTCTTTTAGCCTTATATTCTTTGTATTTTTTATGGCGGAAAGTAGGAGCTGGGTAGTCAAAAGTGGCAGCAATGAAATCTGGCTGAAATTCTCTTATTGCTTTGAAAAAAACTAATAAAAAACCGTAAACAGCATTAACCAATTCTCCCTTTTTTGTAGTTAAAGGAGGCAGGGCATGGTAAGCCCGATGAATGATTGAATTACTATCAATAATAATTAAACGCTTTTTTTCACTTGCCATTTTTTTGTTTTATCACAATTTTTCTTTTATTTTTATTGGCGAATTGAAATTTTAAAATTAAAGTTCCTCTAGGTAGAATTTTTCGAACTCGGTCTGACCATTCTATGGCAACAATGTTTTTAGGATTAGAAATAATTTCTTTTAAACCCAAATCTAAAATTTCTTTTGGTTTAGAGATTCGATAACAATCAATGTGATAGAAGTTCGCGAATTTACACGAATTTGAACACGAATTTGCACGAATTTTAAACCTTTGCATAATAACAAAGGTGGGGCTTAGAATTTTTTCTTTTATCCCTAATCCTTTAGCAAAGCCTTGTAAAAAGGTAGTTTTGCCTCCTCCCAAATCCCCTTCTAATCCAATTAAAAAGGCAGTTTTTTTAAGTTTGGTTTTTAAAACTTCCTTAGCTAAAATTTCCCCCAATTTTTTGGTTTGCCGTGGAGCAGTAGTTAAATATTCCACCCTCATTGACTTTTTTAAAAAAGTAAGATAAACTCTATGAATCAGAGATTCATATCACCTTTTAATAAATTTTCAATTTATTAAAATGTTAAAATCATGCAAGAAAAAATTACTGGCGAGGTAAAGATTTCCCCTGCTACTCTCAATATAACACAAAAGATAAAAAATGTTTCTGCTTTTAAAGAAAAGGTTGAGGAGTTTTCGGGAAAAAGCGTTACTGAACTATCAGAAATTATTTTTGGGGGTGGGGTTGGGCTGGAAGCTTCCGACCTTCACATTGAATCAGAAGAAAAGCAGGCAAAAATTCGAGTTAGAATCGATGGCCTTTTACAGGACGTAACAATGATTGACTGGAAAACATATGAAAGTCTTTTATCAAGAATTAAGCTTATTTCTGGAATTAAATTAAACATTACTGACCGGCCCCAAGATGGCCGTTTTTCTATTTCAACAGAAGAAAAAACTTCAATTGAAGTTAGAACTTCAACTTTGCCTACTGAATATGGAGAAACGATTGTCCTGAGAATTTTGAATCCGAAAGCTTTAATTGAGTTAGAGACTCTGGGATTAAGAAAAGATTTATTAGAAAATTTTGAAAGAGAAATTAAAAAGCCAAATGGAATGATTATTGTTACCGGTCCCACCGGCTCTGGGAAAACTACAACTCTCTATGCATTTTTAAAGAAGGTTCATAAACCAGAAATTAAAACTATCACTATTGAAGACCCAATCGAATATCATTTGGAAGGAATTTCTCAAACACAGGTTGACCCCAAAAAGGGATATGATTTCGCCTCGGGATTAAAGTCGATTATGCGTCAAGACCCCGATGTGATTTTGGTCGGAGAAATTAGAGATTTAGAAACGGCTGAAATTGCTCTCCAGGCTGCTTTAACCGGACATTTAGTTTTCACTACTTTACATACTAATGATGCTGCTGGCACCGTGGCGAGATTAACTAGTTTGGGAGCAAAACCTTCAAATATTGGGCCAGCAATAAATATGGCCATTGCTCAAAGATTAATCAGAAAGGTTTGTAAAAAATGCGGCAGATTAGAAAAAGCCCCGGCCTCAGCTTTAGAGAAAATAAAAAGAGGGTTAAGGGAAACCCCCCACCTTTTAAGAAGGTGGGGGGTTAAAATCCCTAAAATTGCGCCGGGATTAAAAGTTCCTCAGGCCAAAGGATGTAAAAATTGTAATTTCACTGGCTATCGGGGCAGAACTGGTGTTTTTGAAGCTTTTTTAGTAGGTGAAGAAATGGAAAAATTTATTCTTCAAAATCCATCTATTGCTACCCTAAGAAAAGAGGCAATAAAAAGGGGGATGGTTCCAATGCAGCAAGATGGACTGATGAAAGTTTTAAACGGAATTACTACCATCGAAGAGGTAGAGAGAATAACTGGCCCTATTAAATAATAAGCCCCAGAGTTGGGGGCCAAACTTAGGTGTTGGAACGCAAAGTTTAGAATTTTCCCGAGGAATGGTCTCGCTGTTAGCCAGACCACCCGGCTAAGAAAAACTCCAGGCCCCCAACTCTAGGGCTATTTTAATCTTTTATCGAGCTTCCACCTGTGGAAGCGAAGATGGAGATGAAGCTTTAGCTTCATTGATTATTATACTAAACTATGAAAGATTTGTCAAGACTACAACCCACCCACCACCCGTCCGTTGGGTTATTCCTAATTATTGGATTCTCATGCCTGGCTTTCTTTGCCCAGGCCGCCAACTCCCCCGAGGTGATTATTAATGAAATCGCCTGGATGGGGGGAGAAAGTTCCTATAATGATGAGTGGATCGAGCTCTATAACAACAGCGACTCACCAATTAATCTTGAAGGATGGATTTTAAAAGTTGCTGACGGCACTCCAAAAATTAATTTGACAGGCACCATCGCTGGGAAGTCGTTTTATTTATTAGAAAGAACCGATGATAATACAGTTCCCGATATTCCGGCTGATCAAATTTATACCGGGGCCCTGGGGAATACCGGAGAAAGGTTAGAACTTTACGACGGTTCTGGAAATTTAATCGATTTAGTAAATTGTTCTTCTGGATGGTTTGCCGGAGATAATAAAACTAAACAGACTATGGAGATGGTAGATTCTAAAAGGTGGCAAACGAGCCAAAATCCCGGTGGAACACCAAGGGCCGAAAACAGTCCGGGGGACACATCAGATTACAACCCACCTATCACCCTCCCGCAAGAGCAGGCCCCATTAGCAACGGTTAACACGCAATTGCCGGAAAGCTCAAAACCTTTATCTGTCTTATTAATCGCTTCACCTGTCGCTATTTTCTCTGGAATAATAATTTTATTTCTTAAAAGAAAGGTTAAGATATATAATAAAAATGTATGAGCGGACACAGCCACGCACGGACCATCAAACATCAAAAAAATATTACTGACCAAAAGAGGGGCCAGATGTTTTCCAAAATGGCTCGGGTGATTTCGGTTGCGGTGAAACAAGGAGGGCCAAATCCGGGAACTAATTCGAAATTACGGTTAGCTTTTGAAATGGCGAAAGAGGCGAATATGCCCAAAGAAAATATTGAAAGAGCGATAAAAAGAGCAAGCGGCGAGGCTGAAGGTGAAAAATTAGAGGAGGTTTTATTTGAAGCTTATGGGCCGGGAGGAATTGCTATTATTATTGAGGGAATTACTGATAATAAAAATCGAACCTTAGGAGAAATTAAACAAGTTTTGAATCAAAATAATGGAAAATTGGTTGGGGAGGGTTCGGTGAAATGGATGTTTCAGAGAAAAGGTTGTATTGTTGTTGATTTAAAGTTACAAAGCGAAGATTTTAAAAATAAAGAGAAATTAGAATTAATGGCAATTGAAGCTGGGGCTTTAGATATTTATTGGCACGATGAAACTTTAGATGTCTATACGAATACTGAAGAGTTAGACAAAGTTAAGAAAAACCTTGAAGAAAAGGGAATTAAAATTGATTCTGTTTCTTTAGATTGGGTGCCAAAAGAAGAAATTGCTCTTAATGAAAAAATAAAAGAGGCCTGTCAAAAACTTTTTGATGCCTTAGACGAGGATGAGGCGGTCCAAGAAATTTATTCTAATTTGAAAATTTAATTATGGCAAAAGAAAGTGAAACTCGGAAAAAAGCAGTTCAAGAATTACGAGGTAGCGGATGGGTAGTCTGGTATCCGTGCAAAGTGAAATTCAAACAAAACGATATTTTTGGGATTATTGATATGTTGGCCTTGAAAGGAAGGGGGAGGAAAAATATTCAGCTAACCACCCTTCCGAATATTTCGGCTAAGAGAAAAAAAATAACAAATTTCCTTAAAACATTTAAAGTAGAACTCCCAGTTGAGATTTGGGCCTGGAACCGGAAGAAAAGAAAATTCAGAAAAGAAAAGATTAATATAAAAATAAAAAAGGTCTAAACCCTTGACAAGCCTTTTGGGAAACCTATAATAGTCTTTAGAGTAAAACCCCGCAAAATAAGGGGTTATGGTTTTTAAAAGTAGAATCGACAAAGGTCGAGACAATTTAAAAAGGTAAATTTTAAAAAATATGATTGAAGACAAAATTTTAACTCCTTTTGTTAACCAAGAAGAGCCTAAAGCTCCGGAAGAGAAAGAAGAAGGTGAAGAAAAAGAAAAAAAAGAGGGAGAAGAAAGTGAGTAGGAAACTTAACCGAGCACATAACTATGTGCTCGGTTTTTTAGACCAACCTTACAAATTTTCTTTTTCCCACCCGAATAACCTGTCCTTTTTTTATTTTAACAGTTTCTTGCCAGTCTTCTTGAATCTCTCCATCAATTTTCACCCCTTTCTGCAATATAAGTCTTTTAGCCTCAGCCTTTGACAAAACTAATTTTGCCTTCATGAGAAGCTCTAAAATATTAAGGGCTTTTTCTTTTATTTGGATTTCGGGAATTTCTGAAGGTAATTTTTTCTCTTTAAAAATTCTATTAAACTCCTCCTCAGCTTTTTTTGCTTCTTTCCCAGAATGGTACATTTTAACAATTTCAAAAGCCAGTTGTCTTTTCAGAACTGCTGGGTTAGTTTTCTTTAACTGAAGCGCTCTTTTATATTGCTGGATCAATTCAGGTGGTAGATTGGTGAGAAGCTCAAAGTAAGAGATAATCAGATTATCAGGAATAGACATAAGTTTTCCAAACATTTGATTAGTCGAATCAGCAAGCCAAACGCAGTTCCCAGAAGTTTTACTCATTGGCTTTCCATCGGTTCCAAGAACCAGGGGAACAGTAAGAACGGATTTTTCTTTATTTCGCATTTTTTGTTGCAATTCTCTACCAATAAGCATATTGAAAAGCTGATCGGTCCCCCCGATCTCTAAGTCGACATCCAAAGCCACCGAATCGTATCCCTGAAGCAATGGGTACAGTGTTTCGTGCGCCCAAACCGTCCCTCCTTTTTTGACGCGTTCTTTAAACATATCTCTTTGGAAAAGTTTTATGGCGCTTATATGAGAGGCAATCTGGATAATTTTTTTAAGACCTAATTTAAGCAGCCAATCCCCATTATATTTAATTTTTACTTTAGAGAAATCTAAAATCTTCCTGGCCTGCTTTTTCCAGGTTGCTATATTATTTTTAATCTCTTTTTCGGTAATTAATGGTCTGGCTCTATCTCTGGCTGAGGGGTCGCCACCGGCCAAAACCGTTCCCGACCCGACAACGAGAATAGCTTCGTGACCCAACCCAGCAAACTCTTGAAGTTTTCGAAGAGTAATGGTGTGACCGAGATGAAGGTTTGTACCAGTTGGATCAATTCCTAAATAAAGTCTAATTCTACGGGTTTGCATTAAACGTTTCAATTTGCTTTTACTAGGTAAAATCTGAACTACTTTTTGAGTTAAAGCTTCCTCAACTTTTTTAGGGTCAGTATTTATTTTCACCCCGTTAGAAATCTCGCGTTGTTTTTCACGCAATTTAATATTATTATGAAAGTGTTTGGGTTTAGAATTTCTAACGGGGTTCATACATTTTTATCTTAAGATAAAAATAAAGAATTGTAAATTATGGCTGAAAGAAAATACTATCGGAAAACCTATCAAAAAACTAAGAAGGGTGGTTTTCGCTCGCCCCGGAGCATCCTGAAAGGATTGTTGTGGGGTTTTTTATTTTTTATTTTTTGTTTATTGTTTATTTTTACTTATTATGCTAAAGATCTCCCTCGGCCAGAAAAATTTGCCGAAAGACAACTTGCTCAATCCACCAAAATTTATGACCGCTCTGGGGAAACCCTTTTATATGAAATTTATGGTGAAGAAAAGAGAACGGCAGTTTCTTTAGAGGTGATACCCGAGCATGTAAGGCAGGCAGTGATTGTGGCTGAGGATGCTAATTTTTATCATCATTTTGGGATTGATTTGAAAGCGATAGCCAGGTCAATTTTAATTAACTTAAAAATTATGAAACCGATTTATGGTGGCTCAACCATCCCCCAACAACTGATTAGGTCAACCTTCTTTTCTCCTGAAAAAACCATCGAAAGAAAAACTAGGGAAATTGTTTTGGCTCTAGAATTAGACCGCCGTTATCCTAAAAACCAAATTCTGGAATGGTATTTAAACCAGGTTCCTTTCGGCCAAAATGCTTATGGGATAGAAGCAGCCAGCCAAACCTACTTTAAGAAATCTGTTTCGGAAATTTCCTTAGGGGAAGTTGCCGTCTTAGCCGCTTTAATCCAAGCTCCTTCTCGCCTATCCCCTTATGGAGAAAATAAAGATGAACTCTTAGCCAGGAAAGACTATATCTTAGACCGAATGGCAGCTAAGGGAATTTTCACTCCCGGAGAGATAGAAGAAGCAAAAAAAGAGGAAATAAATTTTGTTGAGAAACGAATCCAAATTAAAGCTCCCTATTTTACCTTATGGGTGAAACAACAGTTGGAAGAAAAATACGGTGAAGATTCTTTAAGGGAGAAAGGCTTAAAAGTCTATACTTCTTTGGATTGGGAACTTCAGGAAATAGCTGAAATAGTAGTAAGGGAAGGAATTGAAAGAAATAAAATTTATAATGCCCATAATGCCGCTTTAGTAGCCATTGAGCCAGAAACCGGAGAAATCATAGCTATGACTGTGGGAACCGGGGATTATTATGCTTCCCCTTATCCCGAAGGGTGCACCCCGGGAGTAAACTGCTTGTTTGACCCTCAATTTAATGTTGCTATTAAAAGCCCTGGCCGCCAACCCGGTTCGGCCTTCAAACCTTTTGTTTATGTCACTGCCTTTAAAAAAGGGTATGATGATAAAACTACCGTAATTGATGAAGAAACTAATTTTGGAATTTGGGGGGGGAAGGAATATATCCCCCAGAATTATGACGAGAAATTTCGAGGAGAGGTCACTCTTCGGGAAGCCCTGGCTCAATCGATAAATGTTCCCTCAGTAAAAGTTCTTCTTAATTTTGCTGATTCACCGGAAAGCTTTAAATCAGGTTATGAGCCTGATAGTATTAAAACTGCCAAGGACTTAGGGATAACCACCTTAAAACCGCCCTATGGACCCTCAATAGTTTTGGGAGGTTGGGAAGTAAAATTATTAGAGATGGTTTCCGCCTACGGAGTTTTTGCTACAGACGGCCTTAGAATTGAACCAGTCTCTATTTTAAAGATTGAGGATTTAGACGGGAATATCATCGAGGAAAATAAAAAAACTCCAAAAAGAGTTTTAGACAGGAACCCGGCCAGGCTAATCAATGATATTTTATCAGACAATGAGGCCCGGGCCCCCTTGTTTGGCTGGCATTCAGCTTTGTATTTCGAAGAATATCAGGTGGCAGCAAAAACCGGGACTACCCAAGATTACCGAGATGCCTGGACCATTGGTTATACCCCATCACTGGTAGCCGGGGTCTGGGCTGGAAACAGTGATAATTCTCCAACGGCTAAAAAACCGGGGGCGATGCTCTCTGCCCCAATTTTTCATAATTTTATGGAGAAAGTTTTACCCAGGTACCCTAAAGAAAATTTTGAACTTCCTACGAATTACGAATAAGTACGAATATACGAATAAAATATTCGTAATAATTCGTAGCCGAAAGCGCTGATTCGTAAATTCGTAAATCGCTTTCGGCTAACTTGCCTTAATTGGCATCACAACATAGAGATAGCTAGGATCTCCGGCTGGTTTCAAAACCCCTGGCCCTTCAGAACCGGTTAATTCAAAAACTACTTCTGAGCTTTTTATATTCAAAAGGCCATCTGCCAAGAACCGGTGATTAAAAGAAATTTCAAGCTCTTTTCCTTTTATTTCACCAGCCAAGTGACTATGGTACTCTCCCAAATCAGGATTTTGACTAAAAAGTTCCACTTTTTCTTTTTTCGGATCTATTTTTAATTTGACCTCATTAATTTTCCCGCTAAAAAGAGCGGCTGATTTTATTTGGTTCAAAAATTCGTTTCTTTGAAAAATAACTTGGGTTTCATATTTTTTGGGAATAATTTCTTGATAATTTGGGTATTCTCCTTCAATTAAGCGAGAGATTAGTTGAATTTGAGGGTGAGAGGTTTCAGTCATCGGCAACTCAAATAAAATTTGATTCGGAGAAAAACAAATTCGGAGCTCTCCTTCCTTCTCCCCAAAAATGTTGATAATTTCTTTGGCTGCTTTTTGGGGAAGGATTAAAGTATATTCTTTAGACAAAGTGCTAGGTGTTTTTAGATTAAGGTAAAAAGTTTTCTCCCCCAGTCTAAAACTATCAGTGGCAGCCATTTTTATAAAATCTTTCTGGAAAACAAAGAAGATGCCAGAAATTTCAGGTTTAGCAGTCGAGGGGATGGCGATGTCAGCAATCTGGTTTAGACCTTGGCAAAAAGAATGGCTGTCGACCAAAACGGATTCTCCTTCGGTAATTTGAGGAATGATTGGGAAATCCTCAGGGCTTAATCCCTTTAAGGTCGTTTGGTAATTTTCACACTCAATTGCTAAAGTTGAATCCTTTAATTCTAAAGCGATTTGTTTATTCGGCAAAAAATTTATAAAATTAGAGAAAACACGGGCTGGAACCGTAATCGCTCCCTCTTTTTCTACTTTTGCTAACGCCCACCATTTTATACCTATTTCTAAATCAGTAGTCGCCAGATTTAAGAAATTTTTTTCTGCCTTTATTAAAATATTATTTAAAACTAGTAAGGAAAGAGATTTTATTGAAATTCTTTCAACAGTTCCAACTCCTTCTTTTAATTTTTCTTGTAATATTATTAATTTCATTGTTATTAGTTATTAATAAAGTGGAAAACTTTTTTCTTTCCTTTATTTGAATAAAAAACAAAATGGGATTCTTTTGGGGGAAATGTGGGTAAAATTGTTTGATTTTTTCCTCTTGGGATTTTTCCTCTCCTTATATACTGAAAATCCGCTGTCTAATCAGACTGATTTCATCGCTAAGATTTTCATCTGTTTCTAATTCTTTTAAAACTTTTCCATAAGAATGAATGGCAGTGGTATGGTCTTTCCCTCCTAATTTTCTACCGATAAAAGGGTAGGAGCTTTTTAAATCCTCTCTTAACAAATACATGGCGACCTGCCTGGGCTTGACAATCTCTTTTTTCCTCGAAGAAGACAATAAGTCTCTTTCCTTCAAATCATAAAATTCAGCTACCGCTTGAATTATTTTTTTGGGGGTTGCCATTTTGGCCGGAGAAAGAATTAGGTTTTTAAGTAAGGATTTGGCAATTTCAAGGTCAGGAGGTTTGTTATTTAATTTTTGATAAGCCGAGAGACGATTTAGGGCTCCTTCGAGCTCTCTGATATTTCTTTGAATATTAGAAGCGACATAATTTAAAACTTCCTCTGAAAAATCAATTTTTCTTTCTTGGGATTTAGTCTTCAAGATAGCTATCCTTGTTTCATAATCGGGGTAACCAATATCAGCTGTCATCCCTCCTTCAAATCTTGACCTTAATCTTTCAGCCAAGGCTGGAATTGCCTTTGGGGGGCGGTCCGAAGAAAGAATTATTTGTTTATTTTTTTCATAGAGGTAATTAAAGGTATGGAAGAACTCTTCTTGGGTTTTTTCTTTCCCGGCTAAAAACTGGACATCGTCTAAGATTAAAACATCGATAGACCGGCATTTTGATTTAAAGTCCTCAATTTCGTGATTTCTGATAGAGGAAACTACTCCGGCCGTAAATTTTTCAGAAGGAATATATTTAATTTTCTTCTGGGAGAAGTTTTTAACTACCTCATTACCGATTGCCTCCAAGAGATGAGTTTTACCAAGTCCTACTCCGCCATAAACAAAAAGGGGGTTATAAACAAAACCAGGATTTTTTGAAACTGCCCAGGCCGCTGCCTGAGGCAACTCGTTAAATGGGCCAACCACAAAATTTTCGAAAGTATATCTGGGATTGAGATTAGTCTCTTTGTCGACTTTAAATTCTTGGAATTCAAGTTGGCCAGCTTCAGGAAGAGAGGCGATAGGAGTCCTTTTAGAAATTTTTAATTCGGTTTTCCCCACTGTATATTTTACCTCCTTAATTTCTTCATCTAAACTATGTAAAATTTTTAAAATAGTTTTACCATATTTATTTTCAAGCCACTCTTTAGCAAAAGAATTGGGGACAGAAACTACTACCTGGTTTCCTTCCTGAGAAACAATCTCAGTATTTTTAAACCAGGTAGCAAAATTAGCTTGAGAAATGCTCAGCTGGACCTGGGCCAAAACTGCTTGCCAAATTTCTTCTTTAACCATAAACCCTACGAATCACGAATAAATACGAATATACGAATTTCTAGTTGTATTATACCATGAGTCAAGCAGACAGAAAATTAAACCCTTTTAGATTAAATTTATCTAACGAAGTTAATATCTTGTGGATAGACTGTGAAATTGACCTGAAGTCAAATTTTTTTTAAAATGAAGTTATGTCAATTACTTACCAACCCAAAAAAAGAAAGAGAAAGCGGAGCCATGGTTTTAGGGCTAGAAAAAAAACAAAGGGGGGGAGAAGAGTATTAGCGAAGAGAAGAAGAAAAAGGAGACAGAAACTCACGGTTTAGTTAAAAATTAAAAGTCAAAAGTCCAAAGTAACAGTAAAAAGTTAAAAGTAAATAATATTTTGGACTTAATGCTGTAACTTTTAATTTTTGACTTTAGACTTTTAACTTAGCGAAGCGCTCATGTTATCTAAAATTAACCGGCTCAGAAAGAAAAAAGATATTGAAAGGGTTTTTGGAAAAGGAAAAAGATTTAAAGAAGATTTTTTGATTTTAAAAATAACGAAAAATGCCCTATCTCAAACCAGGTTTGGGTTTATAGTTTCCCGGAAAGTTTCAAAAAAGGCCACTTCAAGAAACAAAATCAAAAGAAGGCTGAGAGAAATGGTTAGTAAAAAAGGAAAAAAATTAAAAAAAGGGTTGGATGCTCTCCTTATAGCTTGCCCCGGTTTAGAAACAAAAGATTTTTGGGAAACAGATGAGACTCTCAACAAATTATTTAAAAAAGCAAAAGTTCTATGAATCTTCGATTCATATCACCTTAAGCGATGAGAACTTCGTTCTCATCTTCACCTTCGCTTTTTGTAAAGGCTCGGTTAATAAGTTTTTAATTTATTAAAATGTTTAAAGAATTAATCTTAAAGATTATCCATTTTTACCAAGATTTCCTCTCCCAAAACTTAGGAAAAAATTGTCGTTTCTATCCGAGCTGTTCAGAATATACTTATCAGGCGATTGAAAAATATGGATTATTAAAAGGAGGCTGGAAAGGACTTAAAAGAATATTCAAATGTCATCCCTGGCATTCTGGCGGGATAGACTTGCCCTAGTTAAATAGTTGCGAAGCAAATTTAACAGGGTGAACCTTAAAATATGGATTTACTCATTAATGCTTTCAACGTAATATTATATCAACCCTTATTTAATGCCTTGGTTTTGCTCTATGAATATTTACCAGGCCATGATTTTGGCCTGGCGGTAATCACTCTAACCGTTATCATCAGACTGCTCTTCTACCCCCTGATGGTCCAATCTATAAAATCCCAGAAGTCTTTAAGCGAGCTTCAGCCCAAAATTCAGGAAATCCAAAGCAAATACAAAGACGATAAAGAAAAGCAGGCCCGGGCAACGATGGAGCTGTATCAAAAAGAAAAAATTAATCCTTTTGGCGGATGTTTACCCCTTTTGATTCAGCTGCCAATTTTATTCGCTATTTATAGAGTATTTTGGCAAGGTTTTCAGCCAGGGGCGATGGATATGCTTTATAGTTTCGTCCCCCATCCGGGGGTAATTGACCCCACTTTTTTAGGAATTATTAATCTTGGAGAAGCTAGCCTGGTCTTGGCAGTTTTAGCCGGGCTCACCCAGTTTTTCCAGACCAAAATGATTACCCCAAAAACTCCAAAACCTAAACCAGGAGAAGAAAAAATGATCGCTCAGTTTTCCGGGATGATGCAAAAGCAGATGCTTTATTTCTTTCCAATCTTTACTGTTTTTATTCTTTGGAAATTGCCAGCTGCCATCGGTCTTTACTGGATAATCACTGCCTTATTTTCAATATTGCAGCAGTATCTAATTTCCAAACCCCGTACCAAAACTTCGTTTGGTACGGGACAAGAAGCCTAAAATATGATTTCCCAAGAAAATTTGAAAACAATCAAAAAAATTACTAAGGATTTTTTTGAAAAAACTACCTTTGAAGTTGAAATTGAATTCTTACCTCTCCAAGAACTTACTCTTCCTATTAATCTAAAAACTGATGAACCCCAAATTTTAATTGGGGAAGGAGGGCAGACCTTAGTTGAAATTCAGCATCTCTTGAAAACAATTTTAAAGAGAAAAATTCAAGAACCCTTTTTTATTGACCTTGATATTAATGGTTACAAAAAGAAAAAAATTGAGTATTTAAAAGAATTAGCTAAATCAGTAGCTGATGAAGTAGCTCTGACTAAAAAAGAAAAAAGCCTGGCCCCAATGCCAGCTTATGAAAGAAGAATTATTCATTTAGAATTGGCTGGCCGTCAAGATGTTACCACTGAAAGTATTGGCCAAGAACCAGAAAGAAGAGTAATAATCAGACTACGCCCTTAAGGAAACTACTTTCTGGCTTTGATAATGAAAGAACTCAGACAGTCGCTTCTCCCCAACCAACCACATTGACCAATTCGATGGCTCCTAAAATCAGGACAGCTATCCATAAATACTTCACAATCCCCAGCGTAGTTTTTCTCTCTAAAAAGAAGAGCTACATAATGGCCATCCATTTCCATTGAGGTGATTTTATCATTATAACCTTCAAGGTCTGGTACTTCCCAACCTGTGGGGCAGCAATAATAACCTTCTGGATATTCAACATCATCTTTCTCCTTGGTGTAGTTTTTATCTCCCCAAAATCTTACTCCATCACCGATCGGTTCTCCGACCGGTTTTAAATAAACAGTAATTGAGGAAACGCTGATATTAGTAGGACCGCCATAAAGGTTTGTGGATAAATTTTTACAGTTAGCATCACCCGGCTCTTGGTCGTAAAGCATAGCCTCTCCCATAAAATTTTCTTTTTCGTGTAAAATCGCAGCATATCTTTTATCATAAATTATGCAGCGATATTGATATTCTTTTTCTGTTTCTGTTATGAATTTAACCTCCTCTCCTCCTTTTCCCTCGCATCTTATTTGGGCTATTGCTTTTGCCTCTGCTTCAGAGTACGCCTCTTCTTTAGAAATTTTTATTGTTCCTTTATCGCTAAATCCATAAATAAATTTAATTGATTGGGTTTTATTATCAAACTCGGGCAAGGTGGCCGAACCCGCTTGATAGATTTTATATTCCTTAGTCTTATCACAATTCGCGCTGGCATAAAGGTAAACTCCGGGAGGGTGGTAATCTAACTCAATTGACTTTCCGGTAACATTTTTTATTTCTCCTGGGTCACCCTCATACGGGACTGGTGGCTCTGGCGAGTAATCTATATTTGAATACACTTTTACCGTTAATTCTTCTTTGCCAGAGCGAAATTCTATACATTGTAAAGATTGAGGAACCTCATTTGCATCTCTGGGAAGGATTATACTAAGGTCAGGAGAACTTTGAGATATGGGAATCGGGTCATCAAAAGAATCATCTGGGTCATCGACGCAGCCGGTTTTGACAAAAGCATAAATTCCTTGTTCTAATGATTCGATAGCTGGCGTTTCTGGGAGAACTAATTGGGGATTGATTGTGTTTAAAATTAAATAGGAAGAGAGGAGAATGATTAGACCAAAAAATCCAGCCATCGCTTGATTCTTACCATCACTCATTTTGGTGGGGTCGCCGGCTGAAGTTAAATAACGGATTCCGCCATAAATCAAAGCTCCGAAAGCTAAAAGCCCAGCAATAATTATCGCAAAAGTAAAAACATATCTGATAAATTCAGTAAGAATGGTTTTAGTAGTAGTAGGGGTTTCTACTCCAGGAACAGCTGGATATTCAATTTCTAATTCCCTTTGGGCAAAACAAAAACTACCTATTAGCAAAGAGATAAAAATAAAAATTAAAAGTATTTTCTTAATCATTTAAATTTTTTATTCGTAAATTCGTATTGATTCGTAATTCGTAGGGTTTTACATTTGACAACAATAATAATTAGTTGGATAGCAACCCTCTTCCTGGCCGGTATCAGCCCACTCTTTTATCATTTCCCAAATTATCCGCCAAGGGAGTAATTGCACATATAAAATAGTTTCAAAAAAAACTACTGGCCATTGCCACCAATGTTCTTTCGGTTCTGTCCAGATTTTTATTATCGTTTCCCATTCATCAATAATCTGATAACTTAAACAGTTTATCTGGTCATCATCAAAAAGGCCCATCTGAGAAACTGTTTCGCAGGTTAAGAGGTATTTGCCAACTTTTTCCCCGGCCAAGACATCATAATATTCTTCAGCCGGAATCCAACATTGAGCCAGTTCACACCTTGAAAAGTCGAGCTGTTCTAAAATGTAAGACCTCTTAAATTTAAAACTTTCTGGCAAAGCTTCTCCTTCCGGGGTTTTTTCTTCAATATCATTTTTTAAGGCTTCCTGCAGTTCTTCCATCCCGGCATAACCATTAATAATTGGCCAGAAATATTGGCCGCAACATCCCCAACAGGAATCAACAAAGCAGTGTTCATAACAATATTTAGTTTCTCCTTCGTCTTCTTTTTTACAATATTTACAAGAAATTTCTTTTTCAATGGTTTTTCCTGGATGTTCTGGGTCAGGCACGTCAATTTTAAATGATTCATACCAGCAACATTCCTCTTTATGTTCTTCCTGGCTGCAATATTCATTACAGGGGACACATTGGGTATGGTCCTCGTTGCACCTTTCTGGATAAATCGATTTGCCCCTACTTATTTCTCTACCTAATTCTTCTTCACATTTTTCTTCATTGGGTTGGTCTGGCTGAAGCACTCCGGCAGTGATGCTATAATATTTGCGACAATCAGTTTCGCATTTTTTTTCTTTACCTTCCCAGTCTTCATAACCTGAACAACTCCACTCCTTATAATCTGTCAAAAGTCTATCACTCCAGGTGACCATTTCTTCCCCACCTTTTACTATCCCCCCAAACTCAGCCAACATTCTTGAAGCTAAATAAGTAGTTCTATCCATTACTTCCCCGACTGGAATTTCTATTCCACAAGTCCACTCACCAGTTCCTTCCAAAGGAAAGCAAGACTTATTCGTAAAAGTTTTAGCTTCTATTTTACAGGGAATTTGGCAGTTGATACAAGAACAACTATCAGTTTTTTCGTCATATTTAGGTTCAGGACAGCCAGGAGGGCAAGAAACATCTTTACATGGGTCTTCGCTAGCAAAAACCCCTCCCCTTTCATTGTATAAAAAATTAGGAATTAAAGAAAGGAAAAGAGAGAAAATTAAAATTATGGCAATTTGTTTTTTTAGTTTTACCATAAAGGTTTGTGACAATAAAAAATAGCTGGGTCAAAACCTTCAATTATTCGACTTTCTCTTTCGATTTCTTCCCATTCTGGCACTTCTTCAATTTTCATATCAGAAGTAAATTCTTCAGGCACCCTCAATTGGTCATAACTGATTGGGTCTCCTTCGCACCCCCTCATCAAATCCCGAGCATCTAAAACCCAGAGTAAATCCCTCTGGAAATCATTAATAAGTTTTAGATTGGTTCTAGCTTCGTCTAAATCAGAGAGAAGCCTTTCCCATTCCTCTTCCTCATCAGCCTCTTCTTTCCAGGCCCCGGTTCTAATTAAAATATCTTTAATTACTTCTTTAGTGTGTTCATCGGCCAAAAGTAAATTTAGATTATCCTCATCTTCTATTAAAACTCGTAATATATCTTTTACTCGTAGTTCGTCTTCCTCATTTCGCCGAGTTAACAAATTTTTAAGATGGTCATCTCCAACTAAAATATCTGCTAAAGCCTCTTTAGTTTTCAGCATCTTTTCTAAGTTCTCATCATTTCTTAAAACTAAAATTAATTTTTCCCTTGAAGTTTCTTCCCTTCTCAATTGTTCCCTAAGCTCTCCAACTAAAGAATTAAAAGGAGGATAGGGAATTATACTTACTCCGACACTATTCGGATTTTTTGGGGTGCCGTAAATTGGATTTCCATCTCTATCTTTCCCATTGATATAATCTTTCTTTCTTTCCTCCTCTACTTTAACTGATAAATTAGTGGCCCAGTTTTCTACATTTAGGCATCCTTTAGGGTTTATTCTTTCCATTGAGGCTTTTGAAGTTTTATCTCCGGCGAACCATTCTGGGCTACAATCCATTTCTTCTACTAAATTGCCAAATTCATCATAGAGGCCTAATATTTCACCGCTATCAGCTAAGTTCCCACTGTAAATTAAATCAGCTTCAATGTCAGAAATTGCGTTTTCATTATTTTCTAAAAGATAAAAACCCTGAGCCGGAATTATTCCTGAGAGTTCAATTTCAAATTTATCTTTAACTACTAACTTCCAATCAGAAAGATCAATGTTTTCTTGGGTGTTATTATATAACTCGATCCACTCGTCATTGAAATCGGCCTGAGTCCCCATCCAGGCAATTTCATTAATGGCAACCTCGTTTTTTAGAAGACCGATGTTCCGCATCATAGTTTTAGCTAAATTCTTGTCTGTTGATAGCCAGTCGTTTTCAATTAAATAAGTCATTACCGATTTAATTTTTAGAATTTCTTTTAATTTCTCTTCTTCTACTGGCTCACCGATTAATATTTCTTTAATTAAATCTTTAGTTTCGGAGTTTTTTAACAGACAATCAATTACTCCTATTTCGCTATCTGGGGG